>Ga0114931_10000017_pt1 | contig 165623 bp, 164 predicted proteins | sample 2SBtaG_FD_89579 | JGI IMG/M metagenome (GOLD analysis project Ga0114931, IMG submission 89579) | Deep subsurface microbial communities from Kolumbo volcano to uncover new lineages of life (NeLLi) - 2SBTROV14_V59a metaG | ecosystem: Environmental > Aquatic > Marine > Volcanic | place: Kolumbo...
GCCCTTGTAGATATTGGCCTTTTTCTGCGCCCTGGACGCCAGTTCGATATCCAGGTCGATGAGTTTCTGGCCATCGACCATGGCCACGCGCAACTCCTCGGATTGAGTTGCATTGATCAGCATTCTTTTCATAAGCCCCGGTACTCGACAGGTTGCGGGGCGCCCGGCAGGGAATGATTCAGGGATTACGCCGAATAGCTAAATATACGGACCGGCCGAAGCAGCCGTAATGGCGGCCGGTTCAGTGGTAACTGCCTGATTGTCTCGAACGAGAGATCGCCGTGTACAATGGGCGCCTCTCTCGAATTCCTTGCGTCACGGAGAAAGATAAACTCTCAATCCGTGGTGCGGGTACCCGGTTTGCGGCCTGCCCGGCAGGCCATGTCTCAGGCGATCGCAAAATAGTCGCGACCGCAGCGAATTTGTCTCGGCCACACTTTGTGGTCCCATGCGCACAAATCGTGCGTCAGGGTTAATATAGCAGCGTGCGGGCAGCGCATCAATCGGTTAAAAGTGCCTGAAAAGCGCTATTGGTCCCTGAAATCATGGAAAAAAATCCTCTCAAACCGGCTGTGCGCCGGGTCAAGGTCGATACGGACGAGATCGATCGTCGTCTCGATAATTTCCTGCTGTCCCGGCTCAAAGGCATACCCAGGTCCAGAATCTATAAAATGATTCGCTCCGGCGAGGTGCGCGTCAACAAGGGCCGGGCCAGGCCTGACCGTCGTCTGCGCGCCGGCGATGAGGTGCGAATACCGCCGGTCCGGAGCCCGGCCGCCGTTTCAACCTCCCGTCGCAGGCGGGGTTCGGCGCGCTGGCTCGAGGAGCGGATTCTCTATGAGGACCGCGATTTGCTGGTTCTGGACAAACCATCGGGCCTCGCCGTGCACGGCGGCAGTGGCATCGATTTCGGCGCGATTGAGTTGTTGCGAACCTTGCGAGGCGGCCCGGACAAGCTGGAACTGGTCCATCGACTCGATCGTGACACCAGCGGCTGCCTGCTCATCGCCAAGCGCCGGTCCGCCCTGCGGCGCCTGCACGAGTTGTTTCGCAAAGGTGGGGTGCAAAAGCGCTACACGGCATTGCTGCTGGGCCGCTGGAAGGGCGGCAACCGCGTCGTTGACCGGCCGTTGCTGACGACCCAGCGGCGTAACGGCGAACGCCATGTGCGGGTATCGGAGTCCGGCAAGCAGGCGCGTACCCGGTTTATCCCCGAGCGGTCCTGGACTGCGGCGCAGCTCACCTCGATAGAACTCGATACCGGGCGTACGCACCAGATTCGCGTGCATGCGGCTCATCTCGGTCACCCCGTGGCCGGCGATCGGCGCTATGGACCTGAATACGACCCGCTGGTCCGCGATTTCGGCCTGGAGCGGCTCTTTTTGCACGCTTCGGCGCTGGTATTCGAGAGCCCGAAGGGCGATCGGGTCATACGTGCAGAAAGTCCACTCGATGCGCACCTGCAGGCCGTCCTCACCAGGCTGGAACAGTGCGGTGACGTGACGCGCTCAGATAATACCCCGTTCGCGCAGCCGGGCGGCGACCCAGATTAACGGCAGTCCCTGCAATCCGGTTGGATCGCTCGATTCGATCCGCTCGAACAGGGTCACGCCGCGTTACTCGACCTTAAAGCTGCCGGCGCAATCGTAGGGTTTGTCGACCTGCAGGTAGTGCTCGATATCGGCGGGGTCGAGATCGCGAAACCGGACGGTTGTTTCGTCGACATGGCAATCGCAGGTACCGGTCTGAGGTCCGAGGATCGCCACGGCGGTGTAAAAAATGACGGCCTGTCCCGAGCAGCGCTCCAACTGCCGTATGGCCCGTTCGTGTGAACCGGGTTTGTGGAGAATCTCGTCGTCGAGAGCCGGAACCTGGTCACTGCCGAGAACCACGGCGCCGGGTCGTTGCGCGGCGCAGGTCAGCGCCTTGGTCTGCGCAAGACGCGCAGCCAGCGCGGCCGGTGTTTCGTTGTCCAGTCGCGATTCGTCGATTTGCGGCGACAGGCATTCGAAATCCGTGATCAGACGGGCCAGGAGCCGGCGTCGATAGACGGAACTCGAAGCGAGAACAACTGGTGCAGGCGAGGCGGACATGGGCTGAAACGTACAGGATTTTGACAGATCCGGCCACCAAACCTAAAATTACTCGATTATGCTCAGCAAATGTGTTGATCCTGTCCAACTGGGCGAACTGGCCAGGCAGGGCGCCACGCTGGAACTGCGTCCGTCGCTGACGGATCTGGAGCGTTTGTCGGCCTGTACAGTGTCGCCCGGTACGCAACCGGGTTGCACCGAATCGGTGGAGTTGGCGGTAGCCGTGCGGTTCGATTACGGGCCTGAAGATATCCCCCGGATCGGTCTCGCGATCACGGGGCAATTGAGCCTGCGGTGTCAGCGGTGCCTTGAACCGCTGGCGTGGCCGGTACGGATCGAAACGTGTCTTTCGGTACTGGACGATGAAGAGCAGACGGCGTTGATTGCGAGTCCGTTCGACAGTGTGCTGGCAGGCGCAGGCGGGTTGAACCTCGTGGAGGTCATAGAGGATGAGATTTTGGCCGCTTTGCCGATGGCACCGGTTCATGAAGATGGACTGCAATGCCGCTCGGCGGGTGAAGTAGAGAATGATTCGACAGAGAATGCGGAGTCGATGCAGAGGCCGTTCGCGGACCTGGCGAGCCTTGCAGGTCGCCGGAAAAGTGCGACCGACGATTGATGCGCTGAGAGGAGATTTGGAATGGCAGTTCAGAAAAGCAGAGTCACGCCCCGCAGGCGCGGTAATCGACGTTCACACGATAGCCTGAAAAAACCGGCATTATCGGTAGAGCAAACCACCGGGGAGACGCATTTGCGTCACCACGTCAGCCCGGACGGATTTTACCGCGGGCGCAAGGTTCTCGAGACCCCGGAAGAAGATCTCGACTAGCCAGCCTGCACAGGTCGATATGGGCTGATTCCTGTCAGGATCCGTTCTATTCGTCCACCGGTGAACAGATCAATCCTCCCTGTCAGTTCGTTGCCGGGACCCGGTTTGCACCGGTCGGTTCACGCGTGTGCTTACAGATATGATGCTGCGGGTAGCGCTCCGGGGATAATATTGCCGGGATATTCGATGTGCACGAGGAATCATGGCAGGTGTAAAGGTGGCTGATCCCGTAACTATCGCCGTCGATGCGATGAGCGGCGATGTCGGTATCGATGTAACGGTACCCGCATCGCTGGCGATGTTGCGTTCACACGACGAGTTGCGCCTTATCCTCGTGGGCAAGAAAGAACTCATCGCGTCCCGCCTGGAAAAATCCGGCAAGCCCAACGGGCGCGTATGCATACACGATGCGCGCGAGGTCGTCGAGATGGATGACCACCCGGCCGATGCGATGCGAAAAAAGAAGGATTCGTCGATGCGCGTCGCAATCGACCTGGTCAAGGCGGGCGAGGCGGGCGCCTGCGTCAGCGCGGGTAACACCGGCGCCCTGATGGCCACCGGCAGATTTGTATTGAAAACCGTTTCGGGTATCGATCGACCCGCCATCATGGCCGGTCTGCCGACAAAATTCGGGCGTCTGCACATGCTCGATCTCGGCGCCAATGCCGGCTGTACGGCCGAGCAGTTATTTCAGTTCGGGGTCATGGGATCGGTTGTCGTGCAGGATATAGAGGGTATCGACAATCCCCGCATCGGCCTGCTGAACATTGGCGAAGAATCGATCAAGGGCAATGATACGGTTCGCGAGGCGGCTGCATTGCTCGGCAACACGGGCCTGAATTATGTCGGGTTTATCGAAGGCGACGCGATCAGCGAACGGAAAGTCGATGTCGTCGTCTGCGATGGTTTTACCGGTAATGTCGCGCTGAAAACGATGGAAGGTACCGCCCGACTGGTGCGTCAATTCCTGATTGATGAATTCAAATCCGGGTTGTATGGTCGACTGGCCGGGTTGATCGCCTGGCCGGTATTGCGTGCGCTGTCGAAACGCGTGGATCCCCGGCGTTACAATGGGGCAAGTCTCGTGGGTTTGAATGGCATCGTGATTAAAAGTCACGGTGGCGCCGATGCGCTTGCATTTCAGCAGGCGATTCATGTTGCCATGGTTGAAGTCGATAAAGACGTTCCGGAGCAGATACGTTTCTTGATGGAGGAACAGGGTCACTGACGCGATCCGTACGGACATGACAAAATTGTATTCACGCATCAGCGGCACCGGGCGCTGTCTGCCGGAGCGCATTCTGACCAATGCCGAACTCGAGAAAATGGTCGATACGACCGACGAATGGATCCGTTCGCGCACCGGCATCGAACGGCGCCATATCGCTGCTGATGACCAGACCACACTGGACCTGGCCGAAGGTGCTGCGCGCCAGGCCATGGAAGCAGCAGGCGTTGAGCCCGGTGAAATAGATTTTCTGGTTGTCGGCACCACGACGCCGGACGTGGTGTTTCCAAACCTTGGCTGTTTGCTGCAGGAGCGACTCGGTATCGGCGGGTTTGCCGCGTTCAGTCTCGAGGCAGCCTGCAGCGGATTTATCTATGCACTGAGTATTGCCGACCAGTTCATCGTCGGCGGAAAAGCAAAACGTGCACTGGTTATCGGCGCAGAAACATTATCGCGCATCACCGACTGGACCGATCGTGCGACCTGCGTGATCTTTGGCGACGGCGCGGGTGCCGTGGTGCTCGAAACATCCGCCGAACCGGGCGTCATTTCGACCCACCTGCGCGCCGACGGGCAGTACAAGGATCTTTTGTATTGCCCGTATGGCACATCCCGGAAACAGCAACCGGAAGATAAAGAAGGGCCGTTCATACACATGAAAGGCAACGAGGTTTTCAAGGTCGCCGTCAAGCGGCTGGAAAGCATTGTTGACGAGACCATGGCGGCCAATAACCTGGAGCACGGTTCCATTGACTGGCTGATTCCGCATCAGGCCAATTTGCGTATTATCCAGCTGACTGCCAGGCGTCTTGACATGCCGATGGAGAAAGTCGTTCTGACCGTGCAGGATCACGGCAACACATCTGCCGCATCCGTGCCGATGGCGCTGGACGTGGCCGTGCGCGACGGTCGCGTCAAACGCGGCGACCTGTTAATGCTCGAATCCTTCGGCGGCGGGTTCACCTGGGGTGCCGCGCTGATTCGTTACTGAGGGCTGCGCCGGTGCCGTTTGTACGGGCGCGCTCTTTCGGACTGTTTTGCGGTCCGCTCTTCGCGCTTATCGCATTCTGGTGGCTGCCGGATCAATATGCCGGCGAAGGCGGGCAACTGGTTGCGCTGACGGTTGCAGCGCGCACGGCGGCGGCTGTCGCAATCTGGATGGCTGTCTGGTGGATCACGGAAGCCATCTCCGTTTATGCGACCGCGCTGCTGCCGCTCGCTGTCTTTCCGCTGACCGGTGCGGCATCGATCAGGGTGACTGCAGCGGCCTACGGACATGAGCTGATCTATCTGTTTCTCGGCGGCTTCATTCTCGCGCTGGCGCTGGAGCGTTGCGGCCTGCATCGACGTTTCGCATTGACGGTTCTCAAGGCTGTGGGCACGCGGCCGACACGCATCATCGCGGCGTTCATGCTCATCGCCGCACTGGTTAGCATGTGGGTGACAAATACGGCAACGACCATCATGCTGCTCCCGGTTGCGCTCAGCATTACGAAGTTGATCGGCGATTCCGGGCCCGACCGCGGCAAACCGGCGCATCCGAATTTTCCGGTCTGCCTGCTCCTTGCGATTGCCTATGCGGCAACGATCGGCGGCATCGGTACGATCATCGGTACGGCACCGAATGTTTTCCTGGTTTCCTACATACGCACGCAGATGGATTTTGAAATCAGTTTCGCATTGTGGATGTCGTTCGGTGTGCCGCTGGTCATCTTGTTTTTGCCGGTGGTCTGGTGGTTGTTGAGCCGGATCATTTATCGTGTCTCCAATCAGCCGATTACGGGCGTCGATACTTTGCTGGAACGCCTGCATGCCGAACTCGGCCCGATGAGTCGCGCAGAGAAACTGACGCTGACCGTTTTTCTCTTGACGGCCGGCGCCTGGGTGACACGGCCGTGGCTGGGCCGGATTTCTTTTGGCGAGGTGACGCCGCTGGCCGGCTTGACGGATTCGGGAATCGCGATTATTGCGGCGCTGATTTTGTTCATTACTCCCGTTAGCCTGGCCAGACGCGAATTTCTGATGGACTGGCCAACGGCGGTCAAGCTGCCGTGGGGCCTGTTGATCCTGTTCGGAGGGGGGCTGAGCCTGGCCGCAACGCTGGATCGGTCGGGTTTCAGCGCTTTTCTGGGCAGTCAGGCCACATTCCTGTCGCCTCTGCCGATGCTGCTGATCGTCACGCTCGTGACCGCCATGGTGATTTTTCTGACCGAGCTGACCAGTAACACGGCCACGACGGCAACGCTGGTACCGGTGTTGTACGCGGTGGCCATCGGGCTCGGTATCAACCCTTTCCTGCTGATCGTGCCGGCCGGCATTGCCGCCAGTTGCGCTTTCATGCTGCCGGTTGCGACCCCGCCCAATGCGATTGTATTCGGTTCGGGTCTCGTATCGATTCCGCAAATGAGCCGGGCCGGGTTCTGGCTCAATCTTGTCGCTATACTACTGATTCCTTTCCTGGCCTGGGCGGTCATCATGCCGGCCCTCGGAGTGTCGTTTTGATCATTTCATCGCTGGTTTATCGCTGGGCGCCGGGGATGGCCCTTGCCTGTCTGCTCTCGGCAGGACCGGTTCGGGCGGCTGAATTCAGCCTCGTTGCGGGGCAGGACCTGATCGGTTCGCCCGGTCATGTCACGGCCGTCTACGACGATACGTTCGTCGATCTTGCCCGGTCACACCAGCTGGGTTATGAAGAAATCAGGCTGGCAAACCCCGGCGTCGATGCCTGGTTGCCGGGCGAAGGAACCGAGATACGATTGCCCACGCAGTTTATTTTGCCGAATGCAAAACGTACCGGCATCGTGCTCAATATCGCCGAATATCGAATGTATTATTACTTCGATGTTGACGGCGATAAAAAGGTCAGGACTTTCCCGATCAGCATCGGTCGCATGGATTGGGGGACGCCGCTGGGCCGGGCGGCGATCGTCAGGAAAGTCAGGAATCCGAGCTGGTATCCCCCGCAGTCCATCCGCGACGAGTGGGCCGCCGATGGGCGTAAACTGGGTGCGTACGTGCCGCCCGGGCCGGGTAATCCGCTCGGTGAATACGCGCTGCGCCTGAGTATACCCGGTTACCTGATTCACGGCACGAACCGACCGGCCGGAGTCGGCATGCGGGTTACGCACGGCTGCATACGGATGTTCCCCGAAGACATCGCCTGGTTGTTTCCGAGAGTACCGGTCAACACGCCGGTCCGGATTGTCAATCAGCCTTTCAAGATGGGATGGTCGGGTGACGACCTATATCTGGAGGTCCACCCGCCGCTCGAGGAAGGCGGTGCGAGCGAAGAGGAGGAGGACGGAACGATCATCCTCGAGGCCCATGATGATACGGCCGCTGCCGATGACGACTGGTCGCTGACACGGATTACGCAATTGTATATTCGCACGACCCGGGAACGGGCTGCGGTCGTCGACTGGAAACTCGTCGATTCGGTCTACAAGGAACGGCTGGGAATTCCGGTCAAAATCGGTACGGCAAACGAGCGCATCCAGACGGACTTGCAATCGGCGCAAAGCAACCCGTAACGGTTGTGGGCGGGAACGCCACGGGCAAAAAAAAGCCGCGGTGTGACAGCCGCGGCTTTTTCAACGTCAATGATCAGATGGCTATTTGGACATTCCCTTCTTGAACATCCGGTCGATCTTTTCGTTCGTGGCATCACAGCAGGCCTGACCCTGGTTCGCGGCATTCAGTGCCTGGTTCGCCGTGCTCTGTGCTCCGGAAGACATCTGGCGAGCTTCCGAGGCGGTTGCGCCGGCAGCATCAGCTGCAGACTGCGCACGGGCTACGTCAGATGACAGTGAATCGACCCGGGCGTTCAACGCATCGACCTGACTCTGCAGTTCGGTTGCGCAGCCAGTGGTAAGCATAATGGCGAGAGCGACGGCGCTTGCTTTGATCGCAGTCTGAATTTTCATGTTCATTACATCCTCTACAATAGAAAACAACAACTTTAGGAACCGCCCCAAATCTGATTCCGGCCGCCCTAAAGTGTGGATGATGACGGAAACAATGTTAAATCGCAAAGTGTTTTATTCTCCCGGACTCATGCATGTCAAGGCTGCAGCCGGATTCGGGACAGCAGGAATTGCAGTTGGCAGGGGGGCTTGCCAGGAGTTTTTTTCCTGTATATAGTCACAGCCTGTGATTATATACAGGTATCTGGCATGGAAAAGCTGACGGCACGGCAGAATGAGATCCTTGTTTTTGTCCAGGAATTTATCGACGAGGCAGGCATGCCGCCGACCCGCGCGGAAATCGCCCGGGCGCTCGGGTTTCGCTCGGTCAACGCGGCAGAGGAGCATTTGCGCGCCTTGCAGCGCAAGGGCGTCATAGATCTGATTCCGGGCGCCTCGCGAGGGATACAGCTCAAGGATTTTCTGCGCGAACAGCTCGGTCTGCCGTTAATCGGGCGTGTTGCAGCAGGTCAGCCGATACTCGCCGAAGAGCATGTCGAAGGCCATTACCGGATCGATTCGGCTATTTTCGACCTCAAACCGCATTTCCTGTTGCGTGTTCAGGGCATGAGCATGCGTGATGCGGGCATTCTGGATGGTGACCTGGTTGCCGTGCATCGGACACCGGAGGTTCGCAGCGGCCAGATCATCGTTGCCCGCCTCGAAGACGAGGTCACCGTCAAGCGCTACCGGCAGAAAGGGTCCGTGGTCTGGCTGATGCCGGAAAACGATGAGTTCGAGCCGATCGAAGTCGATCTGAAGCTGGAGTCGATGGTGATCGAAGGCGTCGTGGTCGGGCTCGTGCGCAACGGCATGCCCTTGCATTGAGTGGAGCGTGCCAGGGAGTGCTTTCGGGGCTGTTAGCAGGCTGATTAGAGAGCAACCCGGTCTGGTTCGCGCCTCAGGTGCCTGGCCTGATTCCGGGAAGCATGAGGGGGAGGCGCTCGTTTTGTTATAGTTCGTCCTGTCGATTTCGGCATTGAACAGCCGTGGGAGCGGGGCGATGTTGCAGCGGACGCAAACCTATTGGGTACTGGTCATCCTGTTTCTGGTAACGGGCGCCTACAGTTTCTGGTTATTTTTCCAATGGAATGGAATGGGCGCGGAGCCGGGCGTCGATCTGGATGTGGTCAGGCGAAACGCGATTGCGAGCCTTGCGGCCGGACTGATATGCGTCGCCGGAATTATCGCATTGACGGTCGCGCATATCAGAAAAACGCGTCGCGATATTTAGCAGGCTGTTGAAAAAGTCTCAGGCGAGCGCAAGACAAGGCAAAAATTGGCGAACAAGCGCAGTGTACACGCCAGTACATGAGCATTGTGAGCCAATTTTTAACGCCGAATTGTGCCGCATGAGGGTTTTTCAACAGCCTGATAGCAGGCTCTGCGGGCGGTCCTGGTTACCCGGGTAACTCAGTCCAACGAATCCAGTGCAAATTCATCGATTTCATCGAGTTCGCGCGCGGCGCGCCGTTCCTCGAGAATCCTTTCGAGTCGCTTGCGCGGGTCGTCCTCGCGGTCGGTCGAGGTTGTGCCGCTGTCTGCTTCGAGCTCCGCGATCAACTCCTCGACATTGATTTCGACGGATGTCTCACCGACATTTGCAGTCGGGACGTCGAGATCTTCAATCGATTCTTCGTCGTCCGGTTCTTCGACCTCGATGAGGTCGTCATGATTTCCAGTCATCAATGAACTCCTCGCCGGCTGGCTGGCATCAATACTTATGTATAACAAACCCTCTTGAAAAGCTTATAGGTCGAATAATCGTTGATGGCAATCATGGAATTCCCAAATCGTGACAGGGTCCACATTTTTGCCGGATCAGGATTATTTCACGAGTTGATTGAGCTCGAAAATAGGCAAAAGGATGGCAAGAACGATGATCAGGACGACGACACCCATGCCAACGATCAGGGCCGGCTCCAGGATGCCCAGCAGGGCCGCTATCAGTCCGTCGACGTCCCGTTCCTGATTCTGGGCCGCGCGGTCGAGCATCGTATCGAGCTGGCCGCTGGCCTCGCCGCTGGAAATCAGGTGGATGCAGATAGGCGGGAAAAGCCCGCTTTTGGCTAGCGACTTGCCGATCGGCGCGCCCTCCCTGATCCGTTCGGCGGCTTCCTGGACCGCCTCGCGCATCGGCAGATTGGTGATGACCGCACCTGAAATTTGCAGCGAATCGAGTACCGGCACGCCACTTCCAGTCAGAATGCTCAGCGTTCGCGTGAAACGCGCCGTGTTAATGCCCCGAACCAGGCGTCCGATGACCGGCAGGCGCAACAACAACCTGTCGCGAGCCCGGCGAGGGCCGGGGTTTTTGAGCAGGCGATAGGCAATCCATGCGCCGATGCCGAGCACGCCAATCACTACCAGGCCGTAATTGCGGAGAAAATCGCTGAGTGCGATCAGCGCAGTCGTGAGTCCCGGCAGTTCCTGTCCCGTATCGGTAAAAACGCGGACGACCTTCGGCACGACGTAGACGAGCATCAGCGTGACAATGCCCAGAGCGAGCACGGTCAGTACGATCGGGTAAATCATGGCATTCATGATTTTCTGGCGCAGTTCCTGCCGACCCTCGGTATAGTCGGCCAGTCGTTCCAGCACCCTGTCCAGGTGTCCGGATTGTTCGCCGGCTGCAACCGTTGCCCGGTAGAGATCCGGAAATGCACGGGGAAAATCGCTCAGGCCTTCCGCCAGTGTATGGCCTTCCATGACCTTGGCGCGCACGCCCATGACGATGCTCTTGATGCGCGGCGTATCGGATTGTTCGCCGACCGCGGTCAGGGCTTCCTCGAGCGGCATGGACGAGTGAACGAGTGTCGCGATTTGCCGTGTGATCATGGCCAGATCGGCCGCGGACATGCTGCGCCTGACGGTGAAAGACTGCTGGCGCGTCGACTCTTTTTCGGCGACCTCGATCACCGATAACGGAATTAATTGCTTGTCGCGAAGTTGCTGGCGGACCCTGCGCGGCGTATCTCCCTCGATGACACCCTTGCGTTCCTTGCCGCGTGGATCTACCGCCGTGTATTCGAAAGCACCCATCTGGCTGAATCGGTCAGTCTGCTTGCGTTACGCGCAATACTTCTTCGAGGGTCGTCGTGCCGTCCAGCACCCGGCGAATACCGTCGTCACGGATGCTCGGGCTGCGTGTGCGGGCATATTCTTCGAGCTGGTGCTCGCTGGCGCCGTCGTGAATCAGCGTGCGAAATTTGTCGTCGATCGCGATGATTTCGTATATGCCGCTTCGACCCTTGAAGCCTTCGCCGATGTTGGCATCTTTCGGGGGGCGAAACAGTATCGGCGGGTTATCCGGATTGCCGCCAACCTCTTTGCACTCATACTCCAGCGCCGGATGTCCCTGCCGGGTTGCCGGATCGAGTACCCGAACGAGCCGTTGAGCGATAACGCCGATCAGGCTCGAGGAGAGCAGAAACGGTTCGATACCCATGTCCCTGAGCCGGGTGACGGCGCCCACGGCCGTATTCGTGTGCAGGGTCGATAACACGAGGTGCCCCGTCAGGCTTGCCTGTACGGCGATTTCGGCCGTTTCCAGGTCGCGGATCTCCCCGACCATGACGACGTCCGGATCCTGGCGCAAAATGGCGCGAAGTCCGCGTGCAAATGTCATGTCCACCTTGGTGTTGACCTGGGACTGGCCGACGCCGTCGATGTAATACTCGATCGGATCTTCGACCGTCATGATATTGCGTGAATCGTTATTGATGCGTTCGAGCGCGGCATAAAGCGACGTCGTCTTGCCCGAACCGGTCGGTCCGGTCACGAGAATGATGCCATGCGGCCTGTGAATCATGGCATCGACGGCTTGTTGCGCCTCGTTCGACATGCCCAGCTGGGCAAGGTCGAGTCGTCCTGCATGCTTGTCCAGCAAACGCAGAACGACACGTTCGCCGTGACCCGACGGCATGGTCGAAACACGCACATCGACGGCACGCCCGGCAATACGTAGCGAGATGCGTCCGTCCTGCGGCAGACGTTTCTCGGCAATATCGAGTTTCGACATGACCTTGATGCGCGAAACAATCAGCGGGGCCACGGCACGGCGTGATTGCAGAACCTCGCGCAACACCCCGTCGATGCGAAATCGCACGACGAGCCGGTTCTCGAAGGGTTCGATATGGATATCCGAGGCATTGTCTTTGACGGCCGAGGTCAACACTGCATTGATCAGGCGGATGATCGGCGCGTCGTCATCGCTTTCGAGCAGATCCGAGGGTTCGGGCAATTCCTGCGCGGCGCGAAACAGGTCATCGTCATCGGCCAGGCCATCCACCATCGCAATCTTCGAGTTTGACTCCTGCTCGTAGAACTCGGTGATCCGCGCATCGAAGTGTTCGGGTGTGACGATCTCGCAACGCAGCGGACCGTCGATGAACCGGCGGGTTTCGGACAGGCCGACCGGACTTGCATCATCGCGCACCAGCGTCACTGCATGCCCGTCTTCGTAGCCGCAGACCAGCAGGCCATGGCGTTTGGCAAAGGAAAACGGCAGCAGGCGGTGGCCGTCAGCGGTCTCGATTTCTTCCGCGTCTGATGCGGGCGCTGCGTCGATGGGCAGATTCTCGGAAGGCAATGCGGTCATCGCGATGGCTCAATCCGGTGCCGAGCCGTCCGGTTCCTGCGGCTTGAGTTTGCGCAGGTCGATGACCGGCGATTCGTCATCCGGTACATGGTCCGGGATCACCGGCGGGGCTTGCGTCAGGCTCGGCAACAGTTTCGGCGTGCCTTCCTGGGTCAATTGCAGGTTGCGAATATAATTGTATTTCTGTCCCGTCTCTAAGGCCGCCTGATTCTTGTCACGCAGGATGGTCGGGCGGATGAAGAACATCAGGTTGGTTTTGACCTTTTGGGAGCTGCTCGATCTGAACAGGGCGCCGAGCAACGGAATGCTGCCGAGCAGGGGAACGCGCTGTTCCTTCTTGCGCAAATCTTCCTGGATCAGCCCGCCGAGCACCAGGGTGCCGCCGTCTTCGACAATGACTGTGGTGTTGATCGTTCGATTATTGGTGATCAGGTCGACGGCCTGCGTGCTGTCCGAGACGGACGATATTTCCTGCTCGATCTTGAGCCGAACGGCATCGCCTTCGTTGATCTGCGGGGTCAGCTTCAATGTCAGCCCGACCTGTTCGCGCTGAACGGTCTGGAACGGGTTGACGGCGCTGCCGGCGGTTCCGGTATTGGTAAAGCTGCCGGTCACGAACGGCACTTCCTGACCGACACGGATTTCGGCCTCTTCGTTGTCGAGTGTCGTCAGGATCGGCGTGCCCATGATGTTCGTGTTGGTATCGGCTTCGAGTGCCTCGATGAGCGCGACGAAACTGAGCCCGGAATTGGACAGGCGACCGAGACCCAGGCTCACGCCGTTTTGCAGCGAGAGGTTGGCCGCGCCGCTGCCGGCTGTCGTGCCGCCACTGCCGCTGCCTATGGCTTTGGCCAGGCCGGTGACGCCGGTCAGTCCGTCGAATTGCGTCACGCCGACGGCGTTGTTGAGTTCGGCATCGCCGAAAGCCCAGGTGATACCCAGGTCAGCCGCCTTTTCGGCCGAGACCTCGACGATGACCGTTTCGAGCAGGACCTGCATCCGGCGAATATCGAGCTTGTCGATGACCTGGTCCATCGAGCGCATGATTTTGGGCGGGGCATTGATGATCAGTGCATTTGTCGGTGCATCTGCCCAGATTGAAATATCGCCGCTTTCGGCCGGAGCGCCCTTTTCCTTGACCGCTTTCTGGTACTGGGTTTGTAATTTGGTCGCCAGGTCTTCCGCATCCGCGTAGCGCAGATAACGCACACGCGTGTCGCCGCCGTCCTCGAGCGGCGTGTCCAGGTGTGCGATCAACGCGCGAATCCGCAAACGCCGGTTTTTCTCGCCGCCGATCAGTACGCTGTTGGTGCGATCGTCGGCAACGATGCTCGGCAACGTACCGGCTGCCGCCGCGCCGGCCTGGCCGCGCCCGCCCTGGTTCAGCGATGACACGATGCGCACTATTTCCGCGGCAGATGCGTGTTCGAGGCGAATGACCTCGAAATCCTCGTCGCCGGCCTGGTCGATGCGGTGAATGATGCGCAGCATCCGCTGAACGTTGGCGGCACGATCCGAGATGATCAGCATATTCGATGCCGGGTGGGCGGCCAGATGGCCGTATTGCGGAATCAGGGGCCGCAGGATGGGCACCAGTTGCGCCGCGGCGACATTGTGGATTTCGATCACCTGGGTGACGATGTCATCGCGCCGGTTCGCCGGCGAACTGCCCGGCATTTGCCGGGCGTTCGCATCGGGCAGAATCTTGATGACGTCACCGGATGGAATGGCCACGAATCCGTAGACCTGCAGAATCGACAGGAAGGTTTCGTAGAAGGCGTCGGGCGTCATCGGTGACGAGGAAAGCATGGTGACCTGGGCCTTGACGCGCGGATCCAGGATGAAATTCTTTCCGGTGACTTCGCCGACCGCTTCGATCACCTGACGTATGTCGGCATCCTTGTAGTTGGGCGTGATCGTCGCTTCCTGCGCCGAGGCGCACAGGGATATGGCGAACCCGATCAGGAGCGCCGTCAGCACGCACGCATGCAGGGTGGCGGCCGAGCGTTTAATTGGCGGGAGGAAGACTGGTGTATTCATCGTGTGGTTTTACCGATATCGGCAAGTTTACTCGCATCGAGAGTGATGTTCTGGTTCTGCCCGTTGCGCACCACGGTAACGGTAACCTGTGAGGAATTCGACAGGGTACGGAAAATTTCCATGCCCTGTGCGGGATTATTCAGCGCGACACCGTTTATCTCTGTGACCAGGTCCCCAGGTCTGAGCCCCAAGGCCATGAATTGCTGGCGATTGCGCCCGGGGAACACCCGGTAACCTTTGAGCTGTCCGTTGGGCATGAAGGGCTGAGGCCGGATGATTTCGTTGAGACTGGCGGCATTCCGGCTGATTAACTGCTGCATGTTGGCCGACTGTGCCGTACGCGTTACCGGCGAGCGGCGGGCGCTCGAAGCCGACTTGCCGGCGAAATCCTTCGGCAGACGCAGAGCTTCGAGTACGCCGCCGCGATTCAGAATGACCCGGTCGGGATAAACGCGATGCAGCGTTGCACCGCCGGGGATCGAGTCATGGACAAAATACACGTGTTCTTTTCCCGAGCCGTCCGCGATGATTGCATGGGCAATTGTCTGTTCGTCGGCGCTGACCGTGGCCCGGAGTTTCAGGTTCAGGCGGGTGTCCGGCGCATCGTCGGTTTCCTCGACGACGGCCGGAGCGGATTCGGCGTTTGCCGTGCCGAACAGGTGCGAGTCGAGAATGGCCCGGTAGTTCCGGTCACCGCCGGGGGTTGCCATTGTACGCACGACAGCGGGCGCAGAGGGCGGCACCCAGGGCGTTTCATCGGCTCCCGGGTAGAGGAGCCAGACGATCTTCGCCAGGTAATAGCCGATCAGTATCGCAAACAGCAGCGAGATCCAGAACGGCAGGAACTGGCTCGCTTTGGCGATGACCTGTTCCGGAGTCTGGAGGCTCCAGCGCGACATAAGATCCGGCAGATTCAAGCAATCACTTCCCGGTAAGGTTCAAAGCAGGCAATTTTATCTGTCAAGGACACTGACAGCAGCGTCGAACTTCGCAAATTAGCATAATAACGCAGGTACGGTAAGGGTAAAATGTCCTTTAAAAGCATGGAACTAGGAATATTTTATGAATAAAGTTCATAAGTCAGGGGCTGGCACTGTGCCGGGCACGCCGAGATCGCGGTCATGCGGCCGGGTTCCTGTGGCGGCGGCTTATGCCCGGATCGTGCGCAATCGCACGGTCCCGGACCCTGCCGACTGGTACGCTGGTGTACACGTCAACAGGCATTGCCGGCCGGAAAACGGTCGATTGCGCAATAGCAAGGTGTAGTATTCTATTAACCGTGAATTGCGTTTGTATGGATGAAGCAGCAATGAGTGGCGACAACGACAGGGATTTCGAGACAGGACCGGATCAGGATCACGGCCTGGTTGTCGAAGAGGCGCGCGCCAAGACGAAGAAGCCGCCCCTGTACCGGGTCGTGCTGCTCAATGACGATTACACGCCGATGGAATTCGTTGTCGAGGTTCTCGAACTGATCTTCGGCATGGACCGTCCGCAGGCGACGCGCATCATGCTCGAAGTTCACACCCGGGGTAAGGGTGTGTGCGGCGTTTTCACCTACGAGATTGCGGAAACCAAGGTTGCCCAGGTTGCCGCATTTGCCGAACAGCATCAGCATCCACTGTTGTGTACATTAGAGGAAACCTAGGATCCGGAATTGGTAAAGCATGCTTAGTAGCGAATTGGAATATTGTCTGAACGAAGCTTTCCAGCAGGCCCGTTCCGAGCGTCATGAATACATGACCGTCGAACACCTGTTGCTGGCGTTGCTCGATATTCCGCGGGTTGCCGAAATACTGCAGGCAACCGGCGTGGAACTCAATCGGCTCAGAAAAGACCTGAAGGATTTCATCGATGATTCAACGCCGCTGCTGGCGACCGACGACGATCAGGAAGTGCAGCCAACCCTCGGTTTTCAGCGCGTTCTTCAACGTGCGGTGTTTCACGTGCAGTCGAGCGGCAAGAAAGAAGTTCGTGGCGACAATGTGCTGGTCGCCATGTTCGGAGAAAAACAGTCCCACGCAGTTTATCTGCTGGGTCTGCACAATGTATCGCGCCTCGATGTCGTGAATTTCGTTTCGCACGGCCTGAGCAAGAGCGGCGAGAATGCCGGCAAGACCGGCGATTCGGTCGGCGACGATGAAACCGGGGAGGAGTCGGGCAAGAGCGCACTCGACAGTTTTGCGCAAAACCTGAACCAGAAAGCCCTGGACGGCAAGACGGACCCGTTGATCGGTCGCGAATCGGAGATCGAACGGACCATCCAGATTTTGTGCCGCCGCAGAAAGAACAACCCGTTGTATGTCGGCGAAGCCGGGGTTGGCAAAACCGCTCTGGCAGAAGGTCTGGCCAAATTGATTGTCGACGGCAAGGTACCGGCCGTACTTGAGGACTGCACGATCTACGCGCTGGATATGGGCGCATTGCTGGCCGGAACGAAATACCGTGGCGATTTCGAGAAGCGCTTTAAGGCCGTGATGGCCGAGTTGCAGAAAGATCCGGCAGCCATCCTGTTTATCGACGAGATTCACACGATTATCGGTGCCGGAGCCGCATCGGGCGGGGTGCTGGATGCATCCAATCTGATCAAGCCGGTGCTCGGCAGCGGCGAATTGCGCTGTATCGGGTCGACGACCTACCGTGAATTTCGCGGTATTTTCGAAAAAGACCATGCGCTGGCGCGCCGCTTTCAGAAAATCGACGTGCCGGAGCCGAGCATCTCCGAAACGGTAGAGATTCTCAAGGGTCTGCAATCGCGGTTCGAAGAACATCACAACGTTCGTTACACCGAGGCAGCGCTGCAATCGGCCGCAGAGCTGGCAGCGCGGCACCTGACCGAGCGGTTTTTACCGGACAAGGCCATCGACGTGATCGACGAGGCCGGCGCCCGTGTCCGGCTCCATGATTCTCTCGACGAGAGCCCCCAACGCATCGACGTCGGGGAGATCGAAGGCGTGGTGGCGCGGATGGCGCGTATTCCACCCAAGTCCGTATCGGCTTCCGACCGGGATTTGCTGCAGTACCTGGAACGCGATCTGAAGCTCGTGATCTTCGGTCAGGACAAGGCTATTGGCGTATTGGCGTCAGCCATCAAGATGGCGCGCTCGGGCTTGCGGGAACCGGAAAAGCCGGTCGGGGCCTATTTGTTTGCCGGACCGACCGGGGTCGGCAAGACCGAGGTCACACGGCAGCTTGCGCATGCGCTGGGCATCGAGCTGATACGTTTTGACATGTCCGAATACATGGAACGGCATACCGTATCCCGTTTGATCGGCGCTCCGCCGGGTTATGTCGGTTTCGATCAGGGCGGCTTGCTGACCGAGGCGGTCAGCAAAAATCCGCACTCGGTACTGTTGCTCGATGAAATCGAAAAGGCGCATCCGGAGGTGTTTAACCTGTTGCTGCAGGTGATGGATCACGGGACCCTGACGGACAATAACGGGCGCCAGGCAGATTTTCGCAATGTCATCCTGATTATGACGACCAACGCCGGTGCAGCGGACATGAGCCGCGCATCGATGGGCTTCATGCAGCAGAATCACGCCAGTGACGGCATGGAAGCGATCAAGAAGATGTTCACGCCGGAATTTCGCAACCGGCTCGACGCGGTGATCCAGTTCGATCCGCTCGACAGGGATTCGATCTTGCGCGTTGTCGACAAACTGGTTCTGGAACTTGAAACACAGCTCGAAGACCATGACGTGACGCTGGAACTGGAGCCCGAGGCCCGTGCCTGGATCGCCGAGCGCGGCCATGATCCGACAATGGGCGCGCGACCGATGGCGCGCGTGATTCAGGAAAATATCAAGCGGCCGCTGGCCGAGATATTACTGTTCGGCGATCTGGCCAACGGCGGTGACGTGCGTATCGTTGTAGAAGACGACGATACGCTGGGGCTGGTTCTTACCCCGAATACGAAAAAACTGGAGCACTTGTCGGAATCCGAATCCACCTCCGAGTCCGGCCCGGACTGAGTGGACTGGCCGCGAAGCGTCAACGTTCGCGGTAAACGATCCGGCCTTTGCTCAGATCGTACGGTGTGAGTTCGACCGTCACCTTGTCACCCGTCAGGATGCGGATGTAATGCTTGCGCATCTTGCCGGAAATATGCGCCGTCACCGTATGCCCGTTCTCCAACTCGACGCGGAATGTCGTGTTGGGCAGGGTCTCGGTAACCACGCCTTCCATTTGTATCGCTTCTTCTTTTGCCATGCGGCACCTCGGATCTGAGCGGGGCGAATAGTGCAAGACTTTCCGGGACTTCGCAAGCAATCATCGCTCCGGCGGGCACATCGGCTCCGGACCAGGCCGGAAATAACCGTGTGAAGATGAGCGTCGGGCGGTATGTCGGGAGTTATCGACAGGAAAAGGGTGCGAGTTCGAGCAGGTCAAGCGTGTTGACCGGTTCCGCCGGCCAGTCGCCGGGCGTCCGGAACGCAGTCAAACGGGCCAATAAACGATTAAATTCGTTTCTTGGAATTTCACGGCTGCCCAGGCTCGCAAGGTGTCCGGAGGCGACCTGGCAGTCGATTAACCCGATTTGCATGACATGACACAGCGTAACGAGTTTGACCAGTGCGACTTTCGATGCATCGGTCCGGCGGGAAAACATTGATTCGCCGAAAAAAACCCGGCCGATATTAATGCCGTACAGTCCGCCGGCCAGCTGCCCTTCGTGCCAGGTTTCAATGGAATGCGCATGACCGGCTGCGTGCATCTTTTCATAGGCGCTGGCCATGTCCGGTGTGATCCAGGTTCCTGGGGTGCCGTCTCCGGGCTGTCCGGAAGGGCGGGGGCGTTTGGCGCATCCGGCCACGACTTCGGAAAAAGCCAGGTCCACCGACACGGAGAATATATTTTTGCGCAGGGTCTTGCGCAGACTGCGCGATATCCTGATCTCTGACGGAAAAAGGACCGCCCGGGGATCCGGCGTCCACCATAAAACAGGCTGATCTTCACCAAACCACGGAAAAATACCGCGGCGGTAGGCGGCCAGGAGCCTCGCGACCGACAGGTCGCCGCCGATGGCCAGCAAACCATTGGGCTCGGTCAGCGCGCGAGACGTTTGCGGAAATTCGTCAGGCGGCGCATCCGGATCGAGCCAGCGAATTTCCGGTCCGGTACCGTTCATCACGAGTCGCGTCTGAACGGCACATGATCGCGAACCGCATCGATATAGTCATCCGTGTAACCGCGTTCCTGATCGAGAAAAGAATCCACGGCCTCGGCAAACTGTGGATGCGCCAGCCAGTGCGCTGACCAGGTTTCGGCAGGTTCGAACCCCCGGCTGATTTTGTGTTCGCCCTGGGTTCCGGGTTCGAAGCGCTGCAGTCCGTTGGCGATGCAATAATCGATGCCCTGGTAGTAGCAGGTTTCAAAATGCAGACTGTGATAGCGGGCCGAGCTGCCCCAGTAACGACCGAACAGCGTCTGCTGGTCGTGAAAACAGATGGCGCAGGCGATCGGTTCGTGGTCATGCTCGGCGAGAATAACGAGCAAATTTTCGGGCATACGCGCCGTGACGGTCGTGAAGAACGTTTCGTTCAAATAGGGTCTGCGTCCGCGGCGAAGAAAACTGCTGGCATACAACGGCATGATGTCACGCCATAGTTCAGCGCTCAGTTCCTTACCGCTCAGCCACCGAAAAACAACGCCGGATTCGCGTATGCGACGGCGTTCGCGGCGCAGTTTCTTGCGTTTGACCGAGCGCAGCCGGCCCAGGAAGTCATCGAAGCCGGAATAGCCGCGATTGTGCCAGTGAAACTGGCAATCCTTGCGCAATAAAAAGCCGTGGCGTTCGAGAGCCTCGCGATCCTGCCGGTCGGCAAAGAGCACATGCCATGATGAATAGTTGCCGGCCCTGACCCGTTGTTGTGTCGCTGCGATCAGTGCGTCCGCCAGATCGGTGAAATCATGCCCGGGCAAGGTCAGAAAGCGGGGGCCGGTCACCGGCGTAAAAGGGACGGCAGAAACCAGCTTGGGATAATACGACAGGCCCGACTGGTGATAGGCATTGGCCCAGGCAAAATCGAAAACGAATTCGCCCCATGAATCCGTTTTTTCATACAGCGGCAGTGCGGCGAGGAGTTGTCCGTCCTCATAAATGACAGCATGCCTGGGTTGCCAGCCCGTGCCGGGACCAACGCTGCCGCTCGATTCGATCGAGGCGAGGAATTCGTGGCGCAGAAACGGATGATCCGCACCGTTCAGTGCATTCCATGCCGACGCATCGATCGTCGCGATCGTGTCTTTGAATTCGGCTTGCATCAATGTGTAACGACCACCGGTAATTGAGGCCGGATACCCGTCATTCGAGGTATTTTTCCGCGTCAAGCGCAGCCATGCATCCGGCGCCGGCAGACGTGATCGCCTGGCGGTAGACCGGATCGGCAACGTCTCCGGCGGCGAATACGCCCGGAACGCTGGTTACCGTTGCCTGCGGGCCGTGCTTCGCGTTGACGATGATGTAGTTGTCTTTCATGTCCAGCTGATTCCTGAACATCGCGGTATTCGGGTCGTGGCCGATCGCAATGAATACGCCGGACAGATCGATGTCCCGGGTCTGTCCGTCAGTTGTGGTGCGCCTGACCCGCATGCCGGTTACGCCGCTGTCATCGCCGAGGACTTCGTCGAGTACGTGATTCCACAGAATCTCTATCTTGCCCTCGCTTTGCCGGGCGAACAGGTGCTGTTGCATCATTTTTTCCGCACGCAGCGCATCGCGGCGATGGACCAGCGTCACCTTCGAGGCGATGTTGGACAGGTAGAGCGCTTCTTCGACCGCGGTATTGCCGCCGCCTATGACGGCGACATCCTGACCCCGGTAGAAGAAGCCGTCACAGGTGGCGCAAGCCGATACGCCGCGGCCCTTGTATCGCTCCTCGCTGTCCAGGCCCAGGTAACGGGCCGTCGCGCCGGTCGCAATAATCAGTGCATCGCACGTGTATTCGGCCTGGCTGCTCCACAGGCGAAACGGTTTCACCGTCAGGTCGACACGATCGATGTGATCGTTGACCAGGACCGTTTCGAAGCGTTCCGCATGGCTGCGCAGCTGCTCCATCAGTTCGGGGCCCTGCAGATCGGGCGCTCCGCCGGGCCAGTTGTCGACTTCGGTCGTCGTCATGAGCTGCCCGCCGAGTTCGAGTCCGCTGACGAGTACCGGTCCGAGGTTGGCGCGTGCCGCATAGATGGCGGCTGAATAACCGGCCGGTCCGGAACCCAGGATCAGCAGGCGTGTGTGTCGTTGGTCTGGCATGGTTTTGGGTATCACTGTCGTGCATCGCGCCCGCAACCGTGCGGGCGCGTGAGTAAAGGCGCGTTAGTGTAGGCGAATGCATCATATCTTGCACACCCGTACCCAATTACTGCTATTATTCAGTCCAATAACTGCTTATGATTAAAGCAGTTAACTTGTGTTGTTGTTGCTGTATCTCAGTTCATAGTCAATTGTGGGGCATTGCGTGTGGCCAGAGTAGCCAGAATGCACGGTCGGCCGCAGGCTGATCGTGAGTCTTCCGTCGCTTATTCCGTTCGCGAGGCGGCGTTGTGGGTTTTCGCCGCGCTGGCGGTCATCATGCTGGTTTCATTGATGACATACGATGCGCGGGACCCGGGTTTCAGCCATACCGGCGACGGCGCGGCGATACGTAACCAGATCGGTGCGGCCGGCGCGTGGTTTGCCGATGTCAGTTATTGCCTGTTCGGGTTACCGGCCTACCTGTTTCCGATCATGGTCATGATTGCCGGCTGGTTCATTTTTTCGGCGCGCTTCGATGCCCGGCCGCTCGATCGCACGATCATGGGCACCCGGTTCGGCGGTTTCGTCATCTGTCTCGCCTCCAGTTGCGGGCTTGCCACCCTGCATTTTTCCGCGCCGACACTGCCGCAATCGGCTGGAGGCGCACTGGGCGAGTCGCTCGGCGCGGCACTGACCGGCGGCCTTGGTTCGCTGGGTGCGACACTGATTTTGCTCTCCCTGTGGCTGGCCTCCGTTTCCCTGTTCACCGGCATTTCCTGGCTGTCCGTCATGGACCGGATCGGTCACGAGGTGTTGCTCCGTCTCGAACAGGGCCGGGTCGTCGTACTGGCACTCAGGGAAAAAATGATCGCGCGACGGGCCCAGCACGAACGACAGGAAATCGTTCGCGTGCAGCGCAAGAAAACCGTGCAGAAGACGCCGCCGCGCATCGAACCGGTGTTGCCCGGCATTGCGACCGGCAAGCGCGCGGCGCAGGAGCGGCAAACGCAGATGTTCGAGACGACCTCGGACGGTGGATTGCCGCCGCTGTCGATTCTCGATGAACGGCCCGACCTGGCTCCGGGATATTCCGAAGATTCGTTACAGGCGATGTCCCGGCTCGTCGAGATGAAATTGCACGATTTCGGTGTCGAGGTTCAGGTCGTGGCGGTTCACCCCGGTCCTGTCGTGACCCGTTTCGAACTCGATCCGGCGCCCGGGGTCAAGGTCAGCCAGATCAGCAATCTGGCCAAGGATATTGCCCGATCGCTGTCGGCAATCAGCGTGCGGGTCGTGGAAGTCATACCGGGCAAGTCGACCGTCGGGCTGGAAATTCCCAATGAATCGCGCGAACTGGTGACGCTGGGCGAGATTTTACGTTCTCAGGTCTATGAAAATCTGAAATCGCCGTTGACGCTCGGGCTGGGCAAGGATATCAGCGGCAAACCGGTCGTGGCCGACCTGCAGAAAATGCCGCATCTGCTGATTGCCGGTACGACCGGATCGGGCAAGTCGGTGGGCATCAACGCGATGGTCCTGAGCCTGCTGTACAAGGCAACGCCCGAGCAGGTCCGATTGTTGCTGATCGATCCAAAGATGCTCGAATTGTCCATCTACGAAGGCATTCCGCACCTGTTATGCCCGGTCGTCACGGATATGAAGGACGCTGCGAATGCGTTGCGCTGGTGTGTGGCGGAAATGGAGCGCCGCTACCGCGTCATGGCTTCGCTCGGGGTGCGGAATTTCAGCGGGTATAACAAAAAAGTTCGCAGTGCGATCGAGTCGGGGTCGCCCCTTCGCGATCCGTTTTTCGAGATGCCGGATCCGCAGACCGGCGAGATGCAAACCCGCGACCTGGAACCCTTACCGCAAATCGTCGTCGTCATCGACGAACTGGCCGACATGATGATGGTCGTCGGCAAGAAGGTCGAAGAACTGATTGCACGGCTGGCGCAAAAAGCGCGGGCTGCAGGCATTCACCTGATCGTCGCGACGCAGCGTCCGTCGGTCGATGTCATTACCGGTCTGATCAAGGCGAATATTCCGAGCCGCATTGCTTTTCAGGTATCGGCCAAGGTCGATTCACGGACCATCCTGGATCAGGGTGGCGCCGAAGCCTTGCTCGGGCACGGCGACATGCTGTGCCTGGGCGCTGGTACCTCGGTACCGCAGCGTGTGCACGGTGCTTTCGTTTCCGATCAGGAAGTTCACCGCGTCGTTGCCAGCCTGCGTGGCGAAGCCGAGCCGAACTATGTCGAAGGGGTCACGGACGGGCCGGCCGAGCCGATTCCCGGCATCAGCGGCGAGCCGAAATCGGGCGCCGATCTGGACGGGGAAACGGACCCGCTCTACGATCAGGCCGTGCGTATCGTCACTGAATCCAGGCGGGCATCGGTGTCGGGGATCCAGCGACGTTTGAAGATCGGCTATAATCGGGCGGCGCGCATGGTCGAGACGATGGAGCAGGTGGGTCTGGTCAGTGAACTGCAATCAAATGGAACCCGCGAAGTACTCGCGCCGCCGCCGCCCAAAGACAGTTGACCGATGAAACCCGCCTTTCGTACCGGTCTGCGGCTGGCAGCCTGCTGCCTCGCGCTGCTGGCGGTTGCCGGACCGGCCGGCAGTACGGAATCGGCGCAGCACACGGCCGCCGAACTCGATCGGCTGCGCACTTATCTTGCCGGGATGCAGGACTTGCGCGCCGATTTTCGCCAGGAAGTCATCGGCCCGGATCAGCAGGTGGTCGAGTCTGCCAGCGGTACCGTGGTATTGAGCAAACCCGGGCGATTTCGCTGGGATTACCGTGAACCGTATCGGCGCATCATCGTGGCGGACGGCAAGCACGTCTGGTTCTACGAGTCGGATCTCGAACAGGTAACGGTTCGGCGCATGGCCGCCGGTCTCGGCGATACCCCGGCGGCCTTGCTGACGGGGGATGTGGCGGCACTGGAGCATTTCAGGCCAGTGGACTCATGGTCGTCCGACGATCTGCATTGGCTGCAGCTGGCCCCGATCTCTGCGGAAGCGGATTTCTCGACCGTCGATCTGGGTTTTGGCACCGGTGAACTCAGGCAAATCGAGTTCGTCGACCGTCTCGGTCAGCGCACGCGGATCTTTCTTTCTGCCATCGATCGCTCGCCACTGCCCGATGACCGCATGTTTCACTTCAAAATTCCTGACGGCGTCGATGTCATCGGCACGGACGATATGTAATGCTATCCGGATGAGACCGTTACATTATCGATATGTGTGGCTGTTCGGCGGCACTTGCCTGGTGGGCCTGGTACTCTACACGACATTAATGCCCCTGCTTCCGGGCGCGACCGCCCTGAATGACAAGGCGGCCCACGCGATCGCCTTCATGGCGCTGATGATCTGGTTTTGTGGCGTTTTTGAAATTCGCTTCTCCCCGCTGATCGCCGTGACGCTGCTGTGCCTGGGCATCGCAATAGAACTGGTGCAGGAACAGCTCCCTTACCGGTCGGCGGAGCTGGCCGATGCCCTGGCCGATACGGCAGGCATCGGTGCGGGCTGGGTTCTCGCACTGACCGGCTTGCATCGCTGGGCCGTCTGGATCGAATCCTGGGTCACATTCGATCAATCATGAGCCGTTCGACGCGAAATTCCTGCTAACATATTTCGTTTCGCGGCCAGACGGGTCGCCCGGTCTGAAAATAATCCAGATGACATGAATTCGGCTGATATGTGGGGCAGGGACGAACGACTGCGTCCGCTCGCCGACCGGGTCCGCCCGACAATCCTGCAAGACATCGTCGGGCAGGCGCACCTGCTCGGGCCCGGCAAACCGCTGACCCGCCTGGTCGAGGCCAGTACGTTACACTCGGCAATCTTGTGGGGACCGCCCGGCACCGGCAAGACGACGCTGGCCAGGCTCGTCGCCCGGTCTGCCGAAGCCACTTTCATTGCGTTGTCCGCGGTGATGGCCGGTGTCAAGGATATCCGCCAGGCCATCGCCCGGGCCCAGGCTAACCCGGATACGCCGACGATTCTGTTTCTCGACGAGGTACACCGGTTTAACAAGGCGCAGCAGGATGCATTTTTGCCCTGGGTCGAGGATGGCACGATCACGTTTATCGGTGCGACGACCGAAAATCCGTCGTTCGCGCTCAACAATGCGCTGTTATCCCGGGCGCGTGTTTATGTCCTCAAGGCGCTGACAGCCGATGATCTTGTCAGCGTTCTGCGCAGGGCGCTGGCGGTCGCCGGTGGCGAGCGACCCGTCGAGGCAGACGACGAAGTGCTGGTCACGCTGGCTGGCGCCTCCGACGGCGATGCGCGCCGCGCACTGAACCTGCTCGAACTTGCTGCCGGACTGGCGCAAGCGGGTGATCGCGATACCAGCCGGGCGATCACGATCGATGCAGACAGTGTCGCCGAGGCCTGTGCCGGAACGGTCCGAAGGTTCGACAGGCAGGGAGATGCCTTCTACGACCAGATTTCGGCGTTGCACAAAGCCGTGCGCGGATCCGACCCGGATGCATCGTTGTACTGGCTGGCGCGCATGCTCGACGGTGGCATGGATCCGAATTTCCTCGCACGCAGGATCGTGCGCATGGCGTCTGAGGATATCGGCAATGCCGATCCCAGGGCATTGCGAATGGCGCTCGATGCGTGGGAAGCTTTCGACCGTCTCGGTAGCCCGGAAGGCGAACTGGCACTCGCGCAGGCCGTCGTATTTCTGGCATGTGCGGCAAAGAGCAATGCCGTCTATCGGGCTTATAATGCCGCGGCCGGCGATGTGCGCAAATTCGGTTCGCTGGAAGTGCCCGAGCACCTGCGCAATGCGCCGACCGCGCTGGCCCGGTCGCTCGGACATGGCAAAGGTTACCGATACGCGCACGACGAACCGGGCGGGTTTGCCGCCGGTGAGCAATATTTTCCGGCCCGCATGGCAGGTCGGCTTTACTACGAACCGGTGGAGCGGGGACTCGAAATCAAAATTGCGGCCAGGCTGGCGGCATTGCGTGCGGCGAATAAAGCAGCAAAATAGTATATTAAAACTATATTAAACAATTATATAGAAGCATATCTTAATGTTAGATCAAAAATTATTACGGACTGACATCGAACGGGTTCGGGCCAATCTCGCCCGGCGCGGTTTCGTGCTCGATACCGATGCCTATCTCGAGCTGGAAAACCGGCGCAAAGCAATCCAGGTTCGCGTCGAAGCGTTGCGCAATGAGCGGAACGTCAAATCCAAAAGCATCGGCGTGGCCAAGGCGGCGGGCGAAGATATCCAGCCATTGCTCGATGCCGTGCAATCGCTCGGCGATGCCCTGAAAACTGCCGATATCGAACTCGACGAGATTCAGACACAACTGGGCGATCTGCAAATGGGCCTGCCGAACCTGCTGGATGACTCGGTGCCGGACGGCATGGATGAAACCGCTAATCTGGAGATTCGTTCCTGGGGCAAACCGGCGACGCCGGCATTTTCGCCACGCGATCACGTCGACCTCGGTGCCGCGCTGGGTCAGATGGACCTGGAAGCCGCGGCAAAGCTGACCGGGGCACGTTTCAGCGTGTTAAAGGGCGCGCTTGCGCGAATGCATCGCGCGCTGATCCAGTTCATGCTGGACCTGCACACCGCCGAGCACGGCTACACCGAAATCTACGTCCCCTATATCGTCAACAGCGATTCGCTGCGCGGCACCGGCCAATTGCCGAAATTCGGTGCTGACCTGTTCGCGCTGTGCGGCGACCAGGCGTACTACCTGATACCGACCGCAGAAGTGCCGGTCACCAATCTCGTTCGCGACGAGATAGTCGATGCCGCTTGCCTGCCGCTGAAATTTGCCGCTCATACACCCTGTTTTCGCTCCGAAGCCGGGTCTCACGGCCAGGACACGCGGGGCATGATCCGCCAGCACCAGTTCGAAAAGGTCGAACTCGTGCAGGTCGTGCAGCCCGGCCGTTCTTATGCCGCGCTCGAAGAGCTGACCGGCCACGCCGAGACGATCCTGCAGAAGCTGGGATTGCCGTACCGGGTTATCACGTTGTGTGCCGGCGATACCGGTTTCGGTGCGGCCAAAACTTACGATATCGAAGTCTGGGTTCCCAGTCAGGAGCGCTACCGGGAAATTTCCTCGTGCAGTAATTACGAAGATTTTCAGGCCCGGCGCCTGTCGGCCAGGTGGCGCAACCCGGAGACGGGCAAGCCTGAACTGGTGCATACGCTGAACGGCTCCGGTGTTGCAGCCGGTCGCGCGCTGATTGCCGTCATGGAGAATTTCCAGCAGGAAGACGGTTCCATCCGGGTTCCGCAAGTACTGCAACCCTATATGAACGGGCAGGACGTCATCGCTGCCTGAGCCCGTGTCGATGCGATGCTTTGTAACGCTCGTGTCCGCATGTGTCGCGATGGCGGCGCTGCAAATGAGCTGCAGCGGTTTGCCAGGGAAAGACAACATCGCCTCTTTGCTCGATTACCCGCCGGCCCGGCGTTCGGATCAGGTCGATGACTATCACGGAACGCGCGTGGCGGACCCGTATCGCTGGCTCGAAGCCCTTTCTTCACCGCAGACGCAGCGCTGGGTCCAGGCAGAAAATTCGTTGACGAGATCCCGGTTGTCGGCATTGCCGGGTCGCGAGTTTTTTGCCGCCCGGTTGCGAACCCTGATCGAGCACGAGCATTTTGGCGTACCACAGGCGCAGGGCGGTCGCTACGTGTATACCTACAACACGGGGCAGCTCGAACAGGATCAACTCTGGGAGACGACCGATCCTGCGCAGCGCGGTCGACTCTTGCTCGACCCGAACCGGCTGGCTGCGGACGGCAGCGTGTCGATCGGCGACTTCGAACTCAGCCGTGATGGCCGCCGCCTCGCTTACAGCCTGTCTGACAGCGGCAGTGACTGGCGCAACTGGAGGATACTCGATATCGGTACGGGCGAGGTTTGTCCCGAACGTCTCGACGGGATCAAGTTTTCCGGCGTTTCCTGGGCGCCGGACGGTCACGGCTTTTTTTACAGCCGCTACCCGTCTTCCGGCGTATCGGGTGGCTACGACGATACCCGCCAGGTGTCGATCTGGTTTCACGAAACGGGTGCTGCGCAGAGCAGCGATCGTTTCGTCTTTGCCATCGATGACCATCCAACGCGCAACCCGTACGGGCGGGTCACCGATGACGGTCGATACCTGGTTATCAGCCTGTTCGATAGATACGCATCCAACGGCGTCTACCTGATGCGCCTGGAAAACAGCCGGCCTGCCGGGCCGGTCATGCGTTTGTTCGATGACTGGGATGCGCAGTACGAGTTTCTCGGCAACATTGCCGACCGGTTTTTCTTCAAGACGACCAAAGATGCGCCACGCGGGCGCATTATCGTGGTGCGCCCGGACCGTCCGGGTCCGGATGTCCGGCAGTCCGTGGTTCCGCAAAGGACCGAGGCTATCGACAGCGCCTCATTGCTCGGTGAGTCACTGATCGTGCGCCGCAAGGCTATGCCGACGGACCGGCCCGGACCGACGGTTCTGTACGGCTACGGCGGGTTCAACATCTCTTTGCTGCCCCGGTATTCGATATCCCGCATGGCCTGGCTCGAAGCCGGCGGCACGTATGCCGTCGCCAATTTGCGCGGTGGCGGCGAGTATGGCGAAGCCTGGCACGAGGCGGGGACAAAACTGAACAAGCAGCACGTCTTCGATGATTTCATTGCTGCGGCCGAGTGGCTGATCGACAACGATTATACGAACCCGAGTCAGCTTGCCGTCTGGGGCGCCAGCAACGGTGGCTTGCTGGTTGGTGCCGTCACGATTCAGCGACCGGATTTATTCGCTGCGACCATACCGGCCGTCGGCGTCATGGATATGCTCCGTTATCACACATCAAGTGCCAATGCGCGCCAGTGGTCCAGCGATTACGGGCTCAGCGAGAATCCCGATGAATTTCGTGCGCTCTACGCGTATTCTCCGGTTCACAATCTCAGGCGCGGCGTTTGCTACCCGGCCACGCTGGTCATGGCCGATGCGAACGATGACCGGGTGGCGCCCTGGAATAGTTATAAATATGCTGCAGCGATGCAGTATGCCCAGGGCTGCAACCGCCCAGTCCTGATTCGCATCGAGACACGAACCGGCCATGGCAGCGGTGCTTCGACGTCGAAAATCGTCAACGAATATGCCGACCAGTGGGCATTCCTGGCCGCCGAACTCGGCCTCGGATTGCCGCCCTGAAGCGCCCGCAGGGCCGGTTCAGGGCATTGAGAAGCCTGATCCGAACGGTAGAAAATCCCAAGGCAATGGAGTCAGGGCAATGGCGCGTTAGTCATCGCCGCCCATGCCGAAAATCATCAGCAGGTTAATGAAAATATTGTACAAGCTGACATACAGGCTGATGGTGGCCATGATGTAATTGCGTTCGCCGCCATGGATGATGGCGCTGGTCTCAAAGAGGATCATGCCCGACATCAGCAGCACGATGCCTGCCGAGATGGCCATGCTGAAGGCCGACATGTCGACAAACAGGCCAATGATAACGACCGCCAGCATTCCCAGCATGCCGACCATCAAAAAACCGCCCATGAAACTGAAATCCTTGCGTGACGTCAGCACATAGGCGCTGAGCGCGAGAAAGATCAGCCCGGTCGTGCCGAGCGAGGTCAACACGAGTTGGCCTCCATTGGGCACATTCTGGATGTACGCGCTCAGCAACGGTCCGAGCGTCAGCCCCATGAAACCGGTCAGTGCGAATACGCAGACGATTCCGATGGCCGAATTCCTGAACTTGCTGGTTAAAAACAGCAGGCCGAAGTAGCCGACCAGCGTCAGGATCGGATTGATAAACGGCATCTCGATCGCCATCGCGACACCGGCCATCGCAGCGCTGAATATCAGCGTGGCGGACAGCAGGAGATAGGTATTCTTCAGAACCTTGTTGGTGGCCAACGCGGACTCGCGTATCGCGTCCGAAGGCAGTGCAGTGGCTCTGTTCCGGGCGGGTCCGATTCGATGTTCTGGCTGCATTGAAAAGCTCCTGTTCCTTCAATTTGTGCTTAATTACTCATATTAACATATTAATGCGGTTTACAGAATGTTCCTAAATCAAAGTGATTCCAGTCCCTGGCGAATCTTCGTGCCCCAACGACGTGCAAGTCGGCGCAATTCGTTCATGTTCGTCACCGAGTTCGAGCGCATGCCTCTTTGCCCGGCCGTTTCCACATCACTGCGTTCGGCCGCGCGCAACAATGTCTCGCCGCTCAGCGAGTCCTTGAGTTCGAGTACGAGGGTGATTTCGCCGACCCTCGAGATGTAAATATCATGTCTGCCGATTTGCTGGGGCGGCACGCGCGAGACGATATCGAGCAGGGACACGGCCAGGATCAGCGTATCCGGGCCCGGCTGGTCTGTAATGGCAAAACGCCGGTTTTTGCCGATCTCCTCGCCCAGTACCTGGCCGATGGTTTCGACGAGTTTCTCGCGATCCTTCTCGGCAATCGGGAACTCGCTTTTCGATGCATTGTACCTTGTGCTGCCGCTTCCCTTGACGGCGCGAAACTGAAGTTCTGCCCGGCGCGGCAGTATCTTCTTGTAACGGGACAGGTCCGCGTCGGGGTCGGCCCAGACCCGCTTGAAGGACGTGTTGTCGATGCGTACGAGCCCGTCAAAAGTCATTTCGGCATCCGGCCCCTGCTGAAATGCCGGCGAACTGTCGGTACACGCGGCGACGATGAATGTGGAAGCGAAGAGCAGGCTGATTTTGATGGCTGATGGATTCATTCTTCTGATCTTTCAGATCGGAATTGGACCGCCGCTGCGGCAAAAGGTTGCGCGACCGGCCCCTGGCCGTCCATGCAACTATTGGGCAGGTTGCTTATCGATGGTCCCGGGCGGGATCGGGAACGGTTTGAAGATTTCCTGTACGGCCTGATTGATGACGGCTTCGAGGTTATTCCGGACTTCCTTGGTGACTCGTCCGACGATCGCGCCTTCCCAGACCAGTTTCCGGGTCCGGACATCGACGACGTCGATGTTCAGCGTGCCTTCGGTGTATTGGTCGATCCGGGTCTCATAGCCGCCCATGGCGCCATAGTAGTAAGGGTCCCGGTATCCATAGTACCCGCCCGCGTATGGCGTCTGGCTGGCGCGAATTTTTTCTTTGGTGTTGATATAGAAGTTGACCTTCAGGTCGGGGTTGACGGAATAGGCCAGGCCGCGCCGGTTCATTTCCCGTGTGGCGGCGGCCTTCAGATATCTGCTTTCCGCCGATTCGTAATCGGATCTGTCCGTGGCCAGATGGTCGAAGAAACCGAATGTTTTGTACTGCGAAAAATCGGCGTTCGAATCGACATTCGAATACGTATTCGGCGTCGATGCACAGGCGCCCAGTACGAGTGTTGCAGCCAGCACCATGATGCGTGTGGATATGCCAGTAATGGAATGGAGCATGTTTACATTTCCTCTGCCGAACCGGGTAAAATTATAGAGTATCGGCACGGAAATTACCTGAGACGGGTTCGGTCGACGGGGCATAATTCATCGCCGACATGCAGTAAATTACGCCGGCCCTTCGGCCATCATTCGGCGAACACGTCACGCAATCATCCGTCGAAACGATCCGGTCATGGCGCGCCGGCTGCCAGAAGGTCTCGAACTGGTTGCAAAAAAGCATACGGGTAAAAAGATCCCGGCAGCTGATCGGTTCAATGTGGCAATGGATTGATGGCATACAGGCGTCTGACCTGCGGCGGCGTATTTTTCTATGCCGGATTTCTGATTTCGGTTAGAGTTCTGGCACGGACGAAAGAAATGGCCCGCTGCCTGCGGCAGGCTTTCCCGGTTTATGAAGATCGTTCATTCTGCCGAGTCCGTAACAATATGATGAAACTAGATTATATATAGCTTATAACTTATTGATAAATAATTATATTATACTTTGCAGTCCGAGGTCAGCGAGTGGTGCAGGGTCCGGATAAGTCCCGAAAACGAACCGAGCAGGAACGAATGCTGCATTTATGAATGAGGCTGCCACACCGAAAGAATTTCTGAATAACGTCGCGGACCAGTTATTGCTGGCACGCGCACTGGGCATTGTGGCCGATCTCGGAGTCGCCGACATCGTGGCCGATGGCCGCAAATCGCTCGATGAAATCGCCGGGGCAACCGGTTGCCATCCCGATTCGCTGTATCGATTGCTCCGGATGCTCGGTGGCCACGGCGTATTTGCACAGGACGATGAGGGCCGTTTCGGGCTCACGCCGCGCGCTGAATTGCTTCGGGCGGGCCACCCCGATTCGATGCGTGAGCTGTTCGTGCTCGGCTGGCAGGACATACACTGGAATACCTGCCAGGCATTGCCCGAAGCCGTTCTGACCGGGGAAATTGCATTCGAACTGGCCTACGGGCAGGAATTTTTCGACTTTCTGGCCGGGCATCCCGAACTCAATGCGATGTTCGACCGGCGCATGTCGAGCGTGTCAAAGACCGAGAACGGACAGATCGCCAAAGCCTACGCATTCGGTGAGCATGCGCCGGTCATCGACATCGGCGGCGGCCGGGGCGGTTTGCTGGCCGCTATTCTCGAACATCATCCGGGGACGGTGGCGGCATTATATGAACAGCCGCAAGTACTGGCCGACCCGGCCGATCTGGACGAGCAGGGCTTGTCAGGTGCAGTCGCGCGAATCGCCGGCAATTTCTTCGACGATGTGCCGCCCGGGTTTGGATTGTATCTCATGAAGAGAATCATTCATGACTGGGATGACGAGCGGGCCGTGGAGATCCTGCGACACTGTGCCCGTGCAATGACCGCAACAAGTCGCCTGCTGGTCATCGACGCCATCATCAAACCGGGTAATGAACCCGATCCAAACAAGAACACCGACCTTGCCATCATGGCCCTGACGCCGGGCAGGGAACGGACCGAGGCGGAATTTGCGGCCCTGTTTACGGCGGCGGGCTTGCGCCTGACGCGCGTCATTACGACCCAACGCCCGTCTACCCTGTCGCTTATCGAGGGAGAGCGGGCGGCCTGACGGTTTGTATATGTCCATGGCTGCTTTACCGGTAGAATAGGCCCATGCGTTACATTCGCTTCGACAGTGGTCGGGAACCGCGATCGTCCAATCCGTTCGTACAGGCTCTCGGGCTTGTCGTCGGTATTGCCTTTTTTATCGGTGCAGTCGTGCTTGGCAGCCTCGTACTGGCGGCGCTCGTCGGTTTCCTTTTGATCGGCGGACTGATTATTTACGTACGCCTCTGGTGGTTGACGCGCAAAGCGGCCCGGCGTCAGGAGGAGTCTTTTGTCGATGTGGAATACCGGGTGATTGATACGCCTGACGATGATCGGCGCTGACATCCGACCAGCCGGAAGAAGAACGGGTAACAGGCGAAATTCTTGGACGAGAACCGACGCAAACGGCGCCGTCGCCGCAGAATAATCGCCAGCACGCTGTTTTTGTTTGTGGCGCTGTGCCTGGCCTGGTTTTTCGAGTCGCAGGCCACGACGACGGTCATATTTGTACGTTACGCAGAAACGTCCGCTCCCGCCCATCAGAATCCCGGCCTGAGTCCGGCCGGTCAACTGCGTGCACGGGAGCTGGCCAGGGTTCTGGAACAGATCAATGTGGTCGCCGGCGTCGATGCCATCTTCGCAACCCAGTATCGCAGCACACAGGAAACTGCCGAACCATTGGCCGAGGCGCTGCAAATCCCGGTGCAGGTTGTCGATTCAAAAAATATCGCGGGACTGACGGATGTGATTTTGAATGCGTACAAGGGCAAGATCGTGCTCGTGATCACCGGCCCGGAAGATTTGCCGCTGCTGATTCGCCGGCTTCACGGCAGCAAGCACCTGGCGCCGATCGGCGAACGCGAGTATGACAATCTGTACTTGCTGAGTATCCCGTGGTATGGAAAGGTAAAAACGTTGCAAATGAAATACGGAACACCTTACCGGCCGTAGTCGATGGCGGTATATCAGTACACGTTCGAGATGGAAACGGACGGACGCGGCACGGTCGAACTCAGCGACCGGATTCAGGCCGTCGTCGGCCGATCCGGTATCGGGGCAGGCGTGTGCCAGGTTTTTCTGCACCACACCAGTGCTTCGCTGATGCTGACAGAAAATGCCGACCCCGATGTTCGCCGCGATCTGGAAGCGTTCATGACACGTACCGTACCGGATGCCGATCCGCTCTACCGGCATACGCTGGAAGGTCCAGATGACATGTCGGCACACGTGCGCAGTGTATTGACACAATCCGGGATCAGCGTGCCGGTCGGTAATGGCCGCTGTTTACTCGGCACATGGCAGGGCATTTACCTGTGGGAGCATCGTGTGTCGGGTCACACCCGGCGCGTAACCGTGACTGTGATCGGCGAGTAGCGCCGCCTGCATGGGTGCGCTCGAATCGCAATTCCCTGTGATTTTGTTTGATAGTATCATCCAGATTCGATTTGGGGGTGGCCTTGACGGCCTGAGATCTCGCAGCAGGAACCCTTTGAACCTGATCCGGTTAATACCGGCGTAGGAAAATGAGAAAATGAGTACGTATCGCGGCTTCGTTCAACCTTCGGGAAATACCGGATTACTGCCCGAGACCGCGACAAGCGCCCCGCATCGATGTACAGGCCCGTTGGCTTTCGCCGCGTTCCTTCTGGTTTTTGTCACAGTTTGCCGGGCCGGGGCCGCCACCGTCCCGGACGAGCTGGTCGTATCGACTTTTCGTCCGACCGGTCCGGAAAAGCTCGGTTCGAGCATCACGGTGATCGACAGCGAGGCTATTGAACAGTCGGCCGTTCAGCATTTCGAGGAACTGATAGCGCTGGTGCCCAACCTCAATTATTCCGGTGACGGCAACCGGGCACGGTATTTCCAGATCCGCGGCATCGGTGAACTCGAACAATATCAGGGTGCGCCCAATCCGTCGGTCGGTTTTATCATCGACGATATTGATGTATCGGGTCTGGGCAGCGCCGCAACCTTGTTCGATGCCGACCAGATCGATGTGCTGCGAGGCCCACAGGGAACGCGCAACGGCGCCAATGCGCTGGCCGGGCTGATCTATGTGAAATCTGCGGACCCGGCCGACGAGCCGGAGTCGCGTCTCGAAGCGACGGTTGGCAACGATGATACGCGTTCGCTCGGCGCCATGCTGACCGGACCGGCCGGTGATGCGGCAGCCTACCGGCTGGCCGTGCAAAAATACAAGAGTGACGGCTTCCGGCACAACGTGACCCTCGGGCGCGACGATACGAACGGTCAGGACGAACTGACGGCCCGCGGCAAACTGCGCTGGACCCCGGGGGATCAATGGCAGATCGACCTGACCGGTCTGTATGCCGACATCGACGACGGTTACGACGCCTGGGCGATCGATAACAATGGTTCGGTGACTTATTCCGACAAGCCGGGCAAGGACGCACAGCAGACTTCGGCCGGCTCGGCCAGGGTGACCGGCCGGCTCGGCGATGCAGTGACATTCGTCAGTATTACGAGTTTTGCCCATACCGATTCGCTGTTCAGCTTCGATGCCGACTGGGGCAGCGACGCATTCTGGGACACACCCCAATTCGGCCATTCGATTTATGATTTTTTCTTCAGCACGAGGCGTAACCGCAAGACTTTCAGCCAGGAATTTCGCCTGGTTTCCGGTCCGGCAGGCAGATTATTCGGGCGGGTCGACTGGCTGATCGGGGTCTATGGGCTGAATCTGGACGAAAACATCGATTCTCTCGATACCGGTCGTGATAATTTTTTCTGCGTCGTCACATGCGTGACGTCATTCGCCAGTGCCTACGATTCCAAAAGCAGGGCGGTATTCGGCGAACTCGGTGTACCGCTGGCCCGGTCATGGCGACTCGATATCGGTTTGCGCGCGGAAACATGGCAGGCCGATTATGCCGATGCGGCCGTTGCCTTTTCACCCGATGACAACCTGTGGGGCGGACACGTCAACCTGAGCTTTCAGGCCACGAAAACAGCCATGATCTATGGTCGCATCGCACGCGGCTATAAAGCCGGCGGATTCAATCTCGATGCCAATGCACCGCCGGAAAAGGTACCCTACGATGCAGAGACATTGTGGAATTACGAACTGGGCGTCAAATACCTCAGCGCCAATCGCACTCTGCGCGCAGATCTCGTCGCGTTCCTGATGCTCCGCGATGATATGCAAATCAAGGTACCGATTCAGGACACGGCGGGTAATCCCATTGCCTTTTCCTTTTTAACCGACAATGCGCAAAAGGGCAGAAACCGGGGAATCGAGGCCAGCATCGACTGGTATGAGAGCGAGGCGTGGACCGTTTCCGGTTCGCTCGGGCTGCTTGACGCCGACATCGAGCGATTCGATTATGTGCGTAACCTCGAAGGGCGCGATCAGGCGCATGCGCCGGGCTATAACTTCGCCCTCGGTGCAACCTGGCAACAGGAACGCGGCTGGTTTGCGCGCGTGGACATCACCGGCAAAGACAGGTTTTTTTACGATTACAGCCACGATCACCAGTCGAAGGCCTACCAGCAGGTCAACCTGCGGATCGGAAAAAACTGGGGTGCATGGTCAGTCGCCCTGTGGGGGCGTAATATCTTCGATACGACGTACTATGTTCGCGGCTTCTTTTTTGGCAATGAACCGCCGGATTTTCCGGACCGGCTCTATACACAGGCCGGTGATCCGCGCCAGGTCGGCGTGACAGTTGACTGGACATTTCAGTAACCGGCCTGTCGACAAAGCAGGACAACTTCAACCATGATGATCAGCATCGAAATCAGCATGTATCCTCTGGATGCCGACTATGAGCCGGCCATCCGCAGTTTTATCCGTCAATTGCGTACGCAGGCGGGCATCGAAACCGTGACCAACCAGATGAGTACGCAAGTCTGCGGTGAATTCGACGTCGTCATGCCGGCGGTGAATGCCTGCATCAAAAAAAGCATGGCCGAAAATGCGAAGGTCGTATTCGTCACGAAGTTGCTCAATGCCGGGCTCCCGATCGAGCGTTTGCCGGATCTTGAATGATTTGCTCGACAGCCTGACCGCCATAGCGGCGGTGATGACGCCCTGGGAAGCCGTTGCCGTGGTTCTGGCCGTCGCTTATCTTTTTCTCGCCATCGAGCAGAACATCTGGTGTTGGGCATCGGCGTTTGCATCGACCTCTATTTATCTGGTGTTGATGTATCGGGCACACCTGTACATGGAATCGGCGCTGCAGGTGTTCTATCTCGGCATGGCGGTCTACGGCTGGTACGAATGGCGCCACGGACCGGGGGCCAGCCATGCGTTACCGGTGAGTCGCTGGTCACCGGTGCGCCATGCCGGTGCTATCTGCGGTGTTTTATCCGCGACGCTGGTCAGCGGCTGGTTGCTGCAGCAATTCAGTTCTGCAGCCTTGCCGTATTTCGATTCGTTCACGACCTGGGGTGCGATGATCGCGACCTTTATGGTTGCCCGTAAAATCCTCGAAAACTGGTTGTACTGGTTCGTCATCGACAGTGTCTCGATCGGCCTGTATATCAGTCGGGATCTCTATCTGACGGCACTGCTGTTCGCCGGCTATCTCGTGCTGATCGTGATCGGCTATCGTTCGTGGCGCAGGGACATGCGGGAACAACAGCCCTCATGAACCCGGACCGGATACTCGCGACAATAGACCGGTTCGCAACTGCGCAGATCATCGGAGATCTGGCGGGCGGTCCGACGAGCGACAGTTACCTGCTCCAGTGCGATACGGAACGTTTCGTGCTGCGCATCGATAACCACGTCGCTGCGGTCCTTGGACTCGATCGGACCGCCGAAGCAGGGATACTGGCATACGTCAGCCGAAACAGGCTTGGCCCGGAGCCGGAATTTGCCGCTCCGGAGCGGGGCATCCTGATCACGCGCTATATCGAGGGCAGGGTATGGAGTGAGACTGATCTGCATGACCCACAACGCATACGCCGGCTCGTAACGGTCATATGCCGGCTGCATGCGCTGGAACCGGTCGGCCGGCCACTGAACCTGCACGATAAAATTGCGAACTATGCCCGGATCAGCGGAACTGCCGAAGCGTGTGAACTGGCCAGGGAAACGCAGCGACAGTTACGCGAACTCGAGACCGGGTTCACGACACGCTGCCTGTGCCATAACAATCTCATCTGCGCGAACATCATCGAAGTCAGCGGTGGTCTCGCCGACCAGGGACCGGCATTGATCGACTGGGAATATGCCGCCGTCGGCGACCCGTTTTTCGACCTCGCTGTTATTGCCGAACATCATCAATTCGACCGGGAAGAAGCGCGCAGTCTGCTGCGCGCCTACTCGGGCGGCATTCGCGAGGCGGATTGCCGGCGGCTGGACGCTTACCGCGCGGTGTACGCCAATCTCGGACGATTGTGGATCACGGCGGTCGAGCATGCCGGGCGGCAGCCGTTGCACAGGGGCATGCCTGGGCAATGACGGGCTATTATTTCCTGCAAAATGCCGCCAGACCGCTATTTCAGATGATCAAATCGGGTGGTTACTTCATTTCACCGGGAACCGCTGTCTTGTGTCGTGCTTGCGGTAGAATATTCGATCAGATGTTTCTCATCGCCCCGGTAGCTCAGCTGGATAGAGCGTCCGCCTCCTAAGCGGGAAGTCACAGGTTCGAATCCTGTTCGGGGCGCCATTAGTACGACCAGCCATTCAATCGATACAAATATCACCCTGGTATAAGGCAGCTCACGGCCAATTCCGGACGTTCACCACACAAAAAACCCGCCGTGAAGCGGGTTCCTGATGTTGATTTACTGATGTTGATTTACTGAAAGTGCTTACGCCGCGCCAAACCCATCAGCCCGATCAACCCTGATCCAAACAGCCACACCGCCGCAGGGACCGGCACCACGCTGACATCGCCCGGGCGAACAGACCACGCGAACAGATTGACGCTCTTGCTGCCCGCGCCCTGGCTGCCGCTGCTGAAGCCGAAGTTCCACGCGAGGGTCGGATTGGGCGCGAACTCCGTACCGGACCAGTAGAAGGTCTGGACGTTCGTGAACAACCCCGGGGTGGAGGATGAAATACCATCCACGTTAAACAGATGTCCCATCTCACTGCCCGTGCAATTAAGGTCGGCCCCCCGCAATGGGAAGCCGCCACCTGGATCAAATTGAGTGCTGCAGCTTGCATCCGGTTGCAGCGTCGTCGGCAGGCGCCAGTCGCTATAGGTGACACCACCCGCTCCGGGGCGTGTGTCTACAATGCTTAACCCGGCTGCCCAGGCGACCTGGTTGTCCCAGGTATCCAGCCCATTGATATTCGCATTCTGCGTCCAGGTGATATCCAGCACATCGTCATAAATAAAACCGCCACCGCGATTGATCAGTGCGGCATCGGCCGATGTAAATATAAAAAGCAGTAATATCCCCAGAATGCGTTTCATCAGACAATCCCCTTATCTTCCCGCCCGACACGGATTCACAGTGCCCGTGGTCGGGCCGTTATCGTTGTTTATCTGCGACCGTCCGAGATTGCATCATCGGGTGAGCCGCTCAATCATTTTGTTTTCGCCCTTCTCAGTGTTGCGTCATCGGTTGGGGCTTAGGTGCAATGTAGCATCGAAATCTAAATGGGTATAAGTCTCAATCCGACGTGTCCGGCTGCTGGATATTTAACATAAACCGCAGCCAATCTGGGTCACAGGTGAGGATCGACGATCGTCCGGTTAGGGTCGAACCTGGCCGCGGCACCACGGTATCACTGATCGGTATGAAAACTACTCCGGGCGATGAATGATTTCCAGCGCATCATCCGCTTCAATCCCTTCATCAATCTGCATCTATGCGGCCCTGACCGTGATCCTAATCGGAAGGCTACAGTTTCGAATTCTGTTCGGGGCGCCATTTCATGCGAGATTCTAAGACCGTTTGACCGTGCGGCATACGCCGGCACGGCAAACGGCTCCGGAATCACATCATCGATTCACCCGCGGTTGTGGTGCCTTCTGCGATCGATGCGACGATCGGCCCGTTCACCGGCCCGGTCCATCCTGTGATCGATACGATCGCCCTTGCGGTCGAGACGACGGTTAATGCGGTCACCCTGGCGATCCAGGTGGCGGTCGATACGATCGCCCTGTCGGTCCAGTCTGCGTGCTGCTTTGGGATGACCGGAGGCGGCGGCCCGGGCGGCTTGATGATCCAGTCGTCGGTTGATTCTGTCCCCCTTTCTGTCCAGGCGGTGATCGATACGATCGCCTTTTCGATCCAGCCGGTGTTCGATACGGTCACCCTTGTGGTCAAACCGGTTTTCGACCCGGTCGCCAAGGTCGTGGCCAAACCCGTTGCTCCAGGCAATTGAGCCGAGAATCAGCATCGTCGTGATCGCTGCGTGTTTCCTGATCATCATTTTCCTCCTGCCTGTCGCCAGGCGTTTAAAATCAAACTTCAGGAGGTATAACGCCGGCCGGGCGGTTTGGTTGACGGGCAGGGCAAACAACAGGCCGCTTTTTTAGTAGAATCATGGTGATGTCAACATAATATTTCGGAGCAACCATGAAGTCTGATTATTTATCGCGTTTTGTTCATGTCGTCATTCTTCTTTTGATCGGTTATGCCGTGAGTGGTTGTTCATCGAGCAATATTCGTTCGGATTATGATCATGATGCGAATTTCGGTGCGTACCGCACATATAACTTTTTCGACGGCGCAGGGTCCGGTCAGCAAGATTATAAAAGCATGTTTTCGCAATACATGATCGAGGCGATTTCGGTTGAAATGGAAAAACGCGGTTATGTGAAATCGGATCATCCTGACCTGCTGGTCAATTTCCATTCCAATCTGCAGGAAAAAACGAAAGTCACGCAGACCTCGGCGCCGCGATCTCCCTATTACGGCTACCGCGGCAGTTACTATCACCCGTGGGGCGGTTACGGGTACGGCACCCAGACACAAGTCTCTCAGTACACGGAGGGCACTTATAATATAGACATCATCGATGCCCGTAAGAAAGAGCTGGTCTGGGAGGCCGTCGGCGTGGGGCGCGTCACCGAGAAAAAATTAAAAAATCTCGAACAGAACGTGAAGGCAGGCGTGCCCAAGTTCTTTGCGCACTATCCTTTTGTCGCCGGAAACCCGGCTCCCGTTTCGGTCAAGTGATTCCGGGCTCAGTCGGATCAAATGGTTAATTATTGTAAAATCAATGTGTAATCCATGCTTTATCAGGTAGAATCGGGGTTAATTCCGCACGTTTCAGCAAGACTGCGGCGGCACCGTTCTGACTACCAGAAAAAAAGCGCATGGAACCGACCCGACTGATAAACCCGGCCGAAAACAGCCGTATGGGCGATCGCAGGCATGAACAATCGCTCGTGCTGGGCCAGTTAACCGGCAATAAGGGGCCGGCGCCCGGCGTCCCCGAAGAACGCCGCTTGCTGGCGGACCGGCGCCGGGAAAATTCTATTCATGCATTTTTGTACGGTAATTTTCGTCCCCGCCGGCGCCGCAGCCGTCGAGCCGCCGACGATCACCGGTTTGTCTTCGACTGGCATGAACCCCATTTGCTCTTTACGGCCCTGGCCATCGTCCTGTTGAGTTGCGCCGATGCACTGTTCACACTGAACCTGCTGCATATCGGCGCCGTGGAGGTCAACCTGGTCATGAACGGCATGATCACGGTCGGAGTCGAGCAATTCCTGTGGGTCAAGATCAGCACAACCGTCATTTCGGTCCTGGCGCTGGTTTTTGCCGCCCAACGGCGTTTCATGGGCTGGTTCCGGGTGGTTCGCCTGTTGCAGGCCATCTGTGTCGGATACGTCTTCCTGATTGCCTACGAAATATATCTGTTCAGCCAGATTCTCGGCCTGGGCCCGTTTACGCCGGGTTAGCCGAACCCGGTCCTTCGCAGCGTCGCGGTCCGCAGATCGGCTTCGTCCGCGTTCCAGTTTCAAACCGGCTCGGATACACTACGCACCCCTGAAACACCAGTCCGTGCGGAATCGACCGGCCCATGAGCCAATCTCTCCAGCAACGTTATGCCTCGTCGCCCCTGTTTGGCGGTAATGCCGGCTATGTCGAGGATATGTATGAAAGGTATCTCGCCGATGCGTCGTCCGTACCGGAAAAATGGCGCCGCTTCTTCGCTTCTGCCGGTTCCGAACCCCGTGCCGGGGGCATCGAGGAAGCGCGTTCGCATAGGCGCGTCCGGGAAGTTCTGACCGGGCGCCCGTCGTCGCCCGGCATCGGCGTGGGTAGCGTCGCCGGCGGGAGCGGCACCACCGCGGCCAGCGAAAAGCAGGCGGCGGTCTCGAGGCTGATCCAGATATACGGGTTGCGCGGACACCAGATTGCAGATCTCGATCCGCTGCGGCTGACGCAACGCCGCACGCCGATCGTTTTCAAGCTGGATTACCTGGGCCTGTCCGAAGCCGATATGGACACCGAGTTTTACACCGGCGGCCTGGCCGGGACCGGGCACAGTAAAATGCGCCTGTTCGAGATCATCGAAGTCCTCAAGAAAATATACTGCGGCCATGTCGGCGCCGATTTCGCGCACGTTTCGCGGGGGCGCGAACGCCTGTGGATTCGCGAGCGCATCGAAAGGGACATGCTCAAAAACCCGTTGTCAGCCGAAGAGCGCCGGACCATCCTGGGCCGCCTGACGGCGGCCGAAGGCATCGAACGTTACCTGCACACGAAATACGTCAGTCAGAAACGTTTTTCACTCGAGGGTGGCGACAGCCTGATTCCCATGCTCGACGACCTGATACAGACGAGCGGTGTCGCCGGGTTGCAGGAGATCATCATCGGGATGGCCCATCGCGGACGCATCAACGTCCTGGTCAATGTGCTCGGCAAGTCGCCGGAAGACCTGTTTTCGGAATTCGAGGGTCATTACGATCCGGATGCAGTGACCGGTTCGGGCGACGTCAAGTATCACATGGGATTTTCATCGGATATTCGCACGCCCGGCGGACAGGTCCACGTGGCGTTGGCCTTCAATCCGTCGCACCTGGAAATCGTGGACCCGGTCGTCGAAGGTTCAGTGCGGGCACGCCAGGAAAGACGCGCCGACGATGCGGGTGAAGAGATTCTGCCGATACTGATCCACGGCGATGCGGCGTTCGCCGGGCAGGGTGTCGTGCCGGAAACCTTCCAGATGTCTCAGGCGCGCAGCTTCAGAACCGGCGGCACCGTCCACGTCATCATTAATAACCAGATCGGCTTTACCATCAGCAACCCGGCGGATGCACGTTCGACCCCGTACTGCAGCGATGTCGCGAAAATGATCGAGGCACCGGTTTTTCATGTCAACGGCGACGATCCGGAGGCTGCCGTGCTCGTCATGCGCATGGCGCTGGATTATCGCCGCACCTTCCATAAAGATGTCGTCATCGACCTCGTGTGCTACCGCCGTCATGGCCACAACGAAGCCGATGAACCGTCGACGACACAACCGGTCATGTACCGGGCGATCAAAAAACATCCGACGGTTCGCCAGCTTTATGGCAATCTGCTGGTTGGCAACGGCATCATCGATGCCACCGAACCCGGACAGATGATGGATGACTACAGGACCCGTCTCGACGAAGGTCAGCCGGTCCGCCAGGCTTCGCTCGGCATGGTCGGAAATGAATACACCGTCGACTGGACAAAATACCTGGTTGCCGACTGGAAGGAATCTGTCGATACGACCATCACCCGTGCGCAGTTCGAAGAACTCGGCGCCGCGATCACCCGGGTTCCGAACGGTTTCACGCTGCATCCGCGCGTCGCGCGCATCCTGACCGATCGCGAGAAAATGACGGCCGGGCAAGCGCCGATCGACTGGGGATTCGCCGAATTGCTGGCCTACGGCAGTTTGCTCAGGCAAGGCATCAAGGTTCGCCTGACCGGCCAGGACAGCCGCCGGGGCACGTTCTTTCACCGCCATGCCGCGATTTACGACCAGAACACCGGGCGCTCGCATATTTCCCTGGATGACATCGACAACCGCCGCGGCGCACTGACTGTGACCGACTCGCTGCTGTCCGAAGAGGCGGTACTCGGTTTCGAATACGGGTTTTCGACGACGGATCCGGATTGCCTGGTCATCTGGGAGGCGCAGTTCGGCGATTTTTGTAACGGCGCCCAGGTCGTGATCGACCAGTTCATCTCGTCTGGCGAGTCCAAATGGGGCCGGCTCAGCGGCATGGTCCTGTACCTGCCGCACGGTTACGAAGGGCAGGGACCGGAACATTCCTCCGCGCGCCTGGAGCGATTCCTGCAATTGTACGAGGAACTCAATATCCAGGTTTGCGTGCCGTCCACGGCCGCACAGATGTTTCACATGATCCGGCGGCAAATGTTGCGCAGTCTGCGCAAGCCGCTGATCGTCATGACGCCCAAGAGCCTGTTGCGCCACCGCCTTGCGAGCTCTTCGCCGGATGAAATACTGACCGGGCAGTTCCATCCGATCATTCTCGAAGTCGACGACATGGACCCGGCCGCGGTTCGGCGGCTGGTTTTGTGCAGCGGCAAGGTCTACTACGACCTGCTGGAAGCCAGGCGCGCGCAGCGCATGGAGACGGTTGCAATCGTTCGCATCGAACAGTTGTATCCGTTTCCGATTCCCGAATATGCCCGGTTGATTGCCGGGTACCCTCAGGTTCGTGACATCGTCTGGTGCCAGGAAGAACCGCAGAATCAGGGTGCGTGGTATCAGATACGTCACCGGCTGCAGGAGCCGCTCGGCGACCGGCACCGGTTGCACTATGCGGGCCGTCCGGGCGCGGCGGCACCGGCCTCCGGTATTTTTCAGTTTCATGTACAACAGCAGCAGGTGCTCGTCGAGTCTGCGCTCGGAACGACCGGGGACTGAACGGCAGCCAGAGGCATACATCCATTGACAGGTGCCGAAGGCGGCACCGCCGAACCAGGCCGCAACGGCGGCAGCAGAGGAAGCATAAAGAATGACGATTGAAATCAAGGTGCCGCAATTACCCGAGTCGGTGACCGATGCAACGCTGGTCGCCTGGCACAAGGCGCCCGGACAGGCGGTCCAGCGCGATGAAAACCTCGTTGACCTGGAGACCGATAAAGTCGTGCTCGAAGTGCCGGCGCCGGCGAACGGCGTGATCGCAGAAATCAAGGTCGAAAATGGGGCAACGGTAACCAGCGGACAACTGCTCGCCATCCTCGAACCCGGCGAAACCGCCGCGACAGATACTGCCGCCCCGGTTGCGGTTTCGACCGACGTCACCGAAACGGCCGGTGGCGATCGCGGCGGTAAGAGCAGCGATAAATTAAGCCCCGCCGTGCGCCGCCTGCTCGAAGAACACGACATCGATCCCTCGCTCGTCAGGGGCACCGGAAAAGGCGGGCGAATTCTCAAATCGGACATTCAGAATTTTATCGACCAGCGACCGCACCCCGAAGCGGTTTCCGCCGAGATGCCGTTGACGCCTGAACTGGCCGAACCGCTATTTGACCAGCGCAGCGAGCATCGCATACCGATGTCACGGCTGCGGGCCCGTATTGCCGAGCGCATGGTCGAGGCACAGCAGACTGCGGCCATGCTGACGACGTTCAACGAGATCGACCTGACCGAAGTCATGGCCTTGCGGACCCGATACAAAGATGTCTTCGAGAAAAAGCACGGCGTCAAGCTGGGCCTGATGTCATTTTTTATCGGTGCGGCCATCGAAGCGTTGCGCCGTTTTCCGATCCTCAATGCATCGGTCGAGGACAATGACATTGTTTACCATGACTACTTCGATGTCGGCATCGCGGTATCGACGCAGCGTGGATTGATCGTGCCCGTTATTCACAATGCCGACCGGCTCAGTTTTGCCGATATCGAAAATGCCATTCGCGAATACGGTGTCAAGGCACGCGAGGGCACGATCTCGATGGACGATCTGACCGGCGGCACCTTCACGATCACCAACGGCGGTGTATTCGGGTCCATGCTTTCAACGCCGATTCTGAATCCGCCGCAGAGCGGGATACTGGGCATGCACACCATTGCCCAGCGCCCGCAGGTGGTCGATGGCGACATCGTGGCCCGGTCCATGATGTATGTGGCGCTGACTTACGATCACCGGATCATCGACGGCAGCGAAGCCGTGCAGTTTCTCGTGGCGATCAAGCAATCGCTCGAAGATCCGGCCCGCTTGCTGCTGCAGGTATGAACGCGAAGCAATATTCGCCTGGACGGGAAAAATCATGAGCAGAAAATTCGATGTGGTCGTGATCGGCGCGGGTCCGGCCGGTTATGTCGCGGCCATACGCGCCACCCAGCACGGTCTGTCGACCGCGTGTATCGATGCATGGCTGACACCGGACGGCGATCCGGCCCTGGGCGGCACCTGCCTGAATGCCGGATGCATTCCGTCCAAGGCCCTGCTGGAATCCTCCGAACTCTATCATCGCGCTGCCGTGGAATTTCACGCGCACGGTATCGGCGTCGGCGATCTCAGCCTCGACCTGGACACGATGCAGGCTCGCAAGGAGCGGATCGTTTGCGATCTGGGCGGCGGTATCGGCGCGTTGTTCAAGGCCAACGGCGTGACCGGGCTGTTTGGCCGCGGACGCCTGTTGCCGGACCTCAAAGTGCAATACACGCCGCATGACGGGGAGGCCGAGTTGCTCGAGGCCGACCATGTCATCCTTGCGACCGGGTCGGTACCCGTCGAACTCGGCGCCGCGCCGTTCGATGGCGAGCACATCGTCGATTCGTCCGGCGCGCTGTCTTTTCAGTCCGTACCCGAACGGCTCGGCGTCATCGGGGCCGGCGTCATCGGGCTGGAACTGGGCAGCGTCTGGAAGCGGCTCGGCGCCGAAGTCACGATCCTGGAAGCGATGGACCGGTTTTTGTTCATGGTCGACGGGCAGATCGCCCGCGAAAGCCAGCGACAATTCAAAAAACAGGGGCTCGATATCCGCCTTGGCGCGAAGGTCCGCGAGTCTGAACGGACCGGCGAAGGTATTCTGCTCAAATACGACGACGAGCAGGGCGGGCACGAAATCTGCGTCGACAAGGTCGTCGTGGCAGTCGGCCGCCGTGCCGAAACGACGGATCTGCTCGATCCGCTGGCCGGTGTGGATCTCGGCGAACGCGGATTGATCGAGGTCGACGAGCATTGCCGCACGAGCGCGCCGAATGTCTGGGCGGTCGGCGATGTTGTGCGTGGTCCGATGCTCGCGCACAAAGGCTCGGAAGAAGGTGTCATGGTTGCCGACCTGATCGCCGGGGAAGTGGCCGAGGTCAATTACGCGGTCATACCTTCGGTGATTTACACGGCCCCGGAGATCGCCTGGGTCGGCAAAACCGAAGAGCAGATCAAGGCGGCCGGCATCAATTACAAGTCCGGAACGTTCAATTTTGCCGCCAGCGGTCGGGCCCGGGCCATGGACCAGGCCGCCGGCCTCGTCAAGATCCTGTCCGATGCCGATACGGACCGTATACTCGGTGTGCACATCTGCGGGCCGCTGGCCGGCGAGTTGATCGGCGAGGCGGTGGTGGCGATGGAGTTCCAGGCCAGCACCGAGGATCTGCAGCGAACGATTCACGGTCACCCGACGTTGACCGAGGTGATTCACGAGGCTGCCTTATCCGTGGATCGACATGCAATACATGCTATAAATCTTTGATATGAATATTTTTATTTAGGTATTTTCAAGTAGATTCTGAGGTATGGAACGCCCGCTCGGCCGGGTTGCAACGACGTCCTTTCGGGTATGATTAACGGGTTGTTGTTGTGGAGATCGAAGATGAGATTGATCGTTGCCCTGCTTGGGATGAGTGCAGTGTGCGCGCCGGTATTTGCCGATGAAGCGGATCTGAGTTTTAACAGCGATGCGCTGCGCGTGCAGTACGTCCACGAGCTACAGGCGAGCGGGCTGAACGTGGACGCCGGCTGGCTGCATCACACGGACAACGGCGAAGTCCTGCATGTCGGCCTGCACCTGGTCGATCTGGCCTCTTCGGGCCCCGACAAGCTCCAGGCGGGTCTGGGCGGCCGCATCGTGTACACCAATGGTGACAGCAGCAAACAGGACGGATTTGCCGTACCCATCGGCGGTTTCGTGCGTTTCACGCCGCAGGCGATGGACCGGCTGTCGATCGGCGGCAGCCTGTATTACGCACCTGGCATCCTGGCCATCGGCGACATGGACAAGTATCAGGAATACACCTTCAAGGTCAGTTACAACGTGCTTCGCGAGGCCGATGTCTACATCGGCGCCCGTTATGTCCGGGGCGAGTATGATAAAGGCGCGCCCAAATCACTCTTTGATACCGGTATGCATATCGGTCTTTCGCTGCGGTTCTGAGTGGCGTGACGGATTGGACGGCTGATTTTTTTTGACTGAATTGGATGAGACATGGCGGGTCACAGTAAATGGGCAAACATTCAGCACCGCAAGGGCGCCCAGGATAAAAAACGCGGCAAACTCTTCACGAAGCTGATTCGTGAAATCACCGTTGCAGCGCGTGCCGGCGGCAGCGATCCGGATGCGAATCCGCGGTTGCGCCTGGCCATCGACAAGGCCAAGGGGCAGAGCATGCCCAAGGACAACATCGAACGCGCCATCAAGCGGGGCTCGGGCGAACTGGACGGCGCGGACTACGAAGCCATTCTCTACGAGGGTTACGGCCCCGGCGGCGTCGCGGTCATGGTGGATTGCCTGACCGACAATCGCAATCGCACGGTCGCCGATGTCCGCCATGCCTTCAGCAAGTTCGGCGGCAATCTCGGTGCCGACGGTTCGGTTGCCTACCTGTTCAACAAGGTCGGGTTGCTGAGCTTTCCGGCCGGTGTCGACGAGGATGCCATCATGGAAGCAGCCATCGAGGCCGGTGCCGAAGACGTCGTGGTCAACGATGACGGTTCGATCGACGTGCTGACCGACCCGGGTGATTTCGAAACGGTACGCGAGGCGCTCGCGGCGGGCGGCAATGCACACGAGCTGGCCGAGATTACGATGCGTGCATCGGTGTCCGCCACACTGGGTGAGAAAGAGGCATCAAGCATGATGAAACTACTGGAGATGCTCGAGGATCTGGAGGATGTGCAACAGGTGTATTCCAATGCCGAGATCCCGGACGAAATCCTGGCGAACTTGTAGGCATGGCCGGTGAATGACCCGACCCGCATTCTCGGCATCGATCCGGGCTCCCGGATAACCGGCTACGGGATTGTCGATACGAACGGGGCCGCGACCCGGTATGTTGCCAGCGGCTGCCTGCGCCTGGGCGACGGCGCATTCCCGGCACGTCTGCACGAGATTTTTTTGCGCATCGGGGAGCTCGTAGCCCGATACGCACCCGACCAGGTGGCCATTGAGCAGGTGTTTGTGCACAGAAATGCCGACAGCGCGCTGAAACTGGGCCACGCGCGTGCGGCGGCGATATGTGCGACGTTTGCCGGCGGACCTTCCCTGCACGAATATGCGGCCCGTGAAATCAAGCAGGCGGTCGTCGGTGGCGGCGGGGCCCAAAAACACCAGGTCCAGCACATGGTCAAGGCGATCCTGTCACTCGAATCGGTGCCGGCCAGCGATGAGGCCGATGCCCTGGCGGTCGCGATCTGTCATGCGCACAGCTTCCGGCTGCGCGCCGGCAGTGCGCCGTTCGCGGCCTCGCGACGTCGCGGTACCGGCCGCTCGGGCTGGAGGAAGTTTGCCGGATGATCGGTTTTCTGCGCGGCGTGCTGGCCCACAAGGCACCTCCGTTTCTGCTGATCGACGTCAATGGCGTGGGGTATGAACTCGAGGTGCCGATGTCCACGGTATTCCGGCTGCCTGACCTTGGCAGCCGCGTCGAATTGCGCACTCACCTGGTCGTTCGCGAAGATGCGCAGACGCTGTTCGGGTTCAGCACGGAAGAAGAACGCGGGCTGTTCCGCAACCTGCTCAAAGTGAACGGGGTCGGCGCGAAGCTGGCGCTGACCATTCTGTCGGGCATCAGCGTTGACGGTTTCGCGCAATGCGTGCGCAACGAGGACAAGGCCACGCTGGTGCGTTTGCCCGGTGTCGGTCGCAAGACTGCCGAGCGCCTGATCCTGGATATGCGCGATCGTATCGATGCCGCTTCTCCCGGCGCGATTGGCAAGCCTGTGACTGCCGTCGCCGGTTCCGTGCCGCGGACAGAAGCATTCAATGCGCTGGCCAGCCTCGGTTATAAACCGGGCGAGGCGCAGAAAATGCTCGATGCCGTCGACACGGACGGACAGAGCACCGAAGATATCTTGCGCCAGGTCCTCAGGGCGGCAGCGCCATGACGGAAACCCAGCGAATGATTGCCGGTGACACGCAGGCAGGCGAGTCGGTCATCGATGCGGCGATCCGCCCGCAATCGCTCGAAGACTACGTGGGACAGGAAGCGGTCAAGCGGCAGATGCGAATTTTCGTTTCTGCGGCCAGCGCACGCAGCGAGGCCCTCGATCATGTGCTGATTTTTGGGCCGCCTGGGCTGGGCAAGACCACGCTCGCACACATCATCGCCAACGAGATGGGCGTCAACATGCGCCATACGTCCGGGCCGGTACTCGAGCGTCCCGGAGACCTGGCTGCGATGCTGACCAACCTCGAACCGCATGACGTTCTGTTCGTCGACGAGATCCATCGGCTCAGTCCGGTGGTCGAAGAAGTGCTCTATCCGGCGATGGAGGATTTTCAGCTCGATATCATGATCGGCGAAGGGCCCGCCGCCCGGTCGATCAAGCTGGACGTGCCGCCTTTCACGCTGGTCGGCGCAACGACGCGCGCCGGATTGCTGACATCGCCCCTGCGTGATCGTTTTGGCATCGTGCAACGCCTGGAATTCTATTCGACCGAGGAACTGCATGACATCGTCGTGCGTTCGGCGGCGATCATCAATGTCCCGATCGATACGGACGGCGCGCGCGAGATTGCGTTGCGGGCACGCGGCACGCCGCGCATCGCGAACCGGTTGCTGCGCCGGGTGCGCGATTTTGCCGAAGTCGAGGGGCAGGGGCGTATCGACCGGCAAGCGGCGCAGGCCGCGATGGACATGCTCGACGTCGATCCGAACGGTTTTGACATGATGGATCGCAAGCTGTTGCTGTCGATTATCGAGAGTTTCGACGGCGGGCCGGTCGGTATCGAATCGCTGGCGGCGGCAATCAGCGAAGAACGCGGCACGATCGAGGACGTGCTCGAACCTTTCCTGATCCAGCAGGGTTTTTTGATGCGCACGCCGCGCGGACGAGTCGCGACACGTAACGCCTACCTGCACTTTGGCATCAAGGCACCGGTCCGCGCGACGGACAAAACGCTGCCGTTATTTGACGGTCCGGGCGACGACGTGTCTTCGGATTGATTCGCAGCGGCGCCGGCATGGATGAATGGCACGAATACCAGGTTCGGGTGTACTACGAGGATACCGATGCCCAGGGTGTCGTCTACTTCGCCAATTACCTGAAATTCATGGAACGCGGCCGAACCGAATGGTTGCGCGCGATGGGCATCGAGCAGGACTGGCTGCTGCGCGAATACGGATTGTGTTTTACGCTGACCGAAACCGCGGCGCGCTTTCATCGCCCGGCCCGGTTCAACGATCTGCTGGTGGTCAAAACCCGCATGACACGAATCGGACGCGCGAGCATTGCGCTGGAGCAGTCCGTTTACCGCAGCACCGATGACGAGCTTTTGTGTCGCGCCGATTGTGTGGCGGCGTATATCGATGCGGACCGCTTTCGGCCGCGGCGTATTCCGGCCAGACTTTTCGCTGCACGGGTATGAATACGAGGAGTGCGGTGCCGGCAAGCGGGCGGTTTACCAGGATATTTTACAGAGGAAATGGGGCATGACCGGAAACCTGTCTTTTATAAATCTCGTTTTGGGGGCCAGCATCATCGTGCAGGCAGTCTTGCTGCTGCTGTTGCTCGCCTCGATTACATCGTGGGCGATCATCCTGCGCAAGCGACGCGTGCTGAAGAAAGCAGAATCCGGTTCCGATTCATTTGAATCGGACTTCTGGTCCGGGGGCGATCTGACCGGCATCTATCGCCAGATCACGAACGGGGGCGAACCGCCGACCGACATGGCCGGTGTCTTCGAGGCCGGGTTTCGCTCGTTTCGCCGCCTGACCCAGCAGGCCGGCCTGACGGCCGGGCAAATCGTCGAAGGCGCGCAGCGTTCGATGCGGGTCGCCCAGATGCGCGAAATGGATCGCCTGGAACAGAACCTGGCGACACTGGCAACGATCGGCTCGACGAGCCCTTACGTCGGCCTGTTCGGTACGGTTTGGGGCATCATGAATTCATTCACGGCGCTCGGTAATGTCAAATCGGCGACGCTGGCCATGGTGGCGCCGGGTATCGCCGAGGCCCTGGTCGCCACGGCGATGGGCCTGTTCGCGGCCATACCGGCCGTGATCGCCTATAACCGCTATGCCGACAAGGTCGCCCGGCTTGAGGTTCGCTACGACACGTTCGCCGAGGAATTCTCGACAATTCTGCAGCGTCATGCACACAGTGCGGTTTCCGCGGCTGCCGCAAACGGACGGGGCGAGTCATGAGCGGGGTGCGCAAACGGCGACTCATCGGCGAGATCAACGTCGTGCCTTATATCGATGTCATGCTCGTTCTGCTGATCATCTTCATGGTCACGGCCCCGTTGCTGAGCCAGGGCATCGAGGTCGAACTGCCAAAGGCCGGTGCTGATCCGATCGATCCGGCCGAAAACGCCGAGCCTCTCGTGTTGTCCGTAGACCGGGACGGCAAGCTGTACCTGAATGTCGGTGAGGACGAATCGAATCCGCTCGAGGCGAGTCGCGTCATTCGCCTGGCCTCGGTCGTGCTTGAGCGGCGTCCCGATACGCCGGTACTCGTCAAGGCTGATTTTCGCGTTCCGTATGGCGACGTCGTTGCCGCCATGGTCCTGTTGCAGCGGGCCGGTGCGGCAAAAATCGGCTTTTTGACCGACCCGGCTGATTTCGCCAAACTCAAGTCCGGCTGAACCGGTTTCGGACGTGGCATCTTTCGCGCATGAATATTCCGGCGGGCTGACAGTCTCGATCATCGGGCACGCGCTGATCGTACTCGCCTTCGGCTTTAACCTGATCAGCATGCCGTTCAAAAAGCAACCGCCGGTGCAGTTGGCGATCGAAGCGACGGTTATCGACATGGGTGCGGTGCGCAGGAAACAGCAGGAGGAAAAACGCCGGCTGCTCGAACAGGAACGAAAAAAACAGGCGGCCGAAGCCGCACGTCGCGAAAAAATAGAAGCGCAAAAACGCGAGCAGGAGCGGCAGCGGCTGGCCGAGAAGAAACGCCTTGCCGAACAAAAACGCAAAGCCGAAGCAAAAGCCCGGGCCGAGAAAAACCGTGTTGCCGAGCAAAAGCGCAAGAAGGAAGCTGCGCTGCTCGCCGAGAAAAAACGCAAGGCCGAGGCCGCCCGACTCGCCGAACAAAAACGCAAGGAGGCCGAGCGTCTCCGCCGCCAGGAGGTCCAGCGCCAGTTACAGAGTGAGATCACGGCCGAGGAGGAGCGACTGGCGGTCGTTTCTTCGGGTAAATTGCAGCAATACATCGCAGCGATCAGCGCGCGCGTGAACAGAAACTGGGTCAAGCCGGCGTCGGCCCGGCCCGGCATCGAGTGTGACGTGCACGTGACGCAAATTCCCGGCGGCGAAATCGTCAATGTGCGCGTCGGGAGCTGCAATGGCGATGCGGCTGTCGTGCGCTCGATCGAGGCGGCCGTCTACCGCGCCTCGCCGCTGCCGCCGCCGCCCGACCCGAGCCTGTTTGAAAGAAACTTGCGATTTAGATTCAAACCGGAAGAATAGCGCCATCGTGCCGCGGGAAATATCCAAACTGATGATCGTGATAAAAAAGTGCCTGTCGGGGCTGGCAGCGTTTTGTCTGCTGGCCGGGATGGCGAACGCAGAACTGCGGATCGAGATTACCGGCGGCGTGGCGCAGGCCGTGCCGATTGCCGTCGTGCCGTTCGGCTGGTCCGGTGAAGGCGAGTTGCCGTTCGACGTTGCCCGTACGATTCGTGCCGACCTGGAGCACAGCGGCCGATTCAAGGCCCTGGCGCCGAACGAGATGCTCGAACGGCCGACGAGCGGACTCGACATCGATTTCGACGACTGGCGTATCCTGGGTATCGAGGTGGTGATTGTCGGTCAGCTGCTGCACACCGGCCCTGACCGGTACACGATCCAGTTCCAGCTCTTCGACGTGTTTCGCGGCAAGCAACTGCTCGGCTATCGTCAGCCGGCCAGCACCCGGCAGCTACGTGGCGCCACGCATCTCGTGGCCGATATGATTTATGAAGAACTGACCGGCATTCGCGGCATATTTTCCACGCGCATTGCCTATATCACGACCAGCGGCAAGCCGCCGAACACGCATTTTCGCCTGATCGTCGCCGATGCCGACGGTGCGAATGCCCGGATTCTCGTCGAGTCGAATGAACCGCTGATGTCGCCAGCCTGGTCGCCGGACGGACGCAAGCTCGCCTACGTCTCGTTCGAGAAGAAACACTCGGAAATTTATGTGCAGACCCTCAAATCCGGAGCACGCAAACGCGTTTCGAGCCGGCCCGGCGTCAACGGCGCGCCGGCCTGGTCGCCGGACGGGCGCAAACTGGCCGTGACGCTGTCCAAAGCCGACGGCAACCTGGATATTTATATCCTGGACCTGCGTTCCCAGGTGTTGACGCGGCTGACCCGTCGCAATTCGATCGATACCGAGGCCGCGTGGTCCAGAGACGGCAGAACCATTTACTTTACGTCCGATCGGGCCGGCCAGCCGCAGATTTACCAGGTTCCGGTGAGCGGCGGCAAGGTCAGGCGCGTCAGTTTCGAAGGCACGTATAACGCAAGGCCGCGACTGTCGCCGGACGGCAAGCAACTCGCGGTTGTACATAATGACCGCGGCAATTATAGAATCGGACTCATCGGGCTGGAGCAGGGTTTCATGCAGGTGTTGACGAAAGGCGCCCTGGACGAGTCACCGAGTTTTGCACCCAACGGGGAGACCTTGATATACGCAACCCGGGAAGGCGGTCAGGGTGTGCTGGCCACGGTGACGGTCGATGGACGAATACATCAACGGATTTCTTCGGTCGAGGGCGAGGTCCGTGAACCGGCCTGGTCGCCATTTAGACGTCGGTAAATTTACTTTTATAATCATATGGATATTTATTATTATTAATGCTATTTATATGATCTGGATTATGATGGGACACGGGAGCGTGCGCAAATGTGGGTAATAAGACAATGGATAATCGTGGGACTGGTCATGGTACTGGCCGGTTGCGGCGGGTCGTCCGGAACGATGATGGATGACGGCATGGGCGGTACCGGTTCGGATACCTCCGCGCATGGTGATCAGGGGGCCAGCGCCTCCGGCGTCGGTGACGACAATTACCTGTCCGGCGATGAATATGCCGATCCGACGGCGGCGGGTGGTGCGCTCGGGAACCGTGTGATCTATTTCGCTTTCGACAAGGCCGATGTCGATGAGGCCTCCCGGGCATTGCTGGCCGAGCATGCGCGTTACCTGGCGGACAACCCGGGTCGCGAAGTGCGCCTGGAGGGCCACACGGACGAGAGAGGCAGCCGGGAATATAACATCGGGCTCGGCGAACGGCGCGCGCAGGCAGTGCGCCAGATCCTGATGCTCGACGGTGTATCCGCGGCGCAGATCAGCACCGTCAGTTATGGCGAGGAACGCCCGGCGGCGCTCGGCAGTGACGAAGAAGCCTGGAGTCTGAACCGCCGCGTCGAACTCGTCTACAATCCGTAATCATGCTGCCAGCGAAAGGACCGGCGATGAAGGCGTTCAATATTGCCAGCGCAACACTCATGCTGACGATTGTCACGGGCTGTTCGTTGATTGCGCCCGAGGACGATCCGCTGTATCCGAAAGTGTCGGAACTCGACAGTCGACTGGTGCGCGTCGAGCGTCAGGTCGACAGCAACGGGTTGACGAATCTGCTCGCACAGCTCGAAAGCCTGCAGCAGGACGTGCAGAGTCTGCGCAACGATGTCGAAACGATGCAACACCAGCTTGATCAGTCGAATGCGCGACAAAAGGATCTGTACCTGGATGTCGACCGGCGTTTGCAAAAAATCGAGCAGGCGACCGCCAGCAGCGGCAACCTGAGCGTGCTCGAGGGCGGTTCGCTGAACCCCGGCCAACTGCCGGTGCCCGGCGGCACGGATCGCGCCAATTACCAGGCGGCCTTCGAATTGCTCAAACAGGGCCGGTATGACCAGGCATCGATTGCGCTGAAACAGTTCATGGTGGCCTTTCCGGACAGCGATTTGTCTGACAACGCGCAATACTGGCTGGCCGAAACCTACTACGTATCGCAGAAGTACAAGCAGGCCTTGCCCGAGTTTCAGCTGGTTCTCAAGCGCTATCCCGATTCCCGGAAGATCCCGGATGCGTTACTGAAAATCGGCTACTGTAACTACGAACTGGGGCGACACGCCGATGCCCGCAAGGCGCTGTCCGAAGTCGTGGCGCGATTCCCGGAAACGACCGCCGCCCGGCTCGCTTCGCAGCGCCTCGACCGCATGAAAAGCGAGAATCACTGACCTGGCCCGATAATAAATACGGATGGCCCGCGGGTTCTTTTCGATTTTTATCGCCCGACTGCGCAATCGGAGTTGTCGGTAACGCCGAACCTGCAACCGATTCTACCGGGTTGAACGCATTTTTCTGAAACCATGAATGACGATACCGATACCCGCGAGCGAGGACTCCGGATTACCGAGATCTTCTATTCGTTGCAGGGCGAATCACGGCCGGTGGGGTATCCGACGGCTTTCGTGCGCCTGACCGGCTGCCCGTTGCGCTGTAGGTACTGCGACACTGCTTATGCTTTTCACGGTGGCATCCGCCTGACTCTGGACGAGATTCTCCGGCAGGTTGCCCGGTTCGGGGCCCGCAATGTCTGCGTCACGGGCGGCGAACCGCTGGCGCAGCGCCGTTGTCCGGACCTCCTGTCGGCCCTTTGCGATGCCGGATATGACGTCTCGCTGGAAACCAGTGGTGCGCTGGCCATCGATGCCCTCGATCCGCGCGTGTGCATCGTGCTCGATCTGAAGACGCCGGCATCGGGTGAGGGCGAGCGCAATTTATGGTCAAACCTGGAACACCTCAAGCCGGATGACCAGATCAAGTTCGTGATCTGTGATCGGGCCGACTATGAATGGGCGCGCGCCACGTTGACGGAGCACGATCTGGGCGGGCGTTGCCCGGTTTTGTTTTCACCCGTCTGGGGCGATGAAGATTTCGCCCGCAACGTGGCAGAATGGATTCTGGCCGACCGCCTTGAAGTCCGTTTCCAGGTGCAATTACACAAGATTCTGTGGGGCGACCGGCCGGGTCACTAGCGTTCGTTTTTTTGCGAATGCCGCGACCAACCAGCGGGGATAGGTTCTTTATGAGCAAGGCTGTCGTTTTGTTGTCCGGAGGCATGGATTCGGCCACTTGTCTCGCCATTGCTGCCGATGCCGGGCTCGATTGTTACGGGCTGAGTTTCGACTACGGCCAGCGACACGACACGGAACTGGATGCGGCACGCGTGATAGCCGCTGCCTTTGGCGTGGTCGAACACCGCATCATGCGCATGGATCTGGGCTCGATCGGTGGCTCGGCGCTGACCGACAGGAATATTTCCGTTCCTTCGTCAGCCAGCGAACAGATTCCGGTGACCTATGTCCCGGCCCGCAACACAGTGTTTTTGTCGCTGGCACTGGGCTGGTCCGAAGTACTCGATGCCGATTTCATCTACATCGGCGTCAATGCCGTCGATTATTCCGGCTACCCGGACTGTCGTCCCGAATATATCGATGCGTTTTAGCGCATGGCCGACCTGGCACTCAAGCGCAGCGTCGAGGGCCGACCAATTCTGATCCGCACACCATTGCTCGAACTGACGAAAGCCGCAATCGTGCGTCGCGGTGCCGAACTCGGCGTCAATTTCGCACAAACTGTGTCGTGCTATCAGGCGGATGAGGCGGGCCGTGCCTGCGGCCACTGCGAAGCGTGCCGCTTGCGCCGTCGCGGCTTCGCCGCAGCCGGCATGGACGATCCGACGCGCTACCAGGTCGGTGCCACGGGCAATAAATAAGCCGTGTCCGGGTTGCCGCGGGTCGGATTGACCGCGTACAATTCGTCACCCGTCGGGCCCGGACCCGACCCCAACACAATTGTTGCGCGGATCCTGGTCATTCAACTGGCCGCCAACGAACAGAGCATGGGCCGTTAGCTCAGTTGGTAGAGCAGTTGGCTTTTAACCAATTGGTCGCAGGTTCGAATCCTGCACGGCCCACCATTTTTCTCAATCCGATCAGCTAGTTCCGAGCAGCGAAATATCCATCGAAGCCGGTTTTCTGGGTTTGAAGGGTAAATTTGCAGGGTAGGGCGAAAACGGTCCCTGACAGGCCGAATTGCGCGGGCCTCTCCGGGCAGAAAAACCACAACATCTTGCGGGCTCACCTGATGAGCTACCTACATCTTGTATAATGGACATAATCCAAATCGCGGTCGCGAATTAATAACAGCGATCTGATCTGGAGAAGATAAGGGGATTCACGGCTTCGGTTGTGCGTCTCCTTTGTTTTTAATGACATCAATAGAGGAAATCTTCAAATGTCATTCACTAAAGAAACGATAGACGCCGTATGGCGTAAAGGCCGGATTGTTCCGGGAAATGATCCCAACGTAACGCGTAAAGATGCCTGCGGGGCATGGATACGTCGCATTGAATACGGCAACCGTCAGTCGCAGTATGGCTGGGAGATCGATCATATCGATCCCAACGGGTCGGACGCATTGTCAAACCTTCAACCGTTGCAGTGGGAAAACAACGTTGACAAAAGCGATGGTCATTTGAAGTGCAACGTCACAGCAAAGGCCAGTTGATTTGTCGCAAATAAGAAACTGAAGGGTGCTGCTGTCCTGTGAGATGGCTGACTTGGCTTTGCCGACTCCGGTCACTTGTGCGGCGATTTACTGATAGATGAACCCGCCTTGCGGACGCCAATCGACCCACATATCGCGTAACACAGAATTCTTTACTGGACACCGAGTACTCAGCTTGAAGCCGGTCGAAAGACCGGCTTTTTTAGTTCAGCGCTTTTCGTCGCCCCCATCCAAGCAGACCTAATGCAGATGCGAAAAGCCATAAAGCGGCTGGGATAGGGACAGTGGTAATAGTCCAAGTCCCTGTACCTCCTCCCTGTCCCTCCGTTGTGACAGCAGCAAATAACGCGATGCAATTCGTCGGAAATGGGTTGCCAATGTTGCATTGATATGCCGTAGTTTCTTCTTCTGCAGCTTGATCATTCTTCCGCGTACGTATGCCTACAAAATTACCTGGATTGGGAGTAAAATCGTAGCCTTCTAGACTAATATCCCACTCGAATATATTTCCAGCTGCATTGATTTCAACGTTAGTTATGCTGAAAATACCAACTGGACGCGTATTCGCTCCGCTTATATGTATGCCGTTGGTAAACGAATAACTCGTAATCAATGTGCCAATATCGCCAGAATCTTGCATCGTAAGAGGGGAAGCAACTTCAAAACTCCCAGTGATATTCATATCGGTTGTAAAGTCGCCGGAAGCGCTCGAATAGTTTGGGCCGACATATGTATATATAGTCGAAGCGAATGCGCTGATAGAAAGAACGCAAAGAACGATTGAGCAGATAACGCGTTTCATAAATGTCCCCTTAGTCAGCGTCATTGATGAGATGGACTCCCCTTGCCAGGGAATAACGGCATCATAGTGCCAGGTAAATTCGCAATACGGCATAGAGGAGTCCATCCCATGAAGTCTACGACGATTGATTTGGCAAAATCAGTCTTTCAGGTTTCGGTTGCTGATGAGCACCGACACATCATAAAGCGACAACGACTCAGCCGAAGCCAGTTTCGGCACTTCCTGATACATACACCGCCGGCAAATCTGGTCATGGAAGGCTGCGCTTCAGCGCATCACTGGGGACGACTGGCACTGTCGCATGGTCATGAAGTGAAACTGCTCCACGCCGGTTACGTCAGGGCCTATGTTCGACGCAATAAAACAGATGCAATGGGGTCCAAAAATGGGGTCGGACCTCCATAACCGTCGGTAAAATCAGGCAATTTCTTAGTTTAAGGTATAAATATATCCCTTAATCCGCCAATTCTGCATCCCAAAAGGTTGTTTAGTCATGATGTGAAGTTTGTTACCGCCCCGTTTTTGGGGCCAAATCGTTGAATTAAGGTGCGAAAACAACCAAATATTTGGTACATATATTTATTGGTCAAATAGTTACGATGGTACGACCCCATTAAATCGGCATGTGGGGCAGAGTGTTCGGGGGCGATGTCTCGGCGAGAGAATCTGGGTGACCGGTGTCTTGCGTCCGGCGCGCAGGCAGCGGCTGCACAGGATCTGATTTGTCAGCTTGGCCAATAAAGTGAAATCTATCGTGGCGGTGCCGGGCGTTTGCATCGGTCGGCTCGATCCGTGGAACGAGCCGCGAGCATAGATTCAGGCTGGCCGTCATTCTGCGACGCGGTCAGCATTTTGACAAAAAAACCCCGCAAAAAAGCGGGGCTTGATGGTTCGTAAGGACAGATGTTCGGTTAGTGGACCATGCTGTCGCGGCCGTCGAAAACCCGGTTGCCGAATTGCCACCGCAGACCCAGTTCGAAACCGGTCTCGTTGTCGAAAATGATGCCGCGTCCGAGGACGGAGAGATCTTTATAGACGCGGTAGTTCAGTCCGATCGTGACGTCGTCATTGTTGACGGGGCCTATATCTTCATATTCATAGCCGACCTGTATGTCGGCACGATCGGAAATCTGGCCTCTTATAATGCCTTCTACGGACCAGCCGTCATCGCTGATGGATGAAGGTGAGCTGCTGCCCAGGCTCGATAACTTGGTGTGGATAAAATTACCACGCAGCACAAAATCGACCATTTCGCTCAGGCCGATCCGGTCGAGGCCGATATTGGCGCCCATGCCGATTTTGTAGCCTTCCATATCCGCTTCACCCGTGCTGCCGTCGGGCTTCGTGTTGCACTTGTTACAGGTGCCGTTCAAGTAACCGAATGCCTGTCCCTTGACATGCAGCCAGCTCAGAATGCCGAGGGACAGATCGAGATTCTCACCTTGAAGCGTGCTATTGTTGAAACGGTCGTCGACCTTCGGGCTGACACCGTACTTGATGTCCGTCCACTCGTAGCTGACCCCGACATAGGTGTATTCGGGCCCGTCCGCCCAGGCGGTAGAAGTACTCAAAATTGCAACCACCAGGGCCAAGGCAGTCATGCCTGTGGCCGGCCCGAATAAACGCGAAATCATACATATCCCCCTGGACGCTTTACTGACGCTGGTTTTGGATTGTCCGACCGCGACTATAACGAATCATTTGCGGGCGTGCCACAGGATATTAGGGCCTTGCCCACTTTGAGAAACGGGGGCGCTATTTAATGCCCGGGCCCGATCTTCATGCCCCAAGGGCTTTTTTTTACGCTGCTTTACGCGCTACGATCCGCCCATGGTAAGTGCCCACAGCGACATGGACCCGGTTGGCGGGATGCTGGATGCCGACATCGAGGCGGCTCTGACCTGGGCCGATCACGATCAGCACGCCGACGGTTACTGGGCCGGCGTGCTCGAATCGAATGCCTGCATGGAAGCCGAATGGCTGCTCGCCTTTCATGTGATTGGTCATGATTGCCCGTGGTCCGATGAATTGGTGAGCGGGATTCTGAATCGTCAGCGACCGGACGGCGCCTGGGAGACCTATTTCGATGCGCCGGCCGGCGATATCAATGCAACCGTCGAGAGTTATGCGGCGTTGCGCGCCCGGGGCATGGCAGCCGACAGTGAGCCCCTGTGCCGGGCCCGGGAGTGGATATTCGCACATGGCGGTCTGGGTAAGACCCGCGTGTTCACGAGAATCTGGCTGGCGCTGATCGGTGAGTGGCCGTGGCGCGATACGCCGAGCCTGCTGCCGGAAATCATTCGTCTGCCGTTGTGGGTGCCTTTTAACATCTATCATTTTGCCTCCTGGGCGCGTGCGACGCTGGTACCGCTGACCTTATTGACGGCGCGCGCTCATGTCCGTCCCTTGCCGGTCGATTGCCGCCTGGACGAACTGTTTCCGCACGGGCGGGAGCGGTTCGATTTCTCGCTGACCCGGCGAGGTTCATGGTTCTCGCGCAGCGGACTGTTCTATTTTGCAGACCGTGTCGCCAAAAGATTACTCGGCAGCCTGAGGCTGCCCGGCCGCGAACGGACCGTGCAGCGTTGCATCGACTGGATTGTCGCGCATCAGGACGCCGATGGATCCTGGGGCGGCATTCAGCCGCCATGGATCTATTCGGTTATCGTCCTGAATGCAGAAGGCTTCGGCCTGGACCACCCGGTTATTGCCAACGGACTCGCGGCACTCGACACGCACTGGTCGGCCAGACGATACGGCGGGCGCATGATTCAGGCCTGCGAATCGCCGGTCTGGGACACGATGTTAATGATCATGGCCATGCTCGATTGCGGGGTCACGCCTGACAGGCGCGCTTCGCTGCGCACTGCCGTTGACTGGCTGATCGATCAGGAGATCCGCACGCCCGGCGACTGGTCCATCAAATTGCCCGATGTCGAGCCGGGCGGCTGGGCGTTCGAACACGCCAATGCCGCCTATCCGGATATCGACGACACCGGTGTTGCACTCATGGTCCTGGCCCGCCTGCGCGAGGATTTTCCGGACCGCCAGCGACTCGACGCGGTGCTGGGCCGGGCGGTGCGCTGGCTCGAGGCCATGCAGTCTCGCAATGGCGGCTGGGGCGCCTTCGACAAGGACAATGACAGCCTGTTGCTGGCCGATGTGCCGTTTTGCGACTTCGGCGAAGCGGTCGACCCGCCCAGCGTGGACGTCACGGCACACGTCCTGGAAGGTCTGGGCGAAATGGGTCGGAACAGGTCCGATCCGGTCGTGCGGCGCGGTCTCGCCTATATCCGCAGCGAGCAGGAAACGGGCGGCAGCTGGTTCGGCCGCTGGGGCGTCAACCACATCTACGGCACGGCAGCCGTGCTGACGGCGCTGCGGGCCGTCGGGGAACCGATGGATGTGCCCTATGTTGTCCGGGCGATGGACTGGCTGGCCGCGCACCAGAATGCCGACGGAGGCTGGGGGGAAAGCTGCGCCTCATACATGGACCCGGCCTGGATCGGCCGGGGACAGAGCACGGCCTCGCAAACCGGCTGGGCCATGATGGGCCTGCTGGCCGCCGGCGATAACGAACGATATCTGTCTGCCCTGGAGCGCGGTGCGGCCTTTCTGTCGGCCACGCAAGCCGACGGCACATGGATCGAACCGCAATACACCGGTACGGGTTTTCCCGGTTACGGCATCGGCGCGCGCATGGCGCTGGATCAGCCGTCGCTCGGCGATCGATTGCAACAGGGCGGCGAGTTGCAACGCGGATTCATGATCAACTACAACCTGTACCGCCACTACTTTCCGCTGGCCGCCCTGGGACGCTTCCGGCAAATGAAAACCGGGCGCAAACGCACATAGCGGATTATTTAACAGCCTGTTAGAACAATGTAGCTCGATGTCAGCGTTTATCCGCCACACCCGAACGCGTCAACTGTTCGAGCGGGATTTCCACCGTATCGGTGCGGTCCGCCGGCGCTTCCACACTCGGTAGTTCCGGCGCCATCGGTCCGCTCACTCGCGGCCCGGACAAGTATGCCTTGAGCGCGGTCAGCGGATGCGTGACCGTGTGTTCGACCGCCGTCCCCTCATACCCGCAATGCGCCATGCAGTTATTGCACTTGGGATTCCGGCCGGTACCGTATCGCTCCCATTCGGTCGACGCCATCAGATCGGCGAAACTGTCCGTATAACCTTCGTCGACCAGCAGGTAACAGGCTTTTTGCCAACCGAACACGTTATAAGTGGGGTTGCTCCACGGCGTACACGCATAGGTCTGATTGCCGGCCAGAAAATCCAGGTACAGGCTAGAATGATTGAATCGCCAGCGCGTACCGCGCCGCCGGCCCAGGGAAAAAATGTCGCGAAACAGGCGCTTCGTCTGGCGTCGGCCGAGAAAGGCATCCTGTCTGGGTGCATGTTCATAGCTGTAGCCGGGCGATACCGTGATGCCTTCGACGCCGAGATCGGTCACGAAGTCGAAAAAATCCGCGACCTCATCGGGATCCTGATCATTAAATAGCGTGCAGTTGATGTTGACACGAAATCCCCGTGCCAGCAGTTGCTCGATGGCGCGTACGGCCTTGTCGAAGACGCCTGCCTGGCAGACTGCCTCATCGTGTCGCTCGCGCAGCCCGTCGAGGTGTATCGAAAAGGTCAGATACGGAGAAGGCTCGTAGTCATCGATTTTTTTCAGCGCCAGCAGCGCATTCGTACACAGGTAAACGAATTTCCTGCGCTCGATAATGCCGCGTACGATCTGCGGCATTTGCTTGTGGATCAAGGGCTCGCCACCGGGGATCGAAACGATCGGCGCGCCGCATTCGTCGACTGCCGCCAGCGCCTCGTCGACGCTCAGTCGCTTGCGCAGAATCTCTTCGGGATAATCGATTTTTCCGCATCCGGCACAGGCGAGGTTGCACTGGAACAACGGCTCAAGCATCAATACCAGCGGATATCTCTGGCGGCGACGTAATTTCTGGGTCAGCAGGTATTTGCCGACGCGCAGTTGCTGTATCAAGGGTATGCTCATGGGTACCGTATGATAACAAAATCATGCATCAGGGTTACACATTTGTGTGCCGGCCGCGCGGCAACAGGCAGCGAGCATTGTTCCGGCGGTTCTGAAGTTTGCCTGCAGGCGGATCAGGGCGGCGATTTCACCGGGTCGGCGCAGCAGTCGGCCGAGCAGGGCGGCGATCCGCAGGTCACCGCTGCTCGACAGCGCCGCGACGGCCACCTGCGGCAGTGGCTGGTCATGTGCATCGGCCACGGTGCGCATGACGAGAAAAGGGATTGTATTCTGTGCGGCAATACGCGCGAGCTCGGCCGACTCCATATCGACCGCCACGGCACCGCTCTGTGCTGCAAGCTGCTGCTTGTCCCGCGGGTTGCGAACAGCCCGGCCAACCGACACGATCGTACCCGTCTCGATGACATGGTCCACCAGGCAATCGCAGATGCGCGCATGCCACGCCGGGGTCACCGGGAATACTTCTCCGTGTTCGGTCGTGACGCGTGCCGGTAACAGCAGGTGTCCGGGCCGGAGCCCGGAATGCAAGCCGCCCGCCGTGCCGATTGAAATCAATCCGGCGGGTTTGCCCGCGCGGATGGCGCCGGCCATTTGTCGAACCGGGCCGGGACCTACGCCGGTTTGCAGGAATATGGCGCCCGGCAAGCTGGCTGCACTGCTTTTGAGAATCCGCTTCTCCGGGGCCGTCGCCACGGCGAAGACAACGGACGAGGATGCGTTTTTGGCAATGTGGTTAGGCAAAATTGCCCGGGATTCAGGTCAGCCGGTCTGACGTCAGGCGGGCGCCGGGCGGCGGACAGTGTTCGCCGTCATCGGCCAGCGGCAGTCCCCGGCTGGCAAGCGCGAACAGTAACCCGACCGCCAGGTTGCTGTACTGAGCCAGATTGCATGTCACAACAGTGACCCGTACGGCGCGGCGCGAAATTTTAACGTCAGTGCCGTTATCGTAACCCGGGCTGTTGTAGATTCGCCGTAGCGTCAGCACGGCCATGCCGATTGCCCACAGGCAGAATCGCCTGATCCCGGGTTCATGGCGGGGAATCATTTGCGTATACCGCAGCGCTGCGCGCAGATGGGCATGGGCGATTCCGACCAGTTTTTCGATGCCGCCGGTCATGGCCGTCGAGTCGCGATTTTGCATGGCTGCCAATAAACCGCCTTCGAGATTGCGAAACATGCTGCGCGGAAGCCAGCAGGTGTTGGCCTCGCGGTCTTCCCAGATATCCTTGAGGATATTGGTCATCTGCAAACCCTGGCCGAAACAGACGCTCAATGCCATCATTTCCTCGCGATGGCCGTCGAGTTCGGGGCAATGCTCGCAGAACAGGTCGGTCAGCATCTCGCCAACGATGCCGGCGACAAAATAACAGTAGCGATCCAGGTCGACCAGCGTCGGCAGGCCATCGAGGGTTTTGCCCGCCTGAAATTCGGGCATGCCCCGGCACATGGTCGTGACGCAGCGTACAACGGCCTGGCGCTGGGTCGGTGTGAAGCGCGACAGGATGCGTACCACGGTTGCCGTATTCTCGACCAGCTCACGGTCCGCGCTGCGCGTATCCGGCGACAGTCGATCGGCCAGGCGCATCGCGAAGTCCTCGCCGCCTGCGTTGTCGGCGATAACAGTCAGAAACTCGCCCAGAAAGTCCGATTTGCTGGTTGCATCGAGTTCCGGATCGTCTTCGATCGTATCGGCGAGCCGGCACAGCAGGTACGCATTGGCAACGATTTCTTCGAGTCCCGGCGGCAACTGGGGAATCGTCAATGCAAACGTACGCGATACGCGCGGCAGAATCCGGTTTTGGAATAACAGGTCTGGGTCAGAAGGCATCGGCACACTCAGCGGTTGTTTCTCGAACAGTCGGATGTTTTGGATATGATAACCGCTCGCGCAGGCTAACGTCAGGCGGCAACCGGCTCAACGACAGGGCAGCTTTCACGGGCCGACGATCATGGAAAGTCAATCAGGCTTTCGACCGGACAGCCATCGAGCCGGGAGCGACCCTGCAGAAAGCCCAGTTCGACGACAAACGCGCAACAGGCCAGGTCGGCCCCCTGTTCGCGAACCAGCTCAACGGTGGCGGCCGCTGTTCCGCCGGTTGCAATCAGGTCATCGACAATCGCGTACCGGGTGCCGGGCGACAGGGTATCGCGATGCAATTCGACGCGATCCGTCCCGTATTCGAGCGCGTAGTCGATTCCGATTGTGGCTCTTGGCAGCTTTCCCTGTTTGCGCACGAGATGCAAAGGCACAGACAGATAATTGGCGACGGCTGCGCCGAAGATAAAGCCGCGCGATTCTATCGCCAGGATCTCGTCCGTGCCTGCCCTTGTCAGTCGCTCCGCCAGCATTTCGACGGTCTGCGCGAAGGCGCCCGGGTCAGCCAGCAGCGGGGTAATATCCTTGAATACGATACCGGGTTCGGGGAAGTCCGGCACATCGATAATGAACGCTCTGAGATCAGTCCTGTTCATCTGAATCGAAATTCACTCCGTGTTTCATGCTTGCTTGTATTCCCGCCGCGTCAATGCAAACTTGCCGATGCGGGCCAGTATGTCCCAGGCCGGACCCGGGAATTTCTCCAGGTTCCGCATGACGCTTTCAAATGCCGACAGAAAATAATCCGCATCGGCCTGCGACAGGTTCAATGGCGGCAGCAACTTGATGACATCCATATGATGTCCGGCAACCTGCGTAATGATGCCGTGTTCGTCGAGCAACGGCATGACGACGGCCTGGGGAAAGAGGCTGGCGTCCATCTTGTGAACCATGGCCCATGCGGTTTTCAGGGCCATCCGGCGCGGTGGCCCCAGTTCGATGCCGATCATCATGCCGCATCCGCGTACCTGGTGCAGAAACTCGAATTCGGGTACCCGTTGTTGCAGCCTGTCGAGAAGATAAGCGCCGGTAGTCCGTGCATTGTCGATCGCGGACTCGTCGTCCAGGGCGGTTAACGTTGCAAGACCTGCAACCATCGCCAGGCTGCCCTGGCCGAAGGTAGATGAATGCACGACCGAGCGTTCGAGTGAAGAGAACACCCGGTCATAGATGGCTCTTCGCGTCAGAACGGCGCCGACCGGTACATAGCCACCCGACAATGCCTTGGAGAGAACGAGTATATCAGGCGTCAACCCCTCGTCGTGTTCGATGGCCAGGAAACGGCCCGTGCGTCCGATGCCCGTCTGAACCTCGTCGGCGACGAACAGGGTGCCGTGCCGGCGACACAGGGCCGCGGCTTCGGGCAGGTAGTTTGCGGGCGGGACGTGCACGCCCTTGCCCTGGATCGGCTCGACGACAAATGCAGCCACGTCGGTGCCCGACAGTGCCTGGTCGAGCGCCTCGAGATCGCCGTAGGGCACCGGCCGGGTATCGGCCAGCAACGGTTCGAAACCCTTGCGAAACGTCTCGTCACCGTTCAGTGACAGCGAACCGTTGGTCAGTCCGTGAAAGGCATGGTCGCAATACACGATGCCCGGCCGGCCGGTGGCGCAACGTGCAAACTTGATGGCTGTTTCGATGCCTTCGGTACCCGAATTGGTGAAATAAACGGTGTCGAGCTCGTCGGGTACCCGGGACTTCAGCGCTTCGGCCAGCAGACCCGAGAGCAGCGGCGCCTCCATCTGCACGAGACTGGGGTAGTCGAGATCGAGAAATTCGAGCAATGTGCGTTTGATCGCCGGATGATTGCGGCCCAGTGCGAATACGCCATAACCGGTGATCAGGTCCAGGTAGCGGCGATCGTCCCGGTCCCACAGATAGGAACCGGCGGCCTTTACATAGCATCGATCAAAGCCGATCGTACGCAGTACTTTGGCGAAACGCGGGTTGATGTGCTCGGCGTGCAACGCATAGTTGCGTCCCGTATTGACATCAAGAAGGCTGGCAATATCCAACGGCATGACGGTTGACTCGTGTGGTTTGTCGGCATTCTAAGGAAAAACGGACCGGGACCCCAGCCGCAGTCAGAGCCGTTATCGCAGGCTGTCGTCAATCCGCCTCCGGATGAGGCGGTCAATTTCCGGTTGATGCGAATATAACAAAGAAAGACCGGCGATATCCGGCATCAATCGAAATCCTTTTTCCGGAGTTTTTTGGCCAGGAAATAATCAACGGACAATTTTCCCGGTCCGTGAAAAAAAGTCACGGCGAGCAGGGCTCCCCACAGGTAGTGATCCTTGAGCCCGGCGATGCTGATATCGGGGTAGGAGGTCGCCGCCACAAAGTTCAGGACGAACAGGGCCAGTGCGCCAAACCGCGTTGCTAATCCTGCCGCCAGCAGCACCGAGGCACCGAGCTCCACGCCCGTGGCCAGGATCGCCGCCATCGAAAAAGACAGGAAGGGGACGGCATATTCGTATTCGAACAGCATCAGCGTCGTATCCCAGCTCTGGATTTTCGTCAGCCCCGAACTCCAGAAGACATTCGCAACCCAGAGGCGCAGACCCAGATCCAGTAACGGCGTCAGGTAGTTCAGGCCCTGGATCGTCTTGTCGACGAGCCTGACGATCGGGTTCGATGCAGCGAAGGACATGGTTCACTCCTGGTTGTCTGGAACGCATTGATGCGCCGGCTGGTCCGGGTGGTGACGCGCGTTGCCGGGCGATAAGTTAACATTACGACCATCGAATTGGTCGATAGTTCTGCAGTGCATTCCAGGATATTGCGTTCCGGTATCGGGGCCATGCCGGCCCGGCGTCGGTTTTGAGTGTGGCGCCAGCGCGGGCCCTGGTGCCCGAATAAATTTTATTTATAGATATAATACATATAGATAGAATATTAAATTCATGTGATTTATAATAATCGGAATCGACGTGCCGAACTCCGGTCGCGTTGTGTCTCGTTACTTGGCCAGGATGCGGTCCTGACGGACGAGCAGGTGCATGCGCGCAGTGCGGGGATTTGGGGGCCGCCGCGCACGGTTGCCGCCGATCTGCTGGTGCGACCGGCCGATACCGCCCAGGTGGCCGGGTTTCTGTCGATCTGCCACGAACTGGGCCAGAGCGTCGTCGTGCACGGCGGGCTGACCGGCGTTGTCGACGGGGCCTGGGCCGGGGCGTGCGACGTCGTGCTGTCGCTGGAACGGCTGTCGGGCATCGAAAGTGTCGACCCGCTCGGCGCCACGCTGACGGCCGGCGCCGGGACGCCACTGGCGACGATACAGGACGTTGCGGCGACGCATGGCCTGATGTTCCCGCTCGATATCGGCGCACGCGGCACCGCAACCATCGGCGGTAATGTTGCCACGAATGCGGGCGGCAACCGTGTCATTCGCTACGGCATGGCTCGTTCACTGATTCTCGGGCTCGAGGCCGTGCTCGCCGACGGCACCGTGCTCAGCAGCATGAACCGGATGATCAAAAACAACGCCGGTTACGATCTGAAGCAATTGTTTATCGGTACCGAGGGCACCTTGGGCGTCGTGACCCGGGTCGTTGTCCGGTTGCTGGCGCAACCGGCAAGCCGTGAAACGGCACTCGTGGCGATCGGCGATTTCGACCGGGTCTGCCGATTTCTCGGTTATCTGAACGGTGCGTGCAGCGGGGCGCTCAGTGCCTACGAGGTCATGTGGCGCGATTATTATGCATTTATCACCGCGACACGATCTGCTCCTCTACCCCCCGATTTTGCCTTTTACGCGCTGATCGAGACCCTGGGCAGCGACCCGATTCGCGATGGCGAACAATTTGCCGCCGTGCTCGACGAGGCACAGGCATCGGGCCTGATCGACGATGCCGTAATCGCCAAGTCCGGCCGGGAACAGGAACGACTCTGGTCAATCCGCGACGATGTCGTGCGTTTGCTCGAACTTGAGCCGATGTTCCTGTTCGATGTAAGTTTGCCCATTGGCAGCGTCGAACGCTATGTCGATACGATCCGCGCCGCACTGGCGAAAACATGGCCTGATCACCGGATGTTCGTCTTCGGGCACCTCGGGGACGGCAATATCCATCTGGCCATTTCAGCCGGGCCCGCTTCCGGCGCTTCGCGCCAGGCTGTTGAAGAAACGGTCTATCGACCCCTTGGGGCGCTCGGCGGCTCGATCTCGGCTGAACATGGCATCGGTCTGGAGAAAAAACCATACCTGTCCTGGTGTCGAAGCGATGCGGAGATCGCCGTCATGAAAGCGTTGAAGCTGACGCTGGATCCGAAAGGGATTCTGAATCGCGGCAAAATTTTTGATTAAATAGCCGTTTGCATTTCGTCAATTACGGATTCCGCTGACTCGAACCGGGTGTTATACATAGGTCGGAGGAGCGATGGAAAACAGGAAGCCCATGGCCAAAAAAGAGTGCATTCTGATCGTTGTCGATCCGAGCGCCGGTACTTTTCCGGCCATCGAGCGCGGCATGTTCCTGGCCCGGCATCTGGATATGTGCGTGGACCTGTTTATCTGCGACTATAACGCGTCGCTTGTCAGCGGGTCGTTTCTGAGTGCCGGCAGGCTGAAGCAGGCCAAGGCCGGCTACCTGAACGACAAGAAGCAGTTACTCGACAGGCTCGCCGAGCCCTACATCGAGCAGGGTATCGATGTGACGACGAAAGTTGCCTGGGACAGGCCGCTGCATGAAGGCATCATGCGTCAGGCGCTGCACAGTGATGCACGATTCGTGATCAAGGAGACGCATTATAACTCTGTACTGTCACGGGCATTGTTCACCAATACGGACTGGCACCTGATACGCAGCTGCCCGTCGCCCCTGTGGCTCGTCCATGCAGGCGGGGAATGGGACCGGCCCAGGATTCTTGCGGCTGTCGATCCGCTGCACGAGCATGACAAGCCCGCTAACCTGGATACGCGCATCCTGTCCGAAGCATTCGAAATCGGCGATGCGCTGGACGGTGAAGTGCATGTCGCACACGCCTTTAACCCCTATCTGGACCCCGATGACCCGGACCGGATCGAACAGCAACACGCGGCGGCTCTGTCGGCGCTGACCGGGAAACTCCAGGTGCCGGCCGGACTTACGCACATGCGAGCCGGCAATCCCGTTGATTTGCTGCCGCAGATCGCCTCCGACATCGGTGCGGATCTGGTGATCATGGGTGCCGTATCACGCTCCCGGCTCGAACATGCCATCGTCGGCAGCACGGCCGAGAATGTTCTCGATCGCATGGGCTGCGATGTGCTCGTACTCAAGCCCAGGGGCTTCATCAGCCCCGTGACGTTCAAAACGGTGCCCAAGGGTGCCGTGTTCGCCAACTAGCAGGCTATTGTTGTATTGATTCTATGTAATCGATCAGATTGCGAATGATGATTTCGACCCGCTTTTCGGCTTCTTCGTCCGCGCCTTCCTCGACCCAGAACTCGTAACCCCAGACCGGCATATACCGCGTACCATGGTAAATGACGATGTTCCGTCCGTCGATGATCCTGCGCAGCGTTTCTTCCTGGAAACGGTCTCCGTGTCGCTTGCGCAGTGTCGTCAGGTCCGGCACCGTGATGGGCAGACCCGCCGCAACCGGACCGTCACCATGCCCGCCCGGGCCGTGGCAACTTGCACAGAACCGGCTGAAAGTTTCCTCGCCGGAATACTCGGCAAATACCTGTGCCCCGGCGTTTTGCGCGAACAGCGCGGCAACGAGCGCAAGACACCACGTCAAAACTCTATCGGACATATGCGGATTCCGGGCCGGATCAGTGGTTGCGAATCGACAAAACCGGACACTGGGCATGGCGCAGAACCGTCTCGGTCGTGCTGCCGAGCACGACGTGCGACAGCCCGCTGTAACCATGCGTCGTCATGATGATCATCTCGGCGCCGACTTCATGCGCATAGGCGACGATCTGTTCCGCCGGACTGCCGGTCAGCACGTGCGTCACCGGGGCCGGCTCCAGTCCGCTGAGGTGCTCGCTGACAAAGCTGTCGAGCTGGGCCTTGGCGTTTTCGCCCAGTTCCTCGGTCGTCGGCAACGGGATGGCCGGGACCATGTCGAGCGCGGAATAGATATTCGGTGGTTCGACGGTATACACGCAATGGATCTCGGCATCCATGGCCGCGGCCATGCGCCGTGCCCATGGCAGTGCGGCCTGCGACAGTTCGGAAAAATCGATAGGTAACACAATAATATTCTTGTCAGACATCGCCCGTACCTCCGTTGGATAATCCACTCGACTGCATAGTGACTATATGGTGCCGGAATTCAGAATTATCAACCATTTGTTGCATCCGGGTCGACTTTTGCATGTTGCCGGGTATTTTTCAGGCACTCGTGCAGGCGCTGCAGGATGTCATCAACCGCTGTGTCATGCCCGGTATCGATCGCCAGTGCGTGGTGTTGTTCCGAGACGGTCAGCGGTTCCAGGTGAGCGCTCTGCCAGCGGAGAACGGCAAGATTTGCCTCGGATGCATCGCCTCCCGCTGCTTGCCGCGATTCGATGCGCGCGGCCAGGACCCGTTCGTCGGCCGTGCAATCGAGAATGGCAAATCCAGCCGAATGGTTTTCGGCCACCGATTGCAACATTGCGCGGTCGGCCCGGCACAGAAACGTCGCATCGACAATGACGTCATAACCGGCCTGCAGAGCCAGCGCCGAGAATTGCGCGAGCTTTTGGTAGGTGGTCGCCGTCATGTCCGGATCGTACAGACCTTCACCGACAGCGGACCCGGAGGATGCCAGCTCGTCGACATGGCGCAATTGCTTGCGCACGATGTCGGAGCGAAGACGAATGGCAGGCATGGCCGACAACAGTCGTCGGCTGAGGTGGGTTTTGCCCGCCCCGGATACCCCCCGGCAGATGACCAGGGCGGGCTCGCGATCCCGGTCTGCGAAGCGCTCGGCCAACCCGACATAGCGCAAAATATCCGCTTGCAGGGTGTTTGTCCGGGTGTTACGCAAGGCGGCGACTTTGGCCCGTACCAGGCAGCGGTAAACGCAATAAAACGGCAGCATCGCAATGCCCGGGTAGTCGCCGGTTACTTCGAGATACCGGTTGAGAAAGCTGTAACCCAGATCCTGCCGTTCGATGCGCACGGTATCCATCAGCAGGAATGCAACTTCATTCATGACATCGATACGGCGTAAGACCGCATCGAACTCGATACAGTCGAACGGCACGATCCGGCCGGCCAGCCGGACGAGGTTCTCCAGATGCAGGTCGCCGTGACAGTCGCGAATGCGTCCGGTTGCCTGCCGGTCGCGGATCGTCGGGGCCAGACGAACGAGTTCATGCGCCGACCATTCGGACAGTGCATCCAGCCGTTTTCGCAGCATGCGATCGGCACAGTGCGCCCCGAGTGCAGTGAAGTTGTCGATCGCCGGACCCGATATGTCGCTGACCGGGTCGTGCGATCCGTCAGTGACATTCCACACGTCAGACCGGTCGTGCAGCCGTGCCAGTGACTCGCCGAATTCCCACATGGCATCGGTGCTGACAAGTCCTTGCTCGATCTGCCGGTCGAGTCGCGCGTCGCCCGGAAATTGCCGCATGCGAACCGCCCATTCCAGTGCCGGAAGGGCACCGATGACAGGTCGTTCCGGCTGTCCGCCGATCGATACGACGGCCTGGTACAACCCGGGTGCGAACCGGCGGTTCAGTTCCAGTTCGAGCAGGCAATATCGATGTCTTGCATCGAGCGTCGAGAAATCCAGGAACCCCAGGTCAACCGGTTTCTTGATCTTGTAGGCATACTCTCCGGTCAGCAGTACCCAGGAAATGTGTGTTTCGACGATCTCGATGGCCGAAGTCGGATGACCGAAGGTTCCGTCTTCGATCAGGTGGTGAATCAGCCGTTCGGCAGCCATGCCGCCATCTCGCACGGGCCCGGCCATCAGGTATTCACCGGCAGGCTCAACTGCACCGTTAATTCGGCTAGAATAGATCCTTTCGGGACAATGGTTCGATTGTTGGCAAATTGGGTCATGCGGTCAGGCAATGATCTGTCTGCGTGTATCTTCGCAGATCGCCGGTCGGCCTGTCATCGATACCGATAAGGGAGATGAATTTGAGCAAGCAGCCAGACTGCAGCGACGAACCGGACATCCCCTGTCCGGCGACACCGGGCAGCCGGGCGGAGCCGCTGCCGTGGCAGCATCCGAAACCACCGGAAGAGGACCCCGAAGCGGCGGCGCGCATCGAGGTGCTGTTAAACAGCCCGAGTTATATACGTGCGGACCAGGACATCGAATTCCTCAGCCTGTCTGAGTCCCGCGGTGCGCGCCTCGCTCTGGATTACCAGAAACCCGAGCTGTATCTGCGCCGCCATGGCATCGAGCACACCATCGTCATATTCGGCAGCACGCGTATTTGCGAACCGGCCGAAGCACGTCGTCGGATTGTCGAGCGACGCGAAGCGCTGGCTGCAGATCCGCAGAACCGCGATTTGCTGCGCAAGCTTCGCATTGCCGAGCGTATCGAGGAAAAATCGAAGTTCTACGAACTTGCCCGGGAGTTTGGCCGGCTGGTCGGAAAATCCTGTCCGGAACCGCTCAATGCCCGCGTCGTTCTGATGACCGGCGGCGGACCCGGGATCATGGAGGCGGCAAATCGTGGCGCATTCGACGTGGGCGCGAAAAGTATCGGATTGAATATCTCGTTGCCGCACGAGCAATATCCAAATCCGTATATCACGCCGGATCTGTGCTTTAGCGTTCGTTATTTCGCTATCCGGAAACTCCATTTCCTGTTGCGCGCCCGGGCGCTCGTCGTGTTCCCGGGCGGTTTCGGCACGCTCGATGAACTGACCGATACACTGACGCTGGTCCAGACCCGCACGATCGAGCCGTTACCGATCGTGCTGGTCGGCAAGGAATTCTGGCGACGTACTTTCGATCCCGATTTTCTCGTCGATGAGGGCGTCATCGATATCGAAGACCGGGACTTGTTCTGGTATGCCGAAACCGCAGAAGAGATCTGGAATGGCATCCGCGCGTGGCATGGCCAGGCCGGCACCGAAGGCGTATTTAACGGCGATCGTTGAGTTGGTGGCAAACCGTACGCCGGCCCGGACCGGCAGTTCCATGGCGAAGGATCACCATGCGATGGTCCTGCCTTCAAAGTTCCTGAAGCTGCCGGTGTCCCCTGGCGTCAGCGTCGCGATCAGGGCGCGCAGGGCGGTGATGCTCTGGCGGATTTCAACCACGGCAGAACCGAAGGCATCCATGCGGGTCTTGACGTATCCCGGACACAACAGCGCGACGATGATGCCGCGTTCCCCGAGTTGTTCGGCGATGATGGTCATGGCCCGGTTCAGGGCCGTCTTGCTGGTCGCATAGGCAATACCGGGTATTGCCATTTCGGTGATCGAGGCGACCTGGCTGGATATATTGACGAGTTTTTTCTGCTCTCCGGCGGCGAGATGTTCGACAAAAGTCTCGGCCATTTTTACCGGTGCAATTGTGTTGGTCTCGATGACATCGCGCCAGACCTCATAATCCAGTGTGCCGAAATGCTGTCGCCCGATATTCTCGGCAATCGGCAGCGGGCCGATGATGCCTGCATTGTTCAGCAAAATATCCAGCGGCTGGCCGGCATATTTTTTGCCCAGCGCATCGATGGCCGGATGATCGCGGACATCGAGTCTTTCGATGGTGATATCCGCATCCGTGGATGAGAGTTCTCCGAGCGCATCGGCCGATTCCGGCGAGCGGCAGCAGGCGATGACACGCCAGCCGTCCGCAGCATATTGGCGGGTAAATTCCAGGCCGAGACCCTGGTTGGCGCCGGTAATCAATAGGGAGGGCATGGGCATGATTCCTTCTTGTCTGTGTGTGTGTCGGCAGGCGGCAGGCGATGATGCCGTACGTCCTTGCAGTCGTCAGCTTCAACTTCGCAGTTCGGTTTTGAAAATGTCCTTGACCCGGCGACCGGCATCCTCGCCGATCACACCATAGACACCTTTCCAGGCGCGCGGGTCGAGCCTGTCGTCAAAAAACAGGTCGAGGTGGCGATGGTCGCGGTCACGTAGCGGCCCGGCCCCGGAACCGGCATAAGCCAATGCTGCGGACAGATCGAGATAATGGCTCAGAAACGCGCCGATCATCGGGCTCACGCGATCGAGTTCCGCCCGGTCCGTCGGTCGCGGGCAGCCGATGCGCCAGGGACTTAAATACTGGGCAATGGCCGGACTGGCCGGCGCCCGTGCACAAACATTGTCTTTGTCATTGATCGCCTGCCAGTAAGGTTTTGTAATCGGTGCGAAGACCTCGGTGAAATACCCGGGGTGCTCGACCGGATCCAGGCGCGGCAGATAATCAGCATTAAAGACGCATGCATCGGGACCGAACTGGACGACCTGAACATGGAAGTGCGGCATCGGCGTTGACCGACGACCGAACAGGAAAAAAAGTTGCGTTTCGACCGGGTCGCTGATCAACCGAAAGTGAATCATCCGGTCGATCAGGTGGTCGCCGCTGCCTCTCCACAGCCGCAAGTACCCGGCGGATACCCCCGGGTCGTCTGCACGCGACAGTGTCAGGTGCGGCCCGCCGGTTGCCGTTTCGAGTTCTTCCAGTGCCCGGGCGGTCAGAACGCCGTTGACCATCCGGGTGATATATTGGAATCCAAACATAAAATAAACAACAAGTTATAATGCTTATCCAGAAACTATCGAGATTATAATCAGTCTTCCGGAAGACCGGCCAGCCGCCTCGTCCGGTCCTTTCCATGCCCGCATTGTAGGCTGACGCCATGGCAGGTGGTTTCTTGCCTGCCCGATTATCCACTGTGCAAAATAACGCCATGAATACTCAATCTGATACATCGCTGTCGTTCACCGGCCGGGTGATGACCGGTCAGGGCCGGGGGGCGAACTTTACGCAACTTGCCCGCGTACGCGAACAGTTCCTGCAGTCTTGCGGCATCGATCCGTTTCCCGGGACGTTGAACCTGACGGTTTCAACCGATACGGAACGTGAAACGTGGCGCCGGTTGCAGGGACGAGGCGGCCGGCGCATGGCGGCGCCGGCGGACGAGGCCTGCACAGCCATACTGTATCCGGTTCGAATTGCCGATTCGCTCACCGGTGCAATCGTGCGACCCGAAGTCGACGGGTATCCGGCCGACCGGGTCGAAATCATTGCCGCCGTCGATCTGCGTCAACACCTGCGTCTTGCAGACGGCGACATCGTCGCCGTGGCATTGCTGGAACCGCATGCGGTAAAAGCGGCCATCTTCGATGTCGACGGTACTTTGCTGAATTCGCTCGAGGGCTATCGACTGGCAGCCAGCCGGGCAACCCGGGCACATGGTTACAGCGTCAGTCTCGATCACGTGCGCCGGGCGCTGAACTCCGATCAACCGTTCTGGGATTTCATCATCCCGCCCGGACAGCGCGATGATGCCGACCTGCTTGCCGAACTGCGTGCGGCAACGATGCGTCACTGGCCCGCGGCGCTGCAGGAAGTTGTCGGCGTCATACCGGGTTGTACCGATTCGCTGGACCGGTTGCGCCGGTCCGGCATACGCTTGGCCCTGGTGACCGGCTCCGGGGGCGAGTCCTTTCCGGTCTTGCGCGCGGCCGGGTTGCTGGATTTATTTGAGGTCATCGTCACCGGCAACGATGTCAGGGCCCGCAAACCCGACCCGGAGGGCATCCGCCTGTGCCTGGACAAACTCGGCCTGGCCGCAAAAGAGACCGTCTATGTCGGCGATTCGTGTATCGATGTCGCCGCCAGTCATGCGGCCGGCGCATTGTCCGTCAGCGTGTTAACCGGAGCAGGGGATTGCGCGACACTCTGCGTGGCCGGCACAGACCGCATCCTGACGAGCATGGCACAGTTGCCGGAGGTGCTGACGGCTGTCATTCCCACTGCGGCCGGTCAAGGCCCACAGGGACTCGTCAGATGATGCCGTCATCCCTCAGTTTTGCCTGTTCCGCGGCGTCGATACCGAGTAATCCGCCGAAAATTTCGTCATTGAAGGCACCGACCGCCGGACCGGGCCAGTCGGTGCGTCCCGGCGTCTTGCTGAATTTCGGCACCATGCCCGGGATTTTCAGCGGTCTGCCGTTCACCTCGACTTCCTCGAACAGACCGCGGGCGTTGAAGTGTTCATCGACCAGCATGTCGGCGACGCTATAGATCGGGCCTGACGGCACGCGTGCTTCTTCGAGGTATTTCAACGCCGTTGCCGAATCCAGCGAACCGGTCCATGCCGTAATGGCCGCATCGATTTCCGGTTCGTGCTCGACACGTCCGGCGTTATCGGCAAAGCGCGGGTCATCACCCATGTCGGGCCGGCCCATTTTTTCGCACAGCCGTTTGAAGATCGAATCGCCGTTGGCGCCGATAATAATGAATTTTCCGTCGTTGCAGCGATAGGTGTTCGTCGGCACGATACCGGTCAGCGTTGAACCGCTGGGTTCGCGCACGACGCCGGCGCCATCATATTCGGGTACGACGCCTTCGAGCATATTAAATACTGCTTCGTACAGCGCCGTGTCGATGACCTGGCCCCGGTGGTCGGCGTCTTTCATGCGCCGGACGAGGGCCATGACGATGCCCAATGCCGTGTGCAAGCCTGCCAGCGTGTCGCCGAGACTGAGATTCGGGCGTACCGGCGGTCCATCGGGAAAGCCGTTGACGTACCGCAGGCCGCCCACGCCTTCGCAGACCGAGGCAAACCCCGGCCTGGAGGCATACGGTCCGTCCTGGCCGTAACCGGAAATGCGTGCATAGATCAGGCCCGGGTTGCTGGACTCGAATGTATCGGGGCCGAGCCCCCATTTTTCCATCGTGCCGGGCCGGAAATTTTCCACGACGGCATCGGCTTTATCGATCAACCGGCGTACGATCGCCTGTCCCCGTTCGGTACGCAGATTGGCGGTGACACATTTTTTGTTGCGACCCAGGCTGTGCCACCACCACGATGTGCCATGGTCGTCGAGGATCCGCCATTTGCGAATCGGGTCGCCGTCGCCGGGCGATTCGACCTTGATGACCTCGGCGCCGAAATAACCCAGCAGGCTGCCGACGTAAGGTCCGGCCAGTAACTGGCCGACTTCGATAATGCGTAAACCGTCCAGCGGACGGGGGGCGGGTCCGTTCATAGTGCTTGATCCGGTGTTAAATGTAGTCGGGTCAGGGCGGGGGTTTTATTATTTTTTCTGATTCGATGATCAGTCTAGCGTGAATTGTGGATGTATTACAGAATCTTGCGGGGGTTTTGCCGTAATTTGGGTTGGATTTCTTGTAGAACCAGGATAAATGTCTGTGCGTTCGGTAAACGACGATGACCGGACATCAGCATCGGATGCCTGGCAGAAAACTCTCAGGCTGAATTTATTTTTGCGAGCCAGGCAACGATCGCCTGGCTGATCTGGTCGGGCGAGTCTTCCTGGATAAAATGAATGCCCGGAACCGTGACTTCCTGCTGATTTGGCCAGCGGCGACAGGTTTCACGTGTCGCGCCGACGAGAATCGCGCCGGGTTCGGCATTGATGAACAGCTTGGGCAAAGACGATGATCGTGCGAGCCACTCGGCATAATCGGTAATAATGGCGGCGACATCGGCGGGTTCGCCGTCGATGGGTATTTCCCGGGGCCAGATCAGTGTCGGCAGCCGGTCTTCGCCCGGTTCCTGGAAGGGGCGGCGATAGGCGGCCATTTCATCATCGCTGAGCGTGCGCATGATCGAAGCCGGCAGGATCCGCTCGATAAATATATTTTTGTCAAGAATCAGTTCTTCACCCGCTGCCGAGCGCAGCGCCTCGAAAAGCGGGCGGCTCTGTTCAGGCCACTCGTCCCAGCCGATCGGACGGATCAGGGCTTCCATGTACACAATACCGGCAACGCGCCCGGGATGGCGTCGGGCCCAGTCAAAACCGAGCGCCGAACCCCAGTCATGCAGCACCAGCGTAACCCGGTCCTTGACGCCGAGCGCTTCGAGGGTCGCATCGAGATAACGACGGTGGCAGACGAATCTATAGCGGTCCGGTTGCGAGCTGTCGAGTTTGTCCGATCCGCCCATGCCGATCAGGTCCGGTGCGATACATCGGCCTGACCCGGCCACCCGGGGCATGATATTGCGCCACAGGTATGAGGAGGTGGGATTGCCATGCAAAAAAACGATCGGGTTGCCGGTCCCGGTCTCGCGCCAGGCGATGCGTTTGCCCAGCACTTCGATACGTTGCAGGTCGGACATGGCGTGTCTCCGTTTTGTCGGCCTTTTATCCGGTTTTATGGTTTTTCCGGTCGATACCATCGGCAATCAGTTCGATGAAATCGGACTCACTGTCCACCGTACCGATGAGACCCGCATCGACCGTGTATGCGTGTTCCGCCGCCAGTGTTTCGTAGAGTGGCCGGCGATGTTCGAGCAACTCGGGAAAAATCCATTTGACGAAGCGGTCGGGTACGATTTCATCGGCCGATGGGAGCTTCTCTTTCGCCAGGTATTCGGCAAGTTTACGGTCCAGGAAGTCGTCATCGAAATACAGCGGCTTGGGATTGCTGGCGGCACGTCGAATCAATTCTTCTTCCATTTCCGGGTCGGCCTGCAGGTAAAGGATCAGGGTATGCCCGGTCAGTGCGTCAAGTGCCGGACCGGGCGGTAATTCACAGATGCTGCCGCCGGCATCGTTGAGAAAATGATCGTAGCCGTAAATCTCGTGCGCCTTGTCAATGAATGCCACCACATCGTGCATTGCGGACGATTCCGCCTGCATGTGCAGCGACTGGCGACGCTTGAATTCGGCAATGGGCAGGCCGCCCATGTCGGTACGGCCGATTTTTCCGAGAAACGTCGACACCGGCTCCAGGTTATAGACGCTGATATTGTTGGCAATATAGATGGAATCGCTGCGCAGCAGGTCCTTGAGAAAGTCGACCTGCATGGCCTGGCGCTTGATGTTGTCCAGGATCGGCTCGGCCAGGTATTTCGTACCGATGCGATAGTCACCGCTGTAGTGAAACCAGTTGGTCTTGGGTAGACGATTGGCCAGATGCGTCTTGCCGATGCCGGACATGCCCAGTAGCGTCACCGCCTTTTGTGGCCATTTCACGAATTCGTCGCGCGTCATGTGCATGGTACTGTCACTTCCGTATGAGTTGACTAATTTATTTAATTACAATTAGTTATAGATTATATATAAAATAATTATAGAAAATGGCAGAATCTGCCCGATCGCCAATGGTCACAGGCCGACGAGGCGCCGGTGCAGATCCAGGGCTTCGGTGCTCGGCCTCTGGCTGTCTTCATGCGGATATTTCAGCGGCCGGTCGGCCAGAATCCGGTAGCTCGTTTCAAGCAGTTCATCGGCAATGACCAGCGTCATCGTTCGCGTATCGACGGCAATTTTGCCCAGATCGAACAGGGTATGAATATCTGCGCGCAGCAACAGGCCGTTGGAAGAATGGTGCGTAAATTTACCCCGGAATGGAATGATATAGGCCGCTTCGAGTGCATCGATTGCATTGCACCCGGTCACGGCACAGGTGTAATCATAGGCAGCCAGCAGGCTCTGGCGCATTTGCGGCTGGCCGCGACGCTTGGTAATCGACTTGATGATCCGTTCCCGGCCGTCTTTCGTGCTGGTCGGGTCGAAAGCATACATTTTGGCCTGTTCGCGTTCGGACAGCTTGATGATGCCGCTCATGTCCAGAACCGGGCCGCCGGCATTCATGTTGAGCAGGCGACGGCGAAAAAATCGTTCGACCGTTCCGAAATCGGCCTCGATGCGTTCCATGACCTCGTCGGAGACCTGGGTGAACGTCCCGTTTGACGACGGCATGTAATCGCGAAGTTCGCCGATGGGCAATGCCAGGGAGATCGGTTCGGACAGGAAGAAGAGTAATTCACGCGCATTTTGTTCCTCGCCGAATTCGCCCCAGATTGACGTCGCGGCACGACTGTTGTCGTATCGGCCCAGCACTTTGCCGTAGTAACGATAGGCGCCGTCGAAAGTCATCAGCACGAAGTCGCCAATACCCATGTGGAACCACTTTTCGACATACTCGGGTCTGGACGGAACGCCCCAGGCGTAAAAGCCCCGCCCGCGACGCTCGATATCGATCAGTTCGGGATAGGTGGCATCGCTGAATGACTTGATAACGGACTGGCGCTCGACCGGCTTGATGATCGATCTTTCCAGGCAGGCTTTATCGGCAGCAGAGTCGGCAGGGGCGACGAAGATTCTGGCCATGGTTCCCGATCTCCCGGATCGAATTACGATTATGATTATTGATAGTCCCCGGTGCATTTGCAATGCCGGAGACTACCGCAGCATCTCAGAACGGGTATCATTATCCGCTTTGTCGGGAAATCCGCTTCACATGAACCAGAACGCGTGGCAAGTCCATAAATTCGGCGGCAGCAGCCTGGCTGATGCACAGTGTTTTCGCCGGGTGGCGGACATTCTGATGGCGCCCCCCCCGGTTCGCCAGGCTGTCATCGTATCGGCGCTGGGCGGCATGACGGATGCCTTGCTGACCCTGGTCGCGGCGGCCGAAGCCTCTGCCAATTCGATCGAAGCCGGCCTGCGAGCCATCGAAGACCGCTACGTGCCGATCGTGCAGGACCTGCTCGGGGGTACGCCGGCTGCCGATACCGTCCTGATGCAGTTCCGCGCCGAGCTGGCAGACGCGGCAGATGTTCTGCACGCCATTTCTCTCGTCCGGGCGGCCGCCGACCGCAGCAGGGACCTGATTGCAGGTTTCGGCGAAATCTGGTCGGCCCGACTGCTCGGCGCGTTTCTCGCCAATGAGGCGGCTGCAGCGGGCGGCGAACGCGACGTCAAATGGATCGATGCACGCGAACTGATCGTCGTGCGGCACGGTGAGATGGGACCGGCGGTCCAATGGGGCCCGTCACGCGAACATGCGGCACGGTTGTTCACTGCCGAAACCAGCGGCATCGTCGTTATCACCGGCTTCATCGCCTCGGATCCCGAAGGCTTGCAGACCACGCTGGGTCGCAACGGCAGCGATTTTTCGGCATCGATACTGGCGGCCCTGCTGGATGCCGAGTCGATCTGTATCTGGACCGATGTCGATGGCGTCATGAGCGCCGACCCGAACCGGGTTCCCGAAGCGACGATTATCCCGGACCTGTCGTACAACGAGGCAATGGAACTGGCGTATTTCGGCGCCAAAGTCATTCATCCGCAAACGATGTCGCCGGCCGTGGAACGGTCCATTCCGGTCTGGATCAAAAACACGTTCAATCCGGCAGCACGTGGTTCGCGCATCGGCATCGCCGGCAATGCCGGTGACAGGATCAAGGGCGTGACGTCGGTCGACGACGTTGCGCTGGTGAACCTGGAAGGTGCCGGCATGATCGGCGTGCCGGGTACGGCCGACAGATTGTTCGGTGCGCTCCGTGACGAGCGCATCTCCGTGACCCTGATTTCCCAGGCCAGTTCGGAACATTCCATTTGCTTTGCAGTGCCCCGGAGCGCAGCCGACACGGTCGATCGCGTGGTCCGGCAGGCCTTCCGCAGCGAACTGGACCAGGACCTGATTCAGGATGTCGAGGTGCAGGGGACCTGCAGCATTATCGCCGTGGTCGGTGACGGCATGGCCGGATTGCCGGGCGTTGCGGCCAGGTTTTTCGGCGCGCTGGGTGCGGCCGGCATCAACGTCAAGGCGATTGCCCAGGGTTCGTCAGAGCGCAATATTTCGGCCGTCATCGACCGGGAAGACGAGACTCGCGCGTTGCGCGCCGTGCACTCGGGCTTTTACCTGTCGACCAAAACGATCTCGGTCGGGCTGATCGGTCCCGGCCATGTCGGCGGGTTACTGCTCGACCAGATGGCGGCACAGGCCGAACGGTTGCAAGCCGAGTTCGGCCTGGATTTCCGGGTTCGTGCGATTGCCTCCTCGTCACGCATGCACCTGGCCGAGCGCTCGGTGGATCTGGCCCGCTGGCGGGAGGCTTTCACCGATGAAGGCGAACCGCTGAACTGGGATGCATTCTCGGCCCATGTCAATGCCGATCACCTGCCGCATGCAGCAATTGTCGATTGCAGCGCGAGCGGTGCGGTGGCCGACATGTATCTGAATTGGTTCCGGGCCGGCGTACATGTTGTGACGCCCAATAAAAAGGCCCACAGCGGTCCGCTCGACTATTACGATGCGCTGCATCGTGAGCGGCGTCAGCATGGTGCGCATTTTCTGTATGAAACCACCGTCGGGGCCGCGCTGCCGGTGATCGAGACCCTGCGGGATCTGCGCCAGACCGGCGATGAAATCACCAGTATCGAGGGGATTTTCTCCGGCACGCTCGCTTACCTGTTTAATGTTTTCGACGGCAAAACACCCTTTTCACAGATCGTGCGCGAAGCACGCGAAAACGGCTATACCGAACCCGATCCTCGCGATGATCTGTCAGGCATGGATGTGGCACGCAAAATTATCATCCTGGCCCGCGAAATGGGGTTGCGACTGGAGCTGGAGGACCTTGTGGTCGAAAGCCTGGTGCCCGAGGGACTCGGCGACGGCAGCGCCGACGACTTTCTCGACGCGTTGCCGGCCTTCGATGCCGACATGAAAACGCGCTGGGATGAAGCGCATGCCGGCGGCCGTATCTTGCGTTATGTCGGACGCCTGAGTGCAGCCGAAGGCGCAACGGTGCGGCTCGAATCGTTACCGGCCGATCATCCGTTCGGTAACATGAACCTGACCGACAATATCGTGCGCTACGCGTCGCGCCGGTATAGTGACAACCCGCTGGTCGTGCAGGGGCCGGGCGCGGGGCCATCGGTCACCGCGGCCGGCGTCTTTGCCGACCTGCTGCGCCTCGCTTCATACCTGGGAGCGCCGCGCTGATCGCGGTTCATTATCTTCGGCTTGCCTTTTTTATTATGAAATTCATCAGTACCCGAACTCCGGACACGGTCTGTATCGAGCAGGCCATCATGAGCGGCACAGCCCCGGACGGCGGATTGTATGTCCCGGCAACATTGCCGGAATTCATGCCGGGCGATTTTGACGGCGCCGATTCATTCGACCGGATTGCCGTGCGTTTCCTCGCTGCATTTTTCGCCGGCTCGTCTCTGGCCGAAGACCTGAACGACATTTGCCGGCAGGCCCTCAACTTTCCGGTACCGCTGCACCGGTTGCCGGAGGAAACGGGTGCACTGTCGGTACTCGAAATGTTTCATGGTCCGACGGCCGCATTCAAGGATGTCGGTGCGCGATTTCTGGCTTCGACCATGGTTTCGATTATCGGCAAGGGCGAGTTTGCGCAACCGCCGGTGACGATTATCGTGGCCACATCGGGTGATACCGGCGGCGCCGTCGCCGCGGCTTTTCACCGTAAACCGGGCACACGCGTGATCGTGCTGTTTCCCGAAGGCCGGGTGTCGCCACGCCAGCAGCATCAGCTGACCTGCTGGGGCGACAACATCGTTTCCCTGGCGGTGCGCGGCGAATTCGATGACTGTCAGCGGCTGGCAAAGGAGGCTTTCGCCGATCGCGAGCTGAACGAACGACACACTCTTGTCTCTGCCAACAGCATCAATGTCGGCCGGTTATTGCCGCAGGCCGCCTACTTTGCGAAATGCAGTCTCGAGCACTACCGGGCCACGGGTAATGCCAGCAGCTTTATCGTGCCGACCGGGAACCTGGGTAACGGTTTTGCGTGTGTCTGGGCAAAACGGATGGGGCTGCCGATCGACCGCATCGTGTTTGCGACCAACGAGAACACGACCATACCCGATTTCCTGCAGTCCGGTGACTGGCAGCCGCGCGCGAGCCGCGCAACGCTGGCATCGGCAATGGATGTCGGCAACCCGAGCAACATGGAGCGCCTGCGCGCCCTGTGCGGTGACGTCGATGAGATACGCAAGACGGTCAGTGCCTTCCCGGTCAGCGATGACATCATTCGTGACACGATCAGGGATGAGTATCGGCGCCATGGTATTGCGTGGTGTCCGCATACGGCGACCGGTCTGCATGTTTACCGGAAATTGCCCGAGAATGAACGCATCGGCCGGCACTGGGTGGTCGTTGCAACGGCCCACGCGGCAAAATTCGATACGATCGTCGAGCCCTTGCTCGGCATTACAATCGAGCCGCCGCCGGAGCTGGCGACATTACTCGAGTGGCCGGCCGACTATGCGACGATCGAAGCGGAGCTGGCACAAGTTGTCCGTAACCTGTGACGCAACGATTACGATCCGTTACGGGGCCGGTCGTACCGGTGCGCCGCTGATCGACGATTCACTATGAAGGAACTGCTGCTGCACAACGACTGGATACTGCCGGCGATCGGCGTCTTGCTCCTGCTGACGCTGGGCGGCCTGTTCGTCTACCGGCGCAGGAGGGCCGCCAATCCCGAGCGCCGGTTGCGTGCGGCAGCCACAGACTACCTGGCCGGGTTTATCATTCCCAACGGTGACGACGGGGAAATTCATGTCGAGTATGCGTTGCTGACGAATCGGGGTATCGTCATCGTCGACCTCAAGGATGTCGAAGGCAATGTGTTCGGCAGCAATTCGATGCAGGACTGGACCGTGATATCGGACAAACGCCGATTCACTTTCAGCAACCCGCAGTACGCGCTGTACGACCGGCTCGCCGCCGTCAAAAGAATCGCAGCGGATATCCCGGTGACCGGTTATGTGGCCTTTAGCAACCGCGGTCATTTCAACAAAGGTCATCCGTCCAACGTCATTCCGCTCGAAACGCTGATCGATGAGCTCCAGCAGGAAATGAAATCGAACGGCGGCGATATGCTGCAGGCCTGGTTGCCGCAATGGGATCTATTGCGTGAAACAGTCGTTACCGCCCGGGTCGATCACCTGATGAAAAATTGAAGCGGGGAGTCAGGAGCATTTGCGCAGGCTCATCGCTGCCCTCAGAGCATCCAGATCCCGACAGTTTGTGACTTTGATGTTTTCGTAATCCGAATGCACCAGGCGAATCCGGTATCCCAGTTCCAGGGCGGTATCCGAGGTCATCTCGCCTGTCATCCCTTGCTGCTTCTGGGTTCTGAGAATATGGCCAAAAACGTCTCCGCGATAAATGGTCGGTTCGCAGTTGTAGACGAGCCGGGCCCGCGGCAGCACGCGTTTGACGAACTGCCCGTCCGTTTCGCATACGGTTCTGGTATCGGGAACGCAGGCCTGTACGGCATCGCACCCCGATAAAGCCGATAAACAGTCACGGATGAATTGCGCCGATGTATTCGGCGAGATGCCATTGTGCAGAATAACGGTATCCCCGGGGCCCAGGTTTTCTTCGCCGAGTAATGCCCCGGCATTTTGCACCGATACCTGGCGCGTCTCGCCACCCACTGCCACATCTACTCGCGCCAACAATTCGTGCCGGAGGAGAGACTCGCGGGTCCGATCGACGAATTGCGGATGGGCAGCGACGATCACCCGGTCGATTTCGGTCATCCCGACATAGGTTTGCACGCTGTGGATAAAAATCGGCCGACCGTCTATCTTACAGAACTGCTTGGGCAGATCGCCGGAACCGAATCTGATTCCCTTGCCCGCTGCCAGAATCAGCGCGGCGATCATAAAGCGATCGCCTCCGGCGGTACCGCATCGTGTAATGTCACCAGGCGACCCCGAGAGAATCCGTCCTGTCCTGCAAGTCGATATCCACAGTGTTCGGGTAATTGCATCTGGCTGATTCACTCATGGCGGTTTTTCAATCCCGACGCCGGTGGCGGGCGGCAGAAACCGGGCGATAATTTCCCGGCAGGTGCGAGCACTGGCCTGCGCATCGCGAAAAGTATGAAATCTGTCCAGCACGGCCAGGTACTTCTCTTGCCACTCACCGATGCCATTATCGATAACCGATTGAAGAGCAACCTCTAACTCGTTCACATTTCCGGCTTTTGGGCCGGGCGTGACCTCGTCGAAATCATAATAGAAACTCCTGGAATGCTGCACGTAGGCAGCCAGGTCCGGCACGAAGAAAATAACCGGCTTGCCGGTCAGCAGAAAATCGTACGTGACGCTGGAATAATCGCTGATCAGCCCGTTTACGGCGCCGAAGAGTCTGTTCGGATCGATGGCCGCATCGACCGGTATCAGGTTGTTGGCTGCGCCTGAAACAAAAGGGCGGCTTCTCAATCCGTCGACGAAATGAAGCTTTGTCAGCAAAACGATACCCAGCCTGGCTGCCATCCGGTCCAGCTCGACAAACGGAAACTCGAATCCCGAATCGACGTCACGGAATGTCGGCAGATACAGAAATGCCGGCAGACCCCGGAGCGACAGATCAGCGAAAATGCGCTGTTCCGGATCCGGGGTACCATTGTTCGTCGTACTCAGCAAGAAATCATTACGCGGGAATCCGGTGATGACGATTTGGTCTGCGTCCACACCGTAAAACTCCCGGCCTTGCTGCAGATGATCCGGCGAGGCGGCAATCATCAGGTCGGGCCGGACCAGATGCCAGGGCAACAGGTAACTCCAGGTCAATCGTTGCAACAGGGAACCGTGAAATAATTGATACAGGCGGTGTTCCGGGTGCTCTATGGCGCGCTCGACATTCTTGATGCCGATGCCATGGCGTAACAGGACTTTCCTGGCGCCCCGGGACAGCCAGAAATTGACATCTTTGGTCAGGCCGTCAAATACATAGATTCCTGCCGTCAGGCAGGCAGCGATTCCCTGCGGAGACCACGGACGACAAACCGTAAAGTTCCGGCGGCGCAGATTGCCGATCACCCTGGCATCGCCGCTGATCCAGATGGGCTCTATTTCACTGCCGCCCTGTGCGACGACATATTCAAACAAAGCCGCTGCGTTGTCGGCATATCGTTTGCCGCCCCAGCTGCCAAAAACCCAGCGATGCGGATTGCGGGGCGCAAATCCCGACAGAAAATAGGTGAAGAACAACAGGGGACGAAACAAAACTCCGGCCAGACCCTTCAGTGAGAAAATCACGATTTGCGGACCTGTGAATTGTCAATAGAGCTTATAAGCCTGATCAGGATCATTCGGACGTTTTTCCTGAAAGCAGTCAGCCTGCTTTCCGCTGCTTTGATGAAGATTCAAGTTCTTGCCTGCACGATACAGGCAATCATGAGTCAGATACCGCTTAACAGGCTGTTAATATTACGTCAGCAAAACAGGCATTATCGCCGGATCGGTCACAGGGATGGAATTCAGCATCCGCTCCTTCACTCGATCACAATGTTCCGTCAGGAAAGCTAAATGTTCGATTCAGATAAACGGAACAGCAGCTCGGAATTTTGTGTCGCGGCTTCGGCGACGATTTTAGCGGGCTGGCGCATACAGCGCGCAACGGCCTTCAGCACATGCGGCAAAACCGACGGTTCATTGCGTCGGCCGGAAGGCTTGTCCCGGAGATCGCGCGGCAGCAGGTAGGGCGCATCGGTTTCGAGCAGGAGGCGGTCGAGCGGCAGATACCGTGCGGCATCGCGCAGTAATTCGCCGCGCCGCTCGTCGCAGATCCAGCCGGTGATGCCGATATACAGCCCCATGTCCAGGTAGGTTTTCATCTCGAGACGCTCGCCGGTAAAACAATGTGCGACGCCGCCGGCGATCTGCCCGAGAACGTTTTTCAGGAGCGCGACGAAGTCCGCATGCGCCTCGCGTTGATGCAGAAACACCGGCTTGTCGGTGCCTGCTGCCAGGGAAAGTTGTTTTTCGAATGCATCGCGTTGCGCCTGGCGTGGCGAATAGTCACGAAAATAGTCCAGCCCGCATTCGCCGATCGCAACGATGGACGGGTCTGCCGCCAGTTCACGTATACCTGTTAGTGTTTCTGTGTCGATTTCCGCAGCATGATGGGGATGGACGCCGGCGGTGGCATACAGGCGTCCCGGATGGTCGTGTGCCAGTTGCAAGGCATCGCGGCTGGCCGACAGTGTCGTGCCAGTCACAATGATTCGTTTTACACCGGCTTCGGCTGCGCGCGCCAGAATGGCCTGGCGATCGGCGGCGAATGATTCATGCGTCAGGTTTGCGCCGATGTCGATCAGGTCAAGCATGATTGTCTGCGGGTACGCAGGGCGGCGGCGAGTTTCGGCAGCATGCAGCCGCTCGGTCCGGTCAGGGCAAAATCCGCCGCCTCGGTCAGCGGTGTGGGTGCCGGGTTGATCTCGACCAGCAGCGCACCGTGTCGTTGCGCCTGCGCTGCCAGGCCGGCGGCCGGTTGTACGACCGCCGAAGTGCCGACGGCAAACAGGACGTCGCAATCGTCGACGGCTGCGGTCGCCGTTGCCAGCACATCGCCCGGTATCGCCTCGTCGAACCACACGACGTCCGGGCGCAGCAGGGCACCGCACCGGCGGCAACGCGGTGGCCGCGGGCCGGATTCATCGACCGTGTCGGCCGGATGTCCGGCGGTACAGCGACTGCGCATGATATTGCCGTGAAACTCGATGACCGTCGGGCTGCCGGCACGCTGGTGCAGTCCGTCGACGTTCTGGGTAATCAGCGTGAACCGGTGCAGCAGGCCGTCGAGTTCGGCGATTGCATCATGTCCGGCATTCGGCCGTGCGGCCTCTACCAGCTCGCGGCGGCAGGCGTACCAGTCCCAGACGAGCCGGGGATTGCGCTCGAATGCTTCGGGTGTCGCCAGATCCTCCGGACGGTACTGCGCCCACAAACCGGTCTGTGCATCGCGGAATGTCGGGATGCCGCTCTCGGCCGACGTACCCGAGCCGGTCAGCATCACGACGTGCCGGGCACCGGCGAGTGCGGCGATCAGCGCCGGGTCCAATGATTTACGCCGCGAGTTGTCGCAAGACGTAGTGCAGGATACCGCCGTTGCGATAGTAGTCGCGCTCCTTTGGCGTGTCGATACGCACGCGTGCCTTAAATTCGGTCTTGCTGCCGCCTACTTTGCTCGCCGTGACCAGCACCTGTGTTGCCTCACCGTTCGCAAGCCCGGTTATATCAAACGACTCCGTGCCGTCCAGGCCCAGCGATGCGGCCGAGTCGCCGTCGCAGAACTGCAACGGCAATACACCCATGCCGATCAGGTTGGAACGGTGAATGCGCTCGTAGGTTTCGGCGATCACGGCCCGGACACCGAGCAGTTTGGTTCCCTTGGCAGCCCAGTCGCGCGATAAACCCATGCCGTATTACTTGCCGGCAATCACGACCAGCGGCGTGCCGGCTGCGGCGTATCGTACCGATGCCGCATAAATCGACATTTGTTCGCCGTCGGGTTGATAGCGGGTCCAGCCGCCCTCGGTGCCGGGCGCCAGCTGGTTACGCAGGCGAATATTGGCAAATGTGCCGCGCATCATCACTTCGTGATTGCCGCGACGCGAGCCGTACGAATTGAAGTCTTTCGGATCAACACCCAGTTCGACCAGGTACTGGCCCGCCGGTGAATCCGGAGCAAACGAACCGGCCGGTGAAATATGATCCGTCGTGACATTGTCGCCGAGCAGGGCGAGGACACGGGCGCCGCGGATATCGTCGATGCTGTCGGTGGCCAGCGACATGCCGTCAAAGTAGGGCGGATTGCGCACATAGGTCGAATCCGGCGCCCACGCGTAGATATTGCTGTCGGGTACGTCGAGTCCGTTCCAGTTTTCGTCGCCGGCAAACACGCCCTCATAGCTGGCCCGGAACATCTGCGAGTCAATCGTCGAAGTGATGATCTCCTGGATTTCGGACTGCGCCGGCCAGATATCCTTCAGATAGACCGGGTTGCCGTCAGTGTCGGTACCGAGTGCGTCCCGCGTCAGATCGACATCCATCGAACCGGCCAGCGCATAGGCGACGACAAGCGGCGGCGATGCCAGAAAGTTCATCTTGACGAGCGGGTGGATGCGGCCTTCGAAATTGCGGTTGCCGGACAGGACGCTGCAACCGAGCAGATCATTGTCCTTTACAGCGGCCGCAATCGGTGCGTCGAGCGGACCGGAATTACCGATGCAGGCCGTGCAGCCAAAGCCGACGACATTGAAACCCAGCGCATCGAGATCGGCTGTCAGGCCCGACTGGTCGAGATAATTACTGACCACGCGCGAACCGGGGCCAAGGGTGGTCTTGACCCACGGTTTTGCCTGCAAGCCGCGTTCTACGGCATTGCGGGCAAGCAGGCCCGCGCCGATCATGACCGACGGGTTCGACGTGTTGGTACAACTGGTAATCGCCGCAATCAGGACGGCGCCGTCCTTCAGATCGAAGGTCTCGTTGTTTTTGGTTACGCTGACCGGGCGAGCCTCATTCACACCGGCGTTGTGGCGCAGTTCGCCGAAGGTGTTAGCCGCAGCACCCAGCACGATGCGATCGTGCGGCCGGCTCGGGCCGGAGATACACGGTTCCACGTCGCCCAGGTCGAGTTCGAGCACATCGGTGTACAGCGGAGCGGGCTGTCCGTCCTCGCGCCACAATCCCTGGGCTTTCGCATAGGCTTCGATGAGTTGAATGTGCCTTGCATCCCGGCCGGACAGTTCGAGATAACGAATCGTTTCGCCATCGATCGGAAAGATGGCACAGGTACTGCCGAATTCCGGCGACATGTTCGCAAGCGTTGCACGATCGGCGAGTGGCAGGTTCGACAATCCGTCACCGAAGAATTCGACGAATTTGCCGACGACGCCTTTCTTGCGCAATATCTGCGTCACCGTCAGTACAAGGTCCGTGGCCGTCGTGCCTTCCGTGAGCCGGCCGTCGAGACGAAAACCGATGACTTGCGGAATCAGCATCGTGATCGGCTGTCCGAGCATCGCCGCTTCCGCCTCGATGCCGCCGACGCCCCAGCCGAGTACGCCCAGGCCATTGATCATCGTCGTGTGTGAATCGGTGCCGACGACCGTATCCGGGTAGGCGACGGGCGTGCCGTTCTTTTCTGCGTCGAAGACGACGCGCGCGAGGTATTCGAGGTTGACCTGGTGCACGATGCCGGTATTCGGCGGCACGACGCGAAAATTATCGAACGCGTTCTGTCCCCAGCGCAAAAATGAGTAGCGTTCCTTGTTGCGTTGAAATTCGATGGCATTATTCTCGGCCAGCGCGCTCGGCGTGCCGTATTTGTCGATTTGCACCGAGTGGTCGATGACCAGTTCGGCCGGAGACAGCGGGTTGATTTTTTCCGGGTCGCCGCCGAGATCAACCATCGCATCGCGCATCGCGGCCAGATCGACCACCGCCGGAACGCCCGTGAAATCCTGCATGATGACCCGGCCCGGCGTGAACGCAATCTCGTGATTCGGCGCCGCCTTCGGATCCCAGTTCGCCAGCGCGGCGATATCCGCTGCGCTGACATCCTCACCGTCGGCATGACGCAAGAGGTTTTCCAGCAGGATTTTCAGCGAGTACGGGAGCCGATCGACATGCCCCCCGGTCACGGCCTGCAATTCGTAAATTCGGTAATCGGTGCCGGCAACCGTCAGCACCGCTTTTGCGTCAACAACATCCGCCATGGGGATTCTCCGTTTGATGGTCCGCACAGATGTAAAGACTGCGCAGACCCTGATTCAGTCCGACCGGCCTGCTTTTCCGTTCAACCGGGATTCGGTTCAGTGGCCTGCCGTCGCTCAAGAGGCGCGGAATTATAACGGAGCAGCGCTGCTCTCGGCCACCGGGTTTTTCACGGCGGTTTCGATGGGCCCGCCGCCGAGGCACACATCACCGGCATACAACACCGCATATTGCCCGGGTGTCACGGCCCACTGGGGCGAATCGAACACGACGGTCAGGCCGCCGGCTGCGCCACGGCGAACCGAACAGGGCACATCCGGCTGCCGATAGCGCGTTTTGACGGTACATCGCAGCATCGTGCCGGCGGCCAGTTCGGCCGGTTCGGCATTGATCCAGCGCAGCGCCCGGACCGTCAGGCCGTCGGACCACAACAACGGATGAGCCCGACCCTGCACGACGATCAATTCATTGCGCGACCCGTTTTTGGCGGCGACGAACCACGGCTCGTTGCTGCCGTTTGCCAGTCCGCCGATACCCAGACCCTGGCGCTGCCCGAGCGTGTAATAGACCAGTCCCTCATGCCGACCGACGATGCATCCTTCGGGCGTCACCATGTCTCCGGGTTCGCCGGTCAGGAATTGACCGAGAAATTCCCGAAAAGGACGCTCGCCAATGAAGCAGATCCCGGTGCTGTCCGGTTTTGCATGGACGTTCAGACCGGCCTCATTGGCGATCTGCCGGACCCGGGCCTTGTTCATCGAACCGAGCGGAAAAACCGCCCGGGCGAGCGCCTGCGAGCTGACCTGGTGCAGGAAGTAACTCTGGTCTTTTTTACGATCAATGCCCTTGAGCAGGCGGGCGGGCGGGCCGGGATCGATACGCGCGTAGTGGCCGGTGGCGATCAGATCGCTGCCGAGACGCCTGGCGTAGTCGAGCAGCACCCCGAACTTGATCTCGCGATTACACAGGATATCAGGGTTCGGCGTGCGGCCGCGCGAATATTCTTCGAGAAATTCAGTGAATACCTGTTCGCGGTATTCGGCGGCAAAATTGACGTGATGCAGGGGAATCGCCAGATCTTTGCAAATCGTGCGCGCATCCTGCAGATCGGCTGCCGCAGTGCAATAGCCGTCATCGTCTTCCCAATTGGTCATGTGCAGCGCAGCGACATCGTGGCCGGCCCGTATCAGCTGGACCGCAGCGACGGCCGAATCGACGCCACCGGACAGGGCAACCATGATTTTTTTACGGGGTTCCGGGCTCATGCCGGAAATTATCGCATCAGACGCGCAGTTCCCGCACTTCGGTTTCAACCCGCGAGGCATTCCAGACCTCGTCGAACAGGCCAAGATAGCGCCGAGCCACGGCCGGTTCATGCGTATCGGCGATGCCTTCCCATTTACCCGAGTCGACCCGGTAAATGATGGCGGCCTCATCGGCGATGAAAAAAGCCTCGCGGTGCTCGCGATACGCTTCATTGACGTTACGAAATTCGATACACGCACTGAGCCGGCGCGCGAGCTGCACAAAGGGATTCCCGTTACGCACGACCCTGGAAGGGTTTGCGATCAGGACACGAATGCGCACAAAAGGCTTGCCGAGCGCCAACCGCTTGACGGCCGAGAGAAATCGTTCTGCGTTGTAAATTTCCGGTTCCAGATCGGATGAGAAAATCGAAATACGCCGATGGGTCATGTCAACCATGTCGACGGTCGCATCCAGGGTTTCATTGACAGAGGACAGGACCCAGCGTCTGCCTTGGGTAGTCGTTGCCTCCATGCGTCTTGATTCCTCCAGCGCGACCGGCACAGCGGGAACCCACCGGCACGCAGCACATTTTATGTCGTACCGGCATCGCGCCGATCACGACTGTGTCACGTTTCGAAAATCGCGGGAACGGCCCGGCTGATCAATCGTCGGCGGGTTCGGCCAGCTTGCGGGCCAGCACTTCGGCCAGTCCGACGTAGGTGGCCGGCTCGAGGCTGAGCAGGGCGGATAGGGCATCGGCGGGAATATCGAGTGAGGAGATGAACGCGCGCAGTTCGTCGGCGCCGACGCGGGCGCCGCGCGTCAGGTCCTTCATTTGCTCATAGGCATCGCCGTGTCCATGGCGTCGCATGACGGTCTGGATGGCCTCGCCGAGGACTTCCCAGTTTGCGTCGAGATCAGCCTGCATGCGGTCGGAATCCGGCCGCAGTTTATCCAGACCGGCGAGCAATGACAGATAGCCAAGCATGCTGTGGCCGATGGCGACTCCCAGATTGCGCAGGACGGTCGAATCGGTCAGGTCGCGCTGCCAGCGCGAGACCGGCAACTTTTCGGCGAAATGCCTGAGCAGCGCATTGGCGACGCCGAAATTGCCCTCGGCATTTTCGAAATCGATCGGGTTGACCTTGTGCGGCATCGTCGACGAACCGACCTCGGTCGCGATTTTCTTTTGCCTGAAATAGCCGATGGAGATGTAGCTCCAGATATCGCGACAGGTGTCGAGCAAAATGGTGTTGATTCGCGCCAGCGCATCGCAGTACTCGGCGATCCAGTCGTGGGGTTCGATCTGTGTCGTGTACTCATTCCAGGTCAGGCCCAGCGACTCGATAAAGGCGCGACTCAGAGCCGGCCAGTCCGCCTGCGGATAAGCCACGACATGGGCATTGAAGTTGCCGACCGCGCCGTTGATCTTGGCAAAAGCCGGTACCGCCCTGAACAGCCGGTCCTGGCGTTCCAGTCGCGCGACGATGTTTGCCATTTCCTTGCCGAGGGTCGTGGGACTGGCACTCTGGCCATGAGTGCGCGCGAGCATGGGTTGGGCGGCCAGCGCGCCGGCCATCGAACGGAATTTTTCGATGAGGCGCCTCAGCGCCGGGCGGATAACCCGGGCCCGGCCTTCCCTGAGCATCAGCGCGTAGGCGATATTGTTGATGTCTTCGGATGTGCAGGCAAAATGCACGAAAGGGCGAATGCGGCTCAAGTCCGCATCGTCGCCGAACTGTTCTGCAATCAGGTATTCAATCGCCTTGACGTCATGGTTCGTGGTTTTCTCGATGTTCTTGACCCGACGCGCATGGCCCCGATCGAAATTTTCGGCCAGCTGGTTCAGATATTCGTTGACGACCGGGGACAGCGGTTCGAGTCCGGTAATTTCGGGACGCCCGGCGAGAAACTGAATCCAGCGAACTTCGGTAAACGTGCGCAACCGGATCAGGCCGTATTCGCTGAAGACTTCGCGAAAGCTGTCGCACTTGCGCGCGTAGCGCCCGTCGAGTGGCGAAAGGGCGGTTAACGAACTGGATTCCATGCGCTTGTTCCTGTCAGTGAATACAAAAGACCGTGCCGTTTAATCAGGCAAGACTTCAAAAAAACACCATAACTAAATGTTATTTAAGATAATAATATCATGCCTACAACCGGCCGACCGACTGCCGGCGGCCGGATCGGTACTCTACACCGATTCATGACAACGAACGAGCTTGCACACGGACGTCCGGCGATGGCGCGCCGACGCCACGCTCGCGTTAAAATGCCAGGCTTCATTCACTATTCATTCATTTCAGGAGCGAGACGATGACGAACGGATTTCGCATCGAGCGAGACAGTATGGGCGAACTCCAGGTGCCCGATGATGCCCTGTGGGGCGCCCAGACCCAGCGTGCGGTGCAGAATTTCCCGATCAGCGGCCTGGCGATGCCGCGTGGTTTCATCCGTGCGCTCGGACTGATCAAGTGGGCGACCGCCGGCGCCAATGCCGAGCTGGGACTGATGCCGACGAAAAAGGCCGTTGCCATTCAGGGCGTCGCGCTACAGGTTGCCGCAGGCGAATACGATGAACATTTTCCGATCGATGTTTTTCAGACCGGTTCGGGCACCAGCTCGAACATGAATGCAAACGAGGTCATCGCACGGCTGGCGACCGAACGGCTCGGCGCCGCCGTCCACCCGAACGATGACGTCAACATGGGACAAAGCAGTAACGACGTCATTCCGACCGCCGTGCACGTCAGTGCCGCGATCATGATTACCGAACAGTTATTACCTGGTCTGGCGCACCTGAAAGAAACGCTGGAAGCCAAGGCCCACGAGAACCGGGATGTGATCAAAACCGGCCGGACGCACCTGATGGATGCGATGCCGGTCAGCGTGGCGCAGGAACTCACCGGCTGGGCGAGCCAGATCGACCAGGCGATCGAACGCCTGGAGACGTCGTTGCCGCGGTTGTGCCGTCTCGCGCAGGGCGGGACCGCAGTCGGAACCGGCATCAACGCACACCCGAATTTCGGCGCCAAGGTTGCCGTGTTGCTGTCGGAAAAAACCGGGTTGAAATTTGCGCCTGCAGCGAATTACTTTGCAGCCCTGAGCAGCCAGGATACGGCCGTGGAGATTTCCGGCCATCTGAAAACGCTGGCCGTCGCGCTGACCAAAATCGCCAATGACCTGCGCTGGATGAACAGCGGGCCGCTGGCCGGACTCGGGGAAATCGCGTTGCCGGCGCTGCAGCCGGGCAGCAGTATCATGCCGGGCAAGATCAATCCGGTCATCCCGGAGGCGGTTGCCATGGTTGCCGCGCAAGTGATCGGCAATGATGCCGCCATCACCATTGCCGGGCAGTCCGGCAATTTCCAGCTGAACGTCATGTTGCCGGTCGTTGCCTATAATTTGTTGCAAAGCACCCACATCCTCGCCACGGCGGCACAACAACTGGCGGACAAGGCCATCGCCGGGTTTGCGGTCAATATCGATAACCTGAACCACGCGCTGGAACGCAACCCGATCCTGGTCACCGCGATGAATTCGGTGATCGGTTATGACAAGGGCGCCGCGATTGCGAAAAAGGCCTATGCAGAAGGCCGGCCTGTTCGCGAGGTCGCCAGGGAAATGACCGACCTGACCGATGCGGAGCTCGACCGTTTGCTCGATCCGGGCGAACTGACTCGCGGCGGCATAAAGACCTGATATCGCCGTGACGGAGCGACGTTGAAGCGTCTCATCGAACGGCGGTTGCAACGTACCCGGCCGCCGGTCGACCTGGTTGGCGCGGCGCTTGCGCGGTTACCCGAGGGTATTGCCGAGGCCTGGTTCGATCGACCGCTGGTACCGGCCGCCGTGCTCATCGCGCTGATCGAACGCGATACGGAGTTGACCGTATTGCTGACGCAGCGAACCGAACATCTCGAGGACCATCCCGGTCAGATCAGTTTTCCGGGCGGACGTGTCGAACCACACGATACCGGCCCCCGGGACACGGCGCTGCGCGAAGCACGGGAGGAAATCGGTCTGGCTGCCTCCGCGGTTGCCGTGGTCGGGTATCTCGAACCTCTGGCCGTGGTCACCGGGTTTGCCGTCACGCCGGTCGTGGCCTTCGTGTCCGGCGATGCCGTGTTCACACCCGACCCGTTCGAAGTTGCCGATATTTTCGAGGTGCCGCTCGACTTTTTTCTGGACGATGCCAATCATCTCCTGCGCGAACGCACCGTCCACGACGTCACGGTGCCCTTTAGCGAGTATCGGTTTGCGGACAGGCGTATCTGGGGCGCGACAGCCATGATGATTAATGACTTTATTAATATACTGAAAAAATAGATAGTTATGAGTTCTATAGATAATCTACTTGAAGTAATGAAGGCGTTGCGCGACCCGCAGTCCGGATGCCCGTGGGATCTCGAACAGGACTTTCGTTCGATTTATCCCTATACGATCGAAGAAGCCTACGAGGTGGCCGATGCGATCGACCGGCAAGACTGGCCCGGTCTGCAGGACGAACTCGGCGATTTGCTGCTGCAGATCGTCTTCCATGCCCAGATGGCCGCCGAGCACGGCTGGTTCGCGTTCGATGACGTGGTCGACTCGATCACGGCCAAGATGACGCGGCGCCATCCCCATGTATTCGGCACGGCAACCATCGACAGCGCTACAGCGCAGAAGGAAGCCTGGGCCGCGCATAAGCAGTCCGAACGAGCCGGAGCCGGAGAAGTCAGCGTGCTGAGCGGTGTGGCCCGGGCGCTACCGGCCCTGATGCGTGCGGAAAAACTCGGCAACCGGGCCGGGGAAGTGGGGTTCGACTGGCCGGATGCCGACGGTGCGCGGGCAAAAGTCGACGAAGAACTGGCCGAACTCGATCAGGCCCGGCAAGCCGGTGACACTGCCGGCATTGCAGAAGAACTCGGCGATCTGCTGTTCGCCACGGTGAATCTGGCCAGGCATCTGGGCGTCGACCCCGAAGATGCGCTGCGCGCGGGCAACGAAAAATTCGTGCGGCGTTTTCAGGCGCTCGAAACACGGCTTGGCGAACGCGGCGCAGACTGGTCGGACCTGACGCTCGGACAGCTCGAAACACTCTGGCAACAGGTCAAGCGCGACGAATAACGTCCCGCACGACAGGCGGGAATTTAATCTTTCTGATCTTTCCCGTCACGCTCCAGGAAGGGGGCGAGCAGATCCATCGGCAACGGAAAGATAATCGTGTTCGTGCCTTCCGTTGCGACCTCGGTCAGGGTTTGCAGGTAACGCAATTGCAGGGCCTGCCTGTGTTCGCCGAGTATGCCGGCGGCATTGGACAGCATGTCGGCCGCCTGGCGTTCGCCCTCGGCATGAATCACTTTCGCGCGGCGGGTCCGTTCGGCTTCGGCCTGGGCCGCGATCGCACGAACCATGCTCTCGTCCAGATCGATATGCTTGATTTCGACGTTCGAGATCTTGATGCCCCAGGCATCGGTGTGCTGGTCGAGAATCATTTGTATGTCGGAATTCAGTCTGTCGCGTTCCGACAGCATCTCGTCCAGTTCATGCTGACCGAGGACGGACCGCAACGTGGTCTGCGCGAGCTGGCTGGTGGCCTCGAACACGTTGGCGACCTGGATGATCGCTTTTTCCGGATCGACGATACGAAAGTAGACGACGGCATTCACCTTGACCGAGACGTTGTCCTTCGAGATGACATCCTGGCTCGGCACATCCATGACGATGACACGTAAATCGACGCGGGTCATTTTCTGGATGAACGGAACCACAATGATAATGCCCGGCCCCTTGACCTTCTGGAACCGGCCGAGAAAGAAAATCACACCCCGCTCGTATTCGGTCAGGATCTTGAACACCGACATCACGACCAGGACCGCAAAGCCCAGTACAATTAATCCACTCAACATATCAGAACCTCCTTGACAGGAATTACCGTTCCGCCGGCGTGACGTCGACGAGCAAGCCGTGCATTCCCGTGATGCGCACTTTGTCGCCTTTTCTCACCGGTTTGTCGCAATGCGCATTCCAGCGTTCGCCGCGAATAAACACGACGCCGTTGCCCTCGAAATCTTCCAGCGCTTCGGCAACCTGGCCGAGCATGCTTTCCGCGCCGCTGACCGGCGTCCGGCGACGTATTTTCATTAACGCATACACCAGGGCCAGCAACAGCAAACTGGCTGTCAGTGCGATACCGCCGATCAGCGAACGCGCAATTTGCAGGCCGGGTACGTCCGTATCGAGCAGGATGATCGAACCGAAGACAAACGCGGCGACACCGCCGAAACCCAGCGCACCGAAACTCGGCACGAACGATTCTGCGATGATCAGCACCACGCCGAGAATAATCAGCGCCAGGCCCGCATAATTGACCGGCAGAACCTGAAAAGCGAACAGTGCCAGCAGCATGCAAATGGCTCCGACGACACCCGGCAGGATCGCACCCGGATGATAGCCCTCCAGCAACAGGCCGTAGATACCGATGAGCATCAGCAGGTAAGCGATATTCGGGTTCGTCAGGGTCGCCAGCAAACGGGTGCGCCAATCGGCCTCGAACGGTTCGATCACCAGATCCGTGGTGGCCAGCACCCGGTCTGTATTGGCAACACTGACGGTGCGCCCGTCGATGGCGGTGAGCAATGCCGGTACGGATTCGGCCACCAGGTCGATGACATTTTCTTCCAGGGCCTGCGTGGCGCTCAGACTCGCGGCGGACCGCACGGCGCGCTCCGCCCAGTCGGCATTGCGACCGCGCAGCTCGGCCAGGCCGCGGATATAGGCGACGGCATCGTTGATCTGCTTGTGCTCCATGGCCGTCTTGCCGTCCGCAGCAGGTTGTGGCGGGGCGTCGCCATCATCCGACGACGGTTCGCCGGCCGGTTTCGAGCCAAACGGATTGGCCGGTTTGCCGCCGCCGATCTGTACCGGCGTGGCAGCGCCCAGGTTTGTGGCCGGCGCCATCGCCGCAATATGGCTGGCATACAGTATGTAAGTGCCGGCGCTGGCCGCGCGTGAGCCCGACGGTGAAACAAAGGTGGCGACCGGGACCGTGGAATTCAGGATGGCCTTGATCATGTCACGCATGGCCGAATCGAGACCGCCGGGTGTGTCCATCTCGATGATGACCAGCGCCGCGTCGATCGCCTCGGCATGCTCGATGCCCTTGACGACGTAATCGCTGGTCGCCGGCCCGATGGCGCCGCGGATCTCGAGCCGGACGGCCGTACCGGCACCGCGGGCCACGGGCAAGGTCAGAATGGCGATCAGCATCATGGTGAACGCCATGTTCATCATTGCTGAGCCACGTATTGCCATTCGTTGCCCGTCCCGATCGTATTGACTGGTCTGACCCGGAACCCATCATAACAGGAGTGGCCTGACTCGCGTATCCTTTCGCTTGAGCCGTCGCCGGGCTTTCGGTGCCGGCGGTTATGCTGCGATAATCGGGCACCCGCCTATTAGTCGATGATCGAATCATGACGACGATAATACTTATCCATCCCGGTGTTCAGACGCTTTTGCCGAACTGTTTCGCGCCGCATGCTGCCAGCGGTCGCAGCCACCACGCCTTCAGCGGTGCGGCGCATTGAGCGTCACGGCGCCATCGGCCTGGCAACCGGACGGCTGGCAAAACCGGCCGGCCAGCCAGCAGCCGGCCTATGCCGATGCGGCGCACCTCGAACGGGTTGTCTCCCGGCTCGCAAGCCTGCCTCCGCTGGTCACCAGCTGGGAAATCGAGGCGCTGCGCAAAAAGATCGCACGGGCCCAGCAGGGCAGGGCGTTCCTGCTGCAGGGCGGAGATTGCTCGGAAAATTTCGATGAATGCACCTCGGAAAACATCGTTCGCAAGCTGAAAATATTGCTGCAAATGAGTGTCGTCATGACGTCGGGCCTGACCCGTCCGATCATCCGTGTCGGACGCATGGCCGGGCAGTTTGCCAAACCCCGTTCGGCCAACCTGGAGACCCGCGACGGCGTATCGCTGCCCAGTTACCGGGGCGACCTGGTCAATCGTGTGGCATTTAACAGCGACGATCGCGAACCGGATCCGGAACTGATGCTGCGCGGCTACGAGCATGCCGCTTTGACGCTGAATTTCATTCGTTCGCTGATCGACGGCGGTTTTGCGGATCTGCATCACCCTGAAAACTGGGATCTTGATTTTGTCAGTCATTCGTCATCGGCGACCGAGTACCGGCGTATTGTCGAACGCATCGCCGACAGTCTCGATTTCTTCGAATCGATTACCGGCTCCAAGATCAACCAGGCCCGTCGTGTCGATTTTTATACGTCGCACGAAGCATTGCACCTGCTTTACGAGCAGTCGCAGACGCGTTATCTCGAACATCGCGAAGGGTGGTACAACCTGACGACGCATTTCCCGTGGATCGGCATGCGCACGGCCGACCCGACCGGTGCACATGTCGAGTATTGTCGCGGTATTCGCAATCCGGTCGGCGTCAAGGTCGGCAGTGCGATGACGGACGATGACCTGCGGCGCCTGATCATGCTGTTAAATCCGGACAGGGAAGAAGGGCGCCTGACGCTGATTCACCGTTTCGGCGCCGCGCACATCGATGAACGGTTGCCGCCCATGATCCGGACTGTCGCCTCACTCGATGTGCCCGTCCTGTGGGTCTGCGACCCGATGCACGGCAATACCGAGACCGCTTCCGGGGGGCGCAAGACCCGTCGGCTCGAAAATATTCTCGGCGAACTCGAAGCCGCTTTCCGCATCCATGCCGAGGCCGGAACCATACTCGGCGGCGTACACCTGGAGCTGACCGGTGAACACGTAACCGAATGTGTCGGGGGTGCGCGCGGGCTTGCCGAACAGGACCTGGACAAAGCCTACCGGACCCAGGTCGACCCGCGACTGAATTACGAACAGGCCATGGAAGTGGCGCTGCGCATCGCCGATCGTGCAACCGCGCATCGCTCCGGCTAGTTCCCCGTCGGGACGGTATCGGTATTCATGAGCAAGGGGTTCGATACAGACTGTCGCCAATGCCCGCGGCTGGCCGGGTTTCTGGACGCGGTCAGGGCCGAATATCCCGGGTATTTTTCGCGACCGGTGCCGTCATTCGGTGACCCGGCAGCGCGCCTGCTGATCGTCGGACTCGCGCCGGGCAAACACGGCGCCAATGCGACCGGCCGGCCTTTCACCGGCGATCATGCCGGCATCCTGCTGTATGAAACGCTGTTCAGGTTCGGTTTTGGAACCCGCCCGGTCAGCAAGAGCGGCGACGACGGGCTGGAACTGCGCGATTGCCGGGTCACGAATGCGGTGCGCTGCCTGCCGCCGGAAAACAGGCCGACCACGCGTGAAGTCGATACCTGCAATCGCTACCTGGCCGACGAACTGCACACCGTGCCTTCCGGCGGATTCGTCCTGGCTCTCGGTACGATTGCACACCGTGCGGTCCTCAGGGCCCTCGGCCTGAAATTATCCGCCTTCCGGTTCGGGCACGGCGCCGAGCACGATATCGGCCATGATCTGACGCTTGTCGATTCTTATCACTGCAGTCGATACAACACGCAAACAAGGCGACTGACGACGGCAATGTTCCAGGATATTTTTTGCAGATTACGCGCGGCCCTCGACGCGACAGGATAAGGGCCGATGGACGGGCCATTCGATGCCAGGAAATTTCTCGCCACGCTGAGTCAGCGCCCCGGCGTTTACCGCATGTTAGATGCGGAAGGTGCGGTCATTTATGTGGGCAAGGCACGTAATCTGAAAAAAAGGGTAGCCAGTTACTTCACCAGCAAGGCACATCATCCGAAAACGCAGGCCCTGATGAACCGGGCAGCGAATATCGAAGTGACGGTTACCGCAACCGAGCCCGAGGCCCTGCTGCTCGAATATAACCTGATCAAGGAACACCAGCCCCGTTTCAACGTCCTGTTGCGCGACGACAAAAGTTATCCCTATATCAAGCTGACAAAATCCCGGGAATTCCCACGCTTTGAATTTCACCGCGGCAAACGAACTCCCGAAAATCGATATTTCGGTCCTTTTCCGTCTGCCGGCGCGGTGCGTCAGACACTGGGGCAGTTACAAAAGCTGTTTCGCATTCGCCAGTGTTCCGATTCATATTTCAGTCATCGGAGCCGGCCGTGCCTGCAATACCAGATCAAACGCTGCACGGCGCCCTGCGTCGGCCTGATCGACGAGCGCGAATACCGGAAGGATGTCGTCAATGCGATCAGTTTTCTGTCGGGCAAGAATGACATTGTCCTGCTGGACCTGCAAAACAGAATGGACCGGGCCGCCGCAGCGCTGAACTTTGAAAGCGCGGCGCAATACCGCGATCAAATCGCTTCGATCAGGGATGTGCAGGCCCGCCAGGCCGTGGCCGGCGCCGTGATGAAGGATGCCGATGCACTGGCGGTCGAGTCCGGGGCGGGAATCTTTTGCGTTGCCGTTCTGATGATTCGGGGCGGCAGAATGCTGGGCAGTCGGCATTTCTTTCCCAGGACATCGGCCCATACCGAAGCCCGGGAAGTCCTGACGGCTTTTATCGCGCAGCATTATTTCTCGCAGGAGGCGCCGCCGGAAATACTCGCCGGTGCCGACATCGATGATCGTGAACTCCTCGGCGCCGCACTGAGCGAGCGTGCCGGACGTCGCGTCGCGATTCGCCAGCGCGTTCGCGGTCACCGTCGCCGCTGGCTCGAAATGGCGGCGGCGAATGCCGCCCAGGGGCTGATGACTCATCGCGCCTCTAACGCAACGACCGCACGACAGTTCGAATCCCTGACGCAGTTGCTGGGTCTGGACGACGTTCCCGAACGGATCGAATGCTTTGACATCAGCCATACGGGCGGGGATGAAACCGTCGCGTCGTGCGTGGTTTTCGGCCCGCAAGGCGCTGTCAAATCGGCCTATCGGCGATTCAACATCCGGGGCGTGGAACCCGGCGACGATTATGCCGCCATCGAACAGGCCGTCATGCGACGTTACCGCCGATTGCAAAAGGGTGAAGCGCCGATGCCCGATCTTGTTCTGATCGATGGCGGGCGCGGACAATTGGCCAGGGCCATCGAGGTCATGCGTGAACTGCTTTTGCCGGACATCGTGCTGCTGGGCGTGGCCAAGGGGCAGGGACGCAAAGCGGGTCGCGAGAAATTATTCCTGGCCGGCCGGTCCTCGTCACTGCACCTGCCCGGCGATTCGCCAGCCCTGCACCTGATTCAGCAGATTCGCGACGAGGCACACCGGTTCGCGATTACCGCCCACCGTCAGCGCCGCGGCAAGGCGCAGCAACAGTCGCTGCTCGAATCGATTCCGGGCCTCGGCCCGCAGCGCCGCAAAGCCCTGCTCAAGGCGTTCGGTGGACTGCAAGGCGTCAAGCGTTCGGGCATCGATGACCTCGCAGCTGTCAGGGGCATCAGCCGCGCACTGGCCGAACGGATTTACGACCGTCTGCACGGCGGCTGAGGAATTTTTCCGCTACAATCTGCCCGCCAAACTGCCTGGGCCTGTTCAATCACCGGTCGGAACCGGAATGTCGTCGAAGTTCAATATCGCTAATCTGCTGACATGGTTTCGCATCGCTGCGATCCCGTTAATCGCTTTTGTCTACTATCTGCCGCCCGGCAAGTGGATGCACCCGCTCGCCTGCATCATCTTCACGATCGCCGGTCTGACCGACTGGCTGGACGGCTACCTCGCACGGCGCCTGAATCTGACGTCGAAATTCGGCGCGTTTCTGGACCCGGTCGCCGACAAGCTCATGGTCACGACGACACTGGTCATCATCGTACAATCGGACCCGCGGATTCTGATCGCCCTGACGGCCGCCATCATCATAGGCCGGGAATTCACCATCTCGGCGCTGCGCGAATGGATGGCCGAACTGGGCGCCCGGAAACTCGTTGCGGTCTCCGGCTTCGGCAAAATCAAGACCATCATGCAGATGGTCGGCCTGGGCATGATGATCTGGACGTACCCGATATACGGACTGCGGGTCTACGAAATCGGCATGGGCCTGCTGATTATTTCCGCCGGATTGACGATGTATTCGATGTTTGTCTACATCCGGGCGGCCTGGCCGGCATTGACGGAGTCTGACGACGTTTCTTGACAGGCTGCCGACAGGCTATATCATGCGCCTCCGGGTCGGATTTTCGGCCCGCCGTCCAGACCTTCAAAGCGGGCATAGCTCAGTTGGTAGAGCGCAACCTTGCCAAGGTTGAGGTCGCCAGTTCGAACCTGGTTGCCCGCTCCAATTTTCCCTTCACCGGGGGCCGGGTCTGCGACGTAATTCAAGGTCGCGACGGCGTTCGAGCTGCCGCAGCCGGCACGGCTAGGTGGCAGAGTGGTTATGCAGCGGACTGCAACTCCGTGTACGCCGGTTCGATTCCGACCCTAGCCTCCATTACCTCGTTTCAGGGCTTCCGATAACGTCCAACAAAGTCAGGTAACTTATTGAAATATCAATTTATATTATTCTATAGCATCTGAGAGCATTTATTGACAGATCGGTGGCATGCCGGGGGTCGGACCAAGCCATCTAATTGATTACATAATAATATTCCGATAAGAACGGTCGAAATAATGGCTTAAATGCCCCATTTGGGTGGCAAAATTGCAGTGTTAAGCCTGGAATGTGGCGGCAGGCTGATCAGGGTATTGTCTCAGTGTTATCGTCATCATTTTGGTAGCAAAAAGAGTCATTTAAGCCAAAAAAACAGTCTTTATTGATGTGTTTTGCAAGTGATAACAAAGGGTTAGCCGGGTCCGACCCCGCGGGCTTTGCGCTCTTCGATCCTGCGTTTCAGTTCGGCGCGTTGATCGGCGGTTAGCAGCTGATAAAGTTTTTCACGCATCTCGCTGACCAGGATAATGGTTTCGGCGGCGCTGGATGCAGCCGTGGCGCTGGTTTCCTGTGCGAGCGGCCAGTATTCGGGGGTGCCCGGTTCGGTCTTCATGAGTTTCCCGGCGGTTTCGCGCATCAGTTTCGCCAGATCGCGCAGGCGCGCACCGTAATCCGCCGCCAGGATTTTAAGGTCCTGTTGCTGCTGGCCACTCAGATCCAGTTCAGTCGCCAATTCCGTCATCATGTCCGCCGGGTTTTTCCCGGCTCCGTCATGTGCGGCGAACCGGCGCCCATCCGGAATCATCGCGGCAAAATCATGGGAATGGTGGCTCATGCCGGCCTGATCGGCCGACACGGCGCCGGCAACGCCCGTGCCTGGCAGGACCATGACGGCCAGCCAGGCGATCAGACGGAAAATTCGGTACGAATACATATCTGGCTCCTTGATGCGTATCGCTTGCGCCGTTATCCGGCCGGTTCATCCAGATTAAGGACATTATAGCCGAACCCGTCGGATGCCGGTTTCCCCGAGCCCGGGCGCAGCCATTCCTTCCGTTGACTTGTCAGGGCAGGGGGTACCCACGGATTCTGCCAACCGATGACTGTCTTAACGCCGCACGATCCATTATTCTGCGGGTCCGAACCCGATGCCGCGACACAGCCCGACTGCATGAAAGCCGAAGCGACCGCCGCCGACCGTCCCGGTCGATGACTCGATGACCAGCCTGACAGCAACAGAACTGACGCTGTGGCGCGGCCCGAACTGCCTGTTCGAGGATCTGTCGTTCCAGGTGGCTGCCGGTTCCCTGCTGCTCGTGCGCGGGCCCAATGGCGCAGGCAAAACCACACTTTTGCGCGTCCTGTGCGGCCTGACGAGGCCGGAGACCGGACACGTCGAATGGCGGGGCAAACCCATCGAAAAAAATCGCCAGGCCTTTGGCGCCGAACTGGCCTATTTCGGACATGTCGACGGTCTCAAGGCGGACCTGACCGTCATGCAAAATCTGGCTTTCTCTGCACGGCTGTTCGGTCAATCGGGCGACCGGATACCCGGTTTGCTCGACGCATTGAGCCTGTCGCAATGCGCACGGCTCGAAGCGCGTTACCTGTCGGCCGGGCAGAAACGGCGCACGGCGCTGGCCCGGGTATTGATGTCGGATGCGACGGTCTGGCTGCTCGATGAACCGGTGACCAATCTGGATGCAGCGGGTCGTGATTTCGTCGAAGATCGCCTGCGTGCGCATATTGCCGGCGGCGGCCTTGCCGTGGCCGCCACGCACGAAGCGCTGCGATTTACGAGTGACGCACCGGCGGAAATTACGCTCGGAGACCCGGCATGAATCCCGGCCGCTTTTTTTTCGCGATCGTTTTGCGCGAATTACAGGTGGCCTTCAAGCGCTGGGGGGATCTGGCCAGTCCGCTGATGTTTTTCGTCATCGTCTCGTCGCTGTTTCCGCTCGCGCTGTCGCCCAAACACGAGGTATTGCGCAACCTGGGTCCGGCCGTCCTGTGGATCGCCGCTTTGCTCGCGACCCTGCTGTCACTCAACGCGCTGTTTCGCACCGATATCGAGGACGGTACCATGGAGCAGCTGGTGCTCAGCCCCTATCCGCTGACGCTCGCGATATTCGCCAAAACGGTTGCGCACTGGTTACTGAACGGCTTGCCGCTGGTCGTGCTGGCGCCCGCCCTGGCAGTCACATACTATCTGCCGGCGGAGGGCGTGCGTGCGCTGTGCCTGACGCTGTTGATCGGGACGCCGACCCTGAGCCTGCTCGGGGCCGTAGGCGCTGCGCTGACCGCCGGTGTGCGCCAGAGCGGCGGATTGCTGGCATTGCTGGTATTACCGCTGATGCTGCCCGTGCTGATGTTCGGCGCGCGTGCGACGGACCTGGCCGGTTCCGGTGAGCAGATTGCCGGGCCGGTGTACCTGCTCGCCGCCTTGTTGTTGCTGGCCCTGAGCCTGTTGCCGTTTGCCACGGCAGCGGCGGTGCGTATCAGCCTCGATTGAACCGGGGCCGGTTTCTCTATTAGATACGGACTGACTTGTCGAACAAATACGATCGATGGACGACTGACTGAAAAATGATGTGGAATTGGTTTCATAAACTGGCTTCGCCGCCGCACTTCTATCGCCTGGCGGGTATTTTCGCTCCATGGTTATTGTGGCCGGCGTTGATCATGCTCGTGATCGGCATGTATGGCGGACTCGTGCTCGCACCACCGGACTATCAGCAGGGTGATGGTTTCCGGATCATCTATGTCCACGTACCCAGCGCCTACCTGTCGACGATGATCTACAGCGTCATGGCGATCACATCCGGTATCGGCCTGATCTGGCGCATCAAGCTCGCTTTTGCCGTCGCCGCCAGCGCCGCCCCGATCGGGGCCTCGTTTACGGCGCTCGCGCTGGTCAGCGGCATGTTGTGGGGCAAGCCGATGTGGGGTACCTACTGGGAATGGGATCCGCGCCTGACTTCCGAGCTGGTCCTGCTCTTTATTTATTTCGGCTACATGAGCCTGCGCGCGTCGTTTGAAGACCTGAGCAAGGCCGATCGCGCCAGCGGCCTGCTGGCCGTGATCGGTGTCGTGAATTTGCCGATCATTCACTATTCCGTCGTCTGGTGGAGCAGCCTGCACCAGGGACCGAGCATCGGCAAGCTCGGTGCGCCGTCGATCAGCGGCGACATGTTGTGGCCCCTGTTATTGTTAATTGCGGCCTCGACGCTGTTCTTCGGGGCCATGCTGCTGTATCGCGTCAGGGCCGAAGTCCTCGATCGTGAACATAATGCACGCTGGGTTGAAAATTTGCTCGGCGACACGCCCGGAGAAGAGTAGAATGGCAGACTTTCTCGCCATGGGCGGTTATGCCCAGTTTGTCTGGAGTGCCTTCGGGTTCTGGCTCTTGTGCCTTATTTTTAATATGGTATCCGCACGCCGCAAAATCCGGATCTCTCTCGAGCGTGCGACCATGGCGGCAGCACGACAACGCCATCGACTGGCCAGGAAAGCGAAACAGAAACATGACGCCTAGAAGACAACGGATGTTGACAGTCGGCCTGATCGTCGTTGGCGTAAGCCTCGCAGTCGGACTGACGTTACGGGCATTCCAGGAAAACATGCTGTATTTCTACAGCCCGACACAGGTACTGGCCGGCGAACCGCCGCAGGGACGAAAATTCCGCCTGGGCGGGTTGGTCGAAGAGGGCAGTCTCGTGCGCCAGCCCGGCGAACTCAAGGTCAAATTCATTGTCACCGATCTGCACAACGAATTGCCGGTGACGTACGAAGGCGTGTTGCCCGATCTGTTCCGCGAAGGACAGGGGGTCGTCGCTCACGGTTATCTGCAGCCGGACGGCAGTTTTCGTGCTGAAGAAGTGCTGGCCAAGCATGACGAAAACTATATGGCGCCGGAAGTGGCCGAACTGCTGGCCAAGGAAGGGCATCCGGTCGGTGGCAAGGCGGCCGGCCCGGCAACCAGCCAGGCTCCCGTGCAGAACTGATGATTCCCGAACTCGGTCAGCTTTGCACCACGATCGCGCTGTGCCTGGCGGTCGTACAAACTTTTTTCCCGCTGGTCGGCGCGCAGCTCGATAAACCGGCCTGGATGGCCGTGGCCCGGCCGGCCGCCGTCGGTCAGTTCGTCTTTCTCGCGCTGGGCTTTGGCTTTCTCGAAGCCTCCTTCATCAACAACGATTTTTCGGTGCTGGTCGTGGCGGCGACCTCGAACAGCCAGTTACCGCTCCTCTATCGGATGGCTGCATTGTGGGGCGGTCACGAAGGTTCGCTGATGCTCTGGGTGCTGCTGCTGGCCGTCTGGACGATTGCCGTTACCGTCTCGAGTCGCCGGCTGCCCGAGGCGCTGGCCGCGCGGATTATCGGCGTCATGGGGTTCATCAGCGCCGGGCTGTTGCTGTACATCATCAGTGTTTCCAACCCGTTTCTGCGTCTTTCGCCGGTACCGATGGACGGCAATGACCTGAATCCGCTGTTGCAAGACCCGGCCATGGCCATGCATCCGCCGATACTGTATACCGGTTATGTCGGCTTTTCGGTGGCCTTTGCCTATGCCATCGCAGCGATGCTGGCCGGTCGCGTCGACCGCCAGTGGGCTCGCTGGGTCAGGCCGTGGACGACGGCTGCCTGGATGTTCCTGACGATCGGCATTGCGCTTGGCAGCTGGTGGGCCTATTACGAGCTGGGCTGGGGCGGATGGTGGTTCTGGGATCCGGTCGAAAACGCCTCTTTCATGCCCTGGCTGATCGGCACGGCGTTAATTCATTCGCTGGCCGTCACCGAAAAGCGCGACCTGTTCAAAGGTTCCACGTTGCTGCTCGCCATCGGCGCATTTTCACTGAGCCTGCTGGGCACTTTTCTCGTCCGTTCGGGTGTATTGGTCTCCGTTCATGCGTTTGCCAGCGATCCGGCCCGCGGCGTGTTTATCCTGAGCCTGCTGATCATCGTCATCGGCGGCGCGTTGTCGATTTATGCATGGCGCGCGCCGGGGCTCGACCGCAATGCCGGGTTCAAGGTTATTTCCCGCGAGACTTTTTTACTCGTCAACAACATCCTGCTCAGTACGGCAGCCGGCCTGATCCTGCTCGGTACGCTGTATCCACTCGTGCTCGATGCGCTCGAGGCGGGCAAGATCTCCGTCGGCAAACCGTATTTTGACACCGTGTTTATTATCCCGATGTTGCCGCTCGTCCTCGCCACCGGGCTGGGCATGCATGCGGCATGGAAATCGGCAAACCTGTCCGAACTGCTGCGCAAACTGCGCTGGCCTGCCATTATCGCGCTGATCAGCAGCATCACGATCACGGCGCTCGCGTGGGGGACCGGACCGGTGCTGACCTACGTTGGCGTGGCCGCCGGGATCTGGCTCCTGCTCTCTTCGCTGCGTGCGCCTGTGATGCGCCTGTTCGGCAAGGGACCGCGCCTGACCGCAAGCATGATCGGCATGCAGCTCGCACATGCCGGCGTCGGCCTGTTCGTCATCGGTGTCACGGTCACCTCGACTTTCAGTATCGAAACCGATCAGAGCGTCAGACTGGGCGAAACGGTACAGGTTGCCGATTACGCATTCACGTTCAAAGACCTGCAGCAACGCCAGGGACCGAATTACACGGCCTTGCGCGCCGATGTCGACGTCACCCGGAACGGCAGGAAAATTGCACACCTGAATCCCGAGAAACGAATCTACCGGGTGCAGACGATGCCGATGACCGAAGCGGGGATCGATGCGGGCCTGGGCCGCGATCTGTTTGTCGCGCTCGGCGACGATCTGGGCAATAACGCATGGAGTCTGCGCATCCAGTACAAGCCGATGATTCGTTTTATCTGGTTCGGCTGTCTCGTCATGGCGCTGGGCGGGCTGATTGCGATCGGCGATCGACGCTACCGTGCCGCCGTGCAGACCGAAAGTTCCACCGTCAATGCCGGTACTGCCACCCGGCCGGCATAGCGCCTGATGAACCGATTCATCGTACCGATTATCGGGTTTGCGATTCTGGTCATATTTTTACTGATCGAGCTCAATCGCGATCCGACATTCGTGCCGTCACCGCTGATCGGCAAACAGATACCGGCATTCAGCCTGCCGCGACTCGAAGACCCCGATCAGACCCTGAGCGATGCAGACCTGCGCGGGAAATTCAGCGTCGTGAACGTATGGGCGACCTGGTGCTCGGGCTGCCGCCAGGAACATCCGGTCCTGAACCGGATCGCGGCGCAGGGGCAGGTTCCTCTCTACAGCCTGAACTGGAAGGACGAGGCGGAGCGTGCAAAAAGCTGGTTGCAGCAATTCGGAGACCCGTATGTCGCTACCGGGTTTGACGGGGATGGGCGTGTGGCCATCGACTGGGGTGTCTACGGAGCGCCGGAAACCTTTCTGATCGCGCCGGACGGCACCATCCTGTTTCGCCACATCAGTCCGATGACGATGGACATCTGGGAGAACGAATTTCTGCCGCGCATCGCGGCGGCCCGGAGCGGGGCAGCCAAATGAACGGCACACAACTGCTGGTTCTCGTGGTGTTATCGCTGTGCGCCTCGGCCGGCCTCGCACTGGATATTCACGAACCGTTGCCCGACCCGGAACGCCAAGCACTATATGAACGGCTGACGCAGGAGGTCCGTTGCCTGGTGTGCCAGAACCAGACGATCGGCAATTCGAGCGCGCCGCTGGCCGCCGACCTGCGTCGCGAGATCTGGGAGAAGGTCGCGGCCGGGCAGAGCGAGCAGGAAATCAAAACCTTTTTGACCGATCGTTACGGTGATTTTGTGCTGTACAAGCCCCGTTACGGGGGGCCGGCGGTCATTCTGTGGCTTGCGCCGGGGGTGCTGCTGCTGTTCGGCGCCCTGGTGCTGTGGCGCGTAATTCGTCGCCGGGCGGCGTTGCCGGTGGAACCGGACAATGAATCTTCTCGTCCGGAATCTACCGGCGACACAACCGGCTGAGGCACTGTACTGCTCATGAATCTGTTTGTTATTACCGCTGTTGTACTGACCGGTCTGGCCGCTGCCGCCGTGGTCTGGCCATTGCTGCGCAAAACCAACGGCGTGCCCGGCGCCCCCGTTGCTGCCGTTGTGCTGGGAGTTTCTTTGCCGGCCGCCGTGCTGCTGATTTACCTGTCCGCCAGTAACTATGACTGGTCGGCGCCTGCGACGGCCACGCATGGATCCCGGAACGGGAACGGCAACCTGACCAATATCGACGACATGATCGCCAAACTCGAAAACCGGCTACAGGCCGAACCGGATAATGTTGCCGGCTGGTTGCTGCTCGGTCGTTCCTATGCCCAGTTACAGCAGATCGAAAAATCCCGGCGGGCCTATCGCCGGGCATTGGCCCTGGAGCCGAGCACCGAAGCGAAACTGGGTGTGGCCGAGGCGGACATCATGCTCGACCGCGACAACCTGAAGCGCGATGCCGGGCGGCTGGTCGAAGAGGTTCTGGCAGTCGAACCGGATAATCCCAAGGCTTTGTTTTACGGCGGCATGGTTGCGATGACGCGCAACGATATCGATCTGTTTCGCGAACGCTGGCAACGATTGCTGGCGTTGTCGCCGCCCGATGAAATTCGCCATGTCATCGAAGCGCAACTGGCCAGGACGGGCATCACCCCGGGACAGATCAAACCAGCCAGACAGACTGGCGCGCCGGACCCGGGTATCGATGTCAGCGTGTCGGTCACCGACGAGCTGGCCAAACGCATCAGGCCCGGGGCGATACTCTACCTGGTGGCACGCGATCCGAATCGGCGCGGTCCGCCCCTGGCCGTCGTCAGGCACGAAGCAGCCGGTTTTCCCGTCTCGCTGAATATCTCCGACGCCAATGCAATGATCCCCGGTCAACCGATGTTATCGCTGCCGCGCGTGCATTTGATCGCACGGATTACCAACAGCGGCAAACCCGTGGCGCAGCCCGGCGACCTGTTTGGCGAGAAAACCTTCATTACCGGCAAAAACCGGGGCGAAGGCATCACGATCGTCATCGACCGGATCGTCGACTGAAGCCGGGATATGGCGTGACCGGGCCCTCTCGCAAGAAAATTTCCAAAAAAGGCGTTGCCCTGCTGCGCGACCCGCTGCTGAATAAAGGCTCGGCATTTACTGCCGAAGAACGTGACGCCTTCCGGCTGCACGGGTTGTTGCCTTACCAGATCATGGATATCGCAGCGCAGGGCAAGCGGGTTTACGAGGCCATTTCGCGGGTCGGCGATGACCTGGCCAAATACCTCGCGCTTGCAGCTCTGCAGGACCGCAATGAGAGCCTTTATTTTTACCTGCTGCAACAACACCTGGAAGAATTCCTGCCGATTGTTTACACGCCGACGATCGGCATGGCCACGAAACGATTCAGCCACGTCTTCCAGCGCGGACGGGGCATATGGATAACGCCGGACCAATCCGGCCGGATCAGTGAAGTGTTGCGCAACGGCGCCCAGGGCCGCGACATCCGCCTGATCGTTGCAACGGACAACGAATCGATCCTGGGAATCGGCGATCAGGGCGTCGGGGGTATCAAGATCTCGATCGGCAAACTGGCGTTATACACGGCATCAGCCGGCATAGACCCGGCCACTGTCATGCCGATCAGTCTCGATGTCGGCACGCAAAATACGGCACTGCGTAAAGACCCGGCTTATCTGGGTTGGCCGCATTCGCGACTCCGCGGTGCGCAATACGTGGCGCTGATCGATGAATTTGTCGCCGCAGTCAAATCGGAATTTCCTCATGTATTGCTGCAGTGGGAAGATTTTCGCAAGGACAATGCGCTGCATGTCATGGATCGCTACCGCGATTCGGTGCCGTCATTTAACGACGATATCCAGGGGACCGGCGCAATGGCGCTTGCCGGGATACTCAGCGCCGGGCGCATTCACGGCCGGCCGCTGCGCGAAGAGCGCGTACTCGTCATGGGTGCCGGCGCGGCCGGACTCGGCGTCAGCCGGCAAATTCGTGTCGCGATGCAGGCCGACGGTCTTGACGGCGAGGATCTCAGGCATGCGATCGCAGCATTGGACAGCAAAGGATTGCTCGTCGATGACGGCAGCATCGGCGAGCCCTATAAACTCGAAATGGCCTGGACGCCGCAACGCGCACAACGCCTCGGCCTGACCGTGCATGACCGTTCCCTGAAAAAGGTTTGTGCGGCATTCCGGCCCACGGTTTTGATCGGCACGTCCGGGCAACAGGGCATCTTCTCCGAAGCGATCATCCGGCAATTGAGCGACACCGTCGACCGTCCGCTGATTCTGCCGCTCTCCAATCCCACCGATCTGTCGGAGATTCACCCGATCGATGCCTATGCATGGAGCCGGGGCAGGGCGCTCGTGGCAGCCGGCAGTCCGTTCGACGACGTCCGGTTCGACGGCCGGACGTATCGCATCGGGCAGGGCAATAATGCGCTGATTTTTCCGGGCATCGGGCTCGGTGTGATCCTGGCGAAAGCCACCAAAGTCAGTGACAGCATGTTTTTTGCTGCAGCCAGGGCGCTGGCAAACGAAGTGACCGCCGACGAACTCGCATCCGGCCTGCTGTATCCGACGATTGATCGGTTGACGGACGTAGCCGTTGCCATCGCGCGCGCCGTCATCGAGGATGCCATCGCCACCGGCCTGGCCGAACCCCTGTCCGGCGCAGAAATCGACCGGCGCCTGGCCGATGAACGCTGGCACCCCGAATATGCCATCTATGAACCGGCACACCGTTCGGCGGACAGCTAGAAGTAATGGAGGCCCTGGATGCGTTCGACGGCGCCTGGGCCGCTACCTTGTCAGCCACTTACCCGTTCGAGCAGGGCCGCGCACGGCCCGATCCTCTCGCTCTGTCCAATCCATGATTTAACATAATATACATTATACGTATTATAGGCGAGCCTGGAATGAGGGCTAAGACGATGGGGTATAAACACTCATTGTGGTTATCTATCAATAAGTTAAGAGGTTTATATTAAATATATTCGAGATAAAGACTCGGTCTGAACGTACCCTGCTGTGTCTTCTCAATAGTTGGCGTCCAGTTCATAACTGGCACCAAGCTCAAAACGCAATCCAATCACCAGGGCATTGTCCAGACCCCCTATGATGCCGGGATGAATGACATATTGAATATCCGGCTGAATGGCTAACCAATTCGTGACCTGGGCCCGGTAAGTCAGCTCGATGTTGAGTTCTGCGTTTTGTACCGGCTCGCCGGCCAGGCGCGCCACCTGTTTCGCCGTGTCACCGATAAAGGCCGTTCCGAGAGCCAGGCCAAGTTGATCGTCGGGGCGCGCAGCAAACAATCCGGTATAAACCGTCCCGGCACCCAGGTAATATTTGAGCATATTGATATCCGTGTGGTCGGCGTAACCGAACCGGAACCATCCAGTCAATCCGGTGCCGTCGTCCGCCGTATACAAGTTGCTGGAAATAAAGGTATAGGCACCCCAGTTGCCATGTTCGTGAATATCAGGGTTATCTATCGTTTCAAAGCCCGAGGTATAGCTCCAGGCGCCTGCCGCCAGGCGCATTCCCGGCTTGGGTAAATAATTCACTTCACCGAGAAACAAGGCGCCTTCTCTCAATGATATTTTTTCACTGTTCGGATCCTCCGGATCGTTGGGAACGGCATCGAAAATTGCCAGGCGCAGATGCCACAGATCGTCCGGAATGATTTCAACTTCGATGCCCAATGACGTTGACGGAAAGATGGATGGGCCATTTTCGCCGGTTTGCGAAAAGTCCGGACCTATTCCATGAGAACTGTTAATGAATAACCCGGCAGGTTCTATCGCGTCGAATTCTGAATTCAGATCGATCAGGCCCGCCTTGATCGTCGAAGCCTCCGTACCCAATTCATGGTAATACCAGGCCTCATACATTCGAAATACATGCGTACTGTCGATATTGGAGACGACTTGCACATCGCCGACCAGATCCTCGCTCAACACCGAGTGATTGGTATGGAGCCCATAAAGAAAGAGAGTCCCGCCGGCCAGAGGTGCCTCCAGCTGCAGGTCAATATTGCTCAGATAACGCGTACCTGTCTGTATACCGCCGGTCGTATTCCGCCAGACATCTCCGGTATAAACTGCCGCCAGGTTGATGTGATGTTCCTCGCCACTGGCTAATTGTGCAAAGAAAAGTGCGCCGACCAGCCAATGAGTCGCCCACCGCGATATTCTGCCGATCTCGCTATTATTCTTTGCAATTACACCGATTTGCCTGGATACGTCATTCATGCTGCGGATTTTTGCTTCAAAAGCATATCAGAAATCAAATAAAAATATTTTTATATTAGTATATTAATTAATATGTTATAAAAAATAATCAATGATTTTCCTAGGTATGTAGGGACATCCCGAGTCGTCAAAAGATCGCGCATTATAGAGAAGTCTCTATCGATTGGGCAGCCGCGAAATACAGATGAGGCTATGCTACCTTCGCTTGATTTTTAGCGGTTGTCGCCGACAGGGTCCCGGGCACTAGAAAATTCCATGAGCATCGATGCACCGACAATTATCACCTTCATCGCAACCCTCGCGCTGTTCGTCGCCTGCGTGATTATTCACTATGAGGGCCTGCATGCGTTCGCCTGCTGGGACGCTTTCAAATGGAAGATACCGCGGGTGCGTATCGCGATATTGATTTGCGGCCAGTTCATCCTGCATTTTATCGAGATATGCATTTTTGCAGCCGGCCTGATTTTGCTCGTCGAATACTTCGGATACGGTGCGCTGGTCAACGTCGTGTGCGACGCGGATCCACGATTCAACCTGACCACTTTTGCCGATTACGTGTATTACTCTTCATTTGCCTATACGACGCTCGGCATCGGTGAAATCATTCCGATCGGGCCGGTCCGGTTCCTGACCGGGATGGAAGCCGTCGGCGGACTGCTGCTTATTACGTGGTCGGCATCCTTTACTTATATCGAGATGCGACGTTACTGGGGGCGTGCCTGAATCACCCGCGCGGCCCGGTCCGTGAAATCCGTGAACAGGCCGTCGATGCCCAGATCCGAAATAAACAATCGCAACAGCTCGTCAAAATCAGTGCAGCCGTCCGGCAATTCGTCGACCCGAAACGTGTATGGATGCACTTCCAGACCCCGGGCATGGGCCTCGTCGACCAGATTGGTCAGATCGTATCGGCCGTCCGCCCTGATACCCCGCCAGATCAGTTTCAGCGACGGACCGATACCGTTCGCATAACCGGCAATCTCGCCGAGTAACGCGGCATCGGGCATCGTGCGGCTGCTCAGCAACTGGATCAGCGGCAGTGCCGGACCGGCGCGCCGGCGAACCGTCCTGAGCGTGTCGGCATCGAAGCACTGCAGGTAGATGCGACTGCCCTGCTCCAGGTATCCATACGACTCGAGACGGTCGAGGACCAGGGTCGCCAGATCGATCCCCTGCTCCGCGTGCCATTGCGGCATCTTGATCTCCGGGTAAATGCCCACCGTGCGCCCGGTGCTGGCATTGAGCCCCTGGATAAAACGAATTTCCTCGTCAAGCGTCACGACCCGGAAGCTTCCGGCGGCACGCGTGAAACGCCCCGGGAATTTTTCCTTTCCCGTGGCCGGATCCGTACGCTCTCCGAACTGCAGGGAGCGAATTTCATCCAGATCGAAATCGATGCAATAGTGACGTCCATCGGGGCGATTGCGGCCCGGGAAACGCTGCGCGACATCCGATACCTCGTCGAGCCACAGGTCATGCAGGATGAGCAGCGCGCCGTCACGACTGATGATGACGTCCTGTTCCAGGTAATCGGCCCCGAGGCCGAATGCCAGCGCCTTGGCTGCCAGGGAATGCTCCGGCAAATATCCGCATGCACCGCGGTGGGCAATGATGACCGGGGCTTGCGATGCGCTGGTCAAGGGAATCCGGAATGATTGCCGCGGCGCGAGACGACCGGGGCTACTCGTCCTCGACGCCGAGCCGCTTGTGCATGATCGGGCTGGTCGTCGTGTACTGCAGGTGAATCTTTTTACCCGGCTCGATGATGGCTTTGGCCGCAAAAGCGGCCAGCGCGGCTTCGTGGAAACCGCTCAGAATCAGTTTTTTCTTGCCCGGATAACTATTGATATCGCCGATAGCAAAAATGCCCGGAATACTCGTCTCGAACCGTTCGGTATCGACAGCAATCGTTTTGCGGGTGACTTCCAGTCCCCACTCGGCAATCGGTCCGAGCTTTGGCGAGAGACCGAAGAAAACCAGCAGCATGTCGGTCGACAGGGTTTGCACCTGGTCATCGGCGTCCTTGATGTCAACGGAAACCAACCGGTCATCTTCGATGCCCAGCCCGGCGAGATTGGCACTGCGGATGATCCGGGCCTGGCCTTTGGCCGCCAGGCTTTCGACCGTATCGACCGAGGCGGCTGCACCGCGAAATTCGTCCCGCCTGTGTACCAGGGTCAGGGACTCGGCCCTGGGCGCGAGTTCCATGGCCCAGTCCAGCGCCGAATCACCGCCACCCAGGATCACCAGGTTTTTTTCGTAGAACCGCTCGGGTTCCTTTACCCGGTAAAAAATCTGTTTGTCTTCTAGACTCGCCGCTTCCGGCTGGCGCAGCTTGCGAGGCTGAAACGATCCGACACCGCCGGCAATAAAGACGGTTTTGGCATCGAAAACCTTGTCGGCATTCGTCACGACCCGGAAACCGCCTTCCGGCTGTGGCGATACTTCGACCACCTCCTCGCCGAGATGGTATTTGGCATTAAAAGGCGCGGCTTGTTCGACAAGCGCAGCGACCAGGCTTTTGCCCGTACACAGCGGGATGCCGGGAATATCGTAGATCGGCTTGTCCGGGTACAGTTCGGTGCATTGTCCGCCGACGGTCGGCAGTGTGTCGATGATGTCGGCCTTGATGCCGAGCAGGCCCAGTTCAAAAATCTGAAACAGGCCGGAAGGCCCGGCACCAATGATCAGTGCATCTGTCTTGATGGTCATTTTCGTTTCCACGGTCTGGGCGGACGGCACATGCCGGCTGCCGGTGTTGAGCGGGCCAGTGTATTCTGGCTTACAGGAGCGGCCGGAATTCTACTGGAGCAGCCCGGAAGCAACAAGGCGCGGGGCCCGGCACGCTAGTCCAGGTTGAAATCGATGGTTTCCCACTGAGCGGTATCCTCGTTGCGCGCCAGGCGTTTGATCCCGCTGATGATGGTGCGCTCATTCCATTCGATCACGTCGTCACAGCGTTCGATGACGGCCTTGTCGACGGCCACCGTGCCCCCGAAAGCCTGAATACCCAGAATCGGCTTGTTTGACGCCTGGGCGAAATCGAGCTGGAAACCGACGAGACCCGGGTTGATCCCGTGAATGGCCAGGGGCAGGATCACGACTTCAGCTTCCTTGATCTGGTTGCGCAACTCTTCCTTGATCGCTTCACTGCCCCCGCTGGTCGGCATATTCTCCGGATTACTGTAGTTCACATAGAAAAAGTTATCGCGGCTTTCCAGGTATTCGAAAACCCGGCGATAATCTTCATTCTCCTGGAACAGGTGGACCACAAACACGCGAAACGGGTCTTTTTCGGACACGGCCAGACTCCTGGATCATCAGATACCTACAGTGTATATCAGGACGCCCCTTCTCTCTATCGGCCAGAACCCGGACGGGACGAATGCAAGGGACGGTCACAGGCATTAAACTGTCGCGATGCGCCTCCTGATCTACAACATACGCTATGCGATCGGCGCAGGCCCGACACCGCGCATGCCCGTCCCGGGGGCCGGCTACCTGTTCGGCAACCCCGGGAATCTGGCCAATATAACCCGGTTTATCAAATCTGCAGACCCCGATGTCGTCGGGCTCATCGAAGTCGATATCGGTTCGATGCGCAGCGGGCGGGTCAATCAGGCCGAAGCCATTGCAGACACCCTGGGTCATTTCTCCGCCTACGAGTGCAAGTATGGAGAGGAGTCGGTCAATCAATTGATTCCGATTCTGCGCAAACAGGGCAACGCTTTTCTGGCAGCGCCCCGGATAACCGGTGAACGCTTTCATTATTTCGATCAGGGCATCAAGAAGCTCATCATTGAACTCGAACTCGATGATGTGGCTATTTTTCTTGTCCATCTCTCATTGAAGTACCGTCACCGGCATTTCCAGTTGCGACACTTGTATGAACTGGTCAGGAAAAGCAGCAAGCCCGTGATCGTGGCCGGCGATTTCAATACGTTCTGGGGAGAAAACGAAATTTTCCTGTTTATGAAGGCTGCCGGTCTGCGCAGCGCCAATGTCGAGAGCCAACCGACTTATCCGAGTCGTTCGCCGCGCATGGAACTGGACTTTATACTGTATGGAGAGGGTATCGAGGTCACCGATTTCGAGATTCCCGATGTCGGTTATTCGGATCATCTGCCGCTAATCTGCGATTTCAATATTGTGAGGACGGAATGACTGCACCAATAAGCTTCGAACTGCAAAAAAAACTGCCCCGGTGCATTCACTGGCATGCCGAGTATTCGCCGGGTCGCATCGTCTGGCTCGGTCTCGACAAGCAGGATACGTCGGCCAACGTGTTGTCGAGGGACGTTCTGACCGAACTGGAAACCCTCATCGATTATCTGGTTGCAAATCCACCGTCGGGCCTGATCATCTACTCGCTGAAAACCAGCGGCTTTATTTCCGGGGCCGACATCAACGAATTCCCGATGCTTGCCCGCGAAGACGATGTTGTCTCGCTGCTTCGCCGCAGCCAGGGCCTGCTGGAACGTCTGGAGGCCCTGCCCTGCACGACTGTGGCCATGATCGACGGGTATGCGCTGGGCGGTGGTCTGGAGCTTGCACTGGCCTGCGATGCACGCGTGGTCGCCGATGAAGACAAGCGTACACTCGGCTTGCCGGAGGTACAGCTCGGCCTGCACCCGGGATTTGGCGGTACGGTACGCTCCGTTCGACTGGCCGGTGTCAGCCAGGCCATGCCAATGATGCTGGCCGGCAATTCCATCACGCCTCGCAAGGCGCGCAGAATCGGCCTGATCGACCGCGTCGTCGACCGCAGCCGGCTGCGCGAAACGGCCGTCAAGCTGGTTCGCCGGCCCGCCAAGCGGCGACGTCGCAGCCTGATCGATACCATTTTGCATCACCCGTCCATCCGGCCGATCCTCGCGCGACGCATGCGTGCCGGCGTCGCCCGCCGGGCGCGCCCGGAACATTACCCGGCGCCCTACGCCATTATCGACCTGTGGGAACAGCACGGTGCGGAGTCTGCGGCAGCCTATGAGGCCGAAGCGCGCTCGTTTGCTGCGCTCATCGACACCGATACATCGCGCAACCTTATACGTGTGTATTTTCTGCAGGAACGGCTCAAGCATTCGGCGGATCATGCCCGGGTCGACAAAGCGGCCCATATCCATGTTGTCGGCGCCGGCATCATGGGCGGAGATATCGCGGCATGGTGCGCGTTGCAGGGCCTCTCCGTGACGCTGCAGGATCGTGAGTTGCGGTACATCAAACCGGCGTTGAAGCGCGCCGAACGGCTGTTCGCCAAGCGCCTGTCAAATCCCGACAACCGGGTTGCCGCCAGCAGGCGTCTCGTGGCGGATGTGAACGGTGACGGCGTCACGAGAGCCGACATCGTCATCGAAGCCATTTTCGAGGATCGCGATGCAAAACGGGCGCTGTTCGAGCAACTCGAACCGCGCATGAAACCCGGCGCCGTACTGGCAACGAATACGTCGAGCATACCGCTCGAAGAGCTCGCCACCTGCCTTGCCGATCCGGGCAAACTCATCGGTTTGCACTTTTTCAACCCGGTGGCCAAACTGCCGCTCGTCGAGGTCGTGCAGGCCGAATCGAGCGGCCCGGAAGCACTGGCAGCCGGCACGGCCTTTGCCCGCCAGATCGGCAAATTACCGCTCCCGTGCCGCAGCCACCCCGGCTTTCTGGTCAATCGCATACTCGCGCCCTATATGGCCGAGGCGCTCGAACTGGTCACCGAAGGCATGGCGCTGGCCGAAATCGACCAGGCCGCGGTCAGTTTCGGGATGCCGATGGGGCCGATCGAGCTGATCGACTCGGTGGGCGTCGATGTTGCCCTGCATGTCGCCGAAATACTGTCACCGATCGTCGGCCGGCCGGTTGCCCCCGAACTGCAAAAACTCGTTGCCGAAGGCCGGCTCGGACAGAAGACCGGTCACGGCTTTTACGAATACCAGGGCCGCAAACCCGTGAAGCCCGCCGTCACGACCGCCTCTGCCGGCGGCGACACCCAGGAACGGCTGATGCTCGCATTCGTTAACGAGGCAGCCCAGTGCCTGGCAGAAGGTGTGGTCGATGACCCGGAGCTGGTCGATGGCGGTGTGATCTTCGGTACCGGGTTCGCCCCGTTCAGGGGCGGCCCGCTCCATTATGCCCGTCAGCGGGGTATCGATGCCGTCGTCACGCGCCTGAACGAACTCAGCGAGCGCTACGGTGAACGCTTCAAGCCATCGCCGGCCTGGACGGATTTACGCGATTAAATGCGACAGAGTCGGTTCCGCGCGCCCTGGGTTGCGGTTAGAATACGCCGTCCGTAGGGTTCCTGAATCACGTTACGTCCAAATTTATGGCACCAGAAATCCCAAAAATCGAAACGCTCAGGGCCTTCACGCCGCTTGACGGGCTGAAGCGGGAAAACCTCACCGCATTGGCCAAAAAAACCCAGGTTAACACCCTGGAACCCGGACAGCTCCTGTTCAGGGAGGGGGACAGGGAAAAACGCACTTTCTACCTGCTGACCGGCAAACTCGAACTGACCGACCGCAACGGCACCAGAAAAGTCATCGAGGCCGGGTCGAGTGGAACCCGCAATCCACTCGTGCCGGTGTTGCCGAGACGGTACACGGCCAAGGCGGTGACTCCGGTCCAGTTCATCTCGATCGATACCGACCTGCTCGACGTCATGCTGACCTGGGATCAGACCGGCGATTACGAAGTGAGCGAACTGAACAGCAGCGACGATTCCGATCCAAATGACTGGATGACGACCTTGCTGCAAACCAAGGCATTCCACCGTATTCCGCCCGGCAACATCCAGGCGATTTTCATGCGTATGCAGCAAGTCAATTACAGCGCCGGCGAGACCGTTATCAAACAGGGTGACGAAGGCGACTTTTTCTATGTCATCACGAAGGGAACCTGCACAGTCACCCGCGAAACGCCGCTGAATGCGGACGGTATCAAACTCGCCGAACTGCACGAGGGCGATACCTTCGGCGAAGAAGCGCTGATTTCACATACCAAGCGCAACGCAACCGTGGCCATGCTCACCGACGGGTCCCTGATGCGTCTGGGCAAAGATGATTTCAACAAACTGCTCAACGAACCGATGATCGACTGGGTCGATTACGAGGAAGCGAAAGAAATCGTCGCCAACGGCGGTCACTGGCTCGATGTTCGTTTACCGAGCGAGTTCGAAGCCTTTCACGAACACAATGCCATCAATATTCCGCTGTATTTCATTCGCCTGAAACTCAATACACTGGACCCGACCAAGACCTATGTCCTGTGTTGCGATACCGGCCGACGCAGCTCTGCCGGAACGTTTATCCTGAACGAACGCGGTTTTACGACCCGTGTCCTGCGCGGTGGTCTGAACACGAATCAGCTCGAAGTCGGTTGACCGCAGCGCATACCCTGCGCTACATGGTGTGAGTGGGTTTGTCGCCGCCGAGCGCGCCGGCCAGGTAATTCTCGATTTTCTTCTGTGTCGTGCCGCCGTCCTGGTCGCTGAATTGCACGCCGATACCCGCCGTCCGCTTTCCCTGCGCGCCTTTGGGTGTCAGCCAGATCACTTTGCCGGCCACCGGAATTTTTTCGTCCTCACCCATCAAATTCAGCAGCATGAAAACCTCATCGCCCAGGTTATAACTGCTATTGGTCGGAATGAAGAGCCCGCCATTCGTGACGAATGGCATATATGCCAGATACAGCGCACTCTTGTCTTTGATCGTCAGGGTCAGTAATCCAGGTTTAGCCATTGCGCGAGCCGTTCAAAAAATCAAAAAATTCATGTCCATGAGCCCCGTTACCCGGCCTTTCCATACCATAGAGCCAGCACATTGGCCAGTTGCAGTTCCGCATTCAGGCCCGAACCGTGCAAACGGCGTAATTCGCTGATCTGTCGCAAGACTGCAAAGGATGGTTCCATGTTTAGCATTTCCGTGGATTTTTGCAAGTGACGATTGTCGGGTTTGACGACCGATTCATTGCCCTGCTGCTCAAGCTGTGATCGAAGTTCGGCACCCAGGCGATTGAACAACCATCGCAGACAGGATTCCGGCTCTTTTTTAGCCCAGCGCCTGGCCACGCCGGCCGGCGTGTCGGCTCGCTTGCGCAGTAACAGCAGATCCTGCTCCAGGTCACGGGACAGCTGCGGAAAACCGATTTGCCGCCACCCCAGTGCCGTCAGCGGGGCGCCACCGCAAAGTTCGAGCATATGCGGCCAATCGACACCCGGATCGATGTCGTGCAGCCAGGATCGGGCCTGTTGCGCATCCGGCAACGGTATCCGGACCCGGTGGCAGCGGCTGACGATCGTTGGCGGCAAACGGGACGGCGCCTCGGCGACCAGAATCAGGTAACTGTTGGCTGCCGGTTCTTCCAGTGTTTTGAGCAGGCAATTGGCAGCCTCTTTATTCATCGCCTGCGCCGGAAAAATAATGACGACTTTGGCGCCGTGCTGATGGCTGGTCAGGGACAGGAACCCGATCAATTCGCGGACCTGATCGACGCCAATCGTTTTTTTGTCTTCTATCGGCTGCAGCAACCTGAAATCGGGGTGCCTGACCAGCGCTTCCTCGTCTATTCGCCCCGTGCACAACAGGCTCGAATCCGGGCTTGTGGCCGCCGAATCGAGCAAGCGGTCCCGAAGCCGGAATGCCAGCAGGCGGCGCCCCACACCGGCCGATCCATGGATCAACAGCGCATGCGGTAGCTGGCCGCGATCGAGTAACGCGCCCAGACGCCCGGATTCCGTTTCAAGCCAAATAGGTAAATTCATTTTTTAGTCAATTACTTAAATAGTTTAATTAAAGTATTCCATCAAGTATATTTCTCAGCAATGCCTGCACTTCTTCGAGTGATCCGGACGCATCGACCCGTTTGACCCGTGCCGGTTCGAGCCGGGCCCGTTCAAGATATTTTTCACGGACCCGGGCAAAAAAAGCCGCTTCTTCGGCCTCGAAGCGGTCCGAAATACCCCGGCTGTGACGTCGTGCCAGTGAAATTTCGGGCGGTGCATCGAGCAAGATCGTCAGGTCCGGAACCAGTCCGCGCAGGACAAATTGTTCGAGTTGCCCGATGTCGCGGTCGGACATCCCCCGGCCACCACCCTGGTAAGCATACGTCGCATCCGTGAAACGATCGCATAGTACCCAGTCACCGCGTTCCAGCGCCGGGCGAATGACCTGTGCGACGTGATCGGCACGGGCCGCGAACATCAGCAAGAGCTCACAGCGATCCGTCATGCTGCCGACCGGAGATTGCAGCAGCACCTCGCGAATCCTTTCTGCGACAGGCGTTCCGCCGGGCTCACGCGTGATAAGGACCGACTGGCCGTGCGCATCCAGATAATCGCCGATGAACTGCATATTCGTCGATTTCCCGACGCCTTCCGACCCCTCGATGGTAATGAAGCGCCCCGCTGCTGCCTGCGCCATTGTGTTACTCCCTGTGCCGATGCTGCTTCAACTGGGCCAGATAACGCGCCACGGCGGCATTGTGTTCGGCCAATGTTGCGGTGAAATAATGACTGCCGTCGCCGCGACCGGTGGCAACGAAATAAAGCGCATCGCCCTGTTCGGGGTGTGCGACGGCCTGCAGGGAACTCTCGCCCGGCAGCGCGATCGGCGTCGGCGGCAATCCCTTGTGGACATAGGTGTTATAGGGCGTATCGGCCTTCAGGTCACGCCGTGTCAGGTTACCGTCGAACGATGCGCCCAGGCCGTAGATCACCGTCGGGTCCGTCTGCAGCCGCATGCCCCGTTCGAGGCGACGGATAAAGACACCGGCAATCCTGGGCCGTTCCCTGTCCAGGGCAGTTTCCCGCTCGACGATCGAAGCCAGTATCAGTCCATCGTAAGGTTCGGCCAGCACCGCCCGGGGTTCGCGGTTCGACCAGGCTTCGTTCAGCCGGGCCATCAGCAATTCATGCGCCTGGCGCAGCAGTTCGACATCCGGCGTACCGAGCGGAAAATAATAAGTGTCAGGGAAAAATAAACCTTCGGGGTGCGGGTACTCAAGGTCGAGGACTTCGCTCAGTTCTTCCGGCGAATCCAGTGACAGCGTGTGGCGCACGGCCGGATGCTCGTCCAGCGTTTCGAGCAGCTCGGCAACCGTCCAGCCTTCGACTATCGTAATCGAATACAGCCTGACGCGACCGGCCACGAGCTTGTCGAGCAATGTACGCGGCGTGTCGCCGGCCTGCAGCGCGTATTCCCCGGCCTGTATGCGCCCGGCCAGGCCGGACACCCTTCCATAGCCGGCGAAAACGCCGGGTGCGCGAAGTATTCCCCGCTGCGCAAGCTGCCTGGCGACACCGCGCATGGAATCGCCGCGCTCGACGATCAGCGTTTTTTCCTCCGGCCCGAGATTCAACGGTGTTGCCAGGTATACCTGCAGCCACCAGTAAACGCCGACGACGACCACGAGCAGTGCGATCGGCGCGAGGACCGGCAGGATTTTGTTCCTGGCCGCCGCCATCGTCAACGGGCACACTCGCTGACGCCCGCGGCAGCGAGCTCGGCCAACAGGTCACGCGTCACCGGACCCACCGGGTAAGAGATGCTGTCGATGCGGCGTACCGGCCAGAGCCCGATCAGGCTGTTGGTCACGAACACTTCGTCGGCACATTCCAGCACTTCGCGTGGCACATCCCTGACGCACCACCGCAGACCCATCCGGTCGGCCCTGTCCAGCACCACTCTTCGCATCACTCCGTCAATACCGCACGTTGCCAGGTCCGGCACCACCAGGGCACCGTCCTGAACGAGAAACAGGTTCGACATCGTACCGCAAATCAGAAATCCATCCGCCGTACTCATCAGGCCTTCACTGATCGATGGCGCTTGCCATTCGGCCCGAGCGAGTACTTGTTCAAGACGCCCGAGTGTTTTCAGGCCGGCCGTGGCCGGGCTGCGCCCGATCGGCGTCCTGCAATGCCTGGCGATAATGCCGTCGCGGTATTTGTGGCGTGCCGGACGGGTGCCCGGCAACATGCCCATGAGTCGCGACGGCATCGCAGGATCGGGTGGCGCGTACCCCCGGCGTCCGGCGCCGCGGGTCAGGATGATTTTCAGCGTCGCATAGGCGTGTCCGGCCGCCAGGCCGCCGGCTTCCCCGGTGAGCACTCCGCGTTCGGGCGCCGGTATTCCGAGTCGATCTGCACCTTGCAGCAGCCGATCCAGATGATAGTCCAAAAATCGCAGCTGTCCGTCACGCACGGCAATCGTTTCGAACAAACCGTCGCCATAGATGAATCCACGGTCGTTGACCGCGATCCGGTCATCCGTCTCACCGTTGATCAGCCAGTTTTTCATGTCCGTCGCGTCTGCCTGTTACCGGTCAATGCGAGAATAAGCCCCTTTGCTTTCGCCCGCGATTCGGCGAGTTCTTCGTCCGGGTCCGAATCCGTGACGATACCGCAACCGGTCGACAGTGACAGTTTGTTGTCTATCTGCGTCATGCAGCGGATCAGGATACTCAGGTCACCGCTGCCGTCCCGGTTGATGTACCCCATGGCGCCGGTATACGGGCCACGGGGACGGCCTTCCAGCGCATCAATGATTTCCATGCAGCGCACCTTGGGGCAACCGGTGATACTGCCGCCGGGAAACAGGGCGGCAATCGCCTGGCCGGGGGTCGAGTCCCCGCGCAGGCGTCCGCGTACGTTCGAGACGATGTGATGAACGTGAGCATACGATTCGACTTCCATGAATTCATTCACCTCGACGCTGCCGGCGCGGCAAATACGCCCGAGGTCGTTGCGTTCGAGATCGATGACCATGACGTGTTCGGCGCGTTCCTTGGGATGATCCAGCAAGGCCGTGCGCAACGGTGCATCCGTGTCATCCGGCGCAGATCGAGGCCTGGTGCCGGCAATCGGTCGCGTTTCGACCCGGTCGCCCCTGATTTGCAGCAGACGCTCCGGCGATGAGCTGATGACGGCCATGTTGTCAAACACCGCCAGACCGGCGAACGGGGCCGGATTGGTCTCACGTAAACGTTCGTAAATATCGACCGGTCGGACGCCCGGTCGCAGTCGCCCGTGCCATCGTCGCGACAGGTTGGCCTGAAAAATATCTCCGGCAACGATATGACTCTGGGCGCGCCTGACCGCCCCGGTAAATTTCTCAGGATTTTCCTGTGCGAGCGGCCCGTCCAGAATGCCGTCAATCCGTCCGTCAACCGGAGTACGGGCAGCCTGCAGTTGCACCAGATCGCGTTCGATGAGACCGACCTGCGCCTCGAAACCGGGTTCGGCAACGATCCATGCCCGGCGTTCGCGACGATCACGGATCACCGCAACCGGCACGCGCGACGCAATGGCGACCGGGCAATCCGGTTCGGCCTGCAGGTCAAGCGTCGGTTCAATTTGTTGAGCCAGTTCGTATCCAAGCAACACGAACCAGCCGCCGGCAAAGGGCAGGTCCTGGTCGGGCATGGCCGATGAGGATTCGCCGGCCCACCAGGCATCGAAAGCCTCTAAAAAATGACCGGTCTCGGCGGCGAATGGTCCTGACAGGGAAAAGTCGGGGTTCAGACGCAATGAATCCTGCGGACATGAAAACAACAGGTCATAACGGCCCAGTGCCGTACCGTCGGCGACACTTTCGAGCAGAAACGGATACCGCGACGGATTCGACCGATGCAGGACAGCCAGGTCCCTCGGCCAGGCAATGGGCGTCTTCGATACGGATCGATGCGCCGGGTTATTCAGTGAGTCGCCCGATCGGTGTCCCATGGGTTCAGAGACTCGCCTGAGTGTGCGTCCCCCGTTCCGTTCAGACCCGGGAGAAAATCAGGCTGCCATTGGTACCGCCGAAGCCAAAGGAATTACTCACGACCGACTTGATGGTCATGTTTCGGGCTTCGTTTGGCACGTAATCCAGATCGCACTGCGGATCCTGGTTGTCGAGATTGATTGTCGGCGGTGCGACCTGATCGACGATGGCCATGACACTGAACACCGCTTCGATCGCCCCGGCTGCGCCCAGCAGGTGACCGGTCGTTGACTTTGTCGAGCTGACCGCAAGCTTGTCCGCATGCGCGCCAAACACGTTTCTGACGGCGCGGGTTTCGGCAATATCGCCGAGCGGTGTCGAGGTACCGTGTGCATTGATATAACTGATCTCGTCGAGCGGCAGACCAGAATCGCTCAGCGCCGCTGCCATGCAGCGCGCCGCCCCGTCACCGTCCTCGGCCGGCGCGGTGATATGGTGCCCGTCGCCACTCATGCCGAAACCGGTGACTTCTGCCAGGATCTCCGCGCCGCGATTCTTCGCCGCTTCGTATGCTTCGAGGACTAGGCAGGCGCCCCCTGAGCCGAGGACGAACCCGTCGCGATCGATATCCCAGGGACGGCTCGCCCCCTGCGGATCGTCGTTACGTTTCGACAGCGCGCGCGCCGAACAAAAACCGCCCAGGCCAAGAATCGTAATCGGCGCTTCCCCACCCCCGGCCAGCATGGCATCCGCATCGCCGTAGGCAATCGTACGGGCCGCGATGCCGATGCTGTGCGTCGCACTGGTACAGGCCGTCACCAGCGCAAGATTCGGTCCCCTGAACCCGTATTGAATCGAGATATGACCGGCAATCATGTTGATAATGCTGCCGGGAACAAAAAACGGAGAAATTTTACGTGGCGAGCCCGAGTCGACATAGCGCTGGTAGTTCTGCTCGATCGTTCCGAGGCCGCCGATGCCCGAACCCATGACGACGCCGATGCGTGAACCGGAATAGACTTCCGTCGAGAGACCGGACTGTCTGACGGCCTGCTCCGCAGCGGCTACTCCGTAATGAATGAACGGATCGACCTTGCGAATGTCCTTGGCCGACATGAATTCGGACGCATCGAAATCCTTGATGCAACCGGCGAAAGTCGTGCTAAACGCACTGGCATCGAAATCTTCGATCGGCCCGATCCCGCTGCGGCCTTCCACCACATTCTTCCATGCGGTCGGAACGTCATTTCCCATCGGGGAAATGGCACCCAAACCCGTTACGACGACACGTCGTTTGGTCATGTCAAATCTTCAATGAAACGTCAGGCACTGGCGTTGAAAAATCTGGAGCCCGCTCCGGCGCGGGTCCAGCGATCAGGCCGCGTCTGAATGAGATTTAATGAAATCGATGGCCTGTTGAACCGTCGTGATTTTTTCTGCGTCATCATCAGGAATTTCGGTTTCTAACTCCTCTTCCAGCGCCATGACAAGTTCAACCGTGTCGAGCGAATCTGCGCCAAGATCATCGACGAAAGATGCTGCGTTGGTTACCTCATCCTCTTTGACGCCGATTTGCTCGGCCACGATGTTCTTAACTTGTTCCTCAATGCTGCTCATACTGGGTTCTTCCTCTCTAAAAGATAGAGTATTTACTGAGATTATTCCGGGAACCGGGTTCGCCGGCGGCTATTTTAAGGGAATGTTCACGGCCGTGCTACTTCTGGACAAAGTCTTGCGCAACACCGCCAGGCCGTCAATCCAACCCTTTAAATCATATACATACCACCGTTAACATGAACGGTTTCACCTGTCATATAGCCCGCTGCCGGCGAGGCCAGAAACAAAACGGCCCCGGCAACGTCGCCGGTGCCGCCCAGGCGGTTCAGGGGAATCCGGCTGGTGAGCTCCTTTTTCTGCTCACCATCCAGGCTTTGCGTCATTTGCGTTTCTATGAAGCCGGGCGCAACCACATTGACGGTGATGCCCCGGGATCCCACTTCCCGGGCCAGGGACTTGGAAAAACCGATCAGGCCGGCCTTGGCCGCCGAATAATTGGCCTGGCCGGGATTACCCATGACTCCGACAACGGATGATACGGATATGATACGACCGTGGCGGGACTTCATCATACCGCGCAGGACTGCCCTCGATAAATGAAAAACGGACGTCAGGTTGGTTTGCATGATCGCATCCCATTCTTCGTCTTTCATGCGCATCAGCAAATTATCCCGCGCGATGCCGGCATTGTTGACCAGAATCGTCACCGCACCCTCTCGACCACCGATGTCTTTGACCAGCGCCACGATCGATGACGGATCGCAAACATCCAGCCTGACACCGCGACCTTCGATACCCGCATTCGCAAGGCGTTCGCCGATTGCCGCCGCTGCGTCATCGGTCGTGGCAGTACCGATGACGGTCGCCCCGGCCTGTCCCAGCAGGTCGGCGACTGCCACGCCGATGCCGCGCGATGCGCCGGTCACGAGCGCGATTTCGCCCGACAATGAAAAAAGTTCAGCAATTTGATTCATGCCACTACCTGATCGATGAGGCGCGCATTATAACCGTGCCCGGAGTCGGCGCCACAGGGCATACGAAAGTCCCGCGATCACGCCCCCGATTGCGCCCCACAGATGGGCATCCGTGACGACGGGGCCGCCGACAACGCTTTCGGAAAGCGGTACTGCGCCCATGGCATGCTCCCAGAACAATTTACCGGCAACGCCCAGCAACAGGCCCCAGCCTGCATGATATCCGTGACTGATCCAGCTCAGCGCGCCGAATACAAACAGACCGTGCAACGCGCCTGACATCCCCACCACCCAGTAAACATCCGGTGTAAACCAGTACAGGCCGAGGCTCGATGCCAGGCAACACAGGATCAGGACGACCAGCCATGACCGGGCGGAAACTTCATCGGCGAACAGCCAGCCGATCATCAGGAACCCGGCCACGTTCAGCGCCAGGTGACGCCACCCCAGGTGAATGAAATTTGCGGTCAAAATGCGCCATACTTGCCCGGATGCCAGCGCATCGCGGTCGTAGCGCAGCATCGCGCGCCACTCCTCGGGCAATGCCTGCAGGGCCGCCATCAGGGCCGCCACGGCCAGCCACGGAACCATTGCACGTACCGAAATATCCAGGGAATATGCTTTAGAATTATCGTCTAATGACATTTTTTTAATATATAATCTAACCAGCTTCGACGGTCCTCGTCACCTGTATCGCGCCGATCAGACACACGATCCGGGACTGAAGTTACTGACACCGCCGAACAGTCGCTTTAGAGTCGCCGGATCATCTCAGAAACACGGACTATTTTCATGACATCGCGAATCGCTTTACACCGCATGGACCATCACGACGGGTTTACGCTGATAGAAATCATGGTCGTCGTCGTGATCCTCGGCATCCTGGCGGCATTAATTGCCCCCAACGTCATCAATCGCATCGATGACGCACAATCTGTCAAGATAAAACAGGATCTGCGCACGATCGAAAGTGCCCTGAAGTTGTATCGACTGGATAATTTCCGCTATCCCGACACCGAAGCCGGTCTGGAAGCGCTGGTGACGCCTCCGCAGGATCCGAATGCGCACTGGCCCGCCGGCGGTTATCTCGATCGCCTGCCCAAGGATCCGTGGGACCGTCCCTATCAGTATTTGTATCCCGGCAACCAGGGCGAATTCGATATCTACACCCTCGGCAGAGATGGCCAGCCGGGCGGTGAAGGACTCGATGCCGATATCGGCAACTGGACGCTCGACTGACGTCCACTGCCTGCAGGCCACCCGGACGAACATGGCGCCGTTAGCGCACGCCCGATTCCCTGTTTCCCGGCGTTCTGCCGGGTTTACGCTGCTCGAATTACTCGTCGTGGTGTTCATCATCGGCATCCTGGCGACCATGTTCACGTTATCGATCGGCGTACTGGGTAACGACCCCGAACTGGAAAAAGAGGCCGACCGCCTGCGGGCGCTGGTGAATCTCGCCCGCGAAGATACCGTCACCCAGGGGCATGAACTCGGCCTGCATTTCTATCCGGACGGTTATGAATTCGCGGTCTTTCAGGAAGACTTTGTCGAATATCACAACCCTGATGACGAAGTGCAGGACCAGTCGGAATGGATCGTGCTCGGACCCGGGACCTTGCTCAAGCCACGCCATCTGCCCGAAAGTGTCGTCATTGAACTGGAAATCGACGGACGACAGATCGTACTCAGGCAAAAGACCCGGCAGCAGACTTTCGACCCGGCCGCCGAACAGGATCCGGCTCTTGCGGCCAATAAGGTACCGTATCGCCCGCAGATCTGGCTCTATTCCACCGGTGACATGAGCCCGTTTACGATCCGCTTTCGCAGGGAGTTCGGCGATGACCAACTGGTTCTTGAATTCGGTGATGACGGCACGGTCGAGTTGAGCGAGAACTGATGGTAAATCAATCAGACCGGCGGCCACGCCATGCGCTGTGTCACGGCTTCACGTTACTCGAAGTGCTGGTGGCCATGGCCATCCTGAGCCTGGGAATGATCGCCGTCTTCAGCGGCATGAACCAGTCGCTGAACGTCACGACCCGCTTGCGCGACAAGACACTGGCTAGCTGGATCGCCCTGAACCGGATTGCCGAAATGCAGGTCACCGGCGAGTACCCGGATGCGGGCAACCGGCATGACCAGGTCGAGATGGCCCATATGGATTGGGTGTACGACATGCAGATCTCGAATATTCCACAGATCGAGATGCGGCGCATCGATATCACGGTCAGCTTTGTCGGTTCGCCCGACGATATCCTGGCGACCGTGGTCGGTTTTATCGGGCCGCAGCTGGTTGGCACTCCCGGCCAGCCGGGTCCCGGAACCCGGCCCGATAGTGGCAATCAATCGGCCAACGGTTTTGGCACGGGCTGGGAACCGCCGCTGGAAAATCCCGGTGAAACCCGGTGATGGATCCCGCCCGGCAACCGCCCTGCCGCGGGTTACGATACGGCGGTTTCACGCTGATCGAACTGCTGGTGGCCATGGCTATTTTCGCCATCATCAGCGCCCTGGCGCTGGGCGGCCTGAACGCCATCGCAACACAACAAACGATTGCAAAAGATCAGATTGAACGCCTCGGCGCCTTGCAACGTACCATGCGGTTCCTGACCGAAGACTTCGCCCAGCTGAACCCGCGATACGTCCGCGACGTCCTGGGCCGGAGCAATGAACCGCCCCTGATCGCCGACCTGGGCGACGGTACGATTGTCAGGCTCAGTCGCGGCGGCTGGCGCAACCCGGTCCCGGTGAAAAGAGGTACTTTGCAGCGTGTCCAGTATCGGCTCGAGGACGACGTCCTGTACCGCGAATACTGGCCTGTCATGGATCACCCGCTGGGAATGGAACCCAGGCAAATGGAACTGATCGACGGGGTCGAGGAAATCACGATCGAATACCTGGACAATCAATCCCGGTGGCAGGTTCAGTGGCCGCCCCTGGGCACGCAAAATACGACGGATTTCACTTACCCCCGGGCCGTCAGAATCACGCTGAACCTGATGGACTGGGGCGAAATCGTGCGCATCGTGGATTTGCTGTGACCGGGTATCGTCGGCACCCGTCAATTCGACAACGCGGCATCGCCGCCGTTACGGCACTGCTCGTCGTGGCGATTGCAACGGTTCTGGCCGCCGAACTTGCCTGGGAGCTACACGTTGACATTCAGCGTACCGAATCGATGCTGTTACGCAATCAGGCCATTCAATTCGCCCTGGGCGCCGAACTGATGGCCGCCGACGGACTGCGCAAGGATTTCGAAAGCGACGAGGAAAACAACCAGCATTGCGATTACCCGGGGGAAGGCTGGGACGAGGAAATCACATTACCGTTCGAAGGTGGCACGGTACGCGGCAAAATTACCGACATGCAGGGCCGCTTTAACCTGAACAACCTGCTGGTCAATGGCGTAAAAGACCAGGAAACGTTTGATTTTTTCGGTCGCCTTCTCGACCAGCTCGGGCTGGAGCGCGATCTGGCCGCGAAAGTGCTGGACTGGATCGATCCGGACCAGGTCGAGGAATTCGGCGGTGCCGAAGACGGTATCTACACGGCGCAGACACCCCCGTATCGCGCTGCAAATACCTGGTTTACGACAACGACGGAATTAATGGCCGTGGACGGGTTCATCGATAACCGAACCACCGATGCGCGCCAGGACGCGTTTTCGCTGATCGAAAGATACGTTGCCGCTTTACCGAGCGGGCAAAAAATCAACGTCAACAGCGCCGAGGACCCCCTGCTGCTCGCCATGTCGAAGGATTCCGGTTCCCGGGACGCGGCCCCGCTGCGGGCCAATCGACCCTATTGCGACCTGCTGGCTGCCCAAGGCACCGCGAGTTCGTTTATGGCCGATGCCAAGGGCGTTATCGATGAGAATTTTGCGAACAAGTACCTTGATGTCGGCACCAGCTTCTTTCAACTTAAGGTGCTGGTAACCCTTGGCACTACCCAGCTCACTATGTACAGTCTGCTGTACCGCGATGCGAACGGACTCGTGATCACCAAACTGCGGTATTTCGATACCAAATGAACGGACCTGAACTTTTCTCGCATGACTGATTTCCTTGTATTGCGCTTTACCGACATTCCGACCGAACCGGTCGAATGGATCATTGTCGATCAGTCCGGCGTTCCGACAGGTGAAATCGAGCATGGCGACCTGCAGGCAGCGGCCGAAGCGGCCCGCGGCAAACAGGTCATCGCACTGGTACCGGGCACGAACGTGCTGCACACATTCGTGGATATTCCCATCCGCAATCACGCCAGACTGCTGCAGGCCATTCCGTTTGCCCTGGAAGAGCAGCTGGCAGGAGATATCGAGGAATTACATTTTGCCGCCGGCAAGCGCGACGAGAACGGACGGGTGCCGGTCGCCGTCGTACAACGCCTGAAAATGGAAGCCTGGCTCGAACAGATCTCGGCTGTCGAGCTGGACCTGGCCGGGGTATACAGCGACAGTGATGCCCTTGGCGATATACCGAACACCACGATCTTGCTCGTCGAAGCGAATCGGGCCACGATTCGCGACTCCAAGGGTCAGGTCATCGCGACGGATGTCGATTCGATTCAGACCCTCACCGACCTGTGGCTAAACCGGCACAACGACACGGGCGATGACGAGCTGCCGTCACCGATCAATCTGCTCGTCTATGTCACTCCTGAATTCGAAGCGACGCTGCAGCCGGTCATCGATCAATTGCGAGCCAGGGTCGAGACCCTTGACGTCATGTCCCTGCCCGACGGCGGATTACCGCGCATGGCTGCCCAGAGCCTGGCAGCGCCAGGCATTAACCTGCTGCAGGGCGTCTACGCTCCCCGTTCGACATTGGCAGCGTACTGGCCTGCCTGGCGTGTTGCGGCCGCTCTGCTGGTCGGGCTGTGCGTGCTGCTGCTCGGCTCAAAATTACTCGAAATCTCGAGTCTCGACAAACAGGCGGCCGTGCTGGACCGGGCGATCGAACAGGCCATGCACTTCACCTTTCCGGAAGTCGGCGAGATTCGTGACGCGCGCGCCTTGTTCGACAGCAAATTGCGGATGCTCGGCAACGCAAATCCCGGTGCGGGCGATACCGGTTTCCTCGACACGCTCGATCATGTCGCCGGAGCAGTTGCGGAGCATGGGGGTGCGGCGGCGAAGATCGAATCGATCAATTTCCGTTCCGGCATCATGGAACTCAGGGTCGCGGCGCCGAATGTCGAATCGCTGGACAAAATCCGGGAGTCGATCGCACGGGATGACCGCTTGCAGGCCGAGATACAGTCCGCCAACCCGGACGGCGACATGGTGCATGGTCGGCTACGGATAAAAGCGGCGGGCAGCTGAAGTGCGGGAATGGTTTTATAAACTTGCACCACGCGAGCGATTGCTCGTCGGCACCGCGGCTGTTCTGACCGGCATCCTGCTGATCGTAACGCTGGGCATCAGGCCGATTGTCAGCAAGACGACCAGGGGCCACGAACACATCGAGGATAAACGCAAGTTGTTATCCGAGGTCGAAAGAGTGGCCGAACGGATCGGGCCGCAAACGGGATCGAACCGGGGCACGCCAGGCATCGCCGGTCAGTCCCTCGTCGTTATCGTCGATCGCACGACGCGCAGCAGCGGTCTGGCACCCTATCTGAAACGAAATCAGCCGGACGGCGCCAACAGCATTCGATTACGTTTTGAAAATGCGCCCTTCGATGCCACCATCGAATGGCTGAGCAGCATAAAAAGCGGGTACGGACTGATCGTATCGGCGGCCAACATCGAGGCGGCGAACACGACAGGGCGCGTGAATTGCAATCTGACGTTAACCCGGGGCGGAGGTTAACGGCAGTGCGCCGCAATTATCTGCTTGCCGGCGCCGGTTTCGCCAGCTTCGTTTTTTTTACGCTCGCTTTCATTCCTGCCGGCGTGTTGATCGGCCGGCTCGAAAAAAGTGCAAACGCAGATCTGCACCCGGCCGGTGTCGAAGGCACGATCTGGCACGGACAGTTGCATTCGCTCGACATCGGGGGATGGCAGTTGCGTAACACGCGTTGGGACATCAATCCGGCCGCCCTGCTGCTGGGTCGGGTGACGGCAAACATTGCCACCCGCATTTCGGGCAGCGAACTGGCGGCCGATGCTTCGATCAGCGTGACCAGTTCCGTATCCGTTCGGGATCTGGATGCCGCCGGACCGATAGCTCCTGTCGCATCCGGATTCAACCTGCCGGTCACCGGGGGAGATTACCGGATCCAGATCGCGGCCCTGGATATCTCTGACGCCTGGCCCACCCGCCTGATCGGATCGGTCCATGTCACCGGTGTCCCGATTACGGTCGTCGGCGATGCCACCGGTCCGACCGGCAGTTACACGGTCGCATTCGATGACGAATCGGTACCGGATGACGGTCGACTGCTCGGCGCCCTGTCCGATGACGACGGACCGGTTGAAGTCGACGGTAATATCGTACTGACGCCTCCGAAAAACTATGAAGTACAGGCCAGACTGAAAGCCCGCCCGGACGCGCCGGCAGAAATCACGCAGGCATTGAAATTTGCCGGACCGGTCGACTCGGACGGACGCCACGATTTTTCCATGGCCGGATCACTGTAGGTCGTCGTCGCATTCGACGACGTGAAAGACCTGCAACAACGGGAAGTACAAGGCGGTACGCACCGGCCGATCTTCAAGCCGGAGAAAAGCGTCTCGATAACGCGCGAGCTGCGGGCGATATCGCTCTTCCTCGCTGCGCAGGAAGGTCTCGATATTCCCGCCTTCGTGAACACCGGTTTTGTAATCGACGATCCAGCGCAGACCGTCCTCGCCGACAAACGTTCGATCGATAATGTGATTGCAAAATGCGGCCGAATCGGCGTCGATTGTCGTAATCGGAAGTTCGTTCTGCGCCTGATCGTGCGTAGCGAGCAACCAGCGTCCGCGTGTATCGGCAAGCGTGTCGCGCAACGCATCCAGCGCGCGGCATACTGCCATTTGTTCCTGTTGCCGGCCGACGCCGGCACGCCGTAATACACGGCGCAAATCAGGCTCCAGGGCCGCCACGCGGTCCGCATTCCAGTACTCCACGCCCTCTTCGGCAATCTGTTGCAACCAGCGGTGTACGACGGAACCGACGTGTTTTGTCCAGGTCGATGCCCACTCGAACTCGATCGCCTCGTCGCCGACCGGGGCAGGCTGCCGGCTCGAAGTCCCGCAAGGTTCGGGAAACACCGGCGGGCGCCAGTCTGCAGGCAGCCGCCGCAAGGGTACCGAAAGCATCTCGATGTGCCGCACATCCGCTGACTGGCGACTCTTCTTCGGGAGGTCGAGATCCCCGGTATCGATTTGCCGGACGGCGACAGGCCACAGTCGCCCGAGCAGCGTCTCACCCGACGGCGGGCACGGCGCCGGATCGTCTTCATCAGTGCGCGCCAATTCCGCAAACAGGTGTAAACGACGACAGGCACGGGTCACGGCAACGTACAGCAATCGATCCTGCTCCAGTTTTTCGCGTTCGCGTTCGAAGCCCTACAGCAAATCATGGATCGGATCGCGATCCTGATCGTGGCCCGCGACAGGAGCAGCGACAATACCCGGCAGGCCGTCTTCACTCTCGAATTCGTGAAACAGCAATGGCGGTTTATGGCTGTGGCGTGTACCCCGGGCGAGCCCGGGCAGGATGACCGTGTCGAATTCGAGGCCCTTGGCCTTGTGAATCGTCATGATCCTGACGCGATCCTCGCTCCCGCCGCGACTGACAGACTGGCCCTTCAATACACGGAGCAAATCCAGCCCGTCACCGTTCTCGGCTTCCAGCACGCCGATCCGGTCGAACAACTGGTCGACAATGGCCAGTTCGCTTTCGATATCGGGACCGAGCGTCGCCGGGCCGCCCATTTGCAGCCAGGCACTCTCGACGAGATCGCGCAAAGCGACCGAACCGAATCGATCGAGTGCCGCGGCAAGTACCGGCCGGCAACGATCGAGGCGCGCACGACCGTCCGGTGAAATCTGTTCGAGTCGCGCCGAATCGTTCATCAGCGTCCAGATGCAGGCCGCGTGATCGTCGGCCGCCAGCGCGTGCAGATCGGCCAGCGTCAGACCGCACCAGGGCGCCCGCAGCAGCCCGAGCCAGGCGATTCGGTCACCCGGGTGCAGTAATGCGCGGGTCAGCGCCACCAGATCCTGCACGATGCTCTGTTCATCCAGATTCTCCAGTCCCGTGGCCGTGAACGGTATGCCACGCCGACGGAGACTCCGGCCGATCTCGACGGCATGGCGGCGACTGCGCACCAGGATGCCGATTTCCCTCGCATCCGGCTGCACTGTGGATTCCCCCGGTACCTGCCGCCACTCGAGCAGGGTCTGCTCCACGAGGCCGGCAATCCGGTTGGCCTCGAACTTCGGCTGCCCGAACGGCACCGGATGCCAGTGAACACAGGAACCGGAGTGGCCGGACAACATCGGTTCACTCGGCACAAACGAAATCGCGCCGGTCGCCGCATCCTCGCGAGCCGGAAAAATCGCTTTGAACGCATCGTTGAACCAGTTGACGATGGCCGGACTCGAACGGAAATTTGCTTTTAAAACCAGTTCGTCGAGCTGCAACCCGCCGATACCATGCTCGCGCGCGGCGAGGAACAGACCGACTTCGGCCTCGCGAAACCGGTAAATCGATTGCATCGGATCGCCGACCAGGAACAGGCTCCGGTCCGGTTCGGACTCCCAGCCTTCCGTCAGCCGCTCGATCAATTTGTATTGCGAACGGGATGTATCCTGGAACTCGTCAAGCAATATGTGCCTGATCTGGTAATCCAGGGCAAGGCGCAGGTCGCTCGCCGCGTCAGCAGTGCCCAGGGCAGCCACGGCCTCCTGCGCAACCTCGGTGTAGTCGGTGACGTTCCGGTCGGCAAATACATTCTTGAGTACCGCCACAGTCAGCGGTAAAACCTGCCAGAGCGCGTCGATCAGCGCCCACTGAGACTCGCTGTACCGGGTCCCGGGCAGCGCGTCCACGGCATGCAGTGCGCTACGAAACGACTCATATTCCTGCAGGCGCACCAGCAGCGCCGATGCCTGTTCCTTGCGCAGACCGGCTGCCTCGCCCCCGACAGGAAACCCGCAGGTCTTGTCGACCCTTTTGCGCCAGTTGCCGTTGCGCGTTTGCAGGCAAACCTGCATGCCGCGCCACAGGTCGATATCGGCGATCCGGGGTTCAGGCAAACCATGCCGGTCGTGCCATGACGCCAGCGGCGAGTCGGGTTTTTCACTCCTGATTTGCTCGCCGGCATAGCGAAGAAGATTCACGATGTTCTCGTACTCGTCGCACGGAACGGCGGCATGCACGCGGCGTAAATATATTTCCACCAGCAAGTGCAGGGACGCTTCGAACCGGTTTTTTCTTTCCTGCGGATCACCGTCACGACCCGACCCGGTCAACCGCAGCCACTGGTCGCGACGTTCGAGCATGACCAGCAAATAGGTTTCGACGATATCGTCACGATTATCGCAGTGCGCAAGCAACGTGCGGACGGCCTCTCCGCTTCGCCCCGGTTCTTCGGCCATCAATAGCATCTCGCGAATGGCTGCGCGGTAGACCGGCTCCGGATCCTCGGCAATCGGATTTTGCGACGTCACGCCTGCACTCAGCGGTACCCGGCGTGCCAGGCCGGCATTGACGGCATCAATCGTGCTGATCCTGAGCCGAGTCGGAAAATCGAGCAGTTGCCAGCCACGTTCGCCGGAACGTTCCAGGACGTCACAAGCCAGCCGGTAACCGAGCGCCAGGTGCGGCGCAGCCGGCTCGGTGCCCTGTTCGGCGGCCCGCAACGCAGTTTCGATTCGGGTCCGCATTTCACCCGCTGCCTTGCGAGTGAAGGTAATAGCAAGCACCTCCTCCGGTTCGCCCACGACACTCAGCAAGCGCAGATATCGCTGGATCAGTAGCTCGGTCTTGCCCGAACCTGCCGGTGCCTGAACGATGAACGAGCGGCGCGGATCCAGTGCCGTGTCGCGTGCGGCCTGGTCTGACGGCGGATGTGCATGGCTCATGTGCACGCCTCGTCGATCGGCCCCAGCGCCCAGCGCCGGGTCAGCATGGCATATTCGCCGGTGGCAAGCTTGTCACCGGCAACGTCGATGCGGCAATCGCCGTGACGAAATTCATCGATCAGGCGCTCGCAGGTCGCGCGCCAGTCTTCGAGCTGCCGTTGCCACGCATCGACCTCCATGACCTGAAACGCTTTTCTGCCCCGCGTTGCGCCGGCATTGATCCCCCAGTCGTCCGCCCCCATGCCGGCGATACTCAGCGCCCTGGCGTGCAACCAGTACAGGGCAATACCGTCGGCTTGTCCGTACGCAGCATACAGAGGCAGTTGCATTTCCAGCGGCCGTTCTCCGAGCCACTTCGTGATACCGAATTTGCCTCCGGTCTTGTAATCGATCACCAGCAAGCGGCCTTCTTCGGAACGATCGACACGATCGAAACGTACCGTAAGCGTTATACCCCCAACGACGATTTGACGACGATCTTCAAGCGCCACAACCTCGACCCGTCCGCGCCGCCGATCCCGCTCGATCAGCGCATGCAATAATCGCTCCAGGCGCATTCGCTCGGTAGCTCGCAAGGTCTCGGCCAGCGGATGCATCGGCGGCACATGCCTGTCGAGAGTGCGGGAAATCGCAGCCGCAGCCGCTTGCTCGAGCGTCGATTCTGATGCCGAGAGCGGCCCGCCGCCGGCACGAAGCCCCGCGTAAAAAAATTCTGCGGCATCGTGCGCGAGCTTGCCGCGGGTTGCGGCATCGAGAGCAAACGGCGGCGCGGTCAATTCGGTCGCGCCGAGTCGCAATTCGAAAAATGCCCGTGCCGGGCAGGCCGACTGCAAATTCAGCAGCCGGCTGCCGCCGCGAATCGCCTCATTTTCACCGACGGCCGGCGGCAGATCTTCCCTTTCGGTCGTGCATTCATCACGTTGGTGCAACTCGCGATAACCGGCGGCCGTCGTGTCGATACCGAGCCGTTCCGGCGTGACGAGCGGCAGACCGGCGATATGCGGCGACAGGACCAGGGATTCTTCGCCGTCGTGCGCCGGACAGCTGGCGACGCATTCCGGCGCAGCGCCAAACAATGCCTGCAATGCATTCAGCGCACGTGCCCGATAGAGGCCCGGCACGGCCTCGGGAATCCCGCGCGCGCGCTGCAGGCCGGGCGCAATCAGCGGTGACGGGCGCGGTTCGCCGGGCCAGGCCGCACTCGTCATGCCGCCGAGCCACAGTGCATCGAAACGCATGCCGCCAGCCTGCGTCGGGGTCACGATATGTATACCGTCATCGCGTTCGTTCCGGCGCAGCACCTGTTCGCGTAGCGTCTCGCCGAGCAGCCCCAGCGCCTGGCGATAACCGACCTGCCCGGTGACCTCGCCCAGTGACGCGAAACGCTCCAGGGCCAGATGCCAGGTGTCGAAGTTCACCCCTTCAGACTGAGACAATGCCCGCCCCTGGCAAAATTGCGCTGCACGCAATAATTGTTCGAACGCTTCGACCCAGTTACCCGGGTCGTCACGGCGGGGCATCTGCCGGCCCTGTCGCAGCAACACATCCAGAATATCGAGAAAGATCTTCGGACCGCCGTCTTCAGTACTAGAAAATTTCTTGCGCAGGGTGTGCAAATTGACATGCTGCAAACGATCGTCTCGCAACCGCAGATCCAGCTGCGCGCGCTCGGCGGCCTCGATCGCCCAACCGCCCACATAAGGCGAAAGCAGCAATTGACCGGCTTCGCGGTAATCGAGCCTGCCTTCGGGCACGCGCAGCAGGAGCTGGGCCGTGCGCGCGAGTGCCGTGTCCGCCAATCGCTGGCTGTCGGCCACGGCAACCGGAAACAGCGCAGCGTCCCGCTCGCGCCACACCGGATCGAATACGTCGAGGAAACTGCGCCGGTAAGCGCCGGCCGACCTTGCCAGGTCGGGTACGACGACCCCGATCAGGCCATCTGGCCTGGCTTTGAGGCGCGTGCGCGCCCATTGTGCGGCCACGAGTCGCTCGTCGGCCGGATCGTCGCAATGAATGCGATAACCGCCAACCGTATTGGTAGCGGGTGCGGCAATCCGTCCGGCCAGCAAATTGACATCGACGAGGCGATCGAAGAGTTGCGCTTCGGCAGCGGTTGGATAATCGAAGCCGGCGAGCACGAGCTTTCCCCGGATCGATATTGACTCCGTACCGAATTCAGGCAACAGCAGTGCGGGCAACCCGGTCGCGTCGACCCAATCGCGTTCCCGGCAAATCACCGCAAATCGCTCGGCCCAGGCGGCAAAGAACTGCGTATCCGGCCCCGAGGCAGCCGCTCGCAGGTCGGAACTGCCAATCAGCCAGTTCCCGGCAACGACCCGCGCCTCGCGAACGAGACGCTCGACCCCGGCGCCCGGTGAACCATTCTCGGCGAGCTCGCGAACAATGCCCTGCGAAACATGCCGGAACTGCCCGGCGTTGAGCAATATCCTGCGGCCGGCGGCACCGCCGGTGACCAGCGACTGTTCCCAGCAGCGTTCAAGCCATTGTGGCAAAGCCAGGATGTCGGGCGTAAACCATGCCGTTACCCCCGCCCGCTTCCGTTCGATACCCGCCCGCCAGCGCAGGTGTCGAGCCAGTCGATTACCCGGCGTTATAACCGTGGCCCCGGCCTCAATCGCGTCGGTCAGTTCGATGGTTTTCAGAGTAGCGGCCGTGATGATTCATCCGGTGGTTATAACGGCTTGTCAGAGTGGCGTTCCGGCATCGGTTACGGGCTTTCCCCGGACGTTTCCGAAGGGGTTACCGAACGAAAAAGACCGCCCCGGGAAATGCTCGCGAGACAGGCAAAAATCTCTATCCCGATTTCGCATACGACTCCAATACGTCCTCGATCCGGACAAACACCTCATGGATCGTATCGACATCCGGCAACAACGTAATCCGGAAATAATTATTGTAATTCACATTGAAACTGACCCCCGGCGCGACGAGCACATGTTTTTGCTCGAGCAGATCCAGCGCAAATTCATTGTCATCGAACGCCGGCAATATCCCGGTATCGACACCGACAAATGCATACATCGACCCGCTCGGCTCAACGAGCCGCAGGAACCGGCTCGCCGCGACACCGTCGATGATCGCCTGGCGCGTCTCGAACAACCTGCCGCCCGGACTCACCAGTTCGAGAATGCTCTGATGACCGCCCAGCGCGGTCTGCACGGCCCACTGCGCCGGCACGTTGCTGCACAGGCGCAACGAGGCCAGCAACTCGAGCGCATTGAGATACTCGTCCGCGCGATCGATATTGCCGCTCAGGACAGCCCAGCCCACCCGGTAACCGCAGGCCCGATAGACCTTCGACAGGCCGCTGAACGTGACGCAGATTCCGTCCGTGACCAGCGTCGCCAGCGGTATGAACTCCGCCTCGCCATAGGTCATTTCATCGTAGATTTCATCGCTGAAAATAACCAGCCCGTGACGTTCTGCGAGCCCGGCAATCGCTTCGAGGGTCGCGCGCGAATAAACCGCACCGGTGGGATTATTCGGATTGATAATGACGATCGCACGCGTCCGGTCGGTGATCAGGCTTTGCAGGGCCTCCAGATCCGGTTCGTGGCCGGTTTCCGGCGGACACGGATAATGCACCGGCCTGCCCTGGTTCAACGTGACGCCGGCCGTCCACAAGGGGTAATCGGGACTCGGCACCAGCACTTCGTCGCCGGAATTGAGCAGGCCGCGCAATGTCATGTCGATCAGTTCGCTGACGCCGTTACCGATGAACACATGCTCGGCCGTTACGCCGCAAATACCCCGATCCTGCTGCTGCATGACGACGGCTTCGCGTGCCGGGAAAATACCCTTCTGGTGGCAATACCCTTCGCTGCTCTGCAGATTTTCAATCATCGCCAGGCGCATGGTCTCGGGCGTGCGGAAACCGAAGGCGCCCGGGTTGCCGATATTCAGGGAAATGATCTCGTAACCCTGGCGTTCCATTTCGTGCGCACGGTTGGCAAGTTTGCCGCGAATTTCGTAACGAACATCGCGCAATGCCGTACTCGTTATAACCGAACCAGTCATCTCGATTCTCCCGTGGGTTTCAGGCCAGACGTGCGCTCGGCTTTCCGGCAAATGCAGACTTGCGCATGTCAAGCATCGAGGCTGCGATCGCTGCTGCCAGCAATAAACCGGAAATGACCGCGAAGGGTAAAAAATACGAACCCGAAGAAACATATAATGCACCCGTGACGACAGGCCCGGCCGCACCTCCGGCTGCATCCAGAATATTGATGGCGGCCAGGACCTTGCCCAGTGAGCGCATGCCGAACAGATCGGGCGACAGCAGCTGGATCAGGGTATAAATACCGCCCCAGCCGAATCCGAAAAAAATCAACCCGGTCCAGAGCGCGATAGTGCTGGTCCGGCTGATCGCGAGCAACAAACACACGCTGCCGCCGAACATCAATGCAAGCCCGACGAGCAGCATCAGCTTGCGGCCAAAATTCTCCGCCAGAAAACCGCTGATGACCTTGCCGACGAGTCCGCCGATAAACAGGATCGAAACCGCCGTCGAGGCAACCTGCGGCGAATAATCGGACTTGCTCATATAGATGAATACATTGGTCGTCATGCCGAGGATCGAATAAAACGTACACATGGCGATACTCGCAACGATCCAGAAATTCCGGCTGCTCAACGCCTGACCGATCGTGTGGCCGGGTAATTCGCGCGGCGGCTCCGCGCTTTGCGCGCGCGACGGTTTGCCGGCACTCATCGGCCCGTTCCTGATCGCGAAAAAGACGACCGGCAACAAGGCGAGCGGAATCCACGCCAGCCACCCGAAGGCCTGGCGCCAGCCGGCCGTGGAAATCAGCCAGGTATTGAGTTTCGGAAAAAACGCGTTACCCAGGCTCGTTCCGGCCAATACCAGCCCGATGGCCAGCCCGCGCTGCCTGTCGAACCAGCTCGAGATCAGGTACACATTGACCATCAATCCGCACATGGCCAGTACCGCGCCGAAACCGGCGCTGATCCAGTAGGCCTGCGTCAGCTGGTCGATTCTTGCGTACAGCAGGTTGCCGACGGCCAGCATGGCAAGTCCGGTCAGCAACAGCGGCTTCACACCCACCTTGTCGGTCAGCCACCCTGCTCCGAGGCCGCAGACGGCGGCAGACAGGAACATGATCGTATCGCGCCACTTGATATCCGACACGCTGACCGTGGTCCCGCTGGCCTGTGAAATCGCATCCATCAACTTGATGTCGAAGACGGCCATCCCGCCGAGCGTCATGCCGTTGGATACGAACAGAATGAGGAATGCACAGGCGCAGATTACCCATCGCCAGGCGCGAACTTCCGGTGTATTGCCAGTCATCGATTCAACCTTTCTGCGCTTGCCATGAATACGAGGTGCACATTAACGGAATAAAACCGGGGTACCAAGCCGGTATTTACTGCGCGGAAGATCAACGCGAGCGCGGCGCGAGTCCGGCCAGTGCGGCGATGATATAGACGACCACGGATACGAACAGGCCGGTCAGGGCCGGAACCATCGTATCGGCACGAACGAGTATGTCGTGCGAATTCATGACCGCCGCCGCCGCACCGGCGAGGTAGGCGATGACCGCCGCCGGGTTCCAGGCGGGTACGCGATCAAGCATCCCGGGTTCGAATCGGGTCTTCAAAATGACATAGTAATGCGCGATGACCGGGCCTATCAGGGGCGGCACGATACTGGCCAGAAATTCGATCCAGTCCATGAAATGCTGATAGATGCCCAGGCCCACAATGGTGCCGATCAGCCCGCAAATGACGGTCATGACCCGCTGCGGCCGGCGCAGGACACTGGCGGTCTGAATCACCGGCAGGTAAAGGTTTGCGTCCCCGGTGGTCCACAGCGCCAGGCTCATGCCGACGATGCCGGTGTACATGATGAACAGGCCCTGCTCACGCAAATAAACGGTGAAATCGAACGTGCCCGATACTACGCCGCCGAGGGCGCCAACCACCTGCAAAAACCATTGCGCGATAATCATGACGATGAACGGAATCGCAATCGCGACCCAGGCCTTGCGCGCAAAACGCGTGTATTCGGGCATCACGATGGCGCCGACGATCCACGAACCGATGACGATGTTGACGGCCTTGAGCATCGTCAGCGGCGTATCCGAACCGGCTGCCCGGGCAGCCGATAACGCGAGAAAGGCGGACCAGCCGCCGGCCTGATCCACATTCAGCCAGATGGAGTACAGACCGACGAGAACCAGGACGCTGACCGACGGCATGCTGACCCATTCGAGCCCCTTGACGCCGAAATAGGTCGTAATGGTGAATAAAGTTCCGGCAAGGAGCGCGACGAGATAAAAGGCCGTACCCTGGGATTCGCCCGCCCAGGCAACGCCGAAGGCGCCCACGACGATACCCTGCCACCCGATCAGCAGCAACGCGATGATCATCACCGGGATAAAGGCGCCGAATTTGCCGTAGACGAGTTGATATAACAGGCCGCTGTTGCAAGCGGTTCGATAACCGATATATCCGACCAGGGCGCCGATTACGAAATTCGCCGCATTGCCGGCAAAAGTGGCTGCCACGATGTCCGGCCAGAAGACCTGGCCGCTGCCGAGCATGCCGCCGACAAACAAGCCGGTTACCAGGAACCCCCAGCCAAAAGCCAGCGTCAGCAAGGGCCCGGTGCCCCTGCGCTGCCCGTCGCTCAACGGCGCGACCGGGTTATCCGCGCTGTTTTTCTCGGCCTCGGAGTCGTAACGCCACCAACGTTCGAACCTGTTCATAGTTGCCCCCCGGGCTTTCAAATCTTCCGGATTGACGGGACCGGTGATAGTGAACGGCCTGGCCGCGATCCCGCCGGCTGAAGGGACAATCGCAACCCGGCTCCGCTGACAGCACGCGACCTGCTCCTGTGCTGCCCCTCAGTCGACGTGCCGGAGCTCGACCAGTTCGTAATAGGTCTGCATATATCCGCCGATGTCTCCGCGCAGAAATGTGAAATCGCCGTCATTCGTACACCAGATATCGTAAGGCGGATGCGCCTCGGGCAGACCCGGAGAGGATACGAAGCGAAAATGCAGCGCATCGAACTTGCCCGCCTCGACTTCGATCGCCTCCTCGCCGACGTATTCGACACCGAAACCGATGCGGAACAGCATGGGGCCCGTGGCACCGCGATGGTCCGGGGACGACAGCAACATTTCATCGATGCTCTGCACTTCGTTCGACGGTTTGCCCAGGTCGAAAAGGCGCATATGCCAGGAATCGCAGGCAATGGCGTGATTTTGAAATGTCTTCAGGCGGCCATTCGTTTCCATGCGCTGGGAGACCCGTCCATCGAGCAGGGAGTTGGTTTCACACTCGGCAAAGTCCGGGCCGAACCGGAACCAGCCGCTGCCCATGAATTTATCGTCGACCGACAAACGCACGAAGCAATCCATCGGGTACCAGTCTTCGTCGATGCTGTAGGTGATGTCGCGCATGACGCTCGGCCGATCATCGATTTCACAGTGGGCGGTCATCGTGCGCTTGCCGTCGCTGTGCACATCCACATGGAAATACTCGCGTCCCCGGACCTGGTCCATGCGTTCGGGCTTTTTGCTCGTATATCGGATCGTGCCGCGAATCGACCGATGATCTCTTTGTAAAATTTCGTCGCTCATCCTTAATTTTCCTTCTACCGACCTGGCAAGGGTGTGTGTTAATGATTTATTCGACGACAACCGGCCGCTGTCCGGAACTGATCCAGTCGCTCCACGAGCCCGCATACAATGCAGCCCCCGGCATGTCGGCTATCTCCAGGGCCAGCAACGTCTGGCAGGCCGTTACGCCCGAGCCGCACATGCAGGCGACGGTTTCCATGGGCCGGTCACCGATCCGTGCGCGATAGTATGCCTGTAATTCGACCGACGGACGGAAACATTTGTCAGCGTCCAGGTTGTCCTGCAACGGCGTGTTGAGCGCACCGGGCACGTGACCGGCAAGCCGGTCGATCGGCTCGGCGTGTCCGGAAAAGCGGTTGGCTGCGCGTGCATCGAGCAAGACCAGGCGATCGGCGGCCAGTTCCGCTGCGACGGTTTCAGCCTCGATGACCGGCATCGATCCGGGACGCGGGACAAAGGTCGCCGGCACCGGCGAGGACGGCGCGTTTGTCAGCGGACCGTCGGCGGCGGCCCATGCGTCCAGTCCGCCATCGAGGACCGCGGCCTGCCGATGGCCAAGCCAGCGCAGCAGCCACCAGAGCCTGGCTGCTACGGCGTTGCCGGCATCGTCACAGGCCACGACGACCGAGTCGGCACCGATACCCCAACCGGCCAGCACGCTGGCGAGTCGGGCCGGATCGGGCAGCGGATGCCGGCCGCCCGACCCGTCAGCGCTCACCGGCGCTGCCAGATCCCGATCCAGATCGGCATATACGGCGCCGGGTATGTGCCCGGCCTTATAAGCGGTCCGGCCGGCCCCCGGTTTCAGCAGATTGAACCGGCAATCGACGATGACCCAGCGGGGGTCGTCGAGATGGGCGTACAGCTCCTCCGCGCTGACGCAATGTGCATTGACTGGGTTACTCAAGGCCATTTTCCTCCAGGAGCATCAAACAACGGCTTGTCACCACCACACGATCCGGGGAAAATATCACGTTTTCGCGAACGGACCCCGGTCGGGCTGAAGGGTAGCCCGATCTGCGGATCCGCAACCCGTCTGCCGCGGCTCGTGTGCCCGGATCAGCAAAGGACCCAGGAGTCTGTGCATGAACAAAGTAATGGTCTGCCTGAAGCGCGTCGTCGACTATAACGTGCGCATTCGGGTCAAACCCGATCAATCCGGTGTCGTGACCGAAGGCGTCAAAATGAGCATCAATCCGTTTGACGAAATCGCGCTCGAAGAAGCGATGAGCCTGCGCGAGCAAGGCCAGGCGAGCGAAATCTTTGTCGTATCGATCGGCCCGGCGGATTGCCAGCAACAGCTCCGTACCGGACTGGCCATGGGTGCCGACCGCGCAATATTGATCGAAACGGACCAGGAGCTCGAATCCCTGGCCGGTGCGCGGGTCATGCTGAAAATTATCGAAAAAGAGCACCCGGACCTCGTGTTGCTCGGCAAACAGGCCATCGACAACGACTGCAACCAGACGGCCCAGATGCTCGCGGCGCTGTGGGACCGGCCGCAGGCGACTTTTGCGTCGCAGATAGAAACGGCCGACGGTTCACTGCGCGTGACGCGCGAAGTCGACGCCGGACTCGAAGTGATCGATATCGACCTGCCCGCCGTCGTCAGCACAGACCTGCGGCTGAACGAACCACGCTACGTCAAGCTGCCGGATATCATGAAGGCCAAGAAAAAACCGATCGAGACGATCGCGATCGGAGAACTGGGTGTCGACACGGCCGCCCTGTTCGAAGTCACAAACTATGCCGAACCACCGGTGCGCAGCAAGGGACAGATGGTCGATGATGTCGGCAGTCTCGTTGCCGCACTCAGGGAAAAAGGATTTTCGTTATGAGCCAGGTATTGGTCGTTGCCGAACACGACGGGACGGTGTTGAATCCGAGTACATCGAAAACCGTTGCCTGCGCGCAATCGCTCGATGCCGAAGCGATCGACATTGTCGTCTTCGGCGAAGGCATCGACGCCGTGGCCGCACAGGCAGCGAAGCTGCGCGGTGTCTCGCGCGTCCTGACCTGCCAACGCGGCGAAAATGCCCGGCCGCTGGCTGCAATCATTGCACCGCAACTGGCAGCACTGGCCAATGAATCGGGTTATCGCTATGTGTTCGGTCCCTCGACGACCTTCGGCAAGGATCTGATGCCACGGGTCGCGGCCCTGCTCGAAACCGGCCAGATCAGCGATATCATGGAGGTCGTCGATGCGCAGACCTTCAGGCGCCCGATTTATGCCGGTAATGCGATTGTTACCGTGACAACACCGGCCGACCGGACTGTCGTGGCAACCGTTCGCGTCGCTTCATATCGAACCGTCGCCGAGGACGGTTCGGCGTCCATCGAAGCGATCACTGCCACCGCACAACTGCCGACACACACGCGCTATGTAGAACTCAAATCCGAAGCCGGTGACCGGCCCGACCTGCAGGTTGCCAATATCGTCGTTTCGGGCGGCCGCGGCGTGGGCAGCAAGGAAAACTTCGAATTGCTCTACGAATTGGCCGACCGCATCGGCGCCGGCGTGGGCGCCTCCAGGGCAGCCGTCGACGCCGGTTATGTGCCCAATGACATGCAAGTCGGCCAGACCGGCAAGATCATCTCGCCGGATTTGTATATTGCATTCGGCATCTCCGGTGCCATCCAGCACCTGACAGGCATCAAGGATGCCGGCACGATTGTCGCCGTGAACAAGGATCCAGATGCGCCGATCTTCGAGATCGCCGATATCGGCCTGGTCGGCGACCTGTTCGAGGTGATTCCGGCGCTGGGCAAGCTGCTGGAAAAATAATGACGGAAATAACGAACACACACCTGTCCGGATATACCGGACCCTGGCCGTACGGCCCCGAATCAGTCCGGATTACATGCCGACCAGCGGCGCCAGCGAACCGAGAACGTCCACGACCCGTTCCTGGTCACCCGGCTTGACCACGCCGATAACGCATTCGGCCAGAAGCCCGACCCAGATCGCGAGCACGAAGGGACGGCATTTATTCAGGCTGGCCCGCATCGAGGCATTGATCTCGTCGCTGACTTCGTCATTGCGCAGTTTGCCGATGCCGATTGCATAGTCCGGTATGAACTTGCGGATCATCAGCCCGCAGAAAACCAGAAATGCAAAAATACCCAGCTTGGCGCCGATCCAGGGTGCCGTCGCCAGGCGGTCGCTGAAAAATGTGTAGAACGTGACCGAGAAACACAGGTAAACGACCAGCATCCAGCGAAAGTAGTAATCGATTTTGGTCACGATCTTGCCGAGCGGCGTTCCCTCGTTGAAATGAAGAAACAGCACCATAGCCAGCCAGCCCGGACCCAGCGCCACGAACCCGATCGTCTGCCACAGCGGATGCTCGATGCCGATTTCACCGCTCAGCAGTCCGCCGACCGTCAGCATCAACGTCATGCAGATACGCGGCACGAAATCGAGATTGACCATGATTTTGGCGGCCGTCACCCGTGCAGCATTGCTCAACTCCGGATCGACGACCATGCCGCTCGAATAAAACACACCGAGATCGCCGCCAAGCCAATACACGAACAGCAGCAGGTGGAAAACGAGCAGGAGATCGTAAAAACTCATGTGTTATTCCCGTCCCGTCACAGATTTTCCAGGATAAACTCGGCCGCACTGACCCTGAACTCGCCCGGCGCTTCGACATGTAGCTGCGTGACAACGCCGTCATCGACAACCATGGCGAAACGTTTGGCGCGTTGCCCCATGCCGAACCCGCTGGCGTCGAGCTCCAGCCCCAGCGCTTTGGTGTAGTCACCGTTGCCGTCAGCCAGCATGACAACCGAGTCGCCAACACCCTGGTCCTTGCCCCACGCATCCATGACGAACAGATCGTTGACCGACAGGCAGGCAATCGTATCGACACCTTTGGACTTCAGCGCCGCGGCATTCTGCACAAAACCCGGCAGATGCCTGGCCGAACAAGTCGGGGTAAACGCACCGGGTACGGCAAACAGCACAACTTTTTTACCGGCAAACAGCTCGTCACTCGAAACCGAGCCGGGACCGTCGCTTGTCATGACACCAAAACTGCCTGCAGGTACCTTGTCTCCAACCTGAATACTCATGATTTTTTCTCCTTCATTAAACGATCGCCGGGCTTATTTATATGTATCAGCGAGGCCGGCGGCGTATTGTACACGCTTGCCAAAATGCGTTAACCGATAATTATCATCTGACCAGAAAGAGAGACAATCCCGGCCAGAATGTCACGATCTGCAGGCCGATCAGCATCAGGATTGCAAAAGGCGCCACGGCCCGGCATACCGTCCAGAACTTCACGCGAAAGACGGTCATCGCGATAATCAGGTTCAGACCGAGCGGCGGCGTCAGATAGCCGATTTCGAGATTCACGACCGTGATAATGCCCAAATGAACCGGATCGATGCCCTGAGTGGCGGCAACCGGCTGGAGCATGGGGGCCAGGATCAGGATGGCCGAACCGATATCCATCACGCAACCGACGGCCAGTAAAAACAGGTTCATGCCGACCAAAAAGCCGGACGGACTGCCGATCACCTGCTCCAGCCCCCCGACCAGCAATTCGGGTACCTGCTGATAGGCAAGGAATATATTCAGACTCAGTGCAAGCATCAGCACCGGGAACAGGGATCCGAGCAGTTGCGTTGTTTGTCCGACCACATCGTACAAGTCGGCAAATCCCATCTCCCGATACACGAACATCTCGATCAGCAACGCGTAGACAACGGCAACGGCCGCCGATTCGGTCGCCGTGAAATAACCGCTGTAGATGCCGCCGAGAATGATCACCGGCATGGCCAGGGCCCAGAGGCCGCCGCGCAGCGCGGCTCCTGTCTCACGCAGCCATGACCGTTGTAACAATCCGGTCCGGACGCGAATCGAGCGGTTTCGCCACAATGCATAACCGGCCATCAGCGCGACGAGTACCAGCGATGGTCCGAGTCCGGCGATAAACAGATCGGCGACCGAAGTCTGCGTCATGACGCCATACAGGATCAGCGGAATGCTCGGCGGAACAATAATGCCCAGCGTTCCGGCGGCGCACAGCGCTCCGATGGCGAAAGTCTTCGGATAACCGGCCTTGAGCAAGGCGGGATACATGACAGACCCGACGGCAATCAGTGTGACGGTGCCCGATCCGGATACCGCCGCGAACAGCGCGCAGGACAGGATCGCTGCAATCGCCAGGCCACCCGGAATTGGTGCACTGGCTGCTTTCATCAGGCGAATCAGTCGCGCGGCCATTTGGCCGCGTGACATGATATTCCCGGCCAGGATATAGAGCGGAATCGACAGCAGGATTTCCTTGTTCGCCGCATCCCAGGCATCGACGACGATGTTGCCGATGCGCCCATCACCCCAGACCAGCGTGGCATAGGCCGTGGCGACGCCCAGAATCACCAGCAGATTCTGGCGTATCAGCAACAGGGCGAGGATCACGAGCGCGAGGCCGAATCCCGCCATCATTCCCCCTCGCCGCCCGCCGGCTCGGGCCGCAAGTCCGGATACAACGCGTAGAGGCCATGGCGAAAGGTTGCCAGGGCGAATACAAGCGGAAAAACGGCCTGAAACGGCCAGATCACAATACCGAGTATGGCCGATCGTTCACCGAGGATAAAACCGTCATAAACGAAACCGGCGGAAACGATTGAAAAAGCGGCGCAAAACAGCGCCATAACGCCGTCCTGCAGGCGATCGAGGACACCGGACCAGCGGCCCGGTAACCAGTTGTCGGCAAACCGGGGCCGCAAATGCGTGCCGCCGGCCGAGGCCAAGCCGATGCCGAACAGGATAACAAACAGGTTCGCGTAAACGCCGACCTGGCCCGCCCAGTGCAACCCGGTCCCGAGGATCTCCCGGCTGGCGACATCGGCAAACACGACGGCGATCAGCACGAGAAAACCGGCGAAGGTCACGGCCCCCTCGAATCGTTCCAGCCGCTTGAGGGCGATCGTGGCCAGCGGCTGTCCAGTCTGACAAATCACAGTATATATATGTTATATATTATTGTTTTAATGGCTTAATATCCGGGATCATCACCGAGATAATAAGGGCAGACAGCAGGTGCATCACGCCAACGGCCGCAAAGACCGGCGTATAGGAATAGTGCTCCGTGACCCACCCGGTCAAGCCGACGAATAACGTGCCGCCCAGGCTGCCGACGGCACCGAATAACCCCCAGATCGTCGCGACATCCCCGGCCGGGAACAGATCGGCCGGCAACGTGAAGTGGCTCGAAGCCTTCACCTGGATGGCAAACATCGCCACGCAAATCAAGGCGATGGCAACGCCGGCGGATTCTGCCAGCACCGCCAGCAACGCACACGGGACCATCAGCGCTGAAGCCCAGATAATACGTTTGCGGGCTGCATTAACGGACCAGCCGGCGCGAATGAGCCGCGTTCCCAGCCAGCCGCCCGACAAACTGCCCAGATCCGCCGCCACGAACGGGATAGCCACCAGGACGAGCTTTTTCATGTCAAAGCCCCGTTCCTGTGCCAGATACAGCGGCAGCCAGGCCACAAAGAAGTAGAAAGCGCCGTCACTGACCAGGCGGCTGAGCATCAGTCCCCAGACCTCGCGGTATTTCAGGAAGCGGATGAATCCATACCACGGCTCAGCGCTTTCGGATTTACTCGATGTGTCCCGGTCGGCAAGGATCAGATCGAGTTCGGCCGGTGAAATATGCCGATGTTTCTCGGGACTTTCGTAACGGGCATTCCAGATCAGCAACCAGAGCAGCCCGGCCGTACCGGGCACGATAAAAGCCCACTGCCAGCCGAAAGAGACGATCAACCAGACCAGCAGCGGCGGTGCGACAATCGCACCGAGCCCGATGCCCGCGGTGACGATGCCCACTGCCAGTGAACGCTCGGCTCGGGGAAACCATTCCGCCACGGCCTTGACCGCCCCCGGCAGATTCATCGCTTCGGTGATGCCGAGCAAGGCCCGCAGGGAAAAGAAACTCCAGAATCCCCGCCCGAGGGCATGTGCAATGCCGGCCAGGCTCCAGGCGATCACGGCAAATCGAAACGATCGCCGGGTACCGAGGCGATCGACAATCGGGCCGATGACGACCTGCCCGATCCCGTAGGCGAACAGAAATGCCGAGCCAATCAAACCGAACTGAGTATTGCTCAGCGTAAATTTTTCGACGATGACCGGTCCGGCGACGGCAAAGGCCTGCCGGTCCAGATAATTGATCGTCGTGATCAGACACAGCAACAGGGCCATCTGCCAGCGAAGCGGAAATTTCAAACGTTCACCCCCTAATACGTCACGACCTGTCTCCGGAATTACACGGCTGGAACCGACGGGCCGGAAACCAGCATTCTATCGGTGCCCGGTGCTTTGCACAGCCCCAAAAGCGGCTTGATTCCCATTGCTTGCCCCCTTTATGCTGGCGCACCGACCGATACTCATAACAAGGACTGACCATGAGCGCCCTGCCCGAAGACATTGCCACGCCCGCACCAGAGACCCTGGATTTTCTGGCGCGTAAACACCAGCTACTGATCGACGGCCAGTGGGTTGACGCAGCCAGCGGGGCCACCATCGAAGTCGAGGATCCTGCAACCGAAAAAACCATCGCCACGGTCGCCTGCGGCGGGGCCGATGATATCGATCGCGCGGTCGTCGCAGCACGCAAGGCGCTCAAGGGTGAGTGGTCCCGAATCACATCCCATGAACGCAGCCGGTTGATCTGGAAACTGGCCGATGCGCTGGAGGCGCGCCTGAATCTCGCCATCGAACTGGAAGTCCTCGACAACGGCATGCCGCGACCGATCGCAAATATCGCCATTGCCGGGTCCGCCATCAATCACCTGCGCTATTACGCCGGCTGGGCGACGAAGATTCATGGCCAGACGATACCGGTATCGCCCGGCGGAGCCCGAAACGGCGAGTCGTTGACCTACACGCAACGCGAGCCTGTCGGCGTTGTCGGCGCGATCACTCCCTGGAACGCGCCCCTGCCGATGGTCATGCTCAAGCTTGCCCCGGCACTGGCGGCCGGTTGCACGATGGTTCTCAAGCCCGCCGAGATGACGCCACTGACCGCACTGCTGATCGGCCAGCTCACCAGGGAAGTCGGGATACCCGACGGGGTCTTTAATATAGTCGTCGGTCACGGTGCCGACGCCGGTGCGGCACTGTCCGAACACGACGATGTCGATAAGATCGCCTTTACCGGCTCGACGGCGGTCGGCAAGATCATTCTGCGGGCGGCAGCCGGCAACATGAAAAAAGTCTCTCTGGAACTCGGTGGCAAATCCCCGGTCGTCGTCTTTCCGGATGCCGATCTCGACCGGGTCATCCCCGGTGCGGCACGGGGGGCTTTTTTCCTGCAGGGTCAGAACTGCATGGCCGGCACGCGCCTGTTCGTCCACGCCGATGTGTACGATCAGGTCGTCGAAGGCGTCGCGGAGATGGCCCGCGCCTTCAAGATCGGCCCGGGCCTGCAACCGGGAACGGATCTGGGCCCCCTGATCTCGGCCAATCAGGTCAACACGGTCATGGGTTACATCGCGGCCGGAAAACAGACCGATGCCGAACTCGTCTGCGGCGGCGAGGCCATCGAAGGACCGGGTCATTTCGTACAGCCGACCATCTTCGGTCAGACGAACATGGACATGAAGATCGCCAGGGAAGAAATTTTCGGGCCGGTTCTGTGCGTACAGAAGTTCGGCGACTGGGACCTCGATGCGATTGCCGAGCAGTGCAACAGCACGATTTACGGGCTGTCCGGCAGCGTCTGGACCCGCGATATTTCCGTGGCGCACCGGATGGTGAAAAAGATCGATTCGGGCCAGGTCTCGATCAACTGCCATGCGGCCGTCGACCCGGCGATCCCGTTCGGCGGCAACCGGCAATCCGGCTGGGGTCGCGAATTCGGCCAGGAAGGCCTCGAACCCTACCTGAAGACAAAAGCCACCACCGTCATGTTCTGATGCGCCGCCGGCCGGCTATTGCCAGGGCCGGTCCAGTTCGAGTTTTTCCCAGGCCTCGCCGTACATCATCGTGCGAAAAAAGTCGCTCGTGTACAGCGTTCCCGGGTAGGCCGGATCCGGCGCGGACAAATCGTCCAGTGCCGCAATTTGCGCCGGATCGAGATCGACGTTCGCCGCGCCGAGGTTATCTTCTAACTGCACGAGTTTACGCGCACCGATGATCGGCACGACACAGGTCGGGGTTCGCCGCATCATCCAGGCCAGCGCCAGTTGCGCCGCTGTACAGCCCGCCTCTCCGGCCAGTTCGACGAGTCGCTCGGCCACGGCCAGGTTCTTTTCCTGTAATACCTGCGCACGACGCGGACTGCCGGCCAGTCGCGAGCCTTCCTGCTCGCCGCGATCCGCATCGCGATTGAACTTGCCGGTCAGCAGGCCGCCGGCCAGCGGACTCCACGGCGTAATGGCCATCTGTTGTGCATTCGCCAGCGCAAAGTGCTCGCGTTCGATGGTTCGCTCGACGAGATTGTAATGCAGTTGCATGGCTGTAAACGGCGTCCAGCCGCGTTCGTCGGCAAGCGTATTGGCCGCTGAAATCACCCAGGCCGGCGCATTGCTGATGCCGATATGCAGAATCTTTCCCAGGCGAACCTGGTCATCGAGGGCACGCATGACTTCGGCCAGTCCGGTGCTGCCATCCCAGGCATGAACCCAGAACAGGTCGATATATTCCGTCGCGAGGTGACCCAGGCTGGCCTCCAGTGACTGCACGAGATTTTTGCGATGGTTCCCGCCGGCATTCGGATCTGCCGTGCGTGTATTGAGGCTGTACTTGCTCGCCAGCACGATCTGCTCCCGCTCTTCGGCGATAAAAGAACCGAGCATCCGCTCGCTCGTACCGGCATTGTAGATATCGGCGGTGTCGACAAAATTCCCGCCGGCATCCCGGAATGCGTCGTAGATCTTCCGGCAAACGGCCTGCGGCGCACCGATGCCGAATTCCTCGCCAAAGGTCATCGTCCCCAGGCAGAGCTCGGAAACCTTGAGCCCGCTTCTTCCTAATTTCTTATATTTCATAGTATTAAATAGCTTTTATAGAAATAAGTTTATAAATTTCCATGCACGCCGATCCGCATGCTTTACAAAAAACGATTCAATGCGGCAAGATAGCGCTTCGGACCACGAATCACAAAAAATAAAACGGAGCCCGCCACTATGGATATCCAGATCCCCAGCATCGACATGGCAACCATCACCGGCTGGGGGGTTCACCTGATCGCCGCCGTTGCCATTTTCTTTATCGGCAAATGGATCGCAAAAATTCTGACCAATCTGGCCAAGAAAGCAATGAACCGGGCTCAGGTCGAGGATACCCTGGAAAATTTTCTCGGCAACATGCTGTATTACACGTTGATGGCCGCCGTGATCATCGCAACGATCAATCAACTCGGTGTGCAGACCACGTCCCTGCTTGCTGTCGTCGGCGCCGCTGGTCTGGCCATCGGTCTGGCTCTGCAGGGTTCACTGTCTAACTTCGCCTCCGGCGTCATGATCGTCGCATTCCGGCCCTACAAGGTCGGTGACGTGATCCAGGCCGGCGGCGTCACGGGTAACGTCGAGGAAGTGCAGATTTTCACGACGATCATGAAAACACCGGACAACAAGAGAATCATCGTTCCGAACAGCCAGATCATGGCCGGTGAAATCACCAACTTCTCGGCCAACCCGACCCGCCGCGTCGACCTTGTCGCCGGCTGCGGTTACGACGATGATCTCGATAAAGTCCGCAAGGTACTTGAAGATATTATCGCTGCCGATGACCGGATTCTCGCCGACCCGGCGCCGACCATTGCGGTATCGGAACTTGCAGACTCGAGCGTCAACTTCGTGGTCAGGCCGTGGGTCAATTCCGCAGATTACTGGGGCGTTTATTTCGATGTCACCGAGAAAATCAAAAAACGTTTCGATGCCGAGGGCATTTCGATCCCGTTTCCGCAGCGAGACGTCCATGTCTATAACCACGAGGGTGAATGAGCCGGCGACGAGATCTGCCATGCCCCATGCGACTGCAGACACGGCGCGTGCGGCAGACAACCTGAAGGATCGGTACACACGACAGTTACAATCTGTTACAACCTATTGAGTTCCTGACACTTATATTGGGTTGGCTTTCCTGTGACTAACCGCTAAGATTGACCGCCTGACGGTCAAACAGATCCTGTAAAATATGTCATGAGTTCTACTCGCCCAATACGAGCCTTGCTACGCGGACTTGAGGTTCTGCATGTCCTGAATAAACACAACGGCGCGACCGTGTCGGAAGTCGCCAGCTCCATAGATTTGCCGCGCACGACAACGTACCGGATCCTGGAAACGCTGTGCGTCGCTGGCTATGCCTACCGTGCCGCATCCGACGACCGCTATCGACTGACGATCATGGTTCGGGGTCTCAGCGACGGTTTCGACGACGAAGCCTGGGTTACGCAAATCGCCCGCCCTTACATCTACGACCTGTGTCGCGAAATCGTATGGCCGGTGGCCATTGCCACGCTGTCGGGCTCCACCATGCTGGTTCGCCAGACGACCGACCACCAGAGCCCGCTGGCCGTTGAAAAACGCGGCCCCGGATTTCGCGTATCGATACTCGGCTCTGCTGCCGGCTTGTGCTACCTGTCATTCTGCCCGAAGGAGCAACGTGACAGCCTGCTGGATTTACTGGCCAATTCGCGCAAGGAAGAAGACCGTCCCGCCCGCAACCGGAAAAAAATATACGACATTCTCGTCGAAACGCGTAAACGCGGTTTCTCGATCGCACATCGCATGCGCAGGGTGTCCGATGAGCTGAGCGTCTCGGTGCCCATTATTGCCGAAGAACGCCTGCTTGCCGCGCTGACCTTCCGCTGTTCAAGCACGGCTGTCCCGGAGAGCGAAGCGATCAGAAAATTCGTGCCACGACTCAAGGCCGTCGCACAACAGATCGGTCAGGATTTCATCGACCAGCACAAGACGGATGAACTGGTTTCCGCGCCGGCCGGTCCCGCCGAAAAAGAGTTCAGAAACGCCTGATCTTCCGTTCGCTGAAAACCGCTACATCCCGGCCAAAATCTTCTCCCGCTCCTATCGGAACACCGGCGGCTCCGGCGCATCCAGGCCGGTCTCTTCCCTGCAATGGGCACGAATCTCCTCGATCGACGGGCCAAGATTGAACGTCGGAATATCGTCGCCGCGTTCCTGCCTCATTTGCGCACGCAGTGTCTCGGTCGCCGACTCGTCGACAACGCCATTCTCGATGACGACGCCATAATCCCTGGCGCCCTCGACCGTTGCCAGCTTGCGGTTGACATCGGCCAGCACCAGGGCCGGATCGCGAGCCAGCGGGTCGCCCCATCCGCCGCCGCCCCAGGTATTGAAATACAGCAAGTCGCCGGCATGGACCTTGATGCCGTCGCACTTCGAGGGCAGCCATTCTTCGCTGCCGTCCGTGCGTACCAGCCGCTTCGTCGAGCGCATGCCGACCTGACCACCGAGCACGCCCCAGGGGTAAATCAGCCAGCGTTCGTCATGGATGGCAATATCGCCGTCCGCCAGAAAGCGATAGGCGACGCTCAGGCCGTTACCGCCCCGGTGAAGACCCGCACCGCCGGAATCCGGGATCGTCTCATAACGCTCGATACGCAGCGGGAAATATGACTCGATGAACTCATTCGGTACGTTGGTAAAGCCGGGCCACAACGAATGACCGTCCGGACCGTCGCCGGCAGGCCGGCCGGGCACGCCGCCAAAACCGATCTGGAACAACTGGAACCACTCGTTGTTCTTGCCTTCACGATTGTCGTAACCGGAATAGAACAGGTGAGGAGAATCGGAGAAGCCCGCCGCATTGAGCATTTGCTCCGGCGCACCGGCACCCAGAAGGGCGCCCAGCACATCGAACAGGCGTCCCAGCGCGTGGGTACGTCCGGAAAGAGCGGCGGGAAATTTCGGTTTGAGCAACGTACCTTCGGGTATGCGCACGTCGACAAGGTCGTAAAAACCGTCGTTGAAAACGATCTGCGGATCCACGACATTGATCGTAAACGAGCCGAAGAACATCTTGAACATGTCTTCATTCAGGTAAAAGTTTACCGAGCTCTGGGCCTGCGGATCGGTACC
>Ga0114931_10000018_pt1 | contig 164031 bp, 179 predicted proteins | sample 2SBtaG_FD_89579 | JGI IMG/M metagenome (GOLD analysis project Ga0114931, IMG submission 89579) | Deep subsurface microbial communities from Kolumbo volcano to uncover new lineages of life (NeLLi) - 2SBTROV14_V59a metaG | ecosystem: Environmental > Aquatic > Marine > Volcanic | place: Kolumbo...
AAGCATGCGAGTAGGGTCATCAGAAAACGTCTTGTCAGGGTCGGACGGGGTATCCATAATCCCCGCCTGTAGGTCCTTCATTCCCTTCCCTGTAAGGTCGATGATCTCTGCTTTATCGGGTCCGTCAGCTAGTTGGGAAAGACGCCACATCAATGTGTTAAAATTGAACTCTCGCCTTCCCACATCTTTTTTAAGAGTGGCGTGCTCCACCTTATTAGGCTTATACCCCCCTCCTGCGTAGCTCTCGCTTCGGGAGTTGGCGATCTCAATCTGCTCCCCTTGCATGTCGATCCCATCAAGCTCCCAGGGACCAGAAATGGATAGAATCGCAACCCCATATTGGTTCGTCGCTAGGTTGGTCTTTGCGGGTATGACCTTGCTAAGCTCCTGTGCGAACCACTTAGAGTCTCTTCCTTCTCCTATACTCAAGGCATCGATCACCATGTCGATATCCTTGATGGGCTGCTTGATCACCCAGTTACGGACTGCTCCGCCGACCACATAGGTGTGCTCAGCGACTCCTAGCCTTTGCGCTTGGCGCGCAAGCCATCGCATTAACGCTACTTGGCGTTCGTGGCTTGCGCTTGCTCTTTTTTTAGGTTTTCGCCCTTCTCTCGCCTCTCCCCATTTCCTTGGGCGGGTCGGGTTCGTATGAGCTTCTGCTGCAGAGCCTTGAACTCTTGCTTCTTCTCCTTGAGCTTCTTACGAACAACGATAATGTCTTTCCTTGCCCGTGGACTCTTTGCCAGGAGTGTGGGCCTATCACCAAGGTATTGCAGCACGCCAAGGACTCTCGCAGATACCACGACGGTCCTATACATACGAGCTATCGTCTTACCCACCGAGCTACTCGTGAACTCCGCAAAGTCGAACGTCTCCATGGTGTTCTTCATCTGAACGGCGTCTCTGTAGGGCTGAGACTTGGCTGTGCTCAGGTCACTTCCAACAATACCACCTGAATAGAAGTCCTCGATGTTGTCCTTGAGTACTTCCTTCAGATCAAAGTCGTCTGACTTGTAGTACTTGCTCGCCTTGTTTACCAGATAGGACATCATTGTTTCGACGTCGTCTTGGACGTCGGTCTCTATTTCGTCCATCTGCCTCTCGATGGACTTGACCACATCAACCCCTGGAACCTTGTCCTGGACCTTATCAGTCATCTCATACCGGGGATTGTGGGTTTCTGGTTCCTCTCCCGTTTCTTTCTCCTTTTCCCTCTTTCCGTGAGGCTTGAAGTTACTCTCCTCTTCTGCCTTGAGCTTTTCTTCGAGGGGCACTGACTCTTCCTTCTTCTCCTCCTTGACCTCCTCCTTGTTCTTCTTCCTTGTAAGCTCCAAGGGGGCAGCTTCTCCTAGGAGAGTATCAATGTGGGAGACGTGAGAACGTACCAGTTTTGGAAACTTTTGTATCTTCTCTAGGGCCTCTTCTTTCTTATCATCTGAGAGGGTGGTCCATAGCGTTGATATGTAGTTAACCATATCGAGGGCTCGTGCCACAATTAGATAGCTTCTGTATGCCTTATACAGCGTCTTTCCCTCATGGCTACGCATCAGATCTCGTGCGGCCAAGAGTGTTCCATCCTTCTTTACCCTTGGAGGCATGATCATGTATTTGTAGTTCTCGTACACACTCTTGTCAGTACTGATGGTTTTGGTTTCTTCGGAGGGCATGCTAGGGCTGTAGATACCTTTAACATGCCTTTTGATAAGCTCGTACAGCTCTTTTTCGTCAGAACCGTAAATCTCTTTCGCCTTGGCTAGCATGTGCTTACGCGCAGACTTAACTAGGGGCTCGATTTCATCCTCAGTTGCTTGCAGCTGCCTAACAACAGACTTGACGCCCTCCTCCTCATGTCTACTAGGGTCTGTACTCTCCCTGTTGTCCTTGACTATTTTCTTGCGGACCAAGCTCTGCATTTTCTCTATGACTTTCTGATCAGGAGTTTTTCCTCTCAGATCCGTCCTGAACTTTCTGACCTCTTTCAGTATGTCGAGAGTCATTACTACAGTCTGCGTAAACTCCTGGAATGTATTGGAGTCCTGTTTCGCTCGCATAATGAACTTAGGATTCTGAATCTTGGATAGCAAGGAAGCTAAGTTTACTACTTTCTGGTAGAACTCGGTCATATTGGCGGAGTTTCCACTAAAGGCGTCGAAAAGTCTTAACTTCTTTAGCGCCTTCTGGTCATTCATCGCCTTATTTAAGTTTGATTCCGAGATTCTTCCGCTTTTCTCGAATATGCTAAGAAGTCGGTCTCCTCCAGGATCCTGCGTTGAAACTACCTCGCTGATAGCCTTTTGGTCGTGCTTCCCAAAATCCATTGCGCGTGCGGTGTAACCAAGAGAGTCAATCAAATACTGGTAAATCTCCCCTCTCAGGTTTTTAGCAATCCCGAGAGACTGCCGCGCAGACTCACTAACCGACTCAGGGTGGATCTCCCCCTCGTCTGCTGCTGTTAAGCAGATGCGGGCGACTCTGAGAACGTCTTGCTCTCGTAAAATCCACTGCAGGCGGTCGTTCTGTAGAATTACGTTGGCGGACTTCTCCAACCTAGCTTTCAGCAGTCTGTTCATCTGGGTCCTCTTTGGGCCGACCTGTAAAATAGTCTTCGTGGGTATATAACACCCAAGCACGACGCAGATAACTGCCGAATACACGAAGGTTTATCACCACTGGGCCGCCCCATTAAAAGGACGACAAGGTGTATACACCCTAACCCATGCCAGACAGCTAGTTTGGTAGAAAAGAGAAAAAGTATGAAAGACCTAGGAAGAAAAGTAAAGACTCTGGTTCGTAGAAGGAACTACCTCAAGCGCAGGGTAGACAAGCTGAAGGAAAAGAACACTAGCCAGTCTTATGACGCCGCTGAAATATCGGCCCTGTCGGATGCAATCGAGGTAATGTCCCTATATAGGGACTCCATTGATGGAAAGGGAAATGTATACCAAGCGATTGACTTTGCTGCTGAGACCCTCGATGAGGTCCTCAAGTTAGGAACTCTACCCGATTCCCTTCAGGACAAGGTAGCCTCTTCCATTGATTCCTGCGAGGATAGCTTGGACATCATTGACGGGATGCGCAATGCTTCGCCCTCTTGAGGACATACCAGACCGTTACGTTGTAGTCGATTTCCAGAATACGCTGTGGAAGTCCTGGGCAGTTAAACCAGGAGGAGAGGAGCTAGTACGGGATGACGGCTATCCAACGGGGCACGTCTACCGCTTCTTTCGTACCATCCATAAGTGGAAGCGAGACTTCGGAGGAGACCTTGTATTCTGCTACGAGGGAGGGGAAAAGCATAGGTTCTCCCTTTTCCCTGGGTACAAAGAGGGTCGTGTAAAGGATCGGGACTTCGATCCCGCTCCTGACGTTAGGCGACTCATCTCCTATCTAGCGTGCATCGAGCTTAAGCCGGTTGAGGCTGAGGCAGATGATGCTATAGCCTATTTCGTGCGAAAAAGAGGAAAGGCCAAGCACCTAATACTCAGCAGCGATAAGGATTTATGGACGCTAAGGAACGACAACGTTAGCATTGTGTCCTTCCGGGACTTTCTTCAGGAGGACTACGTTCGTAAGTCGTGCAAGAAGAACTTCGGGTGCGAGATACCGATGTCCATAACGCTGGCCAAGGCGCTGTATGGGGATAGCAGTGACCGGATCCCCGGTGTCCCTCGGCTTCTTAAAAAGCACGTTGCACATGTTCTAGAAAAGGCCAATACTCCTGAAGAGTTCTATGCTAACCTAGAGGGTGTACCCCCGAAGACAGTGACTAAGCTGCTGGAGTACAAAGAACAAGTCTCATTGATGTACGAGGTTGTAAAGCTAAGACCAGAAGTTCGAGTTAAGAGAAGATCGAGAGCAGGAGACGTTGAAGGACTAAAGAGTTTCCTTCGTGAGTTCTCGTGCTTGTCGTTGTTGAGCCAAGCAGAGTTTATGGCAACATGAGGAAGACATGACAAAAAACGAAGAAGAAGAAGAAGACGAGAGATTTACGGTGATCGTAGACCTCCTTAGTCACATGTGCGATGAACTCGTGGATGATCCTAAGTCCTTGACATTTAACTCGGCTTACACGGGTGTGACAGGTGTCATCGAAGTCGTAGGGCCACAGAATGAGGTTAGCAAGATATTCGGAGCACACAAGGCAACGATCATGGCCATCGAAACTGTGATTAGAAATGTCGCAGCGAAGAATGGATTTCGTATTCTTATCAACATACTGAACGACGAACGTAAAAAGGACCTTCAAAGTAAGTCGGTCTCCTTTTACGAGGACGAAGACTGAGATATGGCACCTAGAGAAAGAGCAGACTTGATCCTGAAGATCAAGACACTAAACGAAAACGCGGTTATCCCCGAACAAGCCACGTCAGGGGCTGCGGGCTTCGACTTGTGCTCCGCCGAGGAGGGGATCATAAGGATAGCAACGGGACAAAGAGCGGTGATCGACACAGGAATCGCCCTAGAAATCCCCCATGGGTACGAGGGGCAAGTTCGCCCCAGAAGTGGACTGGCTGCCCGAAATGGGATCACGGTGCTAAATTCTCCAGGAACAATTGACTCGGACTATCGCGGTGCTGTAAAGGTAATCTTGTACAACACAGGACCCACCTTCGAAGTCAATAAAGGGGACCGAATCGCGCAACTCGTGATCTCTAAAGTTCCAAAGTTGATAAGGTTTCAGAAGGTGAAGACCCTCTCTGACACGGAACGAGGAGAAGGAGGTCTAGGGTCAACAGGAAAGTAACTGATGAGCAAGAAAGACCCATCCTGCGTACTCAATAGTCAGCTATGGGTCCCCACAGACCTTGTCACCCGCAAGGCAGAGAAGGACTTTACGTACACCTTCGACAAGGTGGAATACCAGCCAAAGGTAGACCTCCCTCGAATGTGCATGAACTGTGACTTGTGGGGAAAGAAGTGGCGTCCAGGAAAGACGACGTGCGAGTCTAAGGGATACTCGGTGGATGACTTGTGCAAAGACTTCACGCACAAGAAGGAACCAATCCATATCAAGAGCACTCTTAAGACGTACAAGCACCGCTCCGATGGCTGGTCCATATTCTCACGGGGGGATCTATCGAAAATCAAGAAGCACTTTGCTTCCCTAGGGATAGAAGACCAGAGATCTGCTCCTAGGCTTCCTTTCAAACTCGTTTGCCACCGGGACCTGTATCCTGAACAGGAAGAAGTCGCACAGCAGTGGCTGGATCACCGATACGGCATCATAAAAGCGCCTACCGGATGGGGCAAAACTGTTCTGTGGGCGTGGCTTGTGGCGAAGCTGCAGATGAAGACACTGCTGTTTGCTCAGGAGGTTCGACATCTGATGGTGGGCCTGGAGGGGCTCTACGAGCACACGAACATCGCAGAGCTTGAGGAAGAGGCAGGAGAGCACCTGATAGGCGTCCTAGAGAAGGATTGGGAGTGGAGGACGGACAGCGACGGAACGAGGCACAGGCACTTCCTGAAGCGGCCTGGGAAGACCTATCCGATCATGTTCGCCACGTTCCAATCGCTAGCCTCGAAGAAGGGCAAGAAGCTACGTAAGAAAATCAAGAACGACTACGGGCTTGTTTGGCATGAGGAGGGGCATCACTCCTCAGCGAAGACGTTCTACAAGGCAGCCCGTGCATTCAATCCCAAGTACCGGGGAGGGCAGACCGCTACTCCTACGCGAAAAGACAAGACTCACGTTGCCATATACGACCTTATCGGTCCTGTTACTGCAACCGGAACGAAGGAGCAGATGACTCCTGAGGTCGAGTTCCATGCCTCGAACATTCTAGTTCCAGACAGTGTGTTTCGACGGCAATACGTTATGCCAATTCTGGTCAACTTTCTAGCTTCAAATGCAGTCTATCAAGAGCTGTTGTACGAGACCATCATCTCGGACATTGAGGAGGATAGAAAGATCCTCGTCATCACAGAGCGAAAGAAACATGCCCTTAATCTGCAGAGCAAGCTTAAGTTGGAGGGCTTCGGCTGCGAGTTGATGATGGGAGGGATGAAGCTCAAGGAGCAAAACTGGTACGCAGAGAAGCTGCTATCCGGTGATATCTCCGTGATCATCGGAACAAGCGTGATCAATGAGAACGTGAACATCCCGCCCTGGGACACGATACACCTGCCCTTCCCCAACTTTGGTAAGGAGAGGGAGGAGCAGCGAGTCGGACGAATCCGCCGATACCTGTCAGGGTCCAACAAGGAATACCTGCGTGAAAACGGGATCGAATGGGAGAAGCCAACACCTAGGGTTCACGTATACACATGGCATTCCAGCAATGACATGGCAGAGAAGGAAGTAAACTTACGAAAGAACCTGTACAAAAGCTGGGGGTTTGAGTTCTCCGCAGGGGCCGAAGCGGAGAGCAAAAAGAAGAGAAGGCCAAAAACAATGAAAGACTGGTTAAAAGACTGTGGAGAGGATGACAACGATGAGTAACAACAATACAACAATGTACTTCAGCATTGATATCGAGACAGATGGACCCATTCCTTTTGACTACTCGATGCTGTCCTTTGGTGTAGTTGCCTTTGAGGCTGACGGCACCGTTCGAGGAACGTACGAAGCTAACCTAGACCGAATCCCAGGGGCACAGCAACACCCCGATACCATGAAGAACTTCTGGGAGAAGAATCCTGAGGCATGGGAGTACTGCACGTCAAACACCCGACCTGCAAAAGAAGTGATGCCTGAGTTTGATGCATGGGTTCGGGACCTAACTGTAGATAGGCGTAGGTCGGCCATATGCTACCCGTCAGGGTTCGACTTCACCTTCCTGTTCCCTTATCTCATGCGCTACTCGGGCTCTAGCCCGTTCATGTTCTCATGCATCGATGTGAGATCTTATGTGTCGGGGATGAGAAACTGCGAGTATAGTAAGGCAGGAAAGTCCTACTGGCCGAAGCGCTGGAAGAACAAGTCCCTGAAGCACACCCATAAGGCAATCGATGACGCAGTGGAGCAGGGATTGTCTTTTCTGAAGATCAGAACGGAGAACGTATCCGGTGTGCAAGACATCGACGCCGTTGAAAGCAAATACCTAGAAACGCTGAAGAGCTTCAGGAACGAGTAGAATGCGCTCTGGTCGTAGAACCCAGGATTACCACTTTATCAAGACGGAGAGGGATGCCCTCTACTATGCAGCAGAGATCCCCTCCGTTGCTTGGGGTCCCCCTCCAAAAGAAGTAAATCCTCCCTTCAAGGTGATCGTAGCTGACAGCTACACTGTCACTCCCAAGGAGCAGAAGAAGTGGTTCGATTCCCTGTGGGAAGGGGAGATGTTCAGTGTTCCTTACCTGATCATCGTGTCCTCTGACGAGGATGACAGTGTGGCGGTGTCCCTAGGATACAACCTGATGAAGAAAGCCCTAGAGAATAATCGTGTACAGATTACTGGGTCCGCTGGAATCAAAGAGGAGGAGACGAACGAAGAGACCGTCTTCATGCTCACCAATCTATACAGCGAAGCACCCGAAGAAAGGATTCAGAAAGTGCGTGACTGGTGTTACAGGCATAAGGACTGTTTCCGTATACTCTGCTCCGCAGGAGACCCCGCAGTGCTCGTAAGACGCCTTCATTTGAGGTTCAACGCAGTGTTTTCAGTGGAATCAGTACGACACGAGGAGCACAGTTTCGTATGAAGATCATTCGTCCGAAGGCCGAAGAGAAGGCCATCCTGTCCATCCTACAGGGGTCTTCCAAGGTAAAGACCGAGCTTCTCGGAACCCTGTCTGCCGATCATTTTGGGTATACCCCAATGCACGCAGCGTTCCGTGCCATTGAGAGAATGCTCGTTACTTCTGCACTCGACCTGCCTTCGATGGAGACTTTCCTGAGCCACCCTGACCTAGATCAGGAGTCAGTGGCTATTCTTGGGTCCCCTACAGTGAGTCCGATTCGGAATGTTGACGATGCGAAGCGTCTAGTGCACATGCTAGACCATTACCGAATTGTTCGTACCTACTACACTTTCAGTTCGAACACCCTAAAAAGGATGGAGGAAGAAGACAAGATAAACCTCACTGAACTCACTGACGACATGGAAGAGTGTCTGTCTACGATGAGGTCAGACGTGGGTGAGGTCCCTCTCTATCATGTAGGAAGAGGAGTCAAGGACGAAGAGGCTGACGTACTGATGACCGAAGTGTTCGACAATAAGCCTGTTAAATTGATAGCGAGCACGTTCAACAACTTTGATTCTCGGACGGGAGGCTTCGGTACAACCGATCTGTTCATCCCTGCTTCCCACAAGAAGGGAGGCAAGTCCATCATGACTCTCAACATGGCAGCCAACATTCATATGAATGGCCATGATGTGATCTACATTCCCTTAGAGATGAACAAGCAAGAGACTGCAGAACGAATCATCTCTATGCTCTCTGGCGTAGAGCACACCAAAATCCGAACGAAGAGTACGACCGCGATGGAGTACTCGAAGATGGGCAAGACCTGGAAGAGATTCAAACTTCGAGGAAGAAAGAAGAAGAATCGATTCACAGTGTGGCCGACCTCGCATACCAGCGTTAGCCATCTTAGAATCAAGCTAAAGCCCTTCAGGTATAATGTTATAGTAATCGACTACATTAACCTGCTAGATCACCCCAATAGCCATAAGATGCAAGACTGGCAGAAGCTAAACGACCTTGCACGAGAGTTGAAGCTCATGGCGAAGGATCTGAACGCCCTAGTGATTGCCCCGACACAGATGAACGAGGATGGAAGCCTACGGTATGCTCGTGGACTTGCGGAGCACGCAAATACCGTGTGGACGTGGAAGTATGGGGAAGAAGAGAAGGGAACACACATCCTAGCCATAGACCAACCTGCGGTACGTGGGTGGGCTCCGTTCAAATTTTTCCTGATGGAGGACTTCTCAAGAATGAAAGTTGTCGACCATCTGGGAGGGGATCCTGACATGGACGTCGGCTCTCCTGTAAAGGTAAACAGTATGAAGGGACTAAAGTAACAAGCAATGCCGAAAGACGATCATATACACCTATCTGGCTCCGTAGAAAAAGTGCATCCGGGAGGCCAGTTCAGTGTCTCCTTAGAAAACGGTAATACCGTAACCGCAAGACTTTGCGGGAAGATGCGAAAGAACCGAATCCATGTGATTCTTGGTGACAAAGTGGATGTCGCTTTGTCCCCCTACGATCTTTCGCATGGCTTTATCACATTCCGACACAAGGTGTAACATGAGACCGTTTAATGCCCACTGCTCCAAATGCAACGCTTCGATGTCCATATTCGCAGAGGAAAAGCCTGAACACTGCCCAAAGTGTGGAAGGAAACTGTTTGACACGAAGTACGAATCTTGTTCCTCTTGCTCTTGTAGGATCAAGAGTGGAGAGGGAAAGTGCGATACCTGCCGCGCAAACTCCGACGAGGGCACAGATGAGTAACATCGTACACTGTGGTGGTTGCGGGGCCTCCTTAACTGCAATACAGGGACGAGTTCCGAACAAATGCCCGTTGTGTAGAGCGTCTCTTACTGTGGCGTATGAAGAGGGTAAGAAATGCTTTGCATGTGGATCTACTATAGCCAAAAGGAACTCCGTCTGCCCACAGTGTGATCGTGCCCAGAATGTTCAGCGTGTAAGTCCTGAGAACAAGCGTCGACCCCAAAAGATAAAGTAATGCCGAATTTCATCTCGACTTCTAGTCTTCTGAGGAAGAAGTATGAGGAGAGGAAAGATGAGGTTGTTCGTGCTTTTCCTGCTCCCGTTAGCGAGATATGCAGGAACTGTTGGTACCAAGGACCGTGTACCTTTCGAACAATGATTCATCAGCCTCCTCATAGCTGCTGTGTCTACGAGTTCTTTGGGTCGATGGGGAACAATGAGGCTACTCTGGAAGAGGTCGTTAGCTTTACGTGCGATACCCGATGTAGGGACCGACAAAACTGGGTTGGTGATCCCTGTCCGCACAACGAGGAATACTGTTCAAACCACTGCCCTGTATCCAGATACATACTCGGTGAAGATGCCTCGAACATCGAGGACGTACCTTACGACGATGGATGAGAAATGAAAGTAGAACTAGAGTCCTCTCTGTTTAGTCAGGCGATAAAGACGTGCGCAACTTTGATGGGAGCGGAGGTAGATGTCCTCCTTACTGCCGTAGAGAGCGGATTTCTTCGAATTGAAGCAGGAGCAAACAGCTCCTACGTGTACAACACACTCCCTGCGAAGGTAGCAGCTAAGGGACGTGTGGTGATCCCAATTCAGCGACTCATCGGACTCCCACTCCGGGAGGAGCTAAAACTGACGGCTTCGAGTTCGGAACTGTCCTTCAAGACAGGATCGTTCACAGGAACACTGAAGGCAAGCAGTGATGTCGACCGGGTGATTGCTCAGCGCCCCTTGAAGAAGTTCAAGCCAACAGTCCATGTTCCTACGGAAGTGTTCAAGGATGCCCTATCCCGTGTAAGCCTGGGGTCCTCCCTTCCTGGCGCTCAGCTGGGCGTTAGGGTGCAAGTGGGAGAGGATCTCACCCTGTCTACCACAGACCAGTATCGAGCGGTCATCTACAAGGACGAGCTTGCGCTGGCCCAAACGGAGCTTGACGTGCTTCTCCACCCAGACTTCCTGCATGGCGCAATGTCCAAGATATTGTCCCCCGAAGTAGGAATGGGAGTACACAAGGGAGTCTTTCACCTATCGACAGACACCGTTTCAATCTACCATCCCTCCATCCAGCAACAGCCTGAGGATATCGAAGACTGGATGGACAACGGAATCGACTACAGTAAGAAGGAATGCACGGTAACTGTATCCTGCGACCGCTTGTCCAAGAACATACGAGAGGTGTCTGCGGTACAGCTAGGGTCGTTGGCCTATGACACCCACTTCGACCTGCTCATTAAGGGACAGCTGGCGCACCTAAGATGTAAGTCAGACCACGGGTCCACGAAGTCCTCCGTTGAACTGTTCAGGTCGAACGCAACAAAGACGATCACAAAGCTGTCCTCGAAGTACACATTGGAAATGCTGCATCTAATCCGTGCAGGAGACTCTGACATCAGCTTTTGGAGTGACTTTATTCTCCTCGAAGGGCACGAAGGAAAGTTTCGTGGACTGATACCTACGGTTGCAGCATGAAATCAAAGGAGCCTGTTCTTCCCTGGAAGTCATTTGCTGATGGGAAGATTACCGAAGTAGAGAACAACTTTTGGGTTGTTCGAATGGGCGTTGTCGTCAACAAGCCAATCAAGCATAAGAAATACGAGGACAGCTACGTCTCTCTCCATTGCATGACAAGTTCCAGCAAGTCTACTCTAGGCTACTCACTACGAGCAAAGCGAGAGTTCCACCAGAAGTTCCAGCAGGAAACCTACTTGTCTCTTTTAGCTGACATCGAGAAGCACAAAAATCCAGATCTAGTATACGAAGACCAGAAAGTCAGGTTGTACAGGTTCAACTCTCAAAAGAATCCTAGCTACTGGTTTTTGGTAAGGTACAGACCCTCTGAGGCAAAATGACAAAGAGCAAAGTAATTGTCATGGACATCGAGACCATTCCCCTGCCTCAGTCCATGCTGTATACAGGGGAGAGCACAGTTGTTCCAATCCTTCAAGAGATCGTTTGCATCTCGTATATCGAGTTGGACGACCGCTTCGAGGTTAAGAAGATTCGTACATTGGGTCTTCCTGAAATGAGCGAGAAGGCGGCAATCTCCGCTTTCGTGGGGGAAGTTTCTTCGGATACTATGGTGGTGACCTGGGGAGGACGAGGATTTGATATCCCTGTTCTCCTATATCGAGCTATGGTCAACGGAATCAAAGCAAAGGCACTCACTGGAAAAGAGTTTTCCAACAGGTACAACCCTCTTAGTCACTTGGACCTTCAGGATGACATGACCTTCTTTGGTGCCGTTCGTAAAATCGGGCTAGACTACACGTCTGCGGTTCTCGGTTTGCCAGGGAAAATGGAGGTTAAGGCATCTTCTGTGCACGACCTAATCGTCAGGAATAGGTTCAACTCCGTACGTTCTTATTGCGTGACTGACGTTGTTCAGACACTCGTCGTATTTCTTCGTTGGGCCTATACGAAAGGCCTTTCTCCCAAGAACGAAGTGAACAACGCACTAGATTCTTTATTGGACCCGGATATTTATGATGAGTACTCCTTCGCTTCAGAGAAAGAAGGAGTTCAACTGGTCATAAATAACTGTGACTGGGACTCCCTAAAGATTTGGTAAAATAAAAGCATGGCTATCGTTTGGGACGAGAATCAGCTACTTTCTTTGCTTACTCACTTAGAACGTGAAGTTCCACTAACTAGTGGCACCCTAAATGTCATTTCCGCTTCCATACCTGAGAACAGCTTTGCTGGAAAGGTGGAGACTGGAATGAAGACATTCAACGTCTACTTGGGAATGGACATGTCTATGGGTATGGGAATCGTAAATGTATTCCTTGGTTACATCATGGCACTTTCCTACGCAGAGTCCGCGTGGAACGAGGAAATGGATCCTAGCACCATTGTTTTCATGCACGAGAAGGTGTGCGAGGCGATGCAGGACCAAAATCCAGAGTTCGCTCAGGAACTTCAAGAGCTTGACGGCCTACTTCTGGAGTGGTACAAGGCAACCTCTACAGACGCCCCCGAGGAAGACCAGTTCCTCTCTATCTATGCAGAAGACGACCTCACCTCAGGGTTGTTCTCCTCTGAAGAGGTGGATTACGGAGCGAACTAGCCACAAGCACGATTAGGCGACTGACGTCCAATTTCTAGTGTGTAAAGGTTATCTATGACAGTCCCCCTGGAAAGTTGGCCGAGTGGTCGAAGGCACCTGATTTGAAATCAGGCGTGCCCTAAAGGCACCGGGGGTTCGAATCCCTCACTTTCCGCCGAGATGCACTATGTTTAACGAAGGAACACCATTCACTGTCGACGACTTCAGAGATAAGCTCAAGGCTTATGTAGACTGGACTGAAACGAAGAAAGGAACAACTCTTTCTGATGACAGATTACAGAGTCTATCCTCAGTCCTAGGTACTCCTGCTGAAACCATTCGTCAGTGGATCATAGGAAGAGCACGACCCTCAATTACGGAAGAGCGTAGTCTACTTTCAGTCTTAGGAACTATGGTCTGCAATAAAACCAGGATTGAGAACAAGTAGAACACAAGAAGGAAGCATGAAGATTAGCCTAGACTTAGCGCAAGACATTGCCAAAAGAGTTAACAAGCAGTTATCGGATTGGGACATCCCAATGTCAGTACGTCCGAACTTTATTGTCATGGTCTCTTTGGTTGTTCGTGAGCTTCGGAGGGAAGCTCGGAAGTCAAGAGACACAAAATAACCACACGTAAGGCGTACCATGTTTTTCCATGGTACGCCTTTTTTGTTCCTAACGGGTACACTTCGATGAAAGAGTTTGAGATGGAGATGACGAAGGCGTTTGACCGCTATCTAGATGACTATTGCCACAGTATGGAGGAGGGAAGGGAGGATGAAGCAGTTGCCTTTTCATACAAGGCCGAAGCTATCCGCGACCTGGAGGACTCAATCAAGAGTTCTCTTTGTTCCTCCCTCCTTCGTAAAAAGTCGTCAGGTCTTTTTGCGGAGCGGGAACACCCCCTCCTTTCGTAGCCTCTCTTCCGCTGCTGGAGACTTTGTCCTCTGCCACTTATCGTAGAGCTTGAGGATGTCCTGTGGCGTACGCATAACTGTGGACTCTTTGACCTCATCGAGTACGAGAGCAAACTCGTCAAAGCCGTCTGATAGGTCGTAGTACACCTTGTTGAACCCCTTTGGAGAGAGACCCGCAGCATTAGCGTACGCGGATCCTCCAATCGTGGTCACATAGCTTCTATGCACTCCTTTCCTCTCTAAGAAATCGGAGAAGAACCCAAGTAGGAACAAGGCAGAGTCTCCTGCTTTTCGGTACAGGTAGAAGCGCTCTAAGTCAGAAGCGGCCTCTCGTGCTTTTGACAACTGGAAAGCCAGAGGCTCCTCTAGGTCGTCCTGTGCGAATGCCTTCTTCGTGAGCACCTCTACGAGGTAGAACTCTACGATCTGCTCTACAGAGATCCCAAGACGACCTATGGCCGAAGTGACAGCCTCGTAGAAGTAAGACTTAGCAGTATTACTTCCGAGGCTCGTCACCTTAGAAACCCTTTAAGTCCAGGTCACCTAAATAGTCGTTTGTCTTTTTGTCTTCCGCCTCAATGGCGTCTGCTTCCTCGGGCCTATTCTACCTTCTCAGAGCAGCGACTAGAAGATCTACAACATTGAGTCCGTAGGGGTCCAGTCCCTTGGCGTTGGCCTTCTGTACCTCGTTAAGGCGGCTAACAAGGGTGGATACGTCTCTTTTCTCTTCGTCCGTCTTTTGGTCGTAGTTCCTAAGAAGCTTATCACCGATCTGGAATCCCCTTTCCTCGTTTTCGTCGGGTTCCGGTTCTTCCTCTCCCTCGTCGAACTCAGGCTCGTCAGGCTCCTCGAAGGGTGCCTCTGGTGGTGCCTCTGGTGGTGCTGGTGGCGCCTCTGGTGGTGCCTTTGGTAGTTCTTGTACTGGTCGGTCACTGACTATCCGGTCTCCTGATGATAGCGATTCTATCTGGGGGTTGTCACTACGGGCTTCCATGTCCAGGGCCTTGAAGTAATTGGACATAGCGTTCATGTAGTTTATAACTGAAGCCCTGACCTTGCTAGGGTTATTCTTTGTCAGGAGGGGACTATTCTCCACATAGGTCACGAGCTTGTCCCTCAGTCTTTTAAGTTCCTTCATCGACAACGACTTATTGATGATTAGTGGTGTATCGTGAAGAGCTTCCGCTACCTCTGATCTATACCTTTTTGTTACGCTGCTAAAGTCTTCATCGTATTCCTCTTTAAACTTGTTCTCTACATAGTTCTGTGCCTTTCGAAGGTTGTCAGCAGACCTCCTTATCTTAGCACCAGTCCACCTACGAGTTTTCTTCTTCTTAGCGGGGGCTGGAGCCTCAGGAGCAGGAGCAGCAGGAGCTACTGCTGGGGCAGGAGCGGGGGCTGGTGCTGGAGCCTCAGGAGCCTCATGAAAGAGCTTTACCAGACGAGGAGTTATTCCACCCAGCTTTGCCTTATTCGCTAGTAGCTTGAACGCTTTCTTGATAGACTTGCTTTCCCCTGGTCTGCTAATGTAGGTAGAGATAGCAGTGACGACGGCATCTCCCATTTGGTCTAGATTGCTTTCGGCAGCGGTTAAAGCAGCATGAACTACAGTGTCTCTAAAGTCGTCGGTACTAGTATCCTCCAGGATATTAGAAATAGTTGTAGCTAGCTCGGCCACCATAGAGTTAAAGCTCAAGACCTTGAACTTATCATTTTGAGTTAGCTTGTTAGACTTAGGTGCTCTTGGAGGAGGAGCGGTAGGTATGTCCATCGCAAGATAGGCATTTAGCGTTCGTGGTGTTACTTTACCCCGTTTTGCTTCTCTGACCAGCTGCTTGAACGCCTCGCTTATGATTCTACGGTCTTCTGGGCCATTAAGGTGAGAAGAGATAGCGGACATGACATCAGTCACCAGACTGTCCAGATTCTCTTTGGCAGCACTTAGGCCAATCTCCTTTACGGTTTCCTCAAACTCCGGGTCGTTGATCTCCAGGCTCTTGAAAACTTCCTGCACTAGATGGTACAACTCCCCTATAAAGTTGTGTGCTGCTGCCTCCTCCTTTATAGTTATCTTCTTAGCAGCAGGAGCAGGTGCTGCTGGAGCCTCAGGGGCGGGTGCAGGAGCAGGAGCTACTGCCGGGGCAGCAGGAGCTACTGCCGGGGCAGGAGCGTTCATCTCTTCATGCGCCTTTAGATACGAAACGGCATCCTTCTGGCTGATTCCGCTTTGAGCACGAAAAGCTTCCAGACCTCCAAGGTCTGACGCATTTGCTCCCTCGAAGGTAAATCCTTGTTCCCAGCCTTCGCCAGATTGCGCGATGGCTCTAAGTGCGGCTTCTCCCAAGCCCTCCTTGAGGGAATTTCCTGCATCAACAAAAGTCCTAACTAGAACACTCTTATCTTCTTTTCCGGTATAACGGTTGGGTCGATTTTGAGACGTCCCTTCCTCCATTTCTTCTGGACTGCGGCCCGTAGGCCCAGGCATGAAGTCAGGAGCAGGAGCAGCAGGAGCCTCAGGGGCGGGTGCTGCTGGAGCCTCAGGGGTGGGTGCAGGAGCCTCAGGAGCCTCAGGTGTAGTCGGTGTGTTCTGATCCACCTTCGAGAAGTAGTGAGCAAAGTCAGCAGCAGTTAGGCCCTCGCCCTCTGCCTCCTTCACCAGGCTATCTGCAACCTTTGACTTTACTCCAGCAGGGAGTCCTGGGCTTTGTCCTGCAGCAAATGCCCGCATGACATTTTCTACATCCCCAGGCCGGAATACCTTCCTAGTCTTAGCTACAGCACTATGAATGAACTTTTGAGTCTCCTCGAACTTGTCTCCAGCGGCAGGTGCCTCTGGTTCCTCGTCTAACTCAGGTCCCTCATCGAACTCAAGTTCTGGTGGTTCCTCCTCCTCTGGTGGTTCCTCGCCTAACTCAGGTCCCTCATCGAACTCAAGTTCTGGTGGTTCCTCGTCTAACTCTGGTTCCTCTTCCTCACCTAACTCGGGTCCCTCTTCCTCCTCTTCCTCACCTAACTCTGGTTCCTCTTCCTCACCTAACTCTGGTTCCTCTTCCTCACCTAACTCTGGTTCCTCTTCCTCACCTAACTCGGGTCCCTCTTCCTCCTCTTCCTCACCTAACTCTGGTCCCTCTTCCTCCTCTTCCTCACCTAACTCGGGTCCCTCTTCCTCTTCCTCCAGAGTGGGCTCAGTGGGAATAGGAGCAGCCTCCTCAGCCTCAGGAGCCTCTTCAGCCTCAGGCTCAGGAGTGGTTTCCTCCTCTAGGTCCTGGGAAGCTAAATCGATGGCGTGATCGAGCAGGTCCTTGTCCCAGTTTCCGTAGTTTAGCGCTCCCTTAATGTAATTCGCGATCTCTTCCGAACTCTTTCCTGCCGCTGATAGTTTCCTTGCCTTTCCAACAAGGCCCATGTAAGTGGACTTGAGCATTGGTAGCCAGTTGGCGGGAACACCCTGCAGTAGCTCGATGATGTTTTTCTGGCTCTTTGTAAGGTGTCCTACTGGGTTATGAACAGCCAGCTCGACAATCTTCTTCAGAAGATCGGAGTCCAGATCTGCTCCCTTTTCTTCAAGGACCTCCACTACGCGATCAACTGATACGTCTTTGCCCTCCTTCAACATGGAGGGAAGAACGGCATCTTGGACAAGAGAGTAGGCCTTTTGTATCTTCTTCAAGTCTGAAGGATCTTGTCCCTTCATCAACGTGGCAATGTCTCTCCTCGTCGGGCTCTTAGTTGAAGGAGGAGGAGTGACGGTCTTCTCCTTCACTCCGTAAAGCGCGTCAAGGACAGCTTTCTTGCTGGAGTTTAGCCTACGCTTTAACTTGTCACGTTTAAGTCCTGTCGCCTTGTTAGCCTCCAATACCTTTTTGATTGAAGAGGAGATCTTACTCTCTGACTCTTCTCTAGGAAGATTCTCCTTTTTCAGCGGAACGTACAGATGATGGTATGCGTAGTTTACCAGCACTTGGCTGGCATCTTCATGGTCAGGGTCCCATAGCTCCAGGACAATCCTAGAGTATGCACTGGAATCCTCCTCTGGGATGCTGTTCTTTTCCGCTAGGTCATCAATGTCGTCCTGGTTGAAGGGAGCATCTTTGCCCTTGCTGCTACTACTGAACATGTGGGCGATCCCCTCTGTTCCCTTGTAGTTCTCAATTCCCTCCTTTCGGCTCAGCCCGTAAAAGGCCCTGTGCAGAGCATCAAAGATGTCCTTGTTCCCCTTGTTCTTATCCCTTTGCATTAGGTTTGAAACCGCACCTTGCCAGGACAGGCTGGGATCCTTTTCTGCCTCCTCCTCGACCTGGGCAATGGCCCGAAGGACCAGGTTGTAGGTTGCAGTGGCCGTTTCAATGTTAACGGATCGGGGCTTCTCTCCTGCCTTCTCGGCCCGCTCCTCTTCTTGTTCCCTAGCCCTTGAAATCCTGTCCTTTCTTACACTCCTTGTAACTCCCCTGAGGGTGTCAGAAAGATCCATACCTCCTTGACTGATTTGGTAATCCCTAGCGGAAGGGAATGCGTACAACCTCTTAAGAAGAGGGGAGAAATCCCATTTTTCTGTGCTTTCGTCGTACAGGTCTTGGTGCTCATCCATGAACATCAGAAGACGTCCGAGAGACTCCTTCAGGAGAGCATTAGGAGAAGACTGCTGAGACTTCCTAAGGTCTTCCTCTGTTGATGACCCCTTAGATAGAGGGTAGATCCAAGGAGCAAGCACGGAGGGGTCCGAGCCTCTCATTCCCTTGACGTTCTTAAGTTGGTTTCTTAGCAGTTCTCTTGCCATGTTTTCGTCCTCTTCCTCTTCTTCCACGGGATAAGGAACGTGGAGAGGGCTTAGATCATAGATTCCTTCTGTGACCTTTAGGTCGGGTCTCTTCGTGTCAAAATAGGACTTTATCGCACGAAGAACACCCGATAAGTTGAATACAGATTTGGCCTTAGGAGAGGGAACAAAGTCATGTATGCTGTGGCCTGTGTACCTACCTTTCTCTCCCTCCTTCGTGTACATATGGGAGCTTAACTCGGAGAGAAGAGCAGGCATTGCAGTCTGTCTTTCCTCCGCGCTAAACGTGCTAGATAGGCTATTCTGGATGTAGGAGAGGAGGTCCTCGTACAGACTAGTTTCCCTTCCAAGGGCAGGTCTTCTAAGTTCTTGGTCTTCGTCCCCCTCTTCCACAGGGTAAGGAACGTATAGAGCACTTAGATTGTAGACTCCATCCTTGTGCTTTAGATCGGGTCTCGTGTCAAGATAGGACTTTATCGCATGAAGAACATCCGACAAGTTGGATATAGAGGATTTAGCCGTAGGAGAGGGGGCAAAGTCATCTATGCTGTGACCCGTGTAGCCGTCTTCCTTCGTGTACATATGGGAGCTTAACTCGGAGAGAAGAGCAGGCAGTGCCTTAATTTCCTCTGAGTTGAGAGGGCTAGCTAGGTTATTCTGGATGTAGGAGAGTAGGTCCTTATACAGACTAGTTTCATCCTTAGATTTTTTGGGGATGAGATAGCCTTCCTCACTTTTGACGTCCTCAAGAGGAACAACGTAATCCCGAAGATAGGACGACTGCTGGCTCAAGTCATCGTATTTCGGAGGCTCCTCCCCCTTTTCTCTGGCTTTTTCTGCTTCATCCAACCTGTGATCAAACTCTTTCTGGGCTTCTTCCACCTTCTTGATGAACGCCTTTTGCCTTTCCTCGGACTCCGCTGCAGCTTCTTCCTGCCTCTTTTGAACCTCCTTCTTTCTCTCCTCGCTCATCTGTATGAACTCGGGCGTCTTTTGCCTTTTCTCTTCCTCCCTAAGAAAATCTTCGTGGGATGGAATTTGTGGAATCTCCGATTTAGTAGAACGAGGAACAAAAAACATATTGGCCAACGATGTCTCTTGGCCGTCATAATGCTCTTCCACGTAGTTATGAAGCTTTTCAAGAAGATTCACACGCCAGTGTTGAGGCAGACCCTCTAGCACTGCGTTTTTGTCCCTGTCGTACCTTTCCTTGTCCTCTTGGTACTTTCTACGCATGGCCTCCAGGCCTTCGCTTTCGCTCATATACTCAGCGCGAAGACTCCTAGCTTCTTCTTCATACTCTTCTTCGCTCTTTTCTGATCCCTTGAGGTATGAGTCAGCTAGATTCCTAGTTTCCTCATCTGTTATCTGTCCTTCGGCAGTCAGAATCGACGTAAGGGTTTCAGTTACATTTTCTTTTGCTTCATCGCGTTCTGCTCGTGCTCCCTCTAGGTCTGACTCAAGCTTCTTGACGGAATCAGAAAGTTCCTGACTAGCCTCCTTAAGTTCCTCTTCCGTAAAGTGTGTTACTCCTCCGATTTCTAGGTTTCCTTCTTCATCGTACACGTCTTCGTAATTCGCTACGATATCTGCAACCCTATCTCCACTGGAGGAACCTAGTCTCTTTAGAAGGGTATTTACATCTTTGAGTGCTCCAAAGTACTTGACTCGTCCCTCCCTAACAGACTTATCTTTGAGGTTCTCATTGTTCTCATACTTCTTGTTCTCCGTTAGCTGTGCGACCGCGTCACGTAAACGAACAAGATTGTCTCGACCACTAAACTTGGAAAGCTCCGCCTGAGCGGCTGTACGTTGATCTACGGCAGCCGCAAGAGCCTCCTCGCCTCTAACATTGACGTAGTGGGAAACTAGCTTTCTTTCTGTTTCATTACGCTTGTTCGCATTATTCTCAACGATTTGAATTTTATCCTGTAGGGCCGTAAGCTTTTCTTTGATTTCGGCCCCATCGGTACGCAGGTCCTCTCGGAGACTTTTGATCCTGTTTACTAGCTTCTTGTTCCGCTTATCATAGACAGCGGAGGCTTTTTCCTCGGCCTTTCGCTGCTCTCTCGTTGCCTTGTTCAACAGGCTGCGAAGAGGTCGCCTGTCTCCCTTCGCTCCCTGCTGCTGTACCTCCTCCATTAGCTTGTAGAAGCGAGAGTCATCTTCTTCCTTCTTAAGGGAGAGCTTGTTGTTCAGCTTCTCAAGGTCAGCCTCTAGCTTCTCCCTCTCCTTCGCCTTCTTTCCAAACTCAGGAAGGGACTTGAGCTTCTCCTCAATCTCCTTTCTGGATTTGGAGGATTCTTCATCCTCCTTGGTAGTGGGAGCGATTGACTGCTCCAGCTTGTTGAACAGAGTTATCTTTCGGAACTCTTCCTCTCGGTCCTTCACCTTGACTGGCTCGATGAACTTATGGGTTACGCCATTCTCCTCGTCCATGACGGACCTTCGTGCGTCACGGCCAAGCTGGGCAATAGAATCCCTCTGGTACCAGTCCTTGAGAATGTGAGCGTACTTGTCGCGTAAAGAGGGCTGCTTTCGGACCTCTCTAGTCTTCTTTCGAAACGCACGGGAGAAGGTATCGAGAGCATCTGCGTAAGTGTCCTTAATCCAGCGAAGAGCAACGGAATCCTCGTCATCCTCGTCGAATAGAGAGTACTTCTTTCCGTACTCATTGGAAGCCATCTGTCCTATGCGATCATAGAGGGAGAGTGAGGACAGCTGCGCAATGGCATCGTCATCAAGTTGTGCAGGGGCGTTCTTTCCTCTCTTGTAGGGAAGGTCTGACGTTCTGAAAGGTCCGGGGATAGTCCATACCCACCGTAGGATGTTCTCCTGCTCTGGTGGGATCTTGGCGTCCCGAAGAGTCTCATTGAGGAGTTTCTCTGTGGCTATATTCTTTTCCCCCTCGTTCTCCTTGTTGCTACTCAATGACCAAAGAATTGGGTCATCCGGCATGCTGTCGCTGCCCCCCATATTCTTTGCCATGACGCGACTGAGAGGCAAGATGGTTTTGATCAGAGAATCTGACCAGTTGTCATCCATCTCTACTGCCTTTTGCATGAGAAGGGAGAGAAGCTTCTTGTAGGCTCTCCTCTTCATCTTCTTGTAATGGCGAGTATTATTTCCGATATTGAGCTTCTTTTGGATCTCTAAATCGGTCAAAGCCGCAGTCTCTGGGCTTTGAGTTGTAGAGATTCCTAAAGCAGCGCTAAGATAGCTTATCTCCTCACTATCAAGTTCTGAGTTAGGGTCTTTAAGCACATCAGCGATGACTCCAAGTAGGACCTTCGCGTTTTCCCGTGCCTGAGCGGCCTCTTCTTCGTCTTCTATGTTGGCTACGTCAGCACCGATTTGGTCAATGACATTGACCATATCCGACTCCTCGCCTTCACCCCCGACATTTGTCTTTCCTTCTAGATCCTGGTACCTAGTCACATTGACATAGTCGATGTAACTGATAGAGATTTCATCTCCGCTGTTCTCGGGGGAGAAGTAAATACGTCCCTTAGACGTGTCTAGTCTAAACTCGTCGCTTGCTAATGACGTTATGTCGTTCCCGCCAAGGCCCGCTATCGTAACGGTCTCCCCAATCAGACTCGTACTAAAAATAAGGGACTTGCTGCTTACTCTGAAGAGGTAGTCGGTTGCAGCCAGTCCCTCACTGAACTCCTTCAGCTTAACATTGCGATTTTTGGTTACTTTCCGAAGTTCCTGCCCATCCTCTAGAATGATCTTCAAGTCAGGAGTGGCCCTATTTCTAACGGGGTCCCCCTTCTTTCTAAGCGAGATATACCCCGTAGGTACTGTGTTTCCCTTGGGGGATGGAAGGACTTCAAACGGAGTACCCGCCGCCCTGTAGACATTTCCACCTCTTCCCTTGATGGTGAGGCTTCCTAGGTCGATCTTTCCCGAGGGGAAATCAATGTATCCTCCCCCGTCAGGAATCACTGCTTCCTTGTTCATGGAGCGGGCAGAGCTACCCTTAACAATCCCTTCCTTGAGCTTGTTATGCAGGTCTCTAAGAGCCCGAGTTGCAGTAACCTTGACAACTGTCAGCAGATTGAACTGTTTCCCTGTTTCGGTATGAATTGCTTTTGGATTGTACTTAAGAACAGAGGATCGGAATACATCCATGAGCATGGAGTGCAGGTCTACTAGTGACACCTGGGAGTCGTCAAACACCTTACGGACCTTATTCCAGATCCTCTTTTTATCAGCAGCTTCCTCTGCCTTTGTCTTTTTCTTCTTTCCCGTTTGATCGTAGTACGTGTACCCATTTGTAATGAGCCTATTGAAGTACCCAGTAAAATACTGGTATAGGTCAGTAGACTCCCTGTCCATCTTTTTACTTGCGGAACTGACCTTAGTGAGATAAGAGAATGCCTCTGGGGATACCGTTCTGAAGTCTGACATGCCAGGTATGGCTGCCATGATGTCTTCATCTACTTTCCTCTCAGTAGAGCGGTACACCTTCTCTGTGATGATCGATGCCAGAGGCGTCAACACCGCCATGTCAGGAGCGACATTCTTTTCCGCAAACGCATATGCCTTTTCCTTAGCTTCTGGAGTTGTTGCGTTTGACAGAAGGTAAGTAAAGCGGAATAGGCTGGAGTCTTCAGGAAGTAGCGTAGTCTCGGACGCCCTAGAGTTCCTGATTTCTGCTGCTTCGTTTATGATAAGAGGTACGATTTCGTTCAACACTACTTCGGTATCGGGGAACCGAAGGATATCCATCCATAGTTTTTGTGCGGCTTCCTGGATCTTGACTACCCTTTGGATAGCCTCCTCCTTCTTGTCCTTCATCGTATCTTTGCTAGATTCGTTATCCTTACTCGGTGCGTATTTTACCTCCACCGTCTTTCCGTTGTCCTCATCTTTAAACGAGAAGGAAGAGGACTCTGGATTGAATCTGTACTTTATGTTGTAGGTCTTAGTTCCGTCCTCATTCACTAGAGCCACGGAGACTTTAGACTTTGGCTCCACATCGAAGTCAAGATCTACTTTTCCATCACTTACAACGTACCTTTTGGTTACCGTTTTCCACTTAAACCATTCCTTTCCAAGGCTCCAGGTTGACGCGGGCCAACTCTTTCCCTTGTTCCCCTTTCCCTTTTTCTTTCCTTTTTCCTTTCCTTTGTCGTCCTCTCTTTCGCTGTTACTAAGCTCTTCCTCGGAAGGAACGTTAGTGCCTACCTCGGCATTTTCTGCCTCTTCCTCAACTTCCCTGGTATCCTCAGCAGCGCTGTCTTCTGTCCAATATTCCTCATCATCCTCCTCATCAGCCTCATCAGCCTCATCAGCCTCGCTGTCGACGATTAGGTTGTAGTTTAGGGTAACCTCCTCCCCTCCATAAAGGTCTTCCTTAAGCTGCAGCCTAGTCTCACCTTCTTCATCCTCACCTAGGATTGTGAAAGATTCAAGACCAGCCCGATTCTCCCCTTCTACCACAGCTAGAAACTTGGTAACACTTGGTGTATCAGGATCGGGAGCCTCGATAGTTAGAGAGTCAAGGTCAGCGTTGTCTGGAAGCTGAACAGCCAATACTCCGTCGTCCCCTACAATTCCCTCTATGGAACCTTTTGCTTGGGACTCCTCTTCGTTCGCCTCTTCCCCTTCAGATGCGGTAATGACTTTTGTACGCCTAACGTTCTTCATAATCGAACTCTCAGTGTGAGCTTAAGTTTGGAGCCGGGGAGGGAGGAGGTGTTCCTCCAGCAGCGGGGGAAGAGGCCGTTTCATTAAGGTCGAGGTCTGGTGATTCATCACCAATTCCTTCCTCTTCTTCCTTGCCTGACCCCACTTCCTTTCCAGGCAAGCTATGGGAGACAGGAGTTGTCTTTTCCTCTTTGTGCGCCCGTCCAGCCAATGCGGACAACATCTTTCCTAGCTCCTGTACCTCAGCTATCTTTTGCGACTCCTCCTTGAGAAGCTCAGCTAGCTGGCCAAGAGCCGAGGCCTTGATCCCTGGTAGATCCTGCTCGTCCACCGACAGTATCTTCTCTAGCTCCGTTCCTGCCTCGGTTAGCTTCGACATCAGGCTGTCCGATGCCTCTGCAAGCCCACTGACTAACTTCTTGAAGGGATGTTTCTTAGGAAGAGTCCGCATCAAGACTAAGAACGAATCCGCGTTGTCCTCAAGTTCTGACATGGCAGAGTCTGCTTTGTCGAACTTTTTAGTAACAGGAGCATCGACTCCGTTCGGATAAGAGTTAGCAATAGCATCGATTACCCGAGCTACCCGTGGTCTAATCTCTACTGGCGACCTTCGCTGTACGATCTTCAGCTTGTTCAGGACAGACATTTCTTAGCTTCCTGGGGGAAAGTCGCGATCAACAGAAATGACATCACCCCTATCAGGCGGGCCGCTCTCCTGATCATATGAGGGTCCTTTAGTGTAGGGACCTGTTGGACTGCCGTTGCTTGGAGCATTCTTCATTTGGTTAGTAATGGAGTCTGCGTTCTTGTCCTCTGGCATCTCATGCACTGGAGCAGTAATAAGCTCAAATCCATGGACTGAGGTTGGAAGTTCCTTTCGCAAGGTCTTTGGCATCGTGCTATGAACGTATAGCACCGTATCACCCTTTGGTCCTAAGGAACTCCGCACATTCTTTACTCTTGGGTCGCCCTTTGTCTTTTTCTTCAGCCTTGTGAGTGCTGCTTCTATATCGTTATCTTTTTCTGATGCGGGAGGTCCTTCTTCCTTTCTATTGGGAGAACTACTGAAGGTAAGTCCGGGGGCTGTCTTACTTTTGATGTCCTCCAGTACCTCATTGTCTGTGTCATCCTCAGCACTGTCTTCAGAATCGACAGCAATGTAGGTGTCCTCTCCTTCCACAGACGGTCCATGCTGCTCCTGTGCCATCGGAGGAGCCATCATTGGGGGCGCATCCATTGGAGCCATCATGTGAGGCATGTCCATCGGAGGCATGTCCATCGGAGGTGCCATCATTGGAGGAGCATCCATTGGAGCCATCATGTGAGGCATATCCATCGGAGGTGCCATCATCGGAGGAGCATCCATTTCAGGTGGATCCAAAGGAAGGTCCCCAGGGAAACGACCAAAAGGAGGCGGAGGAGCCTCTTCGCCCCCGTCAAAGGTGTCGGGTTCCATTGCTTTCGGATCGATTCGGACCAGATAAACTGTTCCTTCCCCACTGTCCTTAACGTAGCCAAATGCGTTTTCCGTGGGAGGAATAGCACCTGAGTCTACCATGGGCGCAGGGAGGGAAGGGGGCGCCGCAGGTGCCACTGCATCTTCTAGCGCCCTCTGAGCCCATGGAGGAAGAGACCCAGACGAAGAGGGAGTCATTGTCTTTTCTAGTATGTTCTTTAGCATGGGATGCGGAGGGGTTGGCCCTTCGCCGCAACCGCAGCCAACTCCTTCTCGGATCCAGGGAGATGCGATACGGATCTCCTTACCCGTGTCCAGGCTTCGAACAACGTACGAGATCTTCGATGCCTTTCCAGTCTTTCTGCCCGCTACACGAACAAGTTCTACCTTTACGTTAGCTCCCGTATCGGGATCAATCGTAGACCAGTGCGTTCCAATGTCTGGGATAATTCCAATAGCACCGCTTGCGTAGTGCATTACGTCTGTCTTCAGTGCCACGAGGATGTGCGCTCCCACTCGCAAGTGGTCGGAGACCTCCTCGATCCTAGAGCGAAGGGAATCCGTTGCAGACAGTAAGGAAGCGGCTCTTTCCAGGTCGGATGCGGCCTTCGGGCTGTACGTACTGCGTGCTACTCTCTTCCTTGTTGGCGCGACTGGGATGTAGGTTAGAGCCAAACGTGCCGAAGATGACCGAAGGAGAGGAAAAGAGTTCCAATTGTATACCCCGAAATCCTTTTCGATGGGAGTCTCGCTGTCCTCCAGCAGCTCAAAGATTTCGATCTTATAGTCGAACTCTTCTCGCACCTCCTGTAGGAAGAAGTTGATATCTTCCTCCCTGTCGAAGGGGACATCGTAGGTGAAATGCTTCGTCTTCTTGGCGTTCTTTTTGCGGAGGAAATCTCTGAACTCTGGATCCCTCACCGCATTCGCAGTAAATGTTACGCGAATTACAGAGCTTGCAATCTTACGTGTTGCTGCTTTTCTTGGCATCTGTTCACCTTTGCTTAGCATCTCAATCAGAACTGGGTCCGCAGCTACAATGTGTTTTCCGCTTATCAAAACGGGCTCATCTGCAACAGTATATACCCTGTAGTCGTAGGTTCCTTTTCTATCTGAGCGGGAATAGCTTGATAAAAGGTCCTCTAATCTGTCATCAACGATATTCCCATAATAAAGGGCGCCTGTTCTCCGCTCAGCTTCCAGGAATAAACTACGGACAAACGGATCTGTTTCTGCTATTTCTTCCAAGGAAGAGAGGAATTTTTTGCTGCTTATTTTCTTGATTCCGTTAACTAGGTTCGCTTCTTTCAGCATAATGAAGCTCTTGCACTTAACGTAGCTTCCCCGACTACGATCAAAAGAGGGGCACTCTTCTTTGTTGAACCTACAGAAAGCAAAATGTTCTGTTAGTCGTGTCTCCTTTTCTGGCAGCTGATGATCAGGACAGTCGTCTCTGGCCACTTTCCAATTACCTTGTGCTCCCATGTAGGCAGGGATTAGACCCTCTTCCTTGACGTAGTACTGCTTGATCTTATCGTTGACGTCTTCGACCTTCTGCGCGGCGAAGTGGCTGGACCTACCCCGGAGAAGGGAAGAGACTTTCAGCAAGATACTATGCGCAGACTTCTCGTTTGGCCTGAGCCTGGTGATCGCACGACCAAGCAGGGTGGACGTCTTACCAAAGCTCTCTACCCACTTTCCTACGACCTCCTTGCGGATGTCAGGCCAGAAATCGTCCAGGTACTTCCAATAGTTTCCTATGCTTCTCAGAAAGGAGGATGTCTTGGGGCGCCCAACAGAGTTCTTCCTCACTTCCCCTAGAGTAAACTCCTCTGCCTTAGCATAGATCGTATAGGACTTTTTGACCATGTCTATCGCATAGTCTAACGACATCCTTAGCTCTTCATCATCCGCCTCCGGGGAAGATACTGCCTCCACTGTGGCAGCCCGGATGCGGTCAAGTAGGTTCAACTGAGAACTTACCTTGGGTAGAAGGCTATCCTCATTGATCATGTTCCAGAACTTTTGCAGGTTCTCTAGGTCATCCTGGTACCCAACAACCACAGAGGCTAAAGTTCGTACTCTAGCTCCTATGCTTCTATCGACTAGATCGCTCCATTCGCTCTCAGAAGCCCCAAGAAACGCCATCGCAAGATCTTCTTTCTTATCCGTAATAGGCATCAGAGTTCCAGAAGAAGGAGTTTGGCTTCCGCTATTCTACCCTGTTCTAAAAGCGGGGCTAGAGGAGAGGGGGTAGACCCCTCGTCTACCTCTTGCAGTGCCTCTGCCTTCTTATAAGCCTCGGTTCCTGCTGTGAGGGAGGAAAGTAGGGAATGGTACCCGCTTTTCACTGCGGCTTGCTTCTTTGCGCTTCGGTAATCTGCTGCCACTCTTCGGATAAGGCTATCCGCCATCTCTCTCGTGCCTAGAAGAAGGTCCATGTTCAGTGACAAATAGTCCCCGAGCTTCGAGGAAAGGTCATCTGACCTCATATCCTTCAGGAGAACAGCATCTTTACCAAGAGCCTTAATGATGGAAGAGACGACCCTCTCCCGTAGATTTCTAACCTCGGGACTTTGGTAAATGTCCTCCGAGGACAGGGCTTCCTTAACCTTTTGGCCGAACTCTTCCCAGCTCTGCTCGCCCGCGATCTTAAGAAGCTCGATGGCATCTTCTATGTGTCCCCCTTCGAGAAGCTCTCTGGCCGTATCATCAAATTTTGTGTTCGACATAACTAGTGTGCTCGCTGTTCCTGCGCTAGGTGGTCCTAGATAAGGAGAAGCCCCTACGCCTCCGCCTGCTCCACCGCTGTTGCCCTTATCTGTGCCCCGTAGCTCTTCCTGGCGCTTACGTTGTGCGTCCAGTGCCTCGCTTTTCTTTCCCTTTGGCCAGAGGCGGCACTTGATAGTGGTGGCGTTGGGGTCTTTCGTTTCCTTGCTATACTGGATTCCGTTTTCATTAAGGCTGTCAAAGAATGCCTTTGGGTTGTGGTTCCGGGGAACACGGAACTCGATCATCGTGACCTTAGCCCCAGGGATAGAGGGGTCCTCTACAACTCCTGAGTTCATCAGGTTCATGTGGTGCCCCTTGAGGAGCTTGGCCGCAACTGACCTAATGTCTACCGGAGCCGTCATCGTTTACCTTCTAGTCTCGTTAAATAACTCAGCGAGCTGTTTAAGCCTCTCTTTTTCATCACTTATTTCTTTGATTTTTTCAAGCTTATCTGTAACTTTCTTCTCTTCTTTCTTCGCTTCTTCTATCTCTACCTCGGCTTCTGCATTCACTTTTTCTAGACCTTCGTCTAGCTTTTTCTTCTTCTTATCTCCCTTTACGTCTGGTTTTTCTGTCTTCTTGAGCTTACCAACTAGAAAAACCACGGAAAAAGCAACGGCTCCTGCCCCAGCCAGGTACTTCCAATACTTCTTAAGGAGTTCTGGCTGGAACTTAAGCAAAAGAATAAGCACAACAATAAGGAGCGAAAATAGAGCTACTAGGTAGATAGTGGTCATTATACGAAAATGGGCTCAAACGCTGGGGTGGTCTTAAGACTTTCCTCAAACACTCCTTCAATCCAAACCTGTGCTATAACGTCCACTAATGTTCCTGCTGTTTCTAGCAAAAGCTCATGCGATGTGATTCCAGAATCCAAAGCTACAGTAAGAAAAGTGTGACATAGCAGTCCCTGAGGGGCAACTACCTCGTCAACAAGAACAGTAGAAAACGATCCGGTGAGTAGAGGGTCGTCACTTACTCCCAGATTTAGAATATGAGTAATTTGAACCCTCAAGGTATCAGCAGTTGACGTATTTTTAACGAACAACTTCGGCCTTAGAATCGGAGAAACCGGAAGGTTTGTCTCAACTTCTGTCGTTATGGTTTCTCCAGGAGTAACCAAGCGATAGGGGTAGAGCTGCTTTACAGGTACTAACATTAGATATTCTCAGCTAGTTGTGCTAGGCGATTTGCGAGCGCCTCTAGCTTATTAGCGTAGGGAGCTATATTCCTAATTCGACACAAGCGTTCGAAGTTGTTTTTTGCCACAGTCCACTGTGTCGTAAGATCCTTTGACTCGTAGATGCTGTCAGCGTAATGCTTAACCGTGTATCTCCAAACCGAATAAGCGTCTGGGTTCAGTGAGCTTGGTGTGTTCTTGTATGAGGGTGCGGGTTTCATAGAAGCTCCTCGTCGACTCTCTTCTTACTTCGAAGTTCACCATTCAAGTCGGACCCAGTTCCTGCCTGACGTTCGAGTGGTAGATAAGGAGTTTCTCCCTTAGTTACTGGAACGGTCTTCGCTAATAAGAATACGGGTATAGGTCCTCCTCCTCCTGGTGGTGGGCCATTACCCCCTGGTGGTGGGCCATTACCCCCTCCTGGTGGTGGGCCATTACCCCCTCCTGGTGGTGGGCCATTACCCCCTCCTCCTGGCGGGTTTCCTGGGGCCGTAGGAACATCCATGAGCATCTCAATCCGTACTTGCAAGTTAGTGATAGCGGAAGGATGACTGAACTGAAATACAAAATCTCCTAGCCCTTCTGGTCCGTTGCCAAACCTCTTGTCGAACAATATCTCTCGAATGAGGTTTCCTCTGTACAGGAGCTGGCAGGTCCCTGACTTAACGAGTCCCGGAAACCCTAGCTCTAAGGTGGGATCTACAACAAAAGCGTACACTAGAACTGTGTCCCCAGTTTTTTCATACTCCGCCCTCAAGTCAAGAACGAGTTCTGTAGGGGACGCAGAGGGCATCAGATAGTCTCAGTCGGAGCAGTGAATGTGGTTCCTTGAGACCAGGTTGACGTGATTCGATTACGGAACAACACGGTTTCCGGTACGCTCACGAGCAGGGGAACCCTGACCACGTTGGTACTTGCGCCTGCGTCATAGGAATACGTTATGGTTAGCTCGTAGTTGGAGAAAGCCGCAGCTGTAAGATCGAGGGAACCTGAGTACAGAAAGGCACTTCCTGGAACCAAAGACAGCGTTATCTCGCCAAGCGTCCCTAGACTTAGATCCTTCGCAAGTAGTCCTGTGGTTGGATCCATTCTGAAGATAGCACATAGGGGGTCTGCATCAGGAGACACCAGGCTGCCATCCGTGCGCCTAGTAACCGTAGACACAGCCACAAACTGTTGGTCTTTATGGGTAAGTATGAGACTCACGACTTCCTCCTAGGAGCGAGCTGAAGATCCTCATCCTCAATCCTGTTCTTGATTCCTCTCGTAAGTCTTGACTTATGCGATGCGTCTTCGATCTGTTTGTTAACCTTGGTTATGAACGCGACCAAACCGTTCTTCTTCTCCGAGACGCTGTAGACAGAAAACGGGATACCGAACGTATACATGGCTCCCTTTCTTACTTCTTTAAGTAGTGGAGCAGCCCCCATAAGGCGTTCTAGATCAGAGGAGTTAGCCCGTAGGATGCGAAGAAGCTCCTTCGTAAAGGTTGTATCGTTCTCTCCTTTGACTTCTTCCCCTTCTACATGGTGAGACCAAATTATCATCATGTGATAGTCTTGGTCGAAGTCAACAAAGCCAGAAAACTGTGTGCTCTGGACCGGGGTAACCATCACCTTGGTCATCATGTTCGGAACTTTTCTGTCTACAGAGAAGGAGGCGATGGGACTTCCCTCCTCCTCTTCCATCATCATTCCAGGAGGCAGACGGACCAGGGACATCATGTTTCCGTCGCTACTCTTTCTAGCCTCCTGGAGTGCAGAACGATACGAAACGAACGATTGATACCCCTGCGATAACTTATGCCCTTGGATTTTGAAGGAACGGGCATAGTTGTCGACTGAAGAGATAAAATCAGAAACAATCATAAGGGTTTCGTCTAGGCTTCGATTTACCGTTCGGCCCTTCCTAAGTGTTAGAAGTGCGTCACTAAAGAGGCCAAAGGCTAACTGAACAGTAGTATCCTCGGGAAGCTCTCGGAACCCTTTCTCCTGATCATACTCGCCTAAATCGTATGACTTAATAGGGACTAGTTCACCCTCGTCATCGTACTCCATCTTTTCCGTATCGGTCTTGGTCACGACCTCCATATACCCGTATCGTCCAACTTTTGACCGTACCGACAAATAAACCCTTTGTTTATAGACGTCGTAGTCCCCCTGTCTTCGCAAAGCGTCAAGCGTTTCGTCCGCCTTGTTCTCACTCCCCAGAGGAAAGAGTATCTCTAACTGGGTGGGAGGGGGAATGATGTCTACAATCCTTGCTCTTCCCCTGTCGAACGCGAGCAGAGCGTTATCAATGCTAGGTCCCCCCGTCTGCTTCTCATACTGTTCAGAAAGATTCTTCAGGAGCTTCTTTCCTCCTCTACTTACTGCCCATATGCCAGGAGAGCTAAGGTCCTCGTACTCGCCTCTGTCATTGACCACGCTGAAGTTTCTCCGGTCGATTCCGTACATTGGAAGTCGAACTACCCCAGGAGATGTCTTTGTAGTTATGTTGATAGAGTTCGAGAGTCTGTCATACACTGCATCTAGTTTCTTCGACTTGACCGTTAGATCCCGAGCGGACGAGGAGTCTACGTTATAGACATCCTTGACGGACTTCTCGATGTCAGCCACGAGGCGAAGTTCTGGCTCCCCTACGGTAATCAGAAGTCCCTGAGAGTTGTGATGCGCCTCCTCCTTAGCTATCGTCTGTCGGAGTTTACGGATGGGGGCAGACAAGGCACCAATGTTGGGAGGGTTGACTTCATCTGGCACCGTAATGGGAGAACGTCGAGCCATATCCATAGCGGATTTGGTCTTTGGGAACTTGTATCCTTTTCTCTCCGCACTGGTTAGTAAATCAGAGATCAAAGTGAAGGGGTCTTTTGTCCCTACGGAGGATGCCTTGCCTAGCATTCCCTGGTAGTACAAGGTTAGAAAGATGCGAAGCAAAGGGGAGTCTAGAATATCCATTCGGACCAGGATTTCTGCTCCATTTTCATCTTCGGCAAGAACCAGGTGAGCAAGACGCTTAAGCCTTATTGCGTTCCGCTCTAGTAGAAGTTTCGAGTTCATCAGATCTCACCGTGAGTCTTGGGCTTAATAGAGGACCATTCGCCTAACGAGTACCCGTCCTTTGTAAGTTGATCGAATAGTGCCTTGAGCTTTCTAGACGCAGGACGTGACATGGAGTACCCATCTGCACAAAGTCCATTGGAAAGTTCACGTATGGATCTCTTCAGCACGTTATTTGCGTGCATGGAGTAGGAACTTGTAGGGATTTCCTCGATGTAAGGAGACTGCTCTGACCTATTGCACTCCCCAAGCCAGAACTTGACAGCAAGGGACCACTGGTCCTCTAAACTTCGGGGACTTAGGATGATCTTTCTCTTGTCCTTGTTGCGTAGAACTTTGTTCCAGCACTTTTTGCCCTCCTTTGATGCCCCAGCAGGAGGCTTGTTGAGCTTAGGTCGCTCTCCCTTTGCTGCCTCAACAAGCTTTCCCTTTACGTCTGGACTCATAGCCAAGGCTTCTTTGATGACTCCTACTACATCTTCTGTCGAAGAGGCTTGTAGGTTCATAGGCATAAGTGGCCGACTAAGAAACCCTTTCTCCTTCAGCCACGACGTAGCGTCCTCTAGATCATCCGGCTTCCAAACCTTAGCAATCGCCTCCTGCAGATGGCCAAGTCCGACTTTGTTTTGGATATACATCTTGGCCATGTTTCGGATGGCGTTGTCATCCTGTGTTCCCAGCAAGCGTAGTCTATCGAGAAACTGGTTGTAGTAGTCTATCGGTAGCACCTTAAATAGCTTAAGCCAGGCGGAATCCTCCTCTAGGATAGCCCAAAGGAGATCCTTGGGGGCATACAATATAGCCCTCTTTTGCTCATCTAGAGGAAGGGTTTTCATCGACTTAGTTTCCAGTACATTTCAAGGTCAGACTCATGCTCCCTCAAATAACTAGACATCTTTTCTAGTCTCTTGGGTGAGGTGTGGCAGAGTGCTCTTTTCATAGCAGAAAGAAGAAGAGTGGTCATCTCGTATGGATCGTTAAATCCTGCTTCTAGGAGACGGTCACTTACATACTCCTCAGTAGAAAGTAAAGAGTTGGCCGCCTTTCCGTGCAAGCGCAACTTGCCAAAAGAAGCACTAACTTCTTGCCCTCCTCCCCCGCCTAGCTTCTTAGCCAAAAGATTCCCAACAAGTGATCCCAGTTCATGACCTAGGCGAGCCCAGACATCATCAGGAATCATCTTTATGGCCTTCATGAGCATCTCTGCGGCTCTACCTGCCGTCTTCATGTTAGGCACAAGCAGAGAGGCAGTGCGCTCTTTAGCCGTAGGAATTATTTCTTCCTCAAGATCCACCTGTAGAAGGTCCTGTATCTTAGCAGATAGAACGATAAGTTTAACTGCTGCCTTTTCTTCCTTACTAGTCATATTCTGTCCACCAGATCCTGCGCTTTTTGAAATGTCTTAGCTTCGGGGTCCACGAGCCCTTCGGACTGCACAGACTTCGAATACGTTGCGATGTCACTGAAAGTACCAGGACTCCCAGGACCAAAGGCGTCTACATCCTCTGGCTCTTCTTTTTCTTCTTGCTCTGAAAAGTCCAGAAGCTTGGCGATCCTATTAGACGCCTCTAGTGCACCACGGCTTTCAGACTCCTTTCGAACATAAGAGAGTTTCTTCTTAGAGGTCGAGGGAAACTTCTGACTGGTCACCCTGTAGTAAATGTCGAATATACCTCTACCGAGGTTCTTTGTTTCGATTACGGACAGAAGTCTCTCTGAATTTTGGGTAGCGAACGTGATCTCGTCGTTCTCTAGTCCCTCAAGCATGCCCTCCCTTCTTGTGTCCCGTATCCTTACTTTCAGATGGTTATTCTTGTCTGACTTCACCTTGACGGGGATTGTAACATCTCCAATCTGGAGATGAGGAGAAACCGAGGCTGTCTTTCGGTGTCTGTGCAACTCTATCTTAACTGGAGGCTCTTCCGCGTTGAGAGTCACATGACCCACTGTCCAAATGACAGGAGTAATTGGAAGACCCTGTACTGGTGTCTTGACGTACTCTAAAGTCACATGCGGGTTAAAGTTCTTGTGTATGAACTCCGTACTCGCAAGACCTGGGAGATGGTACTCAAGAAGGTCCAGGAGAGTGTCATGGAAGTCCATTAGACCCTGGCTTTCTGCGAGAGCCACCCACGGGTAGGTTCCGTCCTTTTGCTGATTAGGAAAGGTGAAAGACCTTTCTAGGCGTACGTCGAAGCTTCCGACTCTGCCTGCTGCTTTCTCGATCAGTCCTTCAACTTCCTTTCCTTCCTCTTTCGTAATCGAGGGGAAGTGGGCGACGGTGATATGCGGTTCGTACTCTAGAGAGTCGGACAAGGGAAGAAAGCTTTGAATGTTCGTCGGGACTTCTACTCCAACGATTGCGCTAGGAGCCGAGGCGGCATACCGATCAATCCTCATCTCCTTAGTCTTCGATGGAACGATCATCATAAAGCTAAACTCTGCGTTCTTGTATCTGCTGAAGGATCCTCCGGTTTGGATCTCCGTGACCCCATCTATGACCCCAGTAACCTCTTCTCCAACAACCTTGAAGGTGACACTGGACCCTACTTTAGCCCTCATGTAACGATACACATGCTCATTTCTGGCTTGTGCCGCTTCTTTCTCCTCCTTGAAGACAAAGGTAACTCGCAGTTTGTTCCTCTGGTACGCGGTCGAAACGAGCATTCCGATAAAGCTTTGCCCTCCAAAGCTCATGTGCACACTTTGACCACGATACGACCCTAGTATTCTAGAAGCCGACTCCGCGTCATTAGCTGTATCAGCGGTGCGAAAGAGAAACATGCTACTTCTCGATGCAACGGTGCACGATCCGATTTAGACCTGCACACCATCTCTTGCACATCCCCGCGTTTGGGGCGTAGAATGTACGGTTGTCAAACGTGTAGGCCCGAATACCGTCAATACGATACTCGTCAAGAACCATTGTATTATCCTCGCTGCTCCTTTTTTGGGACTTCTCCATTCCGAAACCTTCCACCTTGGCCCAGGTTACGGGCTTGGGGAGGCTCATGTTCTTGCCTGACTTACGTGCAAGTTCCTTATTCTTTGGCTTTAGCATATAGGAATAACACTGCCTGCTGTTAAACATCGAGGACAGGAACTCTGTCTTCTCCTTGGTGAGACCCTTAGGTGGCCTTGAGGAGATAAGCATGCACAAGGAGCCCAGACACATGACCATGTCCTTGTCTGTGGGCGAGTCCAGCTGGGCAGGGGCGGTGGAGCTTAGAGAAGGAGAAACATTTCCGCTTGGAGATGTCAGGTTGAACCGATATCCCTCTGCCGTGAGTGCGCTCTTCAGCCGCATAAGAAGACGGAAGGCTCTTGTGTTTTGATCGTAATCTGTACGCTCATCCATATGTGTCTGAATGTCGTCAAAGGCATTCTCCACGGCCTTGTTGTACTTTTTAGTCTTAGGCTTCTTCCTCTTTCCAGATAAGACCAGAAGTCTACTGGCTAGCTTATTCGCTGTCATCTTCGCTACTCCCTGCAACAATATCCATGCGGAGGTTTGTTATTACTTGCTGCACCTCTGCACGACGTTCTTGGCTGCTGACGTCCGCTGTACGCACCGAGGAAAAGGCCTCTCCTACGGAGGGGCTGGACTCCATTGACGCGATAATCTCCTCATACATCCGATGAATGAGGGAAGAGTCATTCTCCTTCGAGGAGGCGTAGGCAATAAGCTCAGCGCCTAAAAGGGCAGCGGATGCCACAATAGCTCTAGGGGAAGTTCCCTCCGAGTCCTCCACTAGAGAGCGCAGGCGCTCTAGTTTGTCGAACTTTTGGTAGGCAAGAACTACCCTCTTCTGTAGGCCAGAATCCATTTTAGTGCTCCAGTATTACGCCATATTTGCTGTATCGTAGGGTACTGTTCCCAAAGAGCAGCAGCACAGTGAGAGGTTGCAGTGCAGACTTAGGTAACATGAAAAGGCACCTGGTAATACTTGTAATCAAGGTTCAATATTTAGCATCCATTTGGCTTGTCCACAGTCCCAAACCTTGTGGCATCCCTTTTTGTACCCAGAGTTTCTCCTGAACCTCATTCTGTGATATGAGTTACCCTTTCCATCAGTCCACGCGAAACTCAAACTGGTGTTCTCTAGGGTCCACCCCAGGCTTGACAGATAGGTCCCGTCGCCATAACGAAGATCTACAAACGTCTGAACCTTTTTAGGCTTCTTGTCCCTTATCGCATGCGCAAGTAACTTGCTGTATCCTCCTACGACTGAGAGGTGGGGCATAGAGCAGAACCGGCTGACATTCAATATCCCGTCTTTTATGGACTTGAACTTCACCTGTAGAGAAGATACTGCCTCGTCCTCGTAGAAAAGAGAATACACAGTGCCTTGGCCCTTTCCCATTAGATGGTACTTTTCGAACATAACTGGGCTGTCCTGTGCTACTTTCGTTTTTCGCGCAAACACTCGGGTGTTTTTCCCCAGGAAGTTCAACAGGATGGATCGACACACTTCTGGTTTGTTGTTCAACTCATCTTCCCTAAAGAAGAAGGAGCGGTATCCTTGGGCAAGGTAAGCTGCCCGTTTCTTCTCATGGTACCTTTTGTCCTTTATTACGGCGTCAGAGTGCCAAAATAGTCCATCACATTCGACTACTAGCTTCTTGTCGTGGACAACGATATCCGGGATGTACGACGTACCTGCAAACTTACGATTTCTTGTGACCTCCAGGCCCTCTTCTTCGAGCCACCGAGCTACTCGGTTCTCCAAGGTCCAGGATGCAGGACTGTAATCCTCTAGGAGATTTATGGCCTCCTCTTCTGTCCTTCCCTTAAGAGCTACCAAAACTGTGGAGTAGGACGAACCGATTTTCTCCGCATACTCTCTCTGCGTCATCCCCTCTATCAAAGTCATCGTTCCATTTCGGACTCGTTTCTCAACTACCTCCGACTGGCTAGGAAAGAAAACCTTAATCGGATCCTCCTCCAGACTGGAAAACATCCAAGAGGAAGTGTGAGTAAAGGTTCGTCCGTTTCTGGTGTCCAGCACCTCCAGCATGATGTCCGACGACTTATCGCTCTTGTGCACACTGAGAAGAGTGAGATGAGGAGCGACAGCCTCCAGTCGTATCCCAAACGCCTCCTGGCTGCTCGCTGGAGGCAGCCCTAGCCTTTGGGAGAGCCGTCCTCGGCTTACTCCCTGCTCCTTGGCTATCCTCGACAGGGAGACGCCCCGTGCCCACTGACGGATGAGATCCCTGTCCTCCTCAGACCTGCCCTCAAGTAGCTCCTCTAGCGTGCTTGCCTTGGGCTGCTTGACACTAGAGATCAAGTCCCCTGACAGCATAACGTGGTTCTCGCCCTTCTCTGTGTTCAGGAAATGCAGGTAGACTTGCTTGTTTCCTCCCTTCGTATGCCTGACTTCCTGGCGAGTGATACGAAGATGAGGAGCTAGAAGGTTTAACTTGAACTGGAAGATCCCTGGGTCCCCTTTTGCTGGGATACCAAGTTCCTTCCTTACTCTCCGTGTTGGGATTCCCAACTCCCTACCAAGATTTGACAGGGTTTCTCCTTTTGCCCATGAGTATAGAAGAGACTTCTTTTTCTCTAAGGCTAACTTCATTGTACCTTCTTGTTTACAGCGTTAACGAGAAAAGGGCCGCCGAAGCGACCCTTTTCCATTTGTTAGCAGCTAGTTAGCTGCCGCGAGGTCAGACTCGGATTCCACGGTCGCACGCGCGCCCGTTAACAATCACCTGTCCCTGGATCTGCTCCATGAACCAGCCACGAGCAGGACGCCCGAGGTTGTACTGGTCGATGGCACGGGAGTCCAGTTCCTTACGCTGCGTGATGGTTCCCAGGGTTACTGGGGAAGCCGTCACGTAAACCTCACCAGGCTGAAGAACCTGCAAGGTCTCGTAGCGGAAGCCGTCCGTGATGATCTCCATTCCAAGCATTGAACCAAGTCGTCCCTCAAGGATCAACTCGTGCTTGTGAACCTGATCCCACCAAGCCACGAAGTCCGCATCTGCGATGATGTCATCCCAGATATCCCAAGCAATCACCATGGTGGCTGCGTTGGTTCCCCAGCGGTTGACCTGCGTACGCAGGGTAGTAAGCACTGAGGGGTTGAACGTGGTGAACAGAACGAGGTCGTTGAAGGTCGTTGCTGCGCGGTTAAGCAGGGCACGGGTAAGCACGTCCTCGCGACGAAGAATCGCCTCAAGTCCGTCCTGGAACTTCTCATCGAGAATATCCGTGGGAGCCTGCTCGATCTCCTTATCCTCGATAAGGATGTTCGCAGCAAGGTAGAACTCAGCCGGGTAGACCCAGGTCTGACGAATGCGCTGCTCGCGAATCTTGACGTCCGAGGTAACCTGGAACGCCAAGACATCCTTACGACGGACCTTCACTCGGCCTGTCTGTCCCTTGGAAAGGGGCGTAACAGCCAAGAGACGGCGGCTAAAGCCTTCACGACCCAGAGTTTCCCAGATTTCCTCGGAGATTACCTCTCCCAGAACCTGGAACTTGGAGCCGCTCTTGTCGTAGTATGCTTCACGAAGTGTTGCGAGACGCTGGTTTGCGTCAGCAACAGAAGCAGTCTTTACGTCAGTACGGGACTGTTGAAGTACGTTACCGATGACCTGCATCAGCTCTTGCGTCGAGCTAGCATTAAGCTCTCCGTTCGCGCCGTATGCGGGACCATTGGACATTCTCGTACCAGAAGCCGTCCGAACGCCGCCACGCACACCATCCTGAGAGGCTGCGGGAACGTCGGGGGCATTTCGCATCACCTTGATGCCGGGACCTGAAGCGTATGGGTTTGCCATTTCGTTTTCTCTTGTTAGAACAAAGTTGTAGTGGTTGTTAGACTGGTTTTTGTTTGGGAGAAAACTTGTGATTTCCTTAAAGTAAAACTTAGACTCGCTTCGATTGGGTCCTAATGAATACATCAGGGTAAGACTATAGGGTTAACATAATGTTGCTGAAGATTAGTGTCTTACTTCTCAGAAGAAGTAATAGTCAGGAGAATGCATTTTTTCCAAAGTATTGGATGTCCGCGAGGTTCATATTGGACGCGATGGCGTCCAAGAATGAAGAACCGATTGACCTGATTCCTGTAGGATTTAGCTGCTTTGGCGTGATAACAACGGGCTTTCCTACTTTGTAGTCAGACGTTAAGGGAGTGACTTCCACGCTGACTGCCGCATAGTCTGTGGTCACTAGAGTCAGGGCCAGTCCTGTTCCTTTCTTCCTGGATCCGTAGTAGTTCCTAGCCGCAAACTCATCTTGGTAGTGTCCTGCGTGGTATCTGTCGCTTTTGATTGTGATCGTCATGGATTTTCTCCCTTGTATTTCTAAGATAACGAGGCAGGAAATAATACAGTAAGCCCAAACGACAAGAGCCCCGAACTTTCGTTCGAGGCTCTTGTCTGATGCGACTACGAGAGTCGCTTAGGGTCAGCTGGCGAGATGGTACTTGATACCAAGTCGTCCATCTGCCACACCGGGAACCTGTGAAACGAAGCCAAGCTTGGTTCCAACTGCTGCCGAGGTAGCAAGGCCGCCTGCACCGGACATGACGTCGTCACCCACTGCGTAAGCTTTGGAGGTGTCGTACATCGTGGTGAAGATCTCACCTTCCTGGGCACCCACAGCAACCGAGGAGAACAAGTCCTGTGCCCGGTTGTTGATGGAACGCTCGTGCTCGGTCGCAAGGACCTCCTCAAGCGTGGGCGTGTAACGGTAGGTCACACGAACGGAGTGACCTGCATCAAGCGCATTGAAGGTCAGGATGCCCTGTGCTGCATTCAGGGTGTAGGTACCCGCACCTGCGAGAGGTGAGGACATGGCACCAGGAGCCGTGAGGTCGAACACAAGTTCGTCACCAGCAATCAGGTTCGTGTTGCGCAGAGAGACGTTTCCGCCCGCTGCAGGAATTACGAGTTCCTCCACGACTGTTGCGGTGGCGTACTTCATCGCGTCAGTGATTGCGAATCCCGCAACCACCTCAGATGCCGCACCGGCAGAAGGCTGTACAGCAAGGGTGCCGTCACCGGCATCCGTGTATACAAGGACTTGACCCTCTTCAGTGATTGCTGCGCCTGCGGCGACAGCCCTCTCACGAAGGTCGTTGAAATAAGAACGCTTTAGATCATATGCCATTTTTTATCTCCCTCAGAGATTATCGAGTAGCGTGCGTATGTGCACCACGGAAACCCAATGACTCCCTCAGAGACTCCTTTCCACTTTCCTCGTTATCAAACGAAGTAGATGCGCGGGTCTGAATGGGAACATTGTGCATTTGGTGAGAAGCAGGAATGGAATCAGTAGCCGCTACCACAGGGGTACGGGTATTGAGTCCCTTGATCTGTTCCTCTAGTTCTGAAAGGGCCTCGGGCTGGAGATCCATCCACTTGAATGCTTGCTTGAAGCACTGCTCGAAATGGTCGGAAGCCTTGGCTTGGTAAGACGCTTCAATTACGGAGACAGCCTGTTGTTCGTTGATACCCGCAGACGCCATTCGCTGGAAAAGTTCCGCCTTGAGGGGATTCTCCTGAATGAAGTTCTTTGTCTGCGCGAGGACAACGAGATTAAGCATATTGAGGGCATCATCACGGAGATCGGCCTTGGCCCTACGAAGCTCGGCGGTGGCAGAGGCAGTAACCTGCTGCTGAACCTGCTTGAAAGCGTCAGAACCGGAGACAGTGGCGACGTATGGACGAGCGTAAACTCCTTCCAGAATCTCCGCAAGATCAAATCGCTTTGATGCTTCACGGATCCCTTCGGCATACTTTTCAGTGACAAAGAGCTTTGCGATCTTCTCGTGCTCCTCCTGGTCTTCGAGACGAATCTCTGCGACAGGACGACCACTAGCTAGCACAACCCAGTGTGGGTTTTCCTGATCAGCTCCGTAGAGGAGAAGGTCAAGATGAGCGGTCTTTGGAACCAGAGCAGGATCCACCACAGGTGTAGACATCGTTGTCGGCGCTGGAGCCGCCATCTTTGCCTTGGGTGCTGTAGTGTTACCCTTGTTACTTGAGGTTGAATGAGACTGTGCGCCCGTAGCAGATGCGTTCTTGCGAGATGCAATACGCTTCAATCGGGCGGCTCTTAAGGCTGCTGCATTTTTCTTAGCCATAGTTTGGTACCTTGTGAGGGTTTGGGCCTAAGAGCGGCGAGGGAGATAGACACCATTGTCTACTTCCATAAGTCACAATGACTTGTGACGTAAATAGTCTAGAATCAAAAGCCTTTTAGCAACTTTACTCAATCTTTTTCTTACAGACGATAGTCTGGTCCCACGAGGATGCATCGGGGGAAGACCACCCCTTCCTGGAGCGGGCTTCTGTTTTTCACCACTTTGCGTGGATAAAGGTATCTCACTCTTCGTGTTTACGTCTTTTGGTATGGCCGTATTCTTACTTGGTTTACTTTCATTCCTAGACATGGGGTGCATTGGAGGAAGATTGTCTTCCTCATGCTTCCTTTTTATGGCATCTAGTTGCTTTTTGAGGGTATCAATGTCCTTGGTAGCTCTTTCTGACTGGTCTTTGATTGTATAGGGCATCATCTCCTGTGCCTTTTTAATGGCCTGGAGATAAGCTACCTTGAACTCTACGATGTCCCTGTCTTTACGGAACAGACCGAACCGCTGGGTGTACACCTTCTTTACTCGTTCAAGCTCTTCAGGAGACAATCCCTGCTGGTTCTTTTCTATTGATTCTTTCAGATTGTACAGGTAGTGCTCTTCCTTCTTCAGATGGTTATTTGAGTCCTGTACCTCCTTCTCTCTCTTTTTGGTCTCTACCCCGAGCGACTTTTCTACATTCTCTGTTCCTGCAGAGGAAAGTTCTGAGAACAGATTGGCCACCTTGTCTAATACAGGAGGTAGTTTCTTTACTAGAGATGGAATTGCACCCTGATCTATCTCAACATTGGGGAACTCCTTACGGAGATCCGATATCTTCTCTCTAGCTTCTTTCTTCGCCTCTGCACTGTTTCCAGGAGTCTTTAGAAGCTTAACCAACGTATTGATTTCTTTCTCGATCTTTCGGTTCCCATCGACCCAAGAGGCCTCCTTCGCCCTTATCCCCTTCTCGATGGGGTCCAAGATCTGTTTGACGCGATCAGTGTACTTACTGTACTCACCAAATAGAAGATTGATCTTCTCTCCTACCCTCTGCTCTAATGCAGGAATCTTCAGTTCAGAAGAAACCTGCTTAACAGACTTCTCGATCAAGTACTTTGATCCAACAGCCAATGTAGCTCTGTGGGAAATATCTTTTAGCCCATCTGCTACGACTCGCAAAGATTTCGCAGTCTCAGTGTTCTTCTGTATTTTCTTCTGTTCACTCTCAGGTAAGAGTGTCCTATCAGAATAGGGTCGGGTGGACCTCGCGGCAACTCGCATGATCCTTAGGTAGTAAGGGTATGAAGTTCTAGCTGTGTCTCGGGCCATAGGACAAATATAAGCCCCACTTCCATAATCTGGTAACATTCCAGACCGAAAATCCTGGCTTATTTCTATTCGCTCTCGTACTTGGCCTTCAAGCTAGCCAACAGCTTCAAGTCCTCCCTCCTCTTTTTCTCCTCTTTTTCCCTCTTTCTTTTCTCCCCTGCCTTAGCATTTCTGATCCCTTGGGCTGTCATCGGCCTAGAGAACGCAACCCCAACCCTTGGCCTGATACTAAGCTTAAACCCGTCGACACGATGGCCCTTGCTCTCGGCGCCTCTTTGCGCTTCATTTTCTATCTCAGAAGATACGGCTTGAAGGTATTCCATGATCTCCTTCAGAACCTCTTCTTTGTTGTCAGAGGAATAAGGAATGATCGTAGGTTTTGCTTCTGTCCACCTGTTGTACCTGACTCGGTACTTTTCTTTTTCTGTCATTTCACTCCATTCCTTCCTTAAGGTCGCCAAGTTGGAGTCTAGCAAACCTGGGCCTAGCCCTAGAGCGTAAGTCAGGCGTTACTTCCTCGTTGAAGTTCGCTGCAGTCCGAACATAGAGTTCGTTTCCTTCTGCACTTTTGTACAGGACCATTTCCCGGTCTGTTGTGGCGTCGATAACACTGCCTAAGACAACGTACAGGTTGCCTTTGAAGTGTCGGTAAACACCGCAAGCTGGAAGGTCTGTGCGCCCACAATTCGTAATGTGCATGGGCTCTTTTTACAGAGTCTCTACCTGAACGATTCTACCCAGCGGTCGTGCGCTGTATGGTCAGCGGGGTCTAGGACGTTTGAGGTCTCGATGAAGTTGGTGCGACGACACACCTCGTACACCAGTTGGCCTTCCACGACATTTCCTTTGCCACGTCCGTATTCCTGGTGTCTGCACGCGATCTTGCCATTGGGGCTTGTAGCACCGCAGCCAGGAACGGAGCACTCCGTATACCCGACTAGGGCTCCCATGCTGAATCCAGTCCTCTTACGAGTCAGGATATCGTTCGCAAGCTCGGGGTCCTTGGTTCTATCCCATCCTGCCAGCACTACAATCTTGTAGAGCCCGTTCGCCATTTTCTGCAGGCTCGCATCGAAGTGGACGCCCTTGGCCTTTCTTGGATCCCTATTGTCATGATCCTTGTGTGTGGGCTTCCCGATGAAAGTTGTATAGACCAGCCTTCCCATCTCTGCATTGAAGCTGGTTACGTCGTCGAGAGGGAACTCGTCTAAGTTTCTGTTTGGGATCCCAACAGTGACAATTGGGATCTCATTGATTACGTAGTCTCGGATATCTGCCGAGATTTGATAGGCCTCAGATGCCTGGGTAAGCCAGTCTACGTCTAGAGACTTTGTCTTGTTGAAGATGTTCTCTGACGCGATGCGTAGTGACCCGGTGCGAGGATCTCTCTCCTTTGTACAGGAGATTCCTTCGAACACCCGGGTGTCAAACGAAACGTCACCAGTCTTAATCATAGTATCTCTCACGTTAGAATAGGAGCAGACACCCATATAAGACTAATACTACAAGGCTCTGACCTCATCTTGTAGTCGTTCTCCCTTATTGTCTACGATGTCAAGTAGCCTCATAGACAGGAGTATGTTTTTCTTTGCTTTGTTCACCAGAGCTGCGTACTCAATTAGGGACACCAAAGCGGCTTCAAGATTCCTCTCGTCTTCCGTTGATTGTGGGTTCTTTGAGGGTAGGACTGCATCCATCTTCTTGAACGCCTTGATGATTATCCCCGAATCTGCCTCGGAGGGTCCAATCAGTTCGGGCTTCGTTTCCATCAAACGGTATTCATCGTAAACGTCTTCTACGATTTCGTTGACTAGGCGTTCGTAGCTTGTAGGCTTCTTCTCCATTGACCTGGCCTTGTCTATCAAGGAAGACACTGTGGAGGAAACGTGCTCCGATGCTTTTCGAATAAGTGGAGTAAGGCTTGCCATTAGTCGTCGTCGTCATCATGAACAGCAGGTGTGCTTCCGGTAAGTAAGTTGACATTAGGCACCAACCTACTCTCATCCTTGATCGTTTTAGAGAAACGACGAGCGTGCTGTGAGGCAGGGGTTCTGCTTTGTTCCGCCTCTTTATACAGGGCACGCTGTGCCTCTTCCTCTAGTAGTAATGAGTTTCTCCTTCCCTGCTGTGCGCAGGCAGCAATAACCCTAAGTTCCGCTGCAAGATCCTCTGGGCTGGAAGAGAACATGGAACGAAGCTCTTTGGTAATGTCAGAGGCTACGACTCTAGAGATGTCTGCGTCGTGTAGAATCCCGGCTCGGGTTAGGATGTACCGAAGCACTTGGTCCTTCTTGTTGTTTCCCGTACTGATGGCTTTTCTGGCCTCTCCCCTAGTTAGAGTTCGCGCTATGGTCTTCTTGTCCAGCATTGAAAGAAGAACCTTGGCGTATTTTTGGGCTTGGTCTGCTGTGACACCCAGGAACTCCTTCTTCCTGCCCTTCCAGACAGGGAGGGACTCAAGCAGCGCCAGTGAGTTAGGAATAGAAGCAACACGAACCGAGGCACCTACAGAAGGAAGCTCTAGGCCGCCTCCCGTAGCGGCTCCTCCCCCGAGTCCTTCCTCAGGTACTCCGCCTCCCATTCCGCCTCCCATTCCTCCAAGGTCACCACCCATTCCTCCAAGGTCACCACCCATTCCGCCGAGATCACCGAGGCCGCCTCCACCTCCCAGTCCACCGAGGCCTCCCATTTCTCCACCCATTTCTCCACCCATTCCTCCGCCCATTCCTTCTTGCTGAGGAGGGGCCACCTGGGCTAGCTTCTTTTGCTGTTGGACCAGTCTGCGGCTTACTTCGATATCATCGTCAAACTGCTCCATCTCTGACTCTAGGTCAAATCCTGCAGCGGACGTCCACGTCCTCTTGGTGATTGGAATGCCCTTCTCATTCATCATCTGAAGAATCTCCAGATAATCCCTATCGGCAACAGGACGGAGCGACTTCTCCCACGCGATTGTAGGAAGAATATAGCGCTCTTCCCCGGGGGTATGGGCAATACGGATGCGATGATCTAACTCTGCCTTCTTTCGATGGATGAACCCATGACGCTTCGCGAGGGGCAGTAGCAGTTTGTTGAAGATCAGGTTCCTCTCAATGAACTTTCGATGAACCTTGATCCTCTCCAGGAACACAGACATGAGCTGTTCAAGAGAGTTATAGGTTGCGTCTCCTGAGATGAAGGACTCACTAACGCCAAGAGCGTTTAGCTTTCCTTTAAGAAGGAAATCCCATTCGTCAGTGACTTTGGTTACATCCTGGAGTGTTCCTCCACCAACCTCGTTTGACTGCACGCCTGAACGGGTGACAACAATGGCGCCGACTGGGTCCTCATCCGCCTGCATGAACAGAGAGGACAAGTCGTCAAGCTCATCTGGGGAGGGTTCCCAAACATCATCGATTCCAGCAGTGATGTGTCGGATTCTCGAAGCGCGTCTCCTTGAGGCAGCAATCGTTGCATTGACAAGTGCCTTCTCGTACGCAACGAACATGATTATTCGAGTATAAACGCTAGCGCCAATAACGTCGTAGGGAGATGTCTTGCGTGGCAGGTAGAAGGAGTTTTCCGTGGGGAGAGGAATCTCTTGCCCATTACGGATCATCGCTGCCAGTTCTTCCACTTCTCCCTGCGCTTGTCGGTCCCTTTCGTCGGAAGAGTTCGCCCACGCCTTAAGGTCTGGGGTAGGGATGATATCCAACTTGGGCTGGAATCCTGGAACGGGTATAGGGCTGACCCGGATCCAGTCTGGGTCATGGATAATCATCCGCTCCCAGATTCCTTTGGCCTCGTTCATGATGAGGTGGCCAATCACCTTTCCCATGCCAAGGAACTCCCCAGTAATACCCGGAAGCTCATTGGTTATGTCAATGTTGTTCATTGCATCTGTGTAGATGCGAGCGATTGACCTGTCTTCTAGTCCTGTGAACTGGAACTCAGACCACGGAAGGTCACTGTATAACTCAAGAGCAGGACCCGCGACGGGGTCCTGAAGACGGATTCTGCGCCAGATTCTGTGGAGTCGCCGGAAATCAACCGGCATAAATTGTTCAACGATTGTGCCTTCTGACAAATCGTCGAACACAGGGTTGAACCTGTTATGTGAATTACGTCCCCCAGCCCCTCCGCCAAATCCGAAGCCTCCACTGCCTCCGTTTCCGTTTCCTGTGAACCCACCGCTGCTTCCGCCAAACCCCAGCGCTGACTTCCGTAAGGAAGCGGTTTTCATACGTGTGTAATTTAGCTTAATGGCAGACATTAGTCATCCTAGTAAACGAGTTAGGCTATCCCTCTGATCAAGTATATCCTGAAAGCTAGGACCTTCCCTCTCCCCTAATACAGCGGACAGAAATGATCTAGCCATAATCTTTTCTGGAAAGTAGAACGTCTTTAGGTCCTGATCCGTTAGGAATCCTACCACAGGGCTTGGTCCTCCAATTGAAACCTTCCACAAGAGGGGAGGCTCGCGGCGTTTCCAATCATTGGGCACGGAGTCTAGCGTATACTCCATGAACTGAAGAACGTAAACAGTGGGACCTAGTCGAGATTTAAGCTCGACCTTGTACGGAGAGATTATCCGTAGCTGGTCTACCTCCGCAGGATACTCCAGCATTGTACCTGCTGTTGGAGTGACCCCTCTACTGCTCTGCGGTTCATCAATCGAGTGAATTCCGTCTGTATCCGTTCCCTTTTCGGGACCCAGAATGAATACGGGATTCTTGTGTATGGTACTTGATTCACTCATCTTACTTGACTATGAAAACAAGAAGCCCAGTTTTCTTGCTCAGTTCCTGACTGAACTTAAGATCTCTGTTCACGCTGGAGTTACCTCTAAAGCCATCCTCTAGGGAGGGCACGAGGTCATTGTACCGGAAGAAATCTACGCCCTTTATGTAGATATGGTCCTCCTTGTAGGTCACCTTAGGAGACGGCCCAAGGCCAGACTCTGATAGCAAATTTTGTACGATACCAACACTGGTTGCCATCTCCACAACGGAGGGCTCACCCCGTGCAAGCACAAGAAACTCCTCTTCCTCTTCGTACATGCCACTACGATGAAGGTCTTCTGCGATTTTCAGTATTTCCTTAATGGACGTCATAACAGAATCACATGCAAACGTGGCAGTTACGGCAATACTTCGCTTCTGTTGAGTTCGCTAGCTTCACGAATTGCATGGAGCTTGAGCACCGAGGACACATTCCAGCGCTGCGAAGGTTTGGAATACCACCCAAGTGAGGAGCCGCTGATGCCGTTCTCAAGTTTCCGCTTCCCTTTTTGTAGTCTGACAGAATGATGTCCAGGGCAAGGGTTTCGTCTCCCTTGCTTACTGTATTTACAATGTCAGCCATCTTAAGCTTATAGCGGAGCTTTCGCAGCCGATCTGACGTAAGAGCATACTTGACGTTGTACAGCTTGTGTGACTCCTTGATAAACTTCTCAACGGGTGTGCCCATGACGTACTCCTATCCATTCCTAAATATAGATGTCTTTCCTCGAACGGACCCAATACTTGCTCGGGTTCTGCTGATCGAGGAACCAGCAGAGGAAGACTTCAGTGAGACAGCCCCAACTCTGGCGGAAGATTTGGACGCAGCTCTTCTAGAAAACACTAAGAAATCCTTCTTGTGCTCAGACATATAGTAACTTGCAAGTACGGCAGTACGAAAGTAATCGTCATCACCGACCTCGGGTTTGATTATTTTCTTTCCTATTTCCCTTACTGTGGCGAATTGGACCGCGAAAGCAGTGTAGGGTGAGGCACGCATCATATCGATGTTTGTGATATCAAGATCACTAAGTTCTGAGTGCTCCCAACGCGGCATAGCTACTGCTCCTGAGTAGACCAAACTTCTCAAGAACTTAAAGTCCCGATCCTTTGGGCTGTAGCGTATTGCCTTGATCTTCATCTCCCTAAGCTCTTGAATGTGTGACGTACTTTGCCACCTATCATAGAGTACGCATTTGACATTGAGTCCTTTTCCCTTATCGCACAACGTCTTAATGATGTTGAACATAGTTGGGAAGTGAACTGGAATTAGCTCCCCTGTTTCGGCTATCTTCTCAGGCATTGCAGATATGGCCGCATCAAGAACAAGCTTAAAAGAGCTGCCCTCCTCCTCTTGGCTTGCTTCTAGATGGTAGACACCGATAGCAAAGGAGTTTTGAGTTTCTCCGCAGTCTACTGTAACTACTCTAGGAACCATACGAACACGACTGTCAGATATCGTTCCTAACAGCTTGGCTGCAATATACCGGGTACGCTTGGGATCGATTTTGTCTTTGATGAAGTGTGGCTTCCAGCTGACCAGAGGACGTTCGTTCGTCCTCATATCCATGATGGCGCGTTCTGATTCGATAAAGGGACTGTCTGCAAGAGGAGGAAGCGCCCCAAAGTCTCTCCAAAACTTGACAGGGTTATTCATCTCCTCTGTTTCAAGACTTTCCCTTGTGATCAGTGGACTTGCTTCCCATGAATGCATGTGGAAGCATACCTTCCTCTTGTCCCTCGCTCCCTCCTTTAGAAGGGACATCATCTTATCGTACTGGGAGCTAGGTGAGGAGATGTTGAACATGATGCCAGGAAGCGTCTGGTACTCATCCTGCTTCCATTTCAGGTCGCTGGCGGAGCGAACAGTACGCAGGGAGTTGGACAGCGAGGCATAGGTCTCATCTGCGTTCGCTCGAACGGCATCCTTTTTCCCACTCGTAAACCAACCAAGCTCATCAATGGCACACGCGATTCTCGTTGAACCACGAAGGGACTGCCCCACCGCTGCTGCGTAAGATATTCCGACTTGCTTATTTCCAAACCAAATGTAGGAATCCATTACCTTGACAAGGTCTCCCTTATCAAGTCCTCTCTCTTTCTCCAGTGCCTTTAGCTTCGCGATGTAGCTTTTGAACCAAGGACTTTGCGCAATCGCTCCCTTGAATGCGGGCCACAACGTCTTTTTAATCTGTCCAACGGTAACCGCTACAAATGTCATCTCGAAAAACGAGTTTGACATCAACCCGTAGAATCTGGCAGGATTTCTAATGCTAAGAAAGCGGTGAAGGTAATAGGGAAGGAGAACGCCTCCTGTGAGGGCCGTCTTTCCCGACCTCTGACCGAGGCAGCTCACCAGCTCCCAAGGAAGTTTGTCGAACAACTCCTTGCGGTTCTTACTGCATTCTGGGCATATTCCCTTCTTTAGTAAGACGACCTTGGACTTGAACGTACCAATCGAGGCGTCGACAGGAGGGTCGTCAAGAAAGTCCATGTCCGTGCACTCTGGACAGTAGTCACAGTACACTTTAACTGCTTGCTCTGCCTGCTTCGCCCACAAGGAATCCATGCCCATGAAGTCAGGACTTACTGCGAACTCGATCACGTTGTCCGAATAGGGAATGTCGATGTCTACGTCAAATACGGACGGATCCAGACCTGAATCAATTACCTTGTCTACAAGAGCTTGCAGATCAAGTAAGTGAAGGTTTTTATCCGCGTCGTCCCGTCGCAGGCGTGCCATGGTACCTTACAGAAGTTCCCGAAGACGTTCCGCTGTCCTGCTAAGCAGGTCACTTAGGTGCTGAGAGTGTCCTGGCTCTAGCTTGTACCGTGAGTTATTTCGCGTAGAACGAGGACCCTGAGCGGTAGCGTCATCGGGTAGACCGTCTTTGTGCTCAGGAAGCCCTGTGGGGTAGTTGGTCCCTGTTCCCTCTTCCTCATCGGGTCCAGGTAGAGCTTCATTCTGCTCCCTAATCTCCTTTATCTTCTCCTCGCTAAGAAAGGACAGGCGAAGAGAAGAATGGAAAAGCCGTTTTCTAAGCTCTCTATTCACATCACCACCTCTTCCTTAGACTGTGTTAGCCTGTCCTCCGCATCACTCTTCTTTACGCCAAGCTTCATATCCAGGTTAAGCTTTGTGACTGGGATCAGAGCCTTGATCCGGTCAGTAAGCCTAGAGAAGCTGTCAGTGGCTATTCCCTTGGCATCTCTAACAGGTACTCCTGCCTTTAGCATCTCTTGTTGTAGTCGACTTGCTTCTTCTGTGCATAGGCGAACAAGGTCTACAACAAAGGGATTGAACGTGTTTTTGACGATATCGTCTACAACATCCTGAGGCTTCTCAAGTGCTGTCATCTCAGCCAGAGCGATTCGATACTCTGACATCATCCGTTGGTAAGACTGAAGGAGAAGAGCGCTCTGTTTGACTTCGAGGGTCTTCTTTGTAAGAGCACACTGATCGTCAAGGTCGTTGACGATGTCTCTCAATCGATCATAATGAGACTTGTTGTGACGAACGAGGAATAGAAAGTGAGACTCCACGTCCTCTAAGGGAAGGCCAAAGTCTGCACTAACTCGTTTTGCGCTGTGTCCTAGACTCCAAGCTTCGTCGACAAGGGCGACCTCTTCGGATCGGATTTCTAGCTTCCGAGGTAGAGCGTCCTCCCGCTCCTCCTCGTCATCTATCTCATCATCGAAGCTACTCGTCCTCATCTTCTTCCTCGTCCTCGTCCTCGTCCTCTGCGGAAGCAATGCCTCGTGGTCCCTCATATTCATGGGGCCGGTGTTGCTTCAAAGTGGGTCCTCCCATTGTGTCTGTGAGCAGACCTGGGTAGGAATGAGGATCAACAACTGTGTCCTCCGTCATAAGATTCTGCACTTCTTGCAATCGTATGGCAAGTTTGCGAAGCTTATCCGCTGCGGAAGACATGATGCTAAGGAACGAGAAGACGGGTTACTTCCCGCCTGTGGTTCCTTCGAAGCCCTGGTCGCCCTTGTCTCCGTCTCTGCTCATGTTCTTTGTCATCTGACGAGCAAAGTTGGCGTCACCGAAGGCACGAGTGTAGTAGTCTTCGAGATCCTTCTTGTCCGTGGACACCAAGGAAGGGGCACGAGTCTCTACATTGAACACAGCATCCTTAGACACCGTGTAGGTCTTTCCACTTGCTGAGATGGTGACGTCGTCTCCGTTCAGTGACTTCACCTCTCCGTGCTGGGGGATGGTTCCGGTGAAGAAACGAACCCGGTCTCCCTTGGTCAGCATGGGAGCAGCCTGACGTAGTTTAGCAAAGCTTGCACTCTTTCGACCCGAGCGAGCAACCTTCTCGGCTACTATTTGAGCAATGTTGTCGTCCGTCTGACGAACAAGGAACTTTTGAGTTCCATTATCACGTACCTGCCAAACGTGGCCAGTAGACTCGTCAAAGTAGCCATTTCCTGCAACTCGGCGCATTACTGTAGCATCAACCACAGGACGGGTGTCGGTGTGCATCGTAAGGCAGACAGAAACAGCGTTATCCGCTTCGTGCAGTTGCGCCGTATTCGACTGCGCATGCACCTTTCCGTTGAAGGCTGCCTCTACAAAGCGCTCAACCTGACTGAGTGTGGGCTCTGCCCCGATGTGCCCCTCGTAGCCGATGAGTACCTTACACTTCATTGCATCGATCTCATGCATATCCACGATCTGCATGTCAGAACGTGGGGGAAGGTTCCGCTCATCTACTGCCTGAGCAAGTCGGTCGATGATCTTTCCATGAATGCTTCGCATTTTTATCTCCTAAACGATGGAGATAGCTCCATCAAAACATGCCTATGCGATTGTAGATAATCCTGTTTTCTACAAGTCTAAAGTCATATCGTTCGTAGGATAGTGTTCAACTCGTTCTTTAGCTTCGTAAGGTCGATGGAAACAGGCCCATACTTCTCAGTCATTTTCTCTCGGAGCGGGGCCATGTCCTCGTAGAACTTATTGAGCCACTCAGGCTTGGAGCCTGTTCTACGGACCAGCGACTTGCTTCGTGTCTTGACTCGTTTAGTTGTGGGGTACAGATTGTCTGCATCAATACCGAGGAGTACGTCTAGGGAATGACCTAACAGCTTTCTGTTCATCCCAAGTGCCTGTTCCAAACCTCCAAGCGTAGAATACTTACGAACTGCCCAGGCTACGATTGTCTTGATGTCATTCTGGCACTCCATCTCTGCCGTAACCCACTGTGGAGGATATTCATTCTGGCACTTGGATGAGCAATACCAAATCTTGTGGTCTGTGCGGGGAAGCCTAACACGGCTTGCCTTTTTTCTCACCTTGGGCGTTATTGGCTTCTCGCAGTTGTAGCAGATCTTCCTATCCATCAAAGTAATGAACGATCTGTCTACGCTTCCGTAATGGGAAATCTTTAGTGTCTCGCTGCGTAGATCCAGCATGGCCTTGGACAGGGCCTTCGTTACGTCAGCCTCTGGCACCCTTTTCAGCATCCCAATATCCAATGCCTTGAATGACTTTGCATTATGCTTCGCCAGGTAGACGAGCATGCACTGTTTTACTCCAGGGTACCCTGTGTGGAATAAGCACTGGGGAAGGTGGCAGTCGACCTTTATGGTCTCACCGTGTACGTGGCATCGTACTTCGTATTTGCTCTTTGTCTTTTTGGTGCTCACAGGGCGCTCTCCCATACTCAGGTCTAGAATAACTTTTACCGAAGGAAATATACTCTCATGGAGAAATAAATACCGCTGAAGGTTTAGGATTCAAGAAAGTTCAGAGATGTGGTTCGAGTATAACACCTTTCGTGGCCACCCTTCACTTAACCGCTCAGGTCTCCAAAACGGACTCTCCCAGGGCACCTCTGAGCGGTTAAGTGACTTAAGCAAAACACGGGAAAAGTGGCCTATGTCGGGAACCGCTGAGCGGTTAAGTGGGGACCCTCCGAGCGGTTAAGTGAGGACCGCCGAAAAACCCAATGATTTCAACAACCGTGTCAAGGGAAGTAGTGATCTTTTCTCTATAAAAAAATCGTCAATGATTTCAGTCACTTACAACTTTTTTTGCGTTCGATGTCGTTTTTTTCCTTATTTGGCAAACCTGAATTGTAAAAATGAGTTACTCACTCAGTAGCTCGTTCAACCCATTTAGGGAGGCCCGGGATCCAATATTCTATCAATGTTATTAACTACCAACTAGTCCGGCTACTCCCCGCTCCCCGCTCCCTCACTGATGATAGTATGCCAGTGTCCCCACTGATGATAGTATGCCAGTGTCCCCACTGATGATAGTATGCCAGTGTCTCTACTTCCCACTCCCTCACTAGAGTCAATAAGATAGTATGCCAGTGTCCCCACTGACTACTGACTACTCTCTACTCCCACACCGCCATACTATCCTATCCCCTACTGACTACTCTCTACTGACTACTCTCTACTCCCACACCGCCATACTATCCTATCCCACTGACTCCTCCCTCCCACTGTAGAAATCACTCCTTGATAGTTAGACCCTCTATTGTCCCTGACTACTCTACTCGGAGCCACTACAGGCCTAGCTCACCAGGAGAGACTACTGTGGATATAGTTGAGATCGATGATCAAGATGCAGATCAATTACTAGCAGTGATTGATTACGTCAGAAAGAAATTGAAGGAAGACGAGGAGACAGAGGATGAGGAGACAGTGTACGTCATCCCCTTCGTCAAAGGACTTATCAAGTCACTTGTGGAGGACCGCCTAGGGGAAACCTATGAGCTGGGTACCGTGACGTTAGAGAACGACGAGGAAGAAGAGGGAGGGGACCTCTTTGATGAGTTCGACTTTGAGTAGGTTTACGTTCTTTCTGAACGTCAACGCAGACAACATTAAACGTAAAGGGTATAGGTTATGACGAACATGAGTGACACTACGACGAATCCTTTCTGGACCCCAACAGCAACAGTAACAGACAACACAGACTGTGTGTTGAAGATCGTAGGGACCCTAGAGGAGGAGGCGAGACTGTTCCACATGTCAATTCGGATCGAGGAGGACGACCTTGATAAGGTTCTTCTGTACGTCCGAGGAGTCAAGGGGGCCAAGGCCTCTGACGTTCACCTTGAAGAGGGAGGAAATTATCGGGTGGTCATCCTCCTCTCCCAGGAAAAGGTGGGGAAGATGTTCACGAAGTTCAGGAAGAAGTCCCTGCCCTACACCCTGATCGGGGTTGAGCAGGTTGTAGAGGCTGACTCTCCCCTGCTCTGGGTTACGACCCAGCCTAATGAGGGAACAGAAGAGGCTACCTCTCCGACTGCGCCTCAGCAGCCCTTGCCTCCCTCCCCCACAACGATCCCTGGAGGTCCATGGGTCACTCCTTGGGTTGTTTACTCTACCCAGATCCCCGACGCTAGCCAGACGACGCTTCCTCATTCTTCTGCTGTGCGTCTCTGACTGATGACAGTGAAGAAGGACAGGAGCACCCAAGCGAACCGGGACTTCTGGGATGCGGTCGCTCAGGCGGCTGAGATCGTTAAGAACTGGCCTGCGTGGAAGCGAGGGGAGTCTGTTCCTTCCTCAGAGAAACCTGACCTTGCGAAGAAGGGCTAGCCTAGGTCGCTGTGTCGTCCCTCTGGGCGGTTCTGTACAAGCATGGCATGGTAGGGCGTTTCCTGCCGTACAGGCCCCTGGAGGTCCTTCTATGAGTAAAGTCGAAACCATTCGTAACCCCTCTGCGTTCTTCTTTAAGATTGCGGACATCCTGGATAATCGCGATGACTGGTCAGAGGACCAGTTCAAGTCCGTAGACAAGGCGATTGATAAGTGCGAGTCGCTTGCCAATCTGTGTGAGACTCGGGGCTATACCTCACTTAAGGCTTAGTCACCGAGAGAACTGGGTTATTTCTTAGGAAGCACGGAAAACCGCCGTGCTGTCTGTTCGAGACAACCCGACGTTTCCTAGTATTAGATGCCTCGTGACGAATTTGAGAGCGGAACGAGTCATCCCACAGTCTAATATAGTCTTTAGGCCCGTAACTAAGAATGGCCTCCCATAAAAAACTTCGGGGTGACCCGACATTAGTTCCTGAGAAGGGATAGAGCATGAGTAAACGAGCAGATTCCCTCCAGCGCATTCGTGACTGGGTTAGTTCGATGGGCGGGGAGCGTAAGCCTGACCTGGCCGTTTTGGATGACCTCATCCAGGAAGAGAGACTTCGTGACTCGTATGTGGCTTCCCAGGATTCTCATCTTGCACGGAAGGAGCTTGAGACCACGGTATTCTACTTCGGGTGCATAAGAGAAGTGGGGCACTACGTTCACGATGTCTGGGGCCATCGCCGCTACAGCGATGTGGATCATCCCTGGTGTGGGGCACTCGACGCAAAGCTCACGCCTCAGGAGAAGAGACAGGTGGAAGGCCTTGCTGTTCTTCATCACTCGGGGGACTGGACCGCGATTGGCTTTTGGGACAGGACCGTGGACAAGCGATCCGGTGCAAACTCTGCTTTTCTGATTAACCGAAAAGACCTGTCCTTTGAGCAGGCCGTTGAGCTTTCTCGCCGTGCCTTTCCCAATGTTTGGGCTCGGTTTCCCTTCGAGGTACGACAGCAGTGAGGATTCTCTAGGCCGCCTTGGCCTCTTGCGCTGACCTGGCCTCAATCTGTTCGAACGTCTTCATCGCGGCGGGCGCGGATCCTAGGAGGTTTGCAGTTGTGCTCGCCATTTGTCCGTAAGCGGGAGCCCCCTTCTTGGCTATGCTATGGAGTGCGGGTGTCTTCCCTACGTCTAGGGCGAGTCTCTTGACCTTGTCAGGGGCGGTCACAGGAACATTCCCGGAGAACATTCCTCCTATTCCTTGGATGTATCTCATGACTTCCTTTCCGTAGGTATGTGCGAACTCTACGAAAGCCTTGAGCACAGTTTTGATTTCCTTTCCGTGCTTCAGAACGAACTCAGCGATCTTTCCTAGCTTTCCTTCCTTCGACGCTATTTTAAGCAGCCACCTTAGAACCTTTCCTCCTTTTCCCACAGCGTCACCCGCCTCTGGGATCATGGAGATTACAGACATCGCTGCTCCGAAGAAGTCTCCTCTGGCGAGTGAGATTAGCGCATTCGCTCCGTCCGCAAACTCCCCTACTCCTGGGATAAACCCTGCTGCGTCGAGGGCAACTTGGCCTGCGTCTGCGAGGCTCCCTCCGATCCCTGCTTTTCTGACTATCGCTGCGCTTCGAACCAGCCTCCTTTTGATGACTGGATTATCCGTATGGGAAGCTGCGAGTAGCAGTCGGTAGGTTGGGTTGTTCTTGGTCATCGGAGTTTGTTTTTGTCGAGCCAGTATTCGTCTGCGTACTGTGCCATTCCTGCTGCATCTTTCTTGTGCACGCTGTCTAGCTCATCAAATAACTCCTCCCAGTTTTCTTTCTTGGTCTTGTTCCACCAGTTCTTCCATTGCGCAGCAGTGAACTGGGCTACATCTACAGCTTCGTGCTCCTTGGCTAGAATGACGATCCTTCCTAGCATTTGGTTTATGATCTCCGCGAGTACTGACTGTCCCCTATTCCGCACCATGAACCTTTCCATAACGATGTAGTCTGGGCTAGTTCTTTTAAGTAACTCTATGAAATCATTTATGAACTCTGCGTCGTCATTTACGTTAGCAAGAGGAGTTACCCACCCCGATTCAGTCGTCTCCCCATTAACCCGAAGTACCCAGGCAAAGTTAACTTTACCTGGGTCCATGGCTAATATTCTCCTGTTTTCTTTAGTCTTCACCTAGTTTTTCTAGTGTATCGTCGTAATCTAGGAAGAATTCGTTTTGGTCCTTGATCTTTATAAGCTCCTCTGCGGCTATCCCCACGACCTCGCTCTCGCTCCATTCATCAACAAAGCCATCAATGGCCTGGTCTGTGTCCTCTAATCTCTTTGACATTGCTGCGTATCTTGATCGTACCGAGGATAGAAGTTTCTGGTTCTTCTGGGCCGCTTCCGTGACCCAGTTACGATACTTCTCCTCTAATCGCACTCGTGTTTGAAGCTCGTTTAGCTTAGTGAGAAATATTTCACGTATGATGTGCGTGATGTCAATTTCCCTCTTAACTTCTTTGCTTCTTACATCGAGTACGTAGGAGCCGTCCTCATGCTGTCGAAGTCGTATGTCCATGGTAGTGGTGCTTATCAGTAGTTTCGCATCTGGTCAGGTGTGAATCGTGGACCTCCGCCCTCTGTTACAATGATAAGCTTTCTGAAGATTAGGTCGCCAAGAGCATCCTTGACAAACTGATCGATTTTCTTCATTACCTCCGCTTGCAAAACTACTCCATCAAAGGGTATGATGATGCTTGCACCATGTGAGGGTATGGATCGTTGAACCGACCCAAATCTTCCATTGGACCTGAACCCTGTCCTTCTAGACTGGTCGCTTCTGGACACAAATCCTAGATTCGAAGACCCAAACATTTTGTTCCCTACTACGATTACAGCGCGATCTGGAACCGTAAGGGCTACGGCTGTGGCCGGAGCGTCATCAGGTGGGATGCCGGTAGGATCCGCTCTCTTTATTTCTAGTGTTGCCATAGCTACTCCTTTTGTGTCCTAATTTTTGCAGTGGGTGGTGGCCATTCTACATGTGTTTCATCAATGTAGGACCGATCTTCTAGAGACATCGCTTGCCATAGTAAGTCCATTTCCGTTAGTATCTTGTCCTCAGCAGCTCTGTTGCTCTTAAGCTTTTCTAGAAGCTGGGCGTATCTTTTCGCTAACTTTGACACTATACTTCACGTTTTGGTGTACTTACATCCGTTTGTCCTGGAGTAGTTACATGTGGGCCGTCTGGGGTTGATGTTTCTGCTCTATCCCCAGGTAGTCTGAGGTGGTTCGCGTTGCTCTTTTGTACGAACAGCTCGTTTTCTTTGTCTGTCTGTATGCTCTTAATATAATCAGGTAGAATCTTGTCAGTTACCTTCCCAAGAGGAACAATCGAGTATCGATCATACGATTGAACGATTCGAGCTGTTACGTCCCACGACGTTAGGATTCCGCTGGGCTTGTTATCTTGCGCAGTGATAATTTTCCATCGAGTGCCGTCTAGTGTGTTGTACAGCCAGTCGTCCGTAGTGAGGTTTTTCAGGGTATTGTCCAACCAAAACCTCTGGCTACTGAAGCTCTCGTAGATTCCAAGTTCCTCTAGCGTGAGGCTTTCTTCTACTCTTGGTATGTTGACACGAAGTGCTGTTTCTGGAATTAGTCTATACGCGATTCTTATCGTAACCACCTTAGGAAGTGCTGCGTGAGGGGACACACGCTTCATCACTATTTTAAGCTGAACCTTTTGCTGTCCAAGACGAACCCCTAGTGACTCTTCTGTGAGTACCGAGTAGTCAGTTTCTGATGGGGATTTAATGTAGTAATAGACGTTTGTTCCCTCTGGCGCATAGTCTTTTATGCTCAGCGTGTCTAGTATTCCTACATTACTTTGAATTGGAACCTCAAAGTCTAGCGTACCATACACTGCGGACTTAATCAGTGACCAGAAGGTAGGTCTAGTCGGTTGGTTATAGTCTGGCGTAGTGTTTGCGCAGGACACGTTAGGGTAGGTTACATCGAAGACTACCGTTTTCGTTCCTCTCTTGTTGAACCCCCCAACGACTCCTGTGCCAAAGCATACGGGACAGATTCCTGCGGGCTCTGTCTCTACCTCAAAGCACGAGCATCTTCTTCCTGTCTTGAGTCTTTGGAAGTACTCAAAGTACACAGGGTTTACATTGGACGCATTTTGGCTTAGACGAGCGATTATGGGAACAAGGTCTTCCCTCGCCTGCCTTTGGGGCAAGTCACCGAGAATGTCGGTATTCGACGTCACTCTGTCATCGTCCATAGGACGGTATCCCTGCGCACCCACGGCATTTCCTCGGTCTAGATTAGCCCTGCTTTTTCTGTACGTTATCTACAGTTCGTACCTTCAATATAATGTAGGGAAGTCTATCTACTATGGCCATTTCTCCCCAAAGGGCGGTTCGAGGAACTCCTACGGTGTTCGAGCAGTTATTTGCTGACACGGATGGTACTCCTCTTTCTCCCATTGACCCTAGTGCCTATCCTTAGGTGTCTATCGTCTCGCCATCTGAGGAAGTAATACAGTCCGGCGTGGCTGTGTCAGCTGGTGACGGTCGTTGGAGATTCACCTGGTTTGTTCCTGCTGACGCAGAGATGCTAGGCCCAGACAATCCTTGGAGGATTGACTGGCTAATGGCCACTGCGGGCGGAAGACAAATTGAGCTTCAGACTAACTTCTTCCTGATTGACAACATTGAGGCCACTCCTGACGAGCGTGCCTATACCAATCTAACTTACAAGGGAAACTCAGAGCGTGCTCTGATAAAGTTCAAGAACGCACAGGAGTCTGTTAGCGTCACTTTAATGGACCAATCAGGAGCGGAAACGGACCTATCTTCTACCCTCCAGACGATACAGAGTGACGGCTTCTATAACTATTTCGTTGATACTCCTGTTTTAGACACATCAGGTTGCTATATCGTTGTGTGGAACACTAGACAGACTTCTGTTTCCCCTAACTCTACGATGGTCCAGCAGATCCGTGTTCCAGAGATGAACTTTTGGTTTGTTCAGCCAAGCTTGCGCATGCTTTTGGACAAGATTCAGAAGAAGATAGGACATGTCCAGTCGTATTCGGATGCTGACCTTTACGAGTATATCCTTCGAGGAACTGAGTACATCAATGCTGTGAACCCTATCACAGGATGGACGTTCACTAATTGGCCGTCCAGCTACGGCATGGGGAACTTTCTCCTAATGGCCTCTGCCTGGTGGGGATTAAACGCTCAATACCTGTCAGAGGCCGAGGCTTCGTTCAATTTCAGCGGCCAGACGGTCACGCTTCAGGTAGATAGAACTGCGCATTATGAGGCAGCAATGAACCGCCTGCAAACGTACCTGGATAAGGAACTTCAGCACACAAAGAGAAACATGCTCCGCAGAGTGAGCGTGGGCGCTATTTCTACTCGTCCCTATGACTTCGGACTTCAGAGCCTTGTAACAAAGGTTCAGACTGTAAACGGTGGACAGAATCAGGTTCTTCCTCTATTTAGCAGATTAGGGTTGGTTTGATATGGCTTCTGAGAAAGAACCAAAGGCTTGGTACGTTAAGGTAGGCGGCATTGCTGGCTCTGTAATGGCCGTTGGTGGCTTAGTGTGGGCGGTTGTTGGGGCCATCATGTGGGCTGGCGCATTTGCCGCCAACGTTAGATCGTTGACCTCTGACGTACGCGCCATGAAGACAAGCATATCAGACCTAAATAGTTCTGTGATACAGAAAATGGAGGCGTCCAAGGACCGAGATGAGCAGAGGTTCAGGGATATGGAGGCTACCGAAGCTGGTCTTGCCCTAGCAGTGGAGAGGGTACGAACTGAGGTTCGTGTTCGTCACTCCCTGCCTTCTTCTCCCCTGGAACGAAGGTCTGCTGTGGCAGATGCAGAGTCTAGAACGAATGATGCAGTTACTAGGGCTATGGTACAGGTAGATCCCCAAGTCCCATGAGACTAAAAGTAACAATAGGAAAGTATGACCTAGATATGAGTGGGTCGAGAGAGGACCTAATTCTTTCCGTAAAAAGACTCATTCCACTCCTTAGTGAGGGTATAGAGATTTCTGATGAGTCAGGTTCTTCTATTGAGGATGCTAAGGTAAAACTTCTAAGCCCACAACAGTGGAGCGTAATAAGAAACGAATAGCCTAACTCTTACTTTGTCTTCCTCAGCGTCTTAGTCATCTTATCTACTCGGTTATCTAACGTTATCATCGTGGTTACACACTAATCTTGGAGAAGACAATGCCCACACTTTCAGTTACAAACCTAACCTCCTCTAGACTGCCAGTCGGTAAGTTTGTTGGAATCCTTTCCCCGAACGAACTCAAGACTATCGATCTCACATCGAATGAGATCGAAATGTCCAAGGATCAGCTTGTTGGCTTAGCGGCAGCAGGCCACATTTCCTGGGACGTAACTAGCACAGCTTCAGAGGCCGACAACAAGGCTGAGGCTGTTATGGGAGGCGCTATTCTACTGAGCGGCTCAGGCACACCTGAAGCAGCTGTAGTTGCTCCTGTTGGGGCTGCTTATTTGCGCACGGATGGCGGCTCGGGAACAACTCTTTATGTAAAGGAGTCAGGAACTTCGGATACGGGCTGGGTCGCAAAGTAATACGATAAGGCTCTAACCCTAACTCTTATAGGACTGTTTAATGGATACTTACGATATCAAGAACCCCAATGGCAGCGTTGTTTTTGTTGGAGGAATGCGGCTAAATCCACATTCTGAGAGGACAGCACGCAACTTGTCCTCGACCACTTTGGCAGAGCTTCGTCGTTATGGCGTGTCTGTGAACAAGGTTGATGATTCTGAATCCAAGGTAGCCCCTAAGCCTCCTGAGGAGCCTAAAAGTAAAAATCCAGCCCCAGCCCCAGAGCCTGCGCCTGAGCCTACTCCTGACCCTGATCCTGATCCTGAGCCTTCTCCTGAACCTGATCCTGAGCCTACTCCTGAGCCTGAGCCTGAGCCTACTCCTGAGCCTGAGCCTGAGCCTGAGCCTGAGCCTGAGCCCAAGGCCAAAAAGGCTCCTGCACGGCGCAGAAAGCGAAGAGCAAAGAAGGCAGAATGAATGCCTGTCCACGTTAGCCACATCTCATTTAAGTCTTACGCAGGGCCGAGAATACGAGGAGACGTACCCTTTGTGCTAGGCCCTACAGCTTCGCACTGGGACAGAGTATTATGGCTTACCGCTAAGGTCGAATCTGGTGGTACGTTTGGCTCTATCGTCATGTACGACGGGACTGCAGTAACAGCTGGTTTGCACCAGGCTATTGCCGTATATCCGAAAGAGCTGTCCCACGAGGATTATCAGGCCAAGGATGACCAGGGAAGCTTTTGGTCCTTGCTTCGAAGGATAGAGCTTGTTCCTGACTTCCCAGAAGTGAAGAAGTTGTGGGATAAACTTGCTTCCTCAGGATTCTATTTGGGTCGTGATGGCGTTCTTCGCTACCTGAACGACGGTACCGTTAAGGTAGGATCAAGAAATGTGAACTATTCTGCGGGTGACCCCGTTTACGGCTCTCATATTAGAAACACATTCACTCCTATGAATGGTTCTGTGCCAAAGAGAGGCGCACAGTGGGAGCAATCCAAGCAGTGGGCTCTTGCCTTTCACTCTGTGTTTTCTAATCCAAAGTCGTTTAAGGCGCAGTCTGAGTTTGGAATGGAGCATTTTGAGCATGTAGCGAGGACTCGTCACATAGGAGACGAGAAAATCGTAGATGCTCTCTACGGTGGTTCTTTGCGCTCTCCTGGATACGAGGGGGATGATTACGATCTGGCCTTAGCTGTATTCTGGTCACACAGCGTGAACGCTCCTGCTATTGCGTATAGGATACTCAAGAGGGCGTACAGAGTTGCCCCTCCAGCGGAGGATTCTTCCAAATTCGCCAGAACTCTACTCCATATGCTTGGTAGAAGTAACTTTGGTCGATGGAATTTCAGTGAGAAGAACGGACGGTGGTCACGAACTAGAAGTTCCGCGAAGAAAGTGTGGGAAAGTGGCCTATTTTCTAGTTCTGGAATTATGCCTAAGGCACTGTAAAGGAGAAGTAACATGCCTACTCTACGATATGGAGATGTAGTAAACTCATCATTACCTGAGGAAGTTCCTCAGTCGCTAGATGATAGGATTAAGGAGCGTCGGGCTTCTATGGAAGAGGAATCTCAATCCTCGGACGAACAGACTGATTCTGAAACGCAACAAGACTAAGGTGAAGTAACATGAACGATAACTATGAGAGCGCATTTGTATACATTGATAGGATCCTTGACTCTAAGGAGCCCATTTATGTGCGAAACGTCTTCAGTAAGCGAGGAATTGTCGTTGTAACATTGAACGACGGAAACAGGACACATCGGGAGCCTATCCCCAACACTAAGTATCCTATTTGTCTTTCAAACAAGGCCACCCCTGATATGATCAGGAATTCAAAGTCTCTCAGGCAGCTCCTTGACAAGGGAGTTTTGGAGTTAGTTCCCCATAAGGTAGCGGAGAAGGAGCTTTCCAACCCGAATGTGAGGCAGGCTTTGGCTGACGCTTACGAAAGGATTAGCCCTTCCTCCTCTGGTGTAAAGGCCAACCGAACTCCTACTAACCAAGATAATGAGGACTTTGACGCTCCTTCCGTCGATGACTCCGATGTAGAGCATAACGCCTCTCTTTCTAACTCTGATGACGACGTGGGGTTTGAACGTGAGAATGACCCAGAGACAGAAGGTGTGGCCATTCGTGTGGTGACGCTAGTGGAGTCCTTGCTGAGTCGCGACATGAAGTCACGACAGGTTAAGAGCGAGCTGATGTCTATGGAACTATCTAGTGAGGATCTCTCCTACGTTATCGATAAAACCACGGGAATCGTACAGAGGTACGCTAAGGAGCAACTGGCAAGTTCGTCCCTAGGTGCCGATGGCGGCGGATATGTGGAGAACATTTCGTAGAGTGCCATCCGCCTCTTAGCTTGAATTAGGGCAGCCCGAAATGATGGTGATATCATTTCGGGCTGTTCGACTAAACGGAGAACGCTATGTCTGGTCCTGGTCCTAGATCCGCTGCGGAGTCGCTGTCTGCGCCTACCCCTTCTGCCACAGCTGACGACCCTTCCTTTGACCCGGAAGCTGCTTCTCCGGGGGCTGAGGCTGCTGCTGTTCTTGGGGGCAGCTTCAGCGCCATCCGATCTATTGTTCAGAACGAGGATCGTCTTATTCAGGAGCTTCAGCTTCGTTCACACTCCGCTCCCAGCGCTGGTGGAAAACACACCGAAGATAGCCGTGGGCCTTATCGAAAAGGTACACCTATGGTCATCACTACCGAGGCGTTTGCTTCTCAGGGAAGGTATATCGTATTTTGGTCTGGTCCCTCTAACACCTCGTGGAAGTTTGAGCTTCGTGCTGCCACTGAGCAGACCAAGTCGGGAACGATTCTTCATTACTGGAGAGACAGGTCTAGGGCAGCATTTTTTGATGAGCCCTCTGTTACCTTTACCTTCCAGACTGGAAACATTATGCCCGTTAGGTTTCGTGACGTGGCAAACAAGTCGGAGTCCATTTTTCTTCCACCTGGTTTGCTGGACTACTATGATTTTTTTGACCTACTTAACCAGCCCAAGATCCTCCCTGATGGAAGGCCAAACTTCGTTTTTATAGCGTACCACAGCCTTCTTTACCCGGAGATCCTACTTCGAGGGTTCTTCACTCCTTCTGGCCTTTCCATAACGGAGTCTGCAGAAAATCCGGCTGGTTTGTCGTGGTCATCCACTTTTAAGGTTCGTTCAACGGAGCCTCCCTTCTGGAGTAGTGCTCAGTTGATAAGTTCTTGGAACTCCGCCTCGGGGGCCACTTCTTCCTCAGTTCAGGAAGCACAGGCTGTTGCTGACACCTCCGTTGCTGGGGGTCCGGTAACGGGTCAGGGACCTCAAGGATAGTCTGTAAAGGAATGTCATGGAAGCAAAAAGTACAAAAGTCCCCCTAGTATACACCGTAGTAGAGGACTCTAAAGACCACCCAGACGCTGTCAACGTGTCTTACGTTGTCTCGGACATTGTCATTATGACTGCTGAGATCCAGCGTGACATTGTGTGCGATCCTGATGGTTCACCTAATCTGATGACCTTGACGCAGTTGATGGTTACTCCTCACGAGCATCTTGTGTGTCTTGATGAGGTTCTGACTCTCGCTGCCTCAGGTTCCTTGTCAGGGGAACGCTGGGATGCTTTGTTGGCTAGGATATCAGCACTTCTAAGTCCCCCTACTGCCTAGCCTATGCGAAGTTTTGGGTCGTCATCTTATCAGGGACGCAGCCGTTATCCTCATCCAGTGGAGGCGGAGTCCTATATTATGGCCGAGCTAGCTCGTGGAGGCGTGGACTACAGGCAGAAACCTCATGATCTCAAGATAAACTGTCCCGTTCCTCATCCAAAAGGAGCAGATACTGGTTTTCATCTGGAGATACGTAAGGATGGAACGAGAGCGCACTGTTGGGTGTGCGATTGGTCTGGGTCATGGAATAAGTTGGCTCCCCTGCTTGGGCTATCCCCCTTTGGTACTCCATCATACGAGGGAACATACACAAAGAACGTTGCATCTTCCAACGTTTTTGGTTCCCTATCTGAACAGCTCGGCTCTGTGTTTTCCGTATCCGATGGAAAAGGGGAGCTTCCTCACGAGATAGTCCCTTGGGACCGTGGAGAGTGGCGAGGGTTGTCCTCCTCCTTCTTATCTAGTGTATCATCCTACTACTGGAAGCATAGAACAAAGGGTAGGCCTGGTTTTGTTCCGCGCATACTTTGGCCTTATACACAGCTGGGTAATCTGGTTGGGTACGTGGGTCGTAGGTTGGACAAGATTGATGATGTAAAGTACTATCGTGCACCCTGGTGCCATGCGAGTAAGGCCTTTTTTCCTTTCGACTACGCTTCCTCTCTTGTAGGGAAGTCTAGCGACTATGTGGTTTTAGTGGAGGGAGAGGTTGACGCCTTGAACCTATGTCAGGAAGGAATACCTTCTTTATCAATTCTTGGGTCCACTAACTGGAGCACACAGAAGAGAGACTTACTTCTTCACCTTGGTATTTCCTCTGTCTTTATTATGATGGATCCCGATGATGCCGGAAAGAAGGCCAAGAGGGTTCTCAAGAGATCACTTTCTCCTTTCTTTTCTTCTGTTCTCAGCATAAAGCTAGAAGAGGGAACAGATCCTGGAGACCTGTCTAAGGAACAACTAGAATGTCTTCGTCAAGACGTATTTCAGCTTTAGAAATAAGGGATCAGGTTAAGGCTGACCTTGTTCAAGCGTTCAAGGGAGAGATCTTATCAGACTACAAGTTTGAGTTTCGAGCAAGTAGTCTTCCCTTCTGTTCTAGGGCCTTTGTTCTTCACCATCGCTATAAGGATGAGACACCCTCAAAGCCTTTTGGGTATAACTTTGGTTTCTACGTAACCATAGGAACCGCCGTGCATGAGGTTCTTCAGACCTTTCTTGGTATGGCGGGTATGCTCTACGGGGACTGGGTGTGCTGTGGTGTCACCGAGTACGCTAGGATTGGCTCTAAAACATGCCCCGTATGTGGGAAGCCTCAGAAATACGAGGAGATAGCCCCTTCTTCAGTTTTAGGAATGCATGTTGATGGGATAAGCGTAAAGTACAACGCTGTTCTTGAGTACAAGACCACTGGGGCTTCTAACCTAGATTCCCTTAAGGCTCCGTACCCTAAGCATCTTGTTCAGGCTTCTTGTTACGTTCATGCTCTTAATGAGGAGAATGGGTGGGACCTGGATAAGATAGTTTTCATCTATCTGAGCCGGGACAAGCCCAGTGACTACAAGATATTTGTTGCTACTCCTGATCCAAACGTATACGACGATTCAGTTAAGCAGTTGCACGCTGCTGAGGAGTCTCTTAGAAAAGGAGTTTTGCCCGAAAGAGAGTGTGCATCCTCGTCAGCCGGGGCATGGCGTAATTGTCCCTATACAGGGATATGCTTCAAGTCTCCCGAGGACTTTCTACTTCCAGTGGAGTCTTTATGCTTACCCCGCTAGACTTAGTTTCTGAGATGCAGTCCCTTCTGTCTTCGGCAGATGGTGATTTTTCATCATCTTTGGCCATACTAGACAAGCTAAAAGAGTCCCTAGAGGTACTAGGGTACAAGCGAACCGCACCGACTTCGGATTACACTTCGTCCAGGTCAGTTGCTTTGAACTCCATTGCCAAGTCTTTGCTCTCAGAGGTGTCATCCTCTAAGTCGTCTACCTATTCTGATAAGGCATACGTATTATCCTCTGTGGGTGACATGTATCTTCGTATTGCTCACGCATTTAAGGTCGACACCACGCTGTGGTCGTCTGCTCAGTCTTTTCTTGTTCCTTTGTTTTATGCGGCAATAGATGAGGAGTCAGTCGATAAAGCCCTGGTTGCCTTGGAGTCTCACATCGTGAAGTACATTGATGCCTTAGCGGTTTGGCTTTAAGCATTTATTCTGACGTGCTTATTTTTATCATCATGTACTCAATAAAACTAGACAACTACCGAACTGCTGCTGTAAAGTTTAGGGAGAATCCATCCGTTAACTTTGCCGGTCTCTTAGATTGCTACCTAGCCCTAACTGAACCTCTTCCACATGTCAGTCCAGAAGAAAAAGAAGAAGAGTTATATTGCTACAGGTGCAGCTGCGCGGAGACTTCTTCAATGGGTGAGGGAGAGCGAGAACGTTCCTGAGGGTGACGAAGTTTTTTACGTTGCTCAGTGCTTGGCGTTTCTGATTCATGATACGTCCGCTGGCTCTCTTTCTAAAGCTTTGACCTTATCTAGAAATAGGTTTGCGATACGAAAGCTTAAGGCGGCCATCTCCCTGCTGACTTCTGTTTTCATGCGGAGTTAGAGATGTTGTCCCTAAGTCAGCTAGTGTCCAGAACACAGAAGGAGCGATCAAGGTTTGACACCCCTTATCGTGTGGAGAACCTTGAACTAGAGAAGGACGAGGATTACATCGGGCCTTTCATAAGAGCAACTTCCGTTGTTTCAGGTGGTAGCAAGCCCAGAGTGGCCACGATTCAGTTCTATTCTCCCTCCCTCTCTTTGTCCTCTAGTGTGAAGGTACACTGTACCTGCATGTACTTCCAAACCCTGTTGTCTCTTTCCCTCTCAAACTCTGACGCAGCTATAGTCCCCACCTCCAAGAGGGGAATGTCAGACGCTACGCTGTCTAAACAGAAGTCTGGTCTGTGCCCTCACCTGCTCTATGTGTCCTCTGCTTCCATTCTTAACTCTACGGAGAGAAGAAGCGCGAAGAAGGGAAAACTAGACGCTAAAACAGAGAGTTTTTCTGATAACGTAAGCTCGAAGTTAAAAGGGTTGACTTGACGTGCTAACGGCTAGGGAAATGATAGAGGAGGTAAACTCCAGCAGTACCCTTACTCAGGAGGAGCTGTTCTCGTTGTTTAGCCGTGCTAGCTTTCTCATTAATGACTGTGTTCGCCTGCTTGCGGAAGAGAACGACTACATTCAGCTTTGTGTGTTAGGCCTAGGCGCAGAAGTGGCCTCCAATATGGACAGGAATAAGGCCATCTACCGTCGTCCTATCGCCTTTGTGGACTCTGTGGCTTCTGACGTCTCTGCTGACACAGAAGGGAGGTCAGACGACTTCCTGTGCTCCTGTATGGACTTGCAGTCTATGCTTACCTCTTCTAGGGTAGAGGATCAGATTGATTTGTTGTTGTCTCTTCCTTTGACAAGGATGGTGTACGAGAACTTCATAAAGGAGTGGAGTAGGATTGTCTCTGGATATATAGAGGAGTGTTTAGCGAGTGCAGAGAGCATCATCAACAACGATGTTAGCTGTTCCTACTCTTCGGACACAGTTTGTCTATCTATAGAGAACGGGGCTAGTTTGAATCCGAGGACAGGGTTCGGAATTGCTCGTTATGTTGCCAATAGGTTGCGTGCCCTGAGCAAGATATATGACAGGATATTTAATGCATATGCCCGTGTCATATTGAAACAGGCAAAGACGCAGTCTGTCTCCGAAGACCATTCCCTAGATTGCTTCCAGAATGGGTCTATGGGCCTTTTACGGGCAATATCTTCATACGATAACGTATCAAACGCAAGATTCGCTGGCCATGCGAGATGGTGGATACGTCAATCGATGCTTTACAGCATAAAGGAGGACTCGAACATCATACGAGTCTCCTCAAATACTTGGCAGCACTACGCTAAGATCGAGTCTCTTCGTCTTAAGCATGAGTCGAAGCATGGCCCTGCTTCAATCTCTGACCTTTCTGCCTCCTCTGGGTATTCAACAAGTCACATAGACAACATATATAGCATGGTTCGGACGTCACAGGTGAAGTCACTGGACCATCCTCTAAGAGATGACGGGTCCTCTACTTTGATGTCCATTATTGAATCAGATGCTGCAAAGAGGTCTAATACAGAGCCAGTCTCAGCAGACTCTGTAAAGTTCCTTTTGAATCAGCTCTCAACTGATTCTAGGAATCTGGTGTGCTTGTTCTATGGGCTAACTGAGTACGTAGTTCAAGACATACCAGAGGACGTAGTAGCCTTAGAAAGACTAAGACAGCAATAGCCTGTCATTTCATCATAACCCCAGTACAAAGTACAAAGTAACAAGTAGGTATACCATGGCACTGAAAGAATTTGGAGACGCAACACCCCGTACACGGGATAAGAACTGGAAAGAAGACATTCCGATGGCAGAGATGCCCAAGTTAGACACTTGGTACATCTTCCGAATCGTAGGAGGAGTGTTTACTTACGCGCAGCATTGGATCAAGTTCACGAATAAGGCGGGAGAGAATAAGACCTATCCTACCGAGTGCTCCAACTGGAATCGTGACACCGAGGACACCAGTAAGAAGGGTGGATGCCCTGCTTGCGAGGCTGGAATCAAAGCAAGTGTGAAGTACATGATCAATGTCATTTCACGAACGGCACAAGAGCGAGGTGACGATGATCCTATTCGTGCCCTTGAGATTCCCCCTACGGTCATGCGACAGATTATGGATCTCAAGAATCTCAATAAGCATAAGGGCGAGACGTACCACGTTACTCACCCTCGCTATGGGATGGATGTTTTCCTTGAGAAGCAGAGGTCACAGAAGAAGGGAGGAACGGAGTGGCAGGTACAAAGAGGCGAGAAGACAGGACTTACTTCTGAGGAGAAGGAACTTGAGCTTATCGACTTTGAGGAGTTCTGGTTGGAGCCTGACATTGTTAAGTGCAGAGCAGATCTGACTCGACACGGGTACTTTGAGAACGAGCCTGCAAACAAGGGGCGTTCCGCTTCCTCAACTGTTGATGACGATGACGAGGATGACATTGATTTCTCCTCTCGTAAGTCCAGGAAGAACAAGAGAAAGCGCACTCAGGAGGATGAGTTTGACGTCGAGGACGACGACGAGGAAGCCCCAGAGCCGCGACGAAGGAAGAAGAAGAAGCGTCCTGCTCCTCCCCCTGAGGATGACGACGAGTTCGATGATGATGATGATGATGATGAAGACCCTCCTCCTCGTAAGAAGAGGAGGAAGAAGCGTCCTGCCCCTCCTGTCGATGACGATGACGATGACGAGGACGATGAGTTTGACGATGACGAGTTCGACATCTAGGTAAAGCGACGAAGCAGGCCAGGGGTGGTTATTCCGGCCCTGGCCTGTCGCCTTTATTATGGAAATACTGACTCACGACCGTTTTTCATCTTTTTCTTCGTCTCACTCTAAGATCGTACTCCTATTGTACGTTAGAGATAGCGACTTGTCTTCTGCGGCTCTCCGTTCTCTTTCCTCCATGTCCCCTTTTCTACGGGCGGAGGGATTCGAGCCTGTGGCGGTAGACGTGACAAACCTTGGGGTTCCTATCTCAGAGGAGTTGTCTTGCGTTCGTGTGCCGCAAGTACGGGTGGTTCTCTCAGGAAATCTAGTTTCCTCATTCCTTGGCTTCCCAGATTCGGTATCTGCGATGTCCTCTTTTCTAGAAAACTCCCATCATGATTAACAGGTATGTAGGACTAGTTTTGTCCTGGCTTGAAAAGGCTAAGCCAAAGAGACTTGTCAAGTTCTCGGATCGCTGGGTGGATTCTGACCTCCCCTTCCCTAGGTCTGCTAATACCTTCTTCGCTAACATCAACAAGTCTGAGATTCAGTTGTTGTTCGGCATCTCGAACTTTGTGACAGAGGATGTCAAGGCATTGTCTATCTTTTCCATAAGTCCGCAGAAGTTGGTAGAGCTTAGGGATTTTTTGAACACTGTAATCGCCTCCTATAACGAGAGGTTTGGTTCTACCTCCGACGACTCTCCACCTTCCTCTCCCTCTACTCCATCTACTCTCGTTCACTAACGATTTGGTGACTTCATGGCTCCTAAAAAGAAAGCTGAAAAACTGTTCGTTTCCTCCATCGACGAGCTATCTGCCCTGGCTCTTGAGATTGGAAAGGACCTAGATAATCCTCCGGTTAGCCTTGACCGTGGCTCCTATGTGGAAGGCACGATAAGCTTTGGGTCACTCATCTTAGATCTTCTCACGGGAGGTGGACTTCCTCCTGGAAAGGTGACTGACTTCTACGGACCTGAGGGCAGTGGAAAGTCTACATGCGCAGGACACCTGATTGCAAATGCTATCAGAGCCAAAGTTCCTGTCTTTTTCTTTGACCACGAGACTGCATCAGATGCGAAGTACTTTAGGGCTCTTGGGGTCAGGCTAAGATTGTCGGACGGTAGACGTAATCCATACTTTCACTACTACCAGCCGAACACTGCGGACGACACCTACAAGACGATTGCTAGAATCCTTCGTAAGCTTCCAGATTACACTCCTACTCCTTCGGGTGGCCGTCCTCTTCCCCAGGTTTTGTTCGTGACAGATTCTGTTGCTTCCATGCTTTCTGGGTCTCTTGAGAACAACGAAGACAATGCACAGGCTGCATTGAGCGCCTCTGCTCACTCTCGGTTTTTCCCGATGATCAAGGCGAAGATTGGAAGAAAAAACGTCTCCTACTTCTTCACGAACCAGACTCGGTTGAACCCCCGACAGAGGTTCGGAAGCCCAGAGTATGAACCAGGAGGCCAGGCGATCAAATTCTATCCTGATTTGAAGGTTAGGATGTCTGCTGTTAAGCAGCCTTTCATGGAGAGAAACCGTTCCATGAGGTTCATCAACATCAGCACGAAGAAGAACAAGCAGTTTCCTCCTTTTTTGGAGTGTAAGGAGATGCTTGCGGTTGCTTTTGGACGAGGATTCGAGCGTGGAAGGGACAGCTTAGGTTACCTCACGCTCACTGGACAGATTTCCAGAGTTAAGAAGCAGCGTCTAATCTCTTTAGAGACTGATGAGGACTACGAGTGGAACAACAATGCTTATTTCACTCCTGATTTGATGCGTGTTCTATGCTCGAACTCGTTTCGTGGTGCTTGTCGTAAGCAGCTGGAGTCTAACGTGGCTTACTCTCTGTTCTTTGCCGCTAACGACTGGGATTCCTTGTACACGTTTGATGAGGAGGCAGCTTTCGATGACCTAGACGACGCCGTGTCTCCTGCTACGTCAGATGCTTTCGATTATGGGGAAGCGGAAGAAGCACCCACAGCTCCAAAGAAGAAGAGGGGAAGGAAGAAGAAGGCTGTAGTCGAGGCTGAGGAGGAAGTGGAAGAAGCACCCCCAGCCCCAAAGAAGCGGAGAAGGAAGAGGAGGGCTGTAGTCGAGGCCGAGGAGCCTGCGTCTGAGTCAGAGGAGGCTTCGGAATAGCCATGCCATCGGACTCCTCACCAGTTACGGATCTGATACGGGACGGTAGGTTGTCGAAGGATCCAGGTGCAGTTGTTGACCCTGTCATCTACGATCCCACAACTGGAAAGCCAGTCGAATATGGGAACAGTGACCCTAATGTTATCGGAGCTGATGACAAAGTAGAGTTTCATGTACGCACAGAGTCCGATTACCCAGACCTCCCCCCTGAGGTGAGAGATGCGGAGATAAAGTACATACTTCCCTTTGCCCAACACATAGCGGACCAGATTGGTATAACTGTTATTGATGAGTTCTCCTATGAGAAGATGCTTGATGCTTTGCGGTCTCGCTTCCTCTTTGTCATCATCAATCTTAGGGGGACCCGAATTAGCGACGGGATTGCTTCTTGGATTGGCCTCGTGATCATGTGCAAGAAGCATCCAGTAGTCACAGTGCAGTTCAAGATGAGGTTGTCTACACGTCAGATAGGAATCTATCGAGTAAAGACGTGGGAAAAAGCAAGAAAAAGGTATGTTATGCACGGTGACCAGAGTGGTGCGTCGTTTCTATCTAGGGAGGAGGCAACGGCTCTCATATTCAACTACCTTCATACTGAGGGTGTGGTTCCTGGAATATGACCACCTTTGTGCACACAGGAGATCTGCACTTTGGGTCGAATAGGTACCTGGGGGACCATCTTTCTCGACAAGAGGAGATGTTTGACTCCATCTTTGACGTAGCCTATGCCAAAAACATAGAGACGGTAGTTATCGCTGGAGATATCTTCGATGATTCGGAGTCGATGTCACGCTCTGAGATTGAGATGGTATCCCGTAAGTTTCTGGAGTACGACTCCGCAGGGTTTCGCATCCTAGTCATCCCTGGAAATCATGATCTGGTTGACACTACGGGGCACACCGCAATTCATTTCTTGTCTCTACTTTCCCAGCATGGCCGGTTCAGAAAATCGGTAGTAACCGAAACTACCTCCTACGTTACTGTGGACGACACTACGTTTTGTCTTCTTTGCCACCGTAAAGGGTGCTTCCAGGAGGATAGCGTTCAGGCCGCTCTTGACTACCAGGAGGCCTCCCTAACTATGCCAAGCAAGAGCTTTGTCATGGTCGCGCATGAGACGATTAGGGGGTCCCAGACAGAGATTAGGTCAAAATACGGAACGTATCGAAAGCTTGATTTCGGAGACAGTATTCCAGAGGTGGATCTACCCATAACCTACTGGGCATTGGGGGATATTCATAAGGTACAGGCAGTTTCGGAGAACGCTTTTTATCCGGGATCTCCTATCCAGCTTAAGTTCGGAGAGGGGTGGCCGAAGGGTGTGCTGGTCGTGGACACCGACAACCCAACAGATCCTGAGTTCGTTCCTATTTCGTCAAACCAGTTAGTAAAAGCTAAGGCAGGGGATGATATACCCGATGGGGCTTACGTAAAGTTCATTGCTTCCTCTAAGGAGGAGTCTATAAGTTCAAAGTCCCTTCCGAATGTTGTAAAAGTAGAGTACCGTTCCAACGTGGAGGAACTATCAGTGGACGCCGAAGACTCGATTAGAGAGAAGTTACTCTCTGGAGTTACCCAGCTGGGTGCTACGGAGGAGGAACTCTCTTTGGCTGAGGAGGAAATCGATTCTCTTCTACGGGAGCACGCAGATGCTTGAGGACCCAGATTTTACTCCTGTTTGGGAGGCGTTGAACTCTGGTCATGTTCTTCTTCTGGTTGACACTCATTTTTCCCCCGACCCAAGTAAGGAAGACGCAGGAACATACGATATTGATGTGTTTGAGTCTAGGTTGGAAACGGTGCACGAGTGGTTTCTTTCCGTAATTTCTGAAGTTATAAGTCATGTTGACTTTCGAATGAAGAATAACGCTATACTGAGTGTGAGACCCCTATTGCCCATTCCTGGGATCTCCTCTTGTGGAACAAAGGTGATGGTGCTGCGATGACTGACTCTATTCCTTCTATGCCTGCCGCTTGGCAAACTTTGGCCTTGGAGTACAGGGAGGCACCTGCGATACAAATAGCACTGACGTCGTCTTCTAAGCCCCGGCTAAAGGCAGATTTATCCCTGATAAGGGAGCTTTCTCATGCCTTTCCTTTTCTTCGTGAGGAGGACAAAGCAACTATGTCTATTCGGGGACCTTCCGACCTGTCCCGAGCGCTAGGTACTGCCTCAGAGCTTCAGTCACTGAAAGACAGGGCAGCTGAGATCACGTTGATCTACAGTAACATGCTTTCTCACCTGGAGAGGCTTCGAGATGTGATAAACACTCATGTGCTCCTACAGCCAGAAGTCCTAAAGATGAAGAACGCAGGGCAGAGGACCGCAATTGTGTCTCTAGTTTGTCCCGACTTAGATGACAGGCTGTCCAGAGTTAAGAGGGTGTTGTCTGCCGCGTCAACTGTCTCCAAGAACATTAACCAAAGCTACAACATCCTTAAGCTTCAGATTGAGGTTGTAAAGGAGATGATGTATGAGGGAGGCCTAACTAACGTTGGTCGAGTAAAGGACAGGGAAAGGGTATGACGGAAGAGGATCAGCAAGAAGAGCAAGAGGTTGCTGACGATTCGGTTTCATCGATCTCTGAACTCCTAGCAAAGTCTAGGACCTCAAGGTCCCGTTCCTTTGATTCTAGTTTGGATTCCTCTATCGCTATCCGGTCTCAGATCATGGCCAGGATACAGAAGTTTGAGTATCAGCTATCCTTGATACCTGACAAGTCTTATCTTGACGAAAAAGGAAGAGAAGTTCATCCAGTTCCAGAGTTGGTAGAGGAGGGAAGGACTGACCTTAGGCTCTCTTTCTATTCGGAACTCAACAACTTGTTTACCTCCTTGAGAGAGGAGGGACAGCTAACTACTAGTGCGTACGAAGAGGCTGTGTACCTTCTCATTTTGGATAGGATGAGAAGGAGCTTCGGTTACTATCAGGCTCTGGCCAGAGCAGATGCTGAGATCAGTAGACGCAACGCCGACATTGGGGATGCCTCTGCTCTCACTCTTGCGGTATCAGACATTCAAGCTATATTGTCTAAGTTAGATGATATCGATTTCACTAGGAGTTTGTGTGTTAGCCTGGGAATGGACTCTGGTGACACTGAAGAGATAATTAAGTGTATGATTCATAAGGAGTTCTCCCGAAAGTGACCTCTCCGAAGTTAGTCTACGTGGGTTATCCCTCCCTGTACTCTTCTCCTCCTTCCTGGGTCAATGACTTGTGCAAGGAAGAGCAGCAAGGGGGAGAGGATTACCCTTATCTGTTTTTTCTGTCTGGTGGAGTTCCTACCCCTCGAATGCTTGGACTCTTTGAGGACAAGACTGACATTCCGGTAACGGCTCAGAAAATCAGTTCGAAGGCTGCTTTTGGCCCCTCTAGACTGGTGGATCCGCTACTTTCGATGAGTTTGGCCGACGTATGGTCTGCTGTGCAAGAGAGCCCAGATAGTCCTGAGTTTAGAATTCTTCTAGACTTGTGGGCTATTTCTAGGTCCTACGCTTACCTTTTAGATATGAATGTTCCTGGCCGTGGCAGCACTGGAATTGGGTTATCCTACGCAAGTGGTGTGATCCCGGTCATGGGTGTTTGCGATAGCAGCATAGTGGACCCTTGGTACCAGTACTTCTCTGATGTACTTGTCAAGTCGCCAAGTGTTTCGTCTAGTTTACGGGTTTTTGTTCCTGACTGCTGAGTACAACATTATCTACATCCACACCAAGAGGTAAGTTGTGCCGAGCAGCGGAGACGGAGAAAACAACAACAGAACGGTAACTGGGCCTTCCGCTCAAAACTTACCGGATCCTGGAACAGATGCTCAGACTTCTACGGTTGTGTCTCCTGGCTTGCCTGGTGACCCTGCCGCTCCGTCTCCTCCTGCCGTTGTTGATAACACCCCTACTGCTTCTGGAGACACCCCTCGGCGGACACGTACAGCTGCACAGTTAGAGGCTGAGGATGCTATTCGCGATAGCTCCTCTACGGCAGACTCGGAAGTTGCTAGAGTAGGACAAGCTCCCCACTATTTTGCTGAGCAGATCCACCAGGCATTTTATCACGAGGCTATTGTCTATATTGAGGGAGAGGATGTAAGCCCATTTCTCGTAGGCTCCATCTCTGTTTCCTACGGATTTGGAAACGACCCAAATAGTTGTGAGTTATCCCTCGATAATGCGGGTCACAGGTTCACTATCACTCCTGAGAACCTGAAGGGAGAGTTTAGGCGTACCTCCCCAGTTGAGCAGTTTGGTCCCATAGACTATGATGAGACCGTTAAATCGAACATGTACGCCCGAAAGGGCAGCAGTGCGATCAATCCAGTAGACCCTGATTCGGGTGGAAGGAGATTCCCACTACATTTGTGGGGTTCGATATTTCACAAGTATGACTCAATTCGAGTGTGGATCCATAATCCTGCGTCAGAGAACGATGAGTGGATACCTGTTTTCACTGGGTTTATCGTTTCCAAGCCAACGACTGAGGACTACATCAAGGGACTCAGCGTTGTCAAGGTAAGCTGTAAGGACATCAGGCATTTGATGCAGAGGATGCGTGTTAATAAGAACACGATGTTGACCACGTACCAGACGACTGGAGCAGGAGCAGACCCTACCAACCAAAACAGTATATCAAACCTTAACATGTTCCATACTCGTGACTCAAGAACATCTACTGCTCAGTTCTCAGACTCTTCAAATAGAAGCTTTAGCGAGGGATTCTTTTCGGATGTCGTTCGGGGGTCTAACTTTGAGAATCCTTGGACGTCACTGACTCTTCCAAACCTCATTGCTACCCTTACTTTCCTCCCAGAGAGAGCGTCGCAGTCCTTGTTGTCCTCAAGGGATACGGCGGTTCAACACGAAAACAGCACGCAGGATCGTCGGGTCCTTGTGGCCGCTGCTCGTGAACTTCAACCTCTGCAGGCAAAGGTGGAAGCAAACGGACTGGATTCCTTGAGTGATACAGAGAGAGAACGGTACAACACTACTTCCTCAGTTCTTACTCAGGCCTCAGCTTCCACGGGAGATATAGCCAAGATCATAAATGGAACGTTTAGGCCCCACGATCAGAGCGAAGACAATGCTGCCGATACGGCAAATGCTACCACAGAGGCTTCCGCGACCACAGGGTCTACCACAGGCAGGACGACTAATATCGCAGACCGTTCGGAGGGAATGTCACATGGGTCTGGACGAATCGGTCGTATGCGTCCGGGTGTTTTCCCCTGGCGCGGATCTTTGTTTGGGGACCCTCCTCGTCCCTACTATCGTGAGCATAGATTCCCTCAGTCTTCTACTACATCGAGTCATAATACGGGGTACTATGCTGCAGTAGCTGAGCACATGGAGAAATGGTACAACCTGTGTTTCTTCAGTACTCCCCTTCGTCACGATTCCAGTCTTCTTAGCCTGGAGTATGTACCATTCTCCTCCACCCCGACTCAAACAGGGGTGTCTGTATCAGATTCGGCTCCTGACTATTCCGCAGAAAACAGGAGATACTGGACAGAGTCGGAGGTTCGTGCTGCAGGCATGAGAATCACTCGGGAAGGTGCCTGGCACCCTTCAGCGCAGGCGGTCCACTTTTTGTCTCCAGGTACTTCCACCCCAGCAGAGATGTTGTGGGACCAGAAGGTTATTTCGAGCACGCCGACCTCTCAGAACCCTAACTGGTCCAACCGCTTAGCAATTTTGTCGGAGGCTTGCAAAACAGCCGACTACCGTTTCTGGGTTAGTGGTGCCGGGGACCTCATATTTGAGTTTGCACAGTACGATTTCTCTCCTAAAGACTATGGTGCGTGGGAGAATGTACTTACTTTGGACCATCATCTTAAGAATGAGTCTCTGGATGATGAGGGAGGAGAGATTAAGACAGGAATGTCCGTTACTGGATCTATAACTCAGCATGCATCCATTGACGAATCAGGAATAACTACCCTTCATCCCATTACTACAGTAGGTGTGTGGAGTCCAAATCTTGCGAGTAGGCTCGGTATTGATATTGCTGTTCGCTCTTATCCACAAATCAATGACCCAAATCGGTTGGAGCAGATTGCTACATTGGAGTTTCAAAAAGCTCTTGCTGTTGCTGACAAGTATTCGATATCGTTGGCATTTAGGCCTTGGGTTATTCTAAACCGACCAATCTTCAATAGCTATAGAGCCCGTTACGCTTTAGTAGACGGTGTTCGGTGGACGTATCCGGTCACTGCTGGTGAGATGGCGGGCCACACGGCACCTACGATGCAGCTTTCCCTAAACTACACCCGGAGTTTAGATGAAGTAGGGGTTCCTCGGTACATTACGGGTGGTCCTTCCAACGCCATGTACTTTGCTCGTCCTGCGAATAGTTCGGCATCCCGTAACTACCTTACCTCAACAACAGCTAGACTTAGAACTTTTGCTTCGGCACTTCACACTATTTCTACAACGGGGGAACTGACACAACAGCAGCGGGACGTTCTTCGTGACCGCTATCGTGCTGTATTCCCAGCAGGCCAGAACGTCTACAATGTTGTCTCTTCTCTGCTTCTTACGTCTGGAACACAGCCCCCAGGAGAGGAGGACCCCCGAATCACAGCTCTCCGTAGCATAGAAGCAGACATTGAGGAGCTTACACAGCACCCCGGAGCCTTTACTGAGCAAGAGACTCTAGCTCGTTTGCAGGACTTGGAGTCAAGGTCTTCTGCCCTTGCTCGTAGCCTGGAGGAGGATGAGCCCACCGGGTCTTACTCGGATCAAACCTCTGCGGGTACCATGCCTGTTTTTGGAAGGTCTGGTATCCGATCTACCTTACGTCGAGGTAGCAGGCCCTCGCAAACATCAGTACAGTCTTCTAGCTCCGATACGACTAATCCTTGCAACTTAGGACCTGAGGACTTGTTTAGCTCTCCTCTTGGACCTGCACAAGAAAACGTGTTTAGGGGAAGGTCTCGTACCTCCTTGTCTGGTCGTTTTGCTGACACTGAACCCTCTGGTGTTCCCACGTCCGCTTCTGTAGCAGAGTTCAAAGAAGGATTTCCTCGTTACGCGATAGGGGTGTACGATCTCAGAGTAGAAGGATCAATCCAGCAGTGGCATAGAGGTGTCGACATACAGACTGTTCCTGGTGCAGATGTTTTCTCCGTAGCGAACGGTGTGGTAATCCATATTAAGTCACAGTTTGCTCCCGTACCCTCCAGGGGTCAGTTCAGTGGTCAGAGAGGGTTGGACCCTCAGATGGCCATCTACATCATCCACAGATATGGATATGTAACGGTGTACAGGCATCTTGACCCATCTTCTATCTTGGTATCTCCAGGTGAGGTAGTTGGAAGAAATCAGCCGATTGGAAAAGTTGGCCTTTCTGGCGCTGAGAGGATGTTTAAGCCTACTCATCTTCACTTTGAAACATGTGCTGTGTTCGGCTCTGATGTGTTCGAAAAGTATGTGTCCACTGCTATAACAGATGACCCATCTAAGCGGTTTCGACTTGTTCGTCAGAGTGAGATAAGAGCACTTGGGGCTTCGTCCAGAACGGCTGTCGAGGCCCTCACAGTTGGAACTTCTACCGGAGGAAGCACTATCACTGCTCGTGATCGTGGTAGTCTTAGAGTTATGTACAACGCAGGCTTTACTGTTGGGGCTTTGCGTGACGAGAGTGCTTCCGGCTTAGACCTTGACTTTCTTAGAGCGTCGGATGGTACGTATCGTGTTCGAAGTACCCAGTTGCTTACTTGGAGTCCCCTTCCTTCTAAGTTCCCTTTTTCTCGTGCAGACTCTCCAAGTAGACCCTACGGTCCCCGTGGGAGCGATAAGGAGTTGATGAGTCTTAGCGAATACAGGGATCGATTTTCTCTGAAGGGAATACCCGGACTTAACATAGTTGCTCAATCTGGGTCGCAAGAACCTGTTCCCGTTCCTGAGATATCGACTTCCGGATCTTCCTCTGCTACTCGTGCAGCGGAGAGACGAAGGGCTAGAGCGATTCGGACTAATGAGAGAATTCAGCAGCATCAGCAAGCACATCAAGAGGATCTCGACCAGCAAAAGGCACTGTTTTCTGACGCGGTACCGCCTAATGACTGCCCTCCCGGGTCCTTTACTAACTCAGAGCTTGCAGACGACCTTTCTGAGCCTCCTATCCTGGAGATAAGTCTAAAGGCGTTCTGGGGCAAGTCATTGTACATTCGAGGAAGAAACTTCTACACTGAGGGAGATTACATCACCCCCTCAAAGAGTAGTGGGTTCTCCACCTTGTATCTCAGCCCTGCCGTGGGACACAGCAGGGAAGACGCCGATAACGTTTTAAGAGAAGGACTGAAGGTAGGTTGGTGGGTAGGACAGTCCGAGATGGTTCCCGGTACCTATGTTGAAGCCATAAATAGGCGTGTCGCCATTGCGAACCCGAAGGAGCCGTTCGTTATCAACTGGGAGAGAGCGCCTGAGTGGTCAGAGGAGAGCGACAGGTTGGCCTTGTACGACTTCTTGCTAGACTTGGCTAAGACCTATCCTGTTGGGATATCTACTCTTGACCGCTATAGATACAGAAATGAGGCAGCAACTCACCTTTCTGGAAAGGTGGTTTACATGCCAGAGCAATACAGCCTAGGGACTGGCCATACCACAGGTGATCCTGCAACAGACGCGGCCAACCGGGCTACCTCGCGGGCTGCTCTCGCAGATAAATGGGGAGGACCCTCGTTGGTTATACCTACAGTTGCTGGGTATAGAAGAGACGACGCGGAAATGTTTTTGGACTACTTGAAGACCTTCAGTTCACTTAAGGGGTCTCTTGTGTGGGATACCCGCTTCACCCGTACCAAGGCGAGAAGTTACTCCCTTTGGCCTATAGCAGGAGAGCCAATATGAGTACAGTAGGTAGAGCCTATCAGCAGAGAGACATAACTTCCCAAGACGAGTCTCAGTACGCCTCTCGGCCCATGGGTGCAGTCGTTGTATCGTCAAATCCTGAACGGGATACTATGACGTATACCTCGGCTACTGGAGGCAGGCAGATGCCTGTTTCCCACCCGTACCTTGGTCCTAATAGTTGGCTGCGAATTATGCCCGAGCGGAGAACTGGGATAATTCTGGACACGAGGGCAGAGACTGGAGATACTTACACTACCGCATACATCACCGAGGATAGTGCTGCTTCACGTATTTCAGCGACTTATGGAGACGACCCAAGGTTTTACTACCGACGTCTCCAGGAGTCTGAGATCGATATCACGAGCAAGGGCCTAGCTTCCGCTCATTTCGGAAAGACGGGGACCTTGTCTCTTCGTGGCGGCCCTATGACACAGACCTTTGACGTAGAAAACTTGGAGGTGGACGCCAATTCCCCTACCTTTGTATACAGAACCTTCGGAAATGCTGTAGGATCCGTATCGAATGAGGTCAGATTTGGACTTTCGAAGAGGTTTTCCTCCGACTCTGACCCTTCTCCTCGCTGGGTTCAGGTGCAGGATCAAGAGGGTACCTCTATTTTTGCAAAGGAGTACATAAGGAACATCGGAAGTCAGAGTTCTGCTTCCCCTATGCTCATTGACCATCGGGAGGGGAACGTAATACTGGACGATGGTACGGAAGAGACATCTCCCATCACTGGAAAAACCTTACGAAGCCATACAAGGTACGGAACAGTGAACTCTGAGGAGGCTTCTTTGGAGGTCGACACTGAGGGAAACATGGCGATGTTTATACCGGATCGGGCTTCTCACGGATTGGATCTCACAATAGTGAACTCTGATTTAAGGATTTCGGTAGGAAAGGATGAGCTTCATAGTGTTGAGAGAAACTCCGTGCTTGAATCAGGTAGTAGGATGGAGCTTGAGTCCCCAGAAATTGATCTAGGAAGAAACGCAGAGATGCCTGCCGTTAGAGGAACTGACCTTAAGAATTGGGTCAGAAACGCCGTTGTTCAGACAGCCATGGGACCCGCTAACTTTTCCGTTGTTACTCAGGAGAACATTGTGGATGCTTTCAGCACTAAGGTTTATGTGGAGTGATCATGGCTCTTGTGGTTAGTTCCTTGATTTCGGATTTGGAGGATTTGTTTTCCGATCCTCCATCGACTTTTGAAGGGTGTGCTACGGCCTGGGCCTCTAGCATGGCAGACTACTCCGCTCTTTTGACTCCACCCCTCTTGGCGCCTCCTGTCTCGGCTCAAGCTGTTATGGAAGTAGAACTGACTTCCGCATTCGCCTCTGCTGCGGGAGCAGGTAGAGAGGCAGCAGCAGAAAGCCTGGAGGTTGTCTGGAGGACCTTTGCTGTATCTTTGGGAGCATTGATCGCTCCTCCCTTCTCCTCCTCCCCTGCTCAAGTTCCCCCTCTAAATGTTGGGTTTCTTGAGTTATTTACCCGTGACTCTAGTGCGGCCACGCATCACAGTTCGGCTGACGACGTAGCAAGAAAGATTCACGCTTGGATGCTCACTGGGACCTCGACTAATACTTCGTCGGGGGCCACAGTTCCTTGGTCCTAGCTTCTTATCTCTGTGTAGAGGACTCTAATGGCTATTAATACCAAACCCAACACTCAGAACTCCCAGAATGTCCAGACTCTGTCAACGACTGTAGAACTGGGATCTACCCAGGCCGTGGCTGAAGGAAACTTTGATCCTTTAACCTTGCAGCAGGCCATCATTGCTAATGTAAGAGCACGTCAGGATGTTCCTATTCTTGAAACAGGAGCTAACTATTCTGAGGTTGTTCTTGCTTGGAGCGAGGCGTTTGGGACTGTTCAGAACGCCGTCAACTCCGAGCTTTATGCTAATACTGATGCCTTGGCGAATATCATTAGTGACCTTGGCGGCGCAGGGAGCGGCTCTGTATCCGCTCCGACTCTTTTGTTTGACATCATTGGCCCCGTTGTGGTTGGGTCTTTGGTATATCAGAACGGAAACAACGCTGTTTCTCTTGTTGACTCCACCTCCGCCGCTCTGGGTCCTGCGATAGGCATTGTAGTTGAACTGCCTACAGCTTCCACAGCCCGTGTTCAGGACGTCGGAAGTGTCATCTACGTAGCAGGATCCTTCCCGTTCCTTCCCCTCGTACCCGACTCTACGTATTATGTAGGAACAGGAGGAGAAATAACATTAGCTCCAAACCCTTCTCCTGGTGGATACATTCAGGAGATTGGGTATTCAAAGACAGATTTAGAGCTTGTATTGAACATACAAGAGCTTACCCTAGTCTAGTTCCATAATGTCAATATCAACCTTACGCTGTCAGACTGACCCCAGCATTGACTCTGCGCTCGCTTCTTACCAGGATTCGTTAGGCGAGCAGATTATCCAATTTCGTTCTGCTCTGGCTACTCTTAGTTTGACTGCAGATGCAATGGAGGAAGAGTTCTCTGGCCCTCTACGTAGCGCTCTCGGGGCGGTTCTCGCTTCTGGAGATTCTTCTTTGGATGAGTTTCTTGATCTGTCCGGTATCCCCCAAGGGGATACCCCGGACGACCTAGAACGTGCTTTTGACGAGCGTTATGGTATCACTATCGTCGATGGTAGGCTAATTTTAGACGGGGACGTCGATGTCTCTTCTATAAAGACTCTTGCCCGAATGCTTGGTGGACTGTCTGGGATCTATGACAAGTTTCCGTTTCTAGGTGACCATCCTGTGGATGATGATTTAGGATCAAGCTCGTTTGTGGAGGCTCCATCCTTCCCGATTCAGCTTTTAGTCGTATTTTCTCGTCATATTTCATCGACAATACCTGAGACATTTCCTCCTGTATCATTTACTGATGAGGAAGTACTAGGGGTGGATGTAAGTCTATCCTCTATTCTAGATCTTCCGGGGGTAGTTGAGTCGGAAGTAATAACCAACGTGTTCTGGCTTGGTCAATCCTCTCCCGTCGCCTCTGCTCGTCGAAAGATGCGATCCCTAGGACTTCCTGGAAGCTATTTTGTGGATGCTGTTTCCGGCTCCTCTTCTTCCTCTTTGGTTGTTAATACGATCCCAAACCCACTAGATATACCAAGATTTTCTGCGGCTTTTGGAAGCTCTGCTGATGCCGTTCTGCAGAGAGTTACTCGTCCATTATCCCTGTTTCCTGATCCTTCCGATGCCGCCGAAGCGATTACCCGCTTCATCCAAAGGTCAACCCCAGGAGGAGCGGGATCTTCTGGTGTTCAGGACTTCTCCTCTCCCACCTCGGCCTTGATGTCTGTACTTGATATTGGAAAAACGTTCAATATCGACGAGTTCTCAGACTCCCTAGGGGTTTCGACGGATCCTGACAATCTCCCTGCTACTCAGTTTGCTGAAGGGATAAGTAAGTCCATAAAGACTAACCTTGCGGTGTCGAATGCGATGATGGCTGAGTTTCAGTCCGCTGTGTCTGGTCCACTCAACTCCATGTTATCCCTACAAAGTGTAGCGAACTCTCTCCTCAATGACCCTTCTGGTCAGGTTATGAATTGTGTCCTCGGGGCGGGTTTCTCCCCTTCTTTCGACTACGGGGTTCCTGGCGTTCCCTCCATTGGAGCAGGAACTCCAGGTATACCAGGAGTTACTACTGCAAGCGCTTTAGAGTCTGCACTTAGTACTATTGAGAACAAGGTAGACTTTGCTTTGTCATTTTTGGACGGAGTGTCTGGTGTTACTGGGGCCTTGCAGGGAGTTTCGTGTACTGGATCTTTTCTGTCTGGATCGAACTCCCTGACCCCTTCTCTTCCTAGCTTCATGCCCTGCGCTGCGGAGAGACAGGAAGACCTTGGCTTCTCTTTGCCTCCTTTTCATGCTGACTCTTTGGGTGTTGCCAAGATCATAACTGATACTCTAACTTCTGTGGCTTCCTCGTTTCGTTTGAATATTAGGATGATGAAGATGCAGATGGTGTCAATGCGTTCTTCTATTCGGGATACTGTATTTCTACGAGGAAGTAGTGGAAGTACGTCTCTTCCTGGTATTCCTGATGTTCCTGGATTGCCAGGTATCCCGGACATCCCTGCCTCTCCTAGCCTTCCTGGCGGTAGCCTTCCTGGGGGCGGCTGTGCTGCTCCTGCAGCGTCGCTTTTGTCCTCTCTTCTGCGCCAACGCTCCCTTGAGGGCTTTACTCCAACATAGGGATTTTGATTTATGCGACGTCTTACTCTAGATGAAGTAACAAAGGTATCGGATAGGTCTCGTGGGGAATCCAGACCTGAGTTTTTCGATTCCTCTGTTCGCGAGTCTGTTCAGATTTCTGAGGACTTTGAGACTTATCTGATTTTGGCCACTTCTCAGGTCAAGGAAGATGTATCAAGCCTATTTCAAGTTGTCATTGATAATGATCCTAACCAGGCAGGATTGCGCTCTACAGTTTTGTCTTCCTTTTTGGAGAACGATTCCAACAACGAAATAGAGAAGAAGCGGAAGTTTTCCAATCTGACCTCTCTTTATGACTCTGTTCGCTCTGAGTTTGCTTCGTCAATTGAGGGGTTTGAGGACATACGAGAGACTTCCTTACTCCAAGAGGCACTAACTTCTTCCTTGTCTGGAATCGTTGCAGCTCGTGATCGCCATGAGTTTAACAACTCTGTTAACCAGGTATTGAAGAGAAGAGATAGTGCTTCCGGGTTATCTGAGTCTGTGACTGAGGCTCAATCTTGGGTAAGAGTCCTCGCAGAGTACGAGAGCGATGTCTAGGACAGTTAAAAAGAGAGACGGAGATATTGTATTCAATCTGAGCAACGGGCGTCAACCTCTTATCACGGGAGTCGAGAAGCTGACTCAGGATGCCGCTGACGCCTTGATGACGGAATATGATCCCAGTCGCGCCTTTGGTAGTCAGGCAGCAACTCTGGATGCAGTTAATGAGAGGAACTTGTCTGGTTCCATCGGTACACTAAACCGAGGTCTGATAAAGTCGTTCACCCGAGAGGCTCTGGAGAGGCTTAGTGCCCTTCAGCACTTACGAGGAGATAATGCTGACCCCTTTGAGACAATCAAAACTATAGGAACCATTAGAGTAATTCAGTTTTCAAAGACCGGCTATATGTCTTTCGTCAATATTGAGCCTGAGGCCGGTCCTGTCGTCGACACTTCGACTTTCTTGGTTCAGCTTCGTCATCAGTTCCTATCTTCCAGTAAGCCGAACCTTCCAGGGTCGGTGGTTACCGATGACGTTTCTCCCGTTTAATCTATGGCCCGTACACTAACACAGATAGAACAGACGTTGGCCCGCAGTATTGCACTGCAGGACTCCTCTATAGACACGGTTAAGGGTCCTGTCTTCGACATATACATTCGACCGCAGGCGACGCAGTCAAGGTTTATCGAGCTTCTCTACGACGATCTAAGCCGAAGGTACAGTCTTGATTATGTCCAGTCCCGGGACCCCACGAGCGTTCAGCTTTACGGCGCGAATCACGGACTAAGACGCAGTGGTGGAAAGTCTGCGTCTGGAAACGTAACGTTTTTCACCTACTCTCCACCTGACTCAGGTTCTACTCTTACGATTCCTGCGGGTACTGTCGTTGCCACCTCGGACTTCAGGATTTCTTTCCGTACGACTCAGGATGCGTTCATCTCGGGTAGCTCACTTCCTTCGTTCTATAACGCATCGACTAGGAGGTATGAAGTAAGGGTTCCTATCATTGCATTGGGCTCTGGCGACGTCTTTGAGGTTCCCCCTACTCGTATCAAAAACATATCGTCAGCTCTTCCGGGGATAGACGGGGTAACTAATACTGAGAGGGTTTCAAACAGTGTAGAGGCCGAGTCCCTGGACCATTTCGGCACTCGGATCCGTTCCAAGTTCAATGGTCTTGCTCTTGGGTCAGGTGATGGCCTTGCTAGCTTGATACGGCAGTTTGACACAGACAACATAAGCGACTTAGCTATGGTGTACAGCACGGACCCATTGTTTAGGCGTCGAACACGAAGGTCTGCTTGGGATGTGTACCTAATTGGAACTCTTCCCGAGACGAGTTCAACAGTTTTTGTGGGGAACGGGGTTACACGATCCTTTACGCTTCCCTTGGCTCCCGTACTTGCGGTTTCCTCCGTCAAGGTCGGTTCAGCTTCTGTCGGGTTCACCCTAGTACCAGACAGCACAGACCAGTTGTCGACATCTTCCAGGGCTGTAGATGTCGTGGAGCTTGCAACTACCCCAGGAGTGAACGAGGTCATTACTGTCTCTTACTCCTACGATAAGCTAATTCGTGACGTACAAGACTACGTTGATAGTATAGGGGTGCAGCTGTACAGGGCTGATATTCTAGTGAGAAAGGCTATTCCAGTTCCTATTAGGTCTCGTGTTCGAGTTCAAGTGTTGAGTTCGTTTGATGCCACAGAGGCAGCCTCGGCCGCCTTTGCTACGGTGTCAGAGTTCTCTAGCCAGTCCAGCTACGTGTCCCTTCTGTTCGCTGATAAGCTCAGGGAGAACTTATCTTCTGCCGTGGCGGGGGTGTCGAACGTAAGTATTGTGGAGTTCACTAGAGATTTGACTGGAACTATTCCTGTTGAGACAGTGGAGTTTGCAGCAAATGAGTACCCAGAGACACCTGACTCTTTGATTACGGTTGATATCGTGCAATGACCAACCGTTTAACGACCTTGGACGTTGATTACATCGGTTGTCACGACGGAAACGTACATTATATCGTGTATAATGGTAGGAAGTTTTGTGCTTCTGACCTTGAGTTTCTCGCGGCACAGGGCCGATGTTCTTTCGTTGACGTTGAGTCCCTAGAAGAAGTTGAGGTCGACTTTAACGACCTATACAATGCTCTAAGTCCAACCTCGGTGTCCGTACATGGCTAAGACGAATCGAAGATTTCTTGATTTTTCCCTTCCTGAGGAGGACTCTAAGTCCTATCCAGGTCCGGGTTTGGACAAGATTCCACCTCAAGACGGCGCAGCCCTTCCTGAGCAAGACCGTTTTAGTAACCCCCATAACGACTTACCTGGTGGGGATAACAAAAGAGGTCCCAGTCGATTCGTTAAGGATGTTCCATTTGATGAATCAATCGTCGTAGGGAACCCCTCTTCTATCTTTAACTCTGTGGAGGACTATATTCCACGAGACGACCCTAGGGATATCACATGAAAAATAACCTACAGCTTCTTTCTCACCTAGTGTGGGAGCTTCGTTTCCTCTCAATGACCTCTCAGATCGCTCATTGGCGTGTATTTGGCCCTACCAGTTACAGCGATCACCTACTTTTCGGTCGTATATATGAGAAGCTCAACGATCTTCTCGATCCTATCGCGGAGCACTTGACATCCGTCGCTCAGTTTGAGGACGAGCGTTATGTTTGTCCTCTCCAGCAGGCTCGCTATGTTCAGCAGCGAACCCAGGAACTATTTCCAGACCTTGAGGAATCCCTACGTGCTCCTGATACAATGGCTGCCTTTATTTACGAGCATCTGTTGGTTTTGGCGCAGGGTATGCGTGCTTTATCCTCTGAAATGAGGACTTCTGGGTACCTTACGTTTGGTTTGGAAGACCTTCTTGCAGGCACTTCTAGTGAGATAGAGCAGCTTATCTTTTTCCTTGAGAGACGAACGATGCTTCTAAAGAAGGATATGGGGTCGCCTTCCTCGGAGTTGGAGATTGAGTGACCCTTCGAATCTCTCACGTCTCCGCCGTTTACGAGAGTCTGTACACCGACCTTCTCGACAGCATACCTGCAGGTAACCAATGGGCGAAGGGTCCTGTAACCCTTCCCCTAACCCCAGACAAGAAGACTCCTTTCATCATCGAAGGGGACGTTGGGGACCACGTTGATGTCTTTCTTAACAACACCTTGATATCCACGGTTATCCTCACGTCCCCACGTCAGGAGTTTAGCCTACAGCTTGTTGCAGGAAAGAACTTCGTATCAGTTCGTACTACCTCTGAGTCCTATCTGGTCTTGGTTGTGGCTGTTCGATACGCTGTCCCTCTTAGGGGATATGCGGAAGACTTGTTCTTCTCCTCCTGGGTAAAGTTTCAGGATGCCTATCGTCAACTTAATAGTGATCTGTCCCTCCGTGCTGTAGAGCACCAGATTGAGTTCCAGCGTTTTCTTCCTCCCACCCGTGCTTCCCGGCTATTAGCTGGAAAGATGGCCGTTAGGTCACTCATCAATGAAGGAGGAACGACCAGGGGCGTAGATGACATCGTCACAGCTGCGTCAAACACTACCCCGGTAGTTGTTCCCACTGAGCTAGACTTGGGGACTTTTGAGCCTGCTGTTCGGCTTCTCTATGGTACTGCTCAGGATGAGGGAGGGTTTGCTTTTCATATTTGGGTTCCAAGTCTGTGCCTTGGTACTTGGGCTGCTTTCGTCAAGCTGATGGACAATCTTGACCCTTCCATTGCGGAGCTGTCCTCCGTTAGTGATGAGAAGGTGTCCCTATCTTTCTTGGGAAGGCAAGAGTCTCACCTGTTTGATGAGGAAAGATCTGGTTGCAGCATTACTTCCTTGCTCACTCTAGATTGCCTTCCAATTACTGTCTCTGTTGACATGACTGTGTACGCTACAGACGCTTTCTGCGCCTGGACGTACCCCTTTGACGTGGAGACGGAGTTGGCGTTGGGCAGGACCCGACTGGACAGTTTGTCGGGGATCCGGTTCTCTTACTCCGTGGGTTCCTTTTCGGTAGACACCACAGGGTCTGAGACAGGGGTTGTTGGTGCCTCCTACATCGATCTACCTGTTTCCCGGCTAGTTTTTGCTTCTGTTTCGGATTTAGCTTCTGGGTCCTCGATTCTATCATCTGTTCCTCCTGGATCTTCTCGGGTAGTTCTTCCGGGTGGGCTTCCTGCCGCCCCTGTACTGATCACAGGAGGAGAGTCTCTCCTGCTTTTAGACTCAGGGGATACGTTAGACTCCTGCGAGGATGCAGATCCTCTCTGCGATGGATGGTTTGGTCTTCCTATAGAGGGAAGATTTGATGCAGGTGCTTGCTTAGACAGCATGTCGGCAGAGACCTCCTTGTTTGAGGACTTGTCCTGCTGCTTCGGTCGCCCTCGTTCTACCTTGGCTGTTGCCTCCTTGTTGGATATTTCCTTATCCTCTCCAATAACTGCATCAGCATCCTTGAGTGTCGTTCCCTAGTTCCGTAAAATAGACACCTGTAAGGACCTAGTTACTTAGGCTCTCGGTTATTTATCTCGTGCCTCTAAAATAGTAGTGCACGTTGTCCTTATCTAAGCTCAGGTGTAGCCAATGCCAACAATCGAAGCACTCGCACTAGTAACAAACCAAGGCAAGGCCCGGATAGCGGATATGCTAGCTACGGGTAAGAGCTTTGTGGTGGATACTTTTGTGGTTGGATCGAATGGACACGACCCTATCGACCCAAGTTTTGCCCTCACTCCAGATCCCGCGAGGACAGGCTGTTACTGCGGGCCGCTTGGTGCTCCTGTAGAGGCAATTACGACCGCTGGGGGTTGCTCCTACGCGGGCACAGTGTCCTCAGTGTCTTTTGCTAGCCCTACTTGCCCCGTGTACCACGTAGAGATACTTCCTGGGGATGCCACGGGGGCAGTCAGTTCTCTTTGCCTATTGGGCCGAATAGTATACCCCTCAGGGGACCCCGAGATTGGTACAACTTTTCTTTTTGCTGTGGCCAACTTCCCGTTGAAGTTTAAGGCTGCTAGCGACCGCTTTGTTTACGACGTATTTATCCAACTCTGACTTGACGTAGGTGCTCTGTGGCCATTAAGCCAGTACTACAGTATAGAAACCCGGACAGTACGTCTGATCTCAACTCTTCTCAAGCTAAGATCATTGATCGCGCCATCTTTGACGGTGGCTCTCTTACTCTTTCGGGAACTTCTCTCCAGGTTACTGTCGATCCCTTCGTTATAGCAGGGTACGATGGGATGGTCGCTGTTTCTGACTCCTCAGAGACGGTTTCTGTTCCTGCGCTTGGAACTTACTACCTGATTCTACACCTAGAATACAGGACTCTTACTGCCGCCTTAGCTAATCTACAGGTTGTTCCAGAGACGACGTGGCTCACCAGCGTCAGTAAGAATTTCTTCGTTACGTTTGCTAAGTTCACGATGCCTGGGGCCGTTACTGCAATGACGGACCCCGGGGTAGTCGTAGACTATTCCATGGGGGACTGGGCAGATAAGCTTGGCAAGACTGGATGGAGGTCTCCTGTGGCTTCCTCTGCTGCTCTTCCGATGGAGGGTAACAGGGATGGAGACACCCGTCTTACGTTGGACACCTATACCTCTTACGCTTGGCAATCGGGTCTTGGAGCGTGGACTGTGGTTGGTGGCGCTCTTGGCCTTGGCGAGGCTGTTGCTCGTGCTCATGAGATGGATGCAGAGGAGCTTCGAGCATTTAACGGGTCGGGGTACGTCGGAAGCCTTAACACAGACTCCTCCGGTAAGACACATAACGGTACCTATGGTCGTATTCCCTATATCGAGGTAGCGAGTGCGAATCGTATTGACCTAGACGCGATGCACCATGTGGTCAATGGTCATTTCGTAAAGACTCCTTATACCGCATTGACTCTTTCTGCTCCTCCTGCAGGGGAGAGACACGATCTGATCTACCTCGATGTTTGGCGTGAGACGGTGGCCGTTCCTTCGGCTGAGACCTACCCAAACGACGCAGCTACGGGAGGTACTTCCTCTTTTTCAACTTTGCGTGACCGTCTAGAGCAGCTTCTTGAGGATTCTCCCTTCCCTAACTCTGGGTTTTCAAAGATCGAAGCCGTTGACCCAACTACGTTTGTAGTAACTCGATGGGTGATCCGTTCTGTTGCTACAGTTCCTGCTGGGTCTGTCTCTGATACGACATTGGCTGCTCCGTTCGCTACGAACGTAGATTCCGCCACTTACGGTACGTCCTCTCCTAGCGATGCGAGGGTCTGGACTGCCTCTTCTGCTACGCCTTTTGACGGCGGCACCCCTGGCACCTCTTGGGCGATTCCTTTGTTGATTGTACGAAGGACCCATCTTGAGACTGGACCCTTCATTACTGAAACTAGGTCAGATACGAATGACCAGCGATTCATCTTTGACGTTGCTCCCAGGGCAGAGCTTGGTCATGGCCTTACCGAGGTTGTTTCTTCCGTCTCTGCTTCTCGTAACTCTCTAGCTTCTTACCCTTCTGGATTCATTTCTGGTGCTGATACTCCTCTGTCTGCTCCTGGAGGAGGAGTGATCGGTGTCCCCGAATTCTCCGTTGTTGTCCACGGTTCAGAGATTAGTGGTGTTGGCGCCTCCGTATCCCTGTCTCTATCCACTATCCCTCCTTTCCCTGTGGCTGGATCCCCAAACTTGGACCTCATCGTTATGGAGGTATTTGAGACAGCAAATCCTCCTGCTTTGAGTTTTTTCGCTAGTGCTCCCACGATATCCAGGGTTTCTTCTCTAGGGGTACATGCAACTCAGTCTTGGGGCAAGTTTATAGCTCATGCGCTAACAACGGTGGATTTGCGCTCTCCTTCTGCTTTTTCTGATGAGGAGCAGGTTATGGTGGCCGCAGGGTATACGGCTTCAACGACCGACCCAGGTTTGTGGTACAGGTCTTCAATATTGGGAGCCGAAGACCCGAAGTTCGTTTACGCAATCCCTGTAGCCCTTGTTAACAGGAGAACCTCTGGTGCATGGGACCCAGATAATGCGGTTGGTCGAAATAATGCGGATAGGTCTGCCTTCCCTGGGCTGCCTAACAACCCCGTTGACCAGCCCTATGACTCAGAGATTCTTGACCTTAGGCATAGAATTTCGAGAACAGAAGATGCTTCTCGTATTTCCTCTGAGAGCTATGATCTACTCCTGAAGGGGGACTTGCGAACTAAGTTCTCCTCCGATAGAACTACGCTCGGCGGCGCTGCGCTATACGGAACGCAGCTGTTGCAGGTTGATGAGATCGTGGGTGGGTCAGTTGCCGCAGGGGCAGGCTCATTTCAGATTACACCTGCTCCCGACTATCATAACAGTACGTGGTCCGAAGCAGACGAGGCCCAACTCCTTAGTTGGACATTTACTAACCCTACTTCTAACCAGACATCATCTTCTGGCATCTTTGCTTGGGCCAACGTAGGAGGAAGTGTTGGGGATCTGACTATAACAGCCCCTGCGGGGATGCATCTAGACTTCGGACAGGGGACAGGTAACCTTCCTGCGTCTCCTAACGACGCTTTCCTAACGATCTCTATTCCTTCGTCTGGAACGCTGACAGATCGGGAACTGTATCGGTATAAGATTGTTTCTGGGGGCGTGTCGGAACTTTCCTTCGACGCAGATGGAAACGTAACATCTGTAAAAATATCCACAATAGACGTTGATTCAGGATTTTCATTTGGGTCTTTACCAGGTGCTGTTGTAAATTTGCAAGTATGGGCAGTAAAGCCAAGCAGGCTAGCTTCTACTTACTCCACTAACTACAGTCTGTTTGCGAAGCCTGATATAGTTCATCGTGCTGAGGTGATCAGCGGTGGCGGCACTCAGAGAGTTAATATCGGTCCCATCCTGAAGACTGTTAGGGTACCTCTCGCTGGATTGGTTGCCACGGTTACCCAGGCAGACATTAATTCTGCAGCACCTGAGATTGGCTCCCAGCCTTCTATCTCGTTGTATGGGGCTGCTAGCGTCGCATTAGTGGGTGAACCCCTTCTGGACGGATCCAACGTGACTCGTCTTCGTTACGTTCGGTTAACGGATGGTGGGGGTTCTCCAGGGTCAGCAGAGATGGAGCTTGAGTTTACGTCGGTAGGCGCTGCCACTGAAGTCGATGTTCAGGTGATGTGCGACGGCGATATTATCTCTTCTTGGATTGAGGTCAATCAGGCAGCAAAGGGAGTTAGTGGCCTGTACTCTTGGCACAACTCTATAGTTACTTCAGCTTCTGCTGCTGCTAACTCGGTTGCTGTTTCCTTACCTGGGTACATGAGTTCAGTTCCATTTAGTGAGGTTGGAATCTCTCCCTACGGAATCGGGGCTACTGCGGCTCCTGCTAACTTTTTGTCTTCGTCGTCTTTCCTTCCTGGAGGGTTACACTACCTTTGTGTATACTCGCTTGAGGCCGCATCCTACACCTTGTGGACTTCTCCCTCTGATTTGTCCTCTCTTGTGCTCGATAATGCTAGCACTTTTGTAGCTAACACTTTCAACACGACGGGGGAGATTCTTGGCCCCTACGCCGCAAGTCAGGGCGTTTACTTTTCTGCTGGTAACTCAGGAAACTCTGTCCTTTTGGTTGGAGTCGTTCGTACTCCTTTGACTCCTTCTCAGAACTTGAAGGTGTTCTACACCTACACCCCCTATCAGGGTTTGTCGGTGGAGACCTCTGCCGCCGATATGACCTCCTATCTTCATGGAACAGTAGAGGAAGTGGGGCCAAGTTTAGTCACAACGAATGGTCCAAACACGCCTAAAATACATCCGAGAGAGATTAGTGCTCTAGGGTTTTCTTCGGTTCCCTACGTACGTGAAACTTACATTCCTTCCCTCCTTGGATCTTTGCCTGACATTGGTTTTCCTGGTTCCTCTGGGATTGTGTTTGAGCCTACTAGAGCTTTAACTTCTACTGGGCTTGTCCGGCCTGACTTCGAGGACATTCGTTATCGCTCGACTGACCGTCTTTCTTCCTCTTCCATATCTCATCTTCCTTCCTTTAGCTCAGATTTCTCCTCTGCTTCCTATCCTGGGGAGCTTGCCCTCAGGAATACATACATTGACGTTGACGTAGGTTCTCAGCCTAGTTTTAGGCCGATCCCTTTGTCTGCCGCCTTTCCTGACCCGGGGTGGGACTTTAGTGCCTCACTACTCTGGCAGTCTTCAGCTGTTGCTGGCTCCTATACTCTATCCTTTCCTCTGCCTTTCCCTCATCTTCCTGGTTTCCTTACTAACCTCTGGGTAGAGGCATCCTCTGCCTCCTTAGACACAATTACTGTGGAGGTGTATAAGAAGGCCCTGGAAGCAAGTTCTTCTCTTGAGTTTAGCGTCAACGTTACCCTGTCTCCCTTTGCCTCCACCGTCTACAATATACCAGTTGATAATCTCCAACTTGATGAAGGGGCGGAATATTTTGTTTCTATAACTACCACGGTTACTGCCTCCCCCACGTTTTTTTCGTCTTTGGCGCTACGAGTATCCCCTCCAGTAACCTCACTATTAGATGTGGAGGGAGCCGAAGGTACAGGGATCATTCATCACCTTGGCGCGTCTCCTTCACCCCTTCGTCCAGGTATGGTGATAAGTTCCCCGTTCTCCTCTGGGGACACTTCTTTGCTACTGTCTGCGTATACACAGGAGGGACGCTCCGACTACTCCAACTCTGTGTTCAGAGGCCGACAGTTTAGGTCTAAGGCTACAGTGAGTGACACGCCTCTGTTTGAGTCTCAGTCCTTCCTCCCTGGTTCCTCCCGCTCGGGCCGAAATGCAGTGCTTTACAACGGGGACAACGTGGGTTCGTACCTTGGATCCGCGATGCCTCCTTTGGTGTCTGTATCCTCTCCGGTGTTTGGTAACTATTCTTCTACCCGGAATAAGTATCGTGGAGCAATCGCTGTGTTAGACTCGTGGATTATTCGTACAGCGGATGAGAGGGCTATTTTGGGGGCATCATCTGGGATCGTGTCTTTCTCTGAACGGCACGGTGTCGCCAGGTCTGGAAACACTGTGGATGCTTTTTATCCTGTTGGACGTCCTTTGTTCCGTAAAAAGAAGTAACCTATGCCTACAAAGATCATCAAAAACCTTAGTGTTTCGGCTCCTAGCGCTTTCTTCCTTCTCCATGAGGTTTTGACTCACTCCCTGGGCTGGACCGATGTGGACACGAATCCTCCCCTAGCCCTCGTTAGCTCTGGGGTAGATGGGGAAGCGTTAACCTCGCAGCCAGATCGGTTCCGAAGTGGCTCGAACCCATTCACTGTTGCAGACGTTGGCCGCTGGTTGGTCCTGTCGGACTCCGAGTTCGTTAACAACGGAGTGTACAAGATTGCTGGTGTTCCTTCTGCGGGTGAACTGATTCTTAGTAGTGGGCTATACGGGGCGTCTTTTGTGGATGCGACAAACATTGGCTTCAGAGTGGTAGACCCCACTTCCCCAATGGTTGGGGACTATTTTGTTGTGGAGGGGCTGTCCGGGTCATCCACTCTTTGGCAGGCTCGTTTTGTCCTGAGTGCTGTCGATACGATAAGTATTGAAGTCAGTCCAAATGCTGGCTGGGTTGCCGGGGCGTGGTCAGTGACTGTTCCTCCCACTGTGACGATTGCTGAGTCTGTTGGAAATCCGTCCTGGTACTTCTTGATCGACGACACGCATATTAGGATGTGGACTCAGAATGCACTAGGAACAGGAGTAAATGAGATGGCCTATGTGGGTTCAGCTGAGTCCCGTAGACCCACTTCAGACCAACAATTTGTTGTCTCACTGGCAGGAACTACGACTTTGGACCCAACCGGAGCGCTAGCTACCATAGGTTCTCTAGACGACTCCGGGACTACCTCTGTTCCTTACTCTGCGATCACTTACGGGATGGCAGCTGTGCAGAATGCCTTTGTTGCTCTTCCTGCGAGTGCCTATGACCTTCGGAATGACTCTGCTAAAATTCCTGTAGGGACTGACGCTGCCGGGTTTGTGGAAGACGACCGGGGATATCTTCGGGGCTTGCACTACATTTCTGACCTTATCCCCTATCGTTCATTTGTAGACAATGGAAGGAGCCTCCTAAGCATTGGAGATGGCCTGGCTGTCGAATGGGACGGAAGTCTTTCGAGGTAAATCAATGTCTTTGGTGCATCGTTACAGAAGAATAGCTTATCAGGCACTCCCTATTTCGGTCGCTACCGACTTGCGCAGGGTCCGTCTCGGTGAGCACGCCGAGGATAACATCAAGCTGAAAGCAATTGATAACGACGTCAAAAACATACTTTTGGATGAGGGGTACTCTGAGGATGACATCGATGATATGTCACCGGAGGAAGCAAAATCAATAATTGACACTATCCTCCAAAAGACTCCTTCTGTTCCTGCCGATGTTAAGAAGGAAATAAAGTCCATCGACAAGCTTGTTGATGCCGAGAATGCTGAGGTAAGTTCGGAACTTTCTTCCCTGGCTGCAGAAAAGGAAGAGGTCTCCAAGGAGATCTCAGACCTGTACGAGCAGATAGACAAGTTAGGGGATATCACCGAGGAGGAGGAGGACGCGCTCAGCAGCAAGGAGAGAAAGGAGCGGGATAACCTCCATGCTGCCCTAAGCGCTGGAGCCCAGGAGCTTGCTCGTCTCAAATCTTCTATTGTGTCAAGGATGAAGGCCCTAAATGGGGCTAAGACGATGCTAAGCCCCGCTGATGACAGCCTTACGCTATCTCTTATCGTCCCAGACGAAGATGAAGACGAAGATGATACCGATGAGGAGTTGTACTCTGACCTTACCCCGAAGTTAAGGGATGTTCTGTCTGATAAAGCGGCGCTTCTTCATTCCCTCTCTAAGTGGCGTAGAGAGCTGAACGCTGTTTCCGAGAAGATTAATCGCGTTCAGTCCAAGAGAGACGGTATTCGTCGTCGCCTGTTGAAGTCCCTCAAGTCCCCTGTGCCTACAAAGGCTACTCGTTTGCTTCGCTCCGAGCTTCGAAAGCAAGATGACGCGATGTCTTCTTTGCTTGAGGCGCAGGCTACTCTCCTAACCATGCTAACTCGACTGGAGAGGGATTTCCGAGACCTGAAGATTCAGGAGAAGGTCATTGCGGATGACTGGGAGGAGCGGGGTCCTGAACTTTATACGCAAGAAGAAAAAGCAGAGCAAGAAGAGCAAAAGAGGAGGGAGAAGAGGCAAGAAGGAGAAGAGTTGGTGCAGAGGATCAAGAATGTTAAAGAGGACATTCCTTCTGCTAATGTGGCCTTTTTTGATCGTGTGACGAAAGATTACTATGAGCCTTTCGTTCACGATGCAATTGCTCCTAACGTTCCTTCTGTTCCAAAGATTGATAGAACGATTGAGAAGATCTTAAACTCTGTTTTCAAGCCTATCGGTAAGATGAACGAGTTGGCAGATATGTTCAATAACAATCGCGCCCATCGGTCTTCCATTCGTTTGGTTACAGGTCTCTACTCCATGCTTGTGCGGTCCCTCCTTGTAGGAATCGGAAAGGAGAACCCCGCAGTTGTAGCTTCTTATGCTGAGGCCGCTTCCGTTTGTGTGGAACTTGAACGGGCGGGACTGATGAAGGAGGCGGCTTCTCTTCGTGATAGCTTAGGATTCTTGCAGGGTAAGGCAAAGTCAGCATTGGAAGCTGTTCAGAACACTGTGGATAAGACCAAGGATTTTATTGATAAGGTTCAGTTTGCTAAGTCAGACACAGGACCACGTCGAGACCCTAATGTCCAGAAGCAGGAGTCGATGAGATTTTATCGACAGCTAAAGGCTACAGCTGCGAAAGTCCGCTCAAGGATTGCGGAGGCAGAAGCTCTTGTGTCAGCCTACCAAGAGGCAGGAGATGAGCACAACAAGAAGGTTGCTATCTACGCTCTTACGCAACTTAAGGATCAGTTAATGCAGTTGGAGGAACAGGTTCATGATCTTTCGTCCGAGAAGGCAGACGCCGCACAGAAGGCATATGAGAATGCGGAGCGCACGCCTAGTATTGTGGACGATGCGATGTCTGTCATGTTGAACGATAAGCCCGACCTAATCTATTTGCTAAAGAAAGGAATTCCAGATTCCCCAAATCTTGAGCGAGAGCTTCTCCGGTCGTCGAAGAACATTTTGTCTATCGTACGAAAGCTTGCCAGAATTTCAGGTAAGCCGAAGATTCTGGCTGAGTATCCCTTTCTTCACCCTGCCATTATTGCTTACATAGCTATGTTCGAGTCCCTTGACGACTCTCTGCACGTTGCTCTTCGGACGAACTAGAGACGCTCATGCAAAGTACTGTCACAGCCTTATTGACTTATGGACCTCTCGGTATCTTTTGTGCCGTTCTATGGCTTGCTTACCAAAAAGAAAAGTCGGAACACGCGGAAGATGTGGAGAAGCTGAACGCTAAAATCCAGGACAACTTGGAAAGTCACGCGATGGCAATAGACGAGATACGAGTTTCTCAGAACGTACGGGAGAAGGAAGTATCCGATATCCTTAAGAACTATGGACAGAGTGTAATTATAGCAGTCGAGCAGACGCAAGAGCTTTCCGAGCGCTTGTGGGGAATACGAAAATGAGCGACCCTGAATCTCCTTTAGAGGATAGCCTATACTCCTTCTCTGTCGAGAGGGATAACCGTAATTTAGCAACTGAGCAGGTTCGGAAGATAAATACCGTCTTACGTAGAGTGCGACGGCTGAACAAGGATTCTCAACGAATGCAACGTGTAGACCCCGGTACTTTGTCCTCCGAACCTAAAGTGGAGGTAAAGGCTTCTTCTATTCCTAACGTAGTGGAAATCCTGCCCCCTTCTCTTGCTCGGCCCGTCAGGCGCCCATCCAGAGAGGATGATGCCACAGAGGATTTCCTAATCCCGGAGCCTACTGACTCCTCCTTTGTTGCTTCCGCCTTTAGAAAAGCGTTTGAGGCACTAGAGAAAGAGGAACTTCAGACAAGAAGAAAGAACGGAGAGGGATCCGCTGTTGTTAAGACTTGGAAGCTCCTGTGATTCCTAATGACTAGCCCTAAAGAGATAGTTAGCGACCTCCAGAGTAAGCTCGGGGAGTCGTTGTCTTCCGTTATCAAACCTGGAGGGTCTATAGCGGATCACAACCGAAAAAGAATAATAAAGGCAAATGCCAAATTGCGTAGCTCCCTTATCCCCTATAAGGAAGCACTATCTCTGGTTTCTCATGTGCGTCCAGAGACGAAAGACGACATTATAAAGGAAATCGCCTATCGAAGGAAGGTACCTCCAAACTACATTGATAAGGCGTACAAGAAGTTTCTCTGGAAGAATGTTCTTGATCGTATTATTCCATGGTCACGAGCCAAGAACAGGTCAAATGCTGTCATTAAGGAGAAGTCTCAGGGCTCGCTTCTTATATTCAAGATACTGTTCTCTCTGACGACAAGCGCTGTTTCCCGCCTGTTAGACGACTATCCTTCTGCTGCTGCCAAGGAGGAGGAAGAGCCCAGTTCCAAGTCTGCCTATGAGGATGATGACCTAGAGAAGAAGGTACATGGGATCGAAAAGGACATCGGTATGCATGGCTCTAAGAGCCCAAAAGAGGCTTCTGTTGAGGATTTTTCCTCCTATGTCTCAAAACACAAATCCGATCTTTCTAACCCTGCTGACCTGCTAGAGAAGTACAACAAAGTGATTGCGAATACGCTACGCTTTGCTTCCCCAGAAGCCTTTAGCGTGATCTATCGGTCTTCCCTCCGTGCGAATACGTTGGCTCTGGTCTTGGCTGAAACGGCAGTAGACGCGAAAAAGGAGTCAGATCCTGTTGTATTTGTGGCGTGCACTGCTATCTATCGAACGCTTCAGGTTTCTGGGTCTATCGTGAAGGAGTCCGTTCCCCTTAATAGGAAGCAGAGGAAGGAGCTTAAGGAAGAGTTTAAGATGATTGAGGAAAATACCAACTTACTAGAGAAGGCAAATGACAACTAAGCACATGAGCCATGTAGTTACCACGGGTCCTGCCGTTCAGGCTCAGGTTTTATACCATTGGCTGACTTACGTAAACTCTTTTATCGTGGTAGAGGCGCACGGCGCAAATTGGACCTCTACGGACTTCTCCGGTTCTACGGGAGCAATCAATAGCTTGACTCCTTTGTCTTTCTATGACGCGAATCCTGTCTTTGACGCCACTTTCGTCGGAAAGTACATCGCAATAAAGGACGGGACAAATCCTAGGAACAGCACAGTCGCCAAGATTGCTAACTTTGTGTCCGCCACTGAAATCGTGTTAGAGACGGCCTCTCTGTTTGATACGGATTCGTCTGACCTTTCCTACGTTGTGTTTGATACGGTTGCTTCCCCTATCTCTACCGGTGATTTCCTGGTACTTCAGACCCCGATTTCTTCAGGACCTCAGTGGCAGATCCGATGTGAGCTTACTGCTACTCCAGAGCTTAAGTGGACCATGGGATTTCTTGGAGGCTGGAACGTTGGAACAAGTACGTGGGACCTTCCACAGGTCTCTTCTGACTTTTTCTCCTCCCCTACTACCTACTATACCTATTGTGTAGCCGATGATGCTGCGGGCTACTTCTACATGTGGACAGACTCGACAAATGTCGGATCTTTGGCACCTAAGAACGCAATGTGGGCTGGGAATCTCAGTCCTTTTCACTCTCCGGTTGAGCCCGGAGTTCCAAAGGACTTATCTTACTCCGCCATTTTTGGTAGCACTACTTCTTTGACTACTGCCAACGTGTCCCGGGATACCTCTGTAGCGAATAACTTCTCCGTGGGAGAGACTGTTGGAGCCTCTGGCTTGGTAATCCCCTTGTACTTTGCACAGAAGGCTTTACTTTCGTCGGGCGTAGATACGATGTCTCACGCTATTACTACTAACCCAAGATCTGGCCAGATTGATGACTACGACGCCATCTGTTTCTCTCCTCCTCCTGACTTAGGTTGGCGAGGAAGAGTTCTTGGGGTTCGACTTTTGAACGATAACGTAGCAAACCGTACCCCGATCAACTCCAATGATACCTACGTTGTTGGCGGTGGGATCGGCGCTTCGTGGAACGGTAAGGCTCCCAATCCGTGACCGATAAACTACCAGAGTTGCAGTTTCTTTCTAGTTCTTCTCCTTTTAGGGCGGACCCCTCCTCTTTCTCTGCCCTTTTTTCAGTATTCAATCGAGCAAAGAAGGAGCGCGCACGGCAGTTTACAGCCGCCTCCAACTCGGTTTCGACCATGGTGGACAATCCTCCTTCCTCTTACCTTGGGGGAAAGCTGGACGACTACTTTCGTGACGTGATCTTGGGCTCAGTTCCCGAGACGTCATGGTATGATGACGTTTTTTGGTGCTGTTTTCTGTGTTTGGCAGCAGGCACTGACATCGAGGAGTGCTATCTAGGAGGACCCCTGCACTGTCTTGTGTACGAGGTTTACGATGACTTCGATCCCAGGGACGTAGCCTCCGATGACTAGTTTTTCCTCATCCTTTGGTGCCTCTTCCTCCTATATTGGGTCTGGAACTGCACTAGACTCCTCGTTTTTCGCGCATTGGCCTCCTGAGGCTGGCTGCATTGGTTTGTCCTTGTCTGGTGTGGGTGGGGGAGTTTCTTCCATCAGCGCTGCCGTTACTGACGTCGCTCGTCAGTTCATGGCCAGGTCCATTACAGATGGAACCTCCTTTCAGATCACCCATTATGCAGTAGGAACGTCGGGGTATGATGTCTCAAATCCGGTATCTGCTCTTCTCGTAGACCCAACTTCTACCTCTTTGATGTCTGAAGTCTACCGGAAGCCTATCGATTTAGTGGAAACTGCTACATTGGACGCAACAGCTAAGAGTTTTGTTGCCCGTATCGGTCGAACGGACTTGGCGGCAGGTATAGGTGAGATTGCGCTATTCGCTACGATTCTAGACAGTCCATTCATATCTGAGATAGGCACGCAGTTTATGTATGCAGTGGCACATCAGCCACTAAACACGAAGACATTGCATCACGTTGTTTCGTATCGGATAATTGTGGCGCTGTAACGAGGATAAATTGATGGCCCTGTTCGAAAACTTCAAGAAGCTACTACAGCTAGTGCTGTCTAACTCGCAGACAGTGGGACAGAACGCCGTTCTTTCGGATGCCGCCTACTCTCAGGAGTTATCTGACCACATCGAAGCGCTCACCTCTGACCAGAATCTACATCTCAATACAACGAATGTGGAATTAGCGTCTGGGCTTCTCGTTTCCGACGCAAACAAGCGAGAGATTCGCTTTGAGCCGAAGGGATCAGGCAAGATTGTCCAGGGTTTCTTAGAGGCTAACATCTCCGACGTTAGGAAGATCTGGCAGCGTTCGGATGACTCCTTAGGCACAGCGACCACAGTTCCTTACGGTACCCTATCAGACGGAAGGCGTTACTACGTCGCTGATGCGGGATCCGGGGTGCTGTACCTGAACGAATACGGTCAGGTGACAGGCGCCGTTCCCGGATTTGGTGACACTGTGACAGGATATGGTACTCCTGTCTCCTGCCTAACCTTCGACATCTTAGGAGTGGAGTACGTCGCCGTTCTTGCGGCGGAGCACTACCTGAGAGTCTATCTATCCTCAGACTTTTCCTTGGTAGCAACCTTTGGTACGCCAAATACCATAGGTTTACCAAACGCCTCACTGTTGGATACGCCTACAGACATGGCTTTTGACGAGGGAACCTCCACCTTGTATGTATCCTGCTCAGGTGCTGCGGGTCCCAGCATTCCGGCAGGAGCTACGGGCTCTGGGATCGTGTTTTCTCTTGATCTGTCCTCTCTTCCCGCCATTACCTTCGGTTCCTACTTGGCTTTGGACAACGGAGGAGCCCTTACCCAGGGTCAGGTTGTTCTCCCTTCGGGCCTGTTCTTCGACACTTCTGATAATGCGTTGTGGGTACTAACGGGAGACTCCTCGAATCCTTCTCTTCCCTTTGAGGTTGGTGGACTTAGTGTCACTGGACTCCTAAGTGACGGTTACCTTAAGGGGTACATCGAGTTTAGAGGAACTGGGTTTTCTACGGTTGCCGCTTCCAAGATCCATATTGACATTGATAGAAGGCGCTTGTACTTGACGAATAGCCCGAGTGTTGAAGTGTTCGATCTGGTCACCATGAAGCACTTGTACACCTTTGGTAGGTACGGGAGTGACGAGAGCGCTCTTACTACGTCCGCTGGTGCCTTCTACCCCACCACAGGACAGGTGGCCGCCGTTGGTTCTGACATCTTGGCTGTGGATGGCATCACTCTCAACTTTGCTCTGTTCTACGACGCCACAAACAACCGGATTGTTCGGGTGGGTGAGAGCCTTTACGAGGGGTCAAACGTGGTTTCGTTCTTGGGCGAGACTTTTACTGTTCCTCTCAGCCTTCACGGGTACTTGGTGAAGGGAACATTGTCTTCTGACAGGGTCCAAGTAGAGTATCGAACCTCATCTACTGGAACATGGCAGCTCCTAAGCCAGACCGATAGTGTTCCCTCCTCTACTTACTTCCAGTTTAGACTGCAGGTTGTGGCCGACCTTTCTGACGTCATTCAGAATCGCTCTATCCAGGAGATTTTGGTTATCGGGGAGCAGGAATAATGGCTGCTCCTAGAGGTGCTTCACTCTCTACGATGGTTACAGACACTACAGTCTCCAAGACCGCTGCTGTAGTTCTTGAGACGTTCGATTCCTTATCTGATCCTTGTGCCTTTCTCCAGGATCAGCTTCTTGACCAGATTCTTTTGGAGCTTGGTGCTCCTTCTGGATCTAGTTTGTCTTGTTCAGTAGACTCCGTATCTATACTGGACAATGCTCGTCGGCAATATCGCTGGACAGTGAGCACAACTTGGATGGAGTGATCTCATGGAAGACTTCTTTAGTATGATCAGTAGCTATGTTCTACCCCACTGGCCCTTTCTAACTGTTGGTGTAGTTTTCGCTGTCATCGGTCAATTTACGAGTCGTAAGGTGTTCACTCGTGAACGTGCGTATAGGAAGACTGAAAAGAAGCTCGTCCAGAGCTTTTGGTGGTGGGGAAGAGAAACTCTTTCGCTCCATCCCCTCGTTATAGGCGCTGTAGTCGGTCTCATGTGGCACAATCCAGAGTCCGCCTCCCCGGCCTGGCCTTTTGCTGCTTCCGTAGCCTATTTTGCGGGTGCAGGTGCCGCTTCTTTGTTCGCTTGGTCCCTTCTTCGTGGGTACCTTAAGAAAAAGGGAGTGGATCTTACGCTTCCAGGTGACGAATCTGCTGAGTGATGCTTCTGCTCTCCAAGAAATTAGCGCGTACGGCTGGCCTTGCTTTAGATCGAGGCCAGCCTGAGCTGTTTAAGCGAATTCGTCGTGCCGCTATTCTTTTAGCTGAGAATGAGAGAGACGACTACTTCGACACGGATTCTGATCTCAACGATACTATCAAGCAAGAGAGATCAGAGGAGCCTCCTCCCGAGGAAATACCAGGTACTGAAGATCCTGATGGGCTTGGAGACGAAGAAGAGGAAGACGAAATAGACGAAGAGGAAGCGGAAGATAAGAAAGGGGACTACGGAGCGTTTCCAGTAGGAGCTGTTGGAGTTAAGGAGAGGAGAAGAGGACCCCAGCCTTGGGGAGTAAGTACGAAACCTAAGTGGTGGAAACCATGAAGTGCCTTCTTTTCATTCTGTCCCTTCTTTTGGTTTCCTCGACCGCTTATGCACAGGAGGAATCCTCGAACTCTACTACCTCGGATACTTCCGTTCCCCAGCTTTCTGTTCCACTTCTTCAAGGGACTCCCGCTCCTTTCTCTGGCCTCTTGATTACAGAAGGTCACGCAACTCAGTGTATTGAGGATGCTGCGGCTGTTTCTAGGCTCCGGGTAGAGACGTCCGTGAGAACTCGGCAGTTGTCACTTTCTACACACCTTTATGAGGCATTCATAGAGGATCAGCGAGAAAGAATAAGAGGATTGATTCAAACGAGTTGGTGGGATCGTAATGGCAATGTATTTATGCTTGGCGTTGGGCTTGTACTTGGCGTTGTAGGAAGTGCCTTGCTCGTGGGTTTGGCAAACAACAACTAAGATTTCGAGGTAGGTAGATGGCTGTATTTAGGTACATCGGTAACAATGGGCTCTATGACCAGGCAGGGACGTTTTCGGTTTCAGCCTCAGACACTGCAGGAGTGACGCAGACGTATTCCTTCGCTCCTAACGTAGACTTCACCGTAGCTACGGATGACGCGATCATTGCTGCCCTAGAATACCATATCGACCCGTTTTCCAAAGAACTTGATTTCCTGAGGATTTCGTAATGACCTACCTTTTGTATCATGGGTCAAGCTTGGCGCTTAAGATTCCTACGAATGATGGCGGGTCTCCCTCTCCAGCATCTGGCGGGTCGCCTGACGTTCAAAACTTTTTGGTGTGGGATAACATTCCAGTTGCCGGTGACATTGTTATCGGGCTAGATGAAGTAGCCTACCCCTATGCGTATAACTACGCGATTTCAAAGACTAAAACAGATGGAACTCCGTTGTGGACGACCACAGCTGGCCCCGCTACCGCTGCTGCTCCCGCACTTCACACTCCTATCATTTCTTCGGCTACTCTCTAGAGGTTAATACACCATGGCAGACTTTAGACTAATTGGACAAAACACAGCCAGCTACGGACCTCAGGCCCTAGCTGCTCAGGGTGATACCCTACTTATCAGCGGGATTACTCCTACTACCACCTTGACTGTTGGTGGCGACTTGCAGGTCAACGGTACCGTAACAACAACGGGGGCTGCTGTTGTTGGAGCAGGTGCTTCCTCTGTTACGGGGGCTATCACCTTCAATAATGACGTCACCTTTGGTGATGGTACAGGCCCTGACGCGGTTACCTTCGCCAGCGTCTGGGTCGCAGGAACAGGAGTAGATTACTCTAAGGCTTTGAGCCTGGCTCCGGGTGGAACCGTTTCTGCTACTGGTGCAACCACCACAGGTGTTGACATCCTTATAGCGTCGGGAACTGCGGCTCCCGACGTAACCGCCGCCAAGGGTTCGTTGCTCTTGAAGAACACGGACGGTACTGCCTGGATTAATACAAATGGTGCTGCTGCATGGTCCCAACTGGCAACGGGTTCAGGTAACAGCCTGCAGGCTGCTTACACTGTAGGTTCTAGCATTACTACGGACGGCACCAACCTTGTTAGTATTGATGGTTCTGCAGGTGGACCTGCCCTTACTCTTGACATAGGTAACTCTACAGGGGATATCCTTACTGCTCACTCTGGGATATCAAGTACGCCTGTTTTTTCCCTTGGTGGTACGGCTTCTGGGTATTCTCTGGCTCCTGCGGGCTATGGTCCCTTCAATGTATCTGGTCTGTCCTTGGATATTGCTGCGGGCGCTGCGGGAACCTCGTCAGGAACTGGTGGCGCTCTTTCTTTGTCCGGTGGTTCTTCCCCCAACTCTGGTATAGGAGGTTCCGTTACGATCACTTCTGGTAGTGGTGTAGGTAACTTTGCTGGTGCCATTGACATCCAGACGGGAACAGGAAACTCTTCCGCTATTAGCATTGGTACGACTAACAACGCTACAGTTACCGTGGGATCGGCTTCTAACGCTTCCACCCTCTACCACGCAGAGGTCACTAGTTCTCCGGGTAATGCTGTTGTTGCCCTTAATGCGAGCGCTACAGGTGGGTCAAGTACTGCTGTTGGGTCTTATGCCATCGGTGTTGATTCTGGTGACCTGTCACACATTGGAGCCATTTCTAATGCCAACTTACAGACAACTCTCATCGCTATTGATAGCACCATTGGTACACTGTCCACCAGCGCCGCTCATACTTTGCAGAAGGCGTATGACGGGGCAGGTTCGGGAGCAGGTGCCGCGGTAACTCTTGCAAATAGCGCCCCTGTTACTTTCACGCATGCTTCAGGCGCTGGCGGTGCTTTCTCTATCACTGATGCAGGAACAGGCGGAACTTCCTTCTTACTGAACAACACAGGTGGTTCCAACACGATCCTAGACGTTCAGGACGGTGGAACTTCAGTCCTTGCTATCGACAACGCAGGCGCATTCACGGCTACTCCCACCTCGGGGCAGGCAGCCACGATCACTGCCGCTGGTGCGGGTACGATTGATGTAACATCCGACACGGGTGCTATTACTGTATCGTCCTCAAGCGCTGCAGCCGCTGGTGCTGTTAGCGTGACTTCGTCCTCAAGTGCGGCAGCCTCTGGTGCTATTACTGTATCATCATCAGGTGTCACTTCTTCTGGTAACGTTTTGGTATCCACGGGAACTACTGGTGCCACTGCAACTTCTGGCACGCTTACTCTTAGCTCCACCGCCTCAGGCAATGGATCCACTTCGGGTGCTGTTTCGATAGCCTCCTCTTCGACTGCGGGTCCTGCAGGTGACGTCAAGCTGTATTCGTCTACTTCTGGTTTAGGTCAGAGTGGGGGAGATGTATATGTTTACTCGTCAAATAGCAATGGAGGAACTTTGGGTGGTGTTACCCTATCCACGGGAACTCCTTCTCCTGTAGTTCCCTCTTCTGGTAACATAGAGATACGTTCGAGTGCTGATACGGTTGTAGCGTCCTCAGGCGCCATTACTTCTACTGCCGCAACTGGCATTACCTCAACTACGTCCCTAGGTAACATTGCTATAACTGCGACTGCTGGCGAGATTACGTTCTCCTCGGCGGGCACTGCTGGACCTACATACAGCCAGACGGGTGACCGTTCGTTGTCTGGATTTGATGTGGGCATTACCTCCATTGTTGGTGCCCTTAACGATCTAAAGTCCACAGCTGCTACGGATGCAGCTACGACTACGTTTGTGATAAAGAATCTCCAAACCATCTCTGCAGGGGATGTGGTGGCATTGGACGGCAGCGGAGCACTTCGTGCCGAAGCCTTAGGCACTATAACTCCTGCTGTGGTAGGAATTGCCCTCACAGGCGGGTCAGGTAACGGATCAGTTACTACTACTGTGTTGCTCGCTGGTAAGTATACTTACACTGCAGCAATACCTACTGCTACTGCTATGGGACAGGCGGTGTACCTGGGCGCGGCGGGTGCGTTGACTACGACTGCTCCTACGGCTTCTGGGGATTACCTAATCCGTATAGGCTACGTCGGTGACACCCTTAAAAAGGAGCTTGTTATCCGTATGGATTCTGGAACTCTGCTCTGATACCGGGCAGGATAATGGGTAATAGATTGCCCGTTATCCTGCTTTTAGGGTCACTATATTGCTCGTTGAGCCCTATGAAGAACGAAGCCGAGTAATCTTTTGCTCGGTTTTGTTCTTTGGCCCCTAGACACTTATGTAAAGACCGTAAGAGATGGCATCACTTAGAATAGTAGGTATTGACCCGGTCACCTCCGGGAGTAACCAGCTGGCCGCCCAAGGCCTAGATACTGTTCTAATTAACGACATCCACGGGTCAACCGCCCTTAACTTGGTATCCACCTCAGGGACGATTGATCTCTTTACGGGTGGAACAGCGGCATCCAATGCTGTTCTATCCCTAGGCACAGGATCTGCCACATTCAATCCTAATAGTCAGGCCGCCTTCAACGGCGTCACCATTGAGAGTGGTACAGGAACCATAGGCTTAGAGGTACTCTCTCCCGCTACCACGAATAAAACTACTTTGGTAGTTAAGCAATTAGGAACTGCCGCCGCTTTGGAGGTGTTTGGTACAGGATTAGCCCTCCTGCAGATGGGCGATAGCGGGACCTTCCTGTACAACAAGACTGACAGTGACATGGAGTTGTATACGTCAGGGGCAGGCTTACTTACCATAAATAGTGGGGCTACGGGAGGTACTGATCTTACTGTTGACACCAATAGTGCAGGTCAAGGTTCAGCTATCACTCTTACTGCAGGAGCATCAACTTCAGGTGCCAATAATGGTGGAAACATATTACTTACTGGTGGTTTAACTAGTAGTGCTAGCGTTTTAAACCACGGTGGTGAAGTTTCCCTGACGGGGGGTGGTGCTACCAGCGCTACTGGTTCCGCCCAGGGTGGGACAGTCCGTGTAACGGGCGGGTCCAGTACTTCTGGTATTGGTGGTGCTGCTGCTGTTAGGGGAGGAAGAGGAAAAGCTGGAGGTGGTTCTGCTTCCTTAGTTGGAGGAGATAGCACTGACGCTACTACGGCAGGTGGTAGTGTGTCCGTATTAGCGGGTGGTAACTTAGCTAGCCCTATTTCTGACCATTTTGGTTCTATAACCCTTGGGAATTCTAATACTAGGGACATCATAATTGGTGGCGTAACTAACGCCGGTATTCCTGGGACGATCACTGTAACAGGGCAGGGTACTACCGGGGCTAACTCCGGTGGAGCCATATCTGTTGTTGGTGGAACTACTACTGACGTAAACAGTTCTGGTGGCTCTGTGTCTTTGTTGGGAGGAACGGGCGCTAAACCTGGAGGTCCTGTTACAGTAACAGGAGGCACCTGTTCTGTAAGTGGTAACTTGGGTGGTGCGGTTTCAATTAACGGAGGAACAAACTCTGTTAGCGCTATTTCTGACAACTTCGGTTCTATAACGATTGGAACAGCAACCACCAAGAACATCGATATTGGTGGTGTGAGTAACTCTGGTGTTCCAGGGACCATTACTGTAACAGGGCAGAGGACCACAGCGAACACATTTGGTGGGTCTATCCTACTTGTTGGAGGGATTACTGATAGCACCAACAGTGCTCACCACGGCGGTGGTGTATCTGTAACTGGGGGCGATTCTAATTCTAGTGCTGGTGGTGGGAAGGCAACCCTTACTGGAGGTCACAGTAAATTAGGATCAGGGGGTAATGCCTCACTTGTTGGTGGACCCTCTGACGCCTTTACGGCTGGATCAGTAGTTCTTTTCGGGGGGATAACAGCTTCAGCTTCTTACAGCGGTGGAGATGTTATTATTGACGCTGGGTACTCCTCTGATGACTCCTCTCCTGATCGTCTTGGATCCATTGTTGTTGGTACACAGTTTACTGGTGCTATCACTATAGGAGGATCAACCTCGGTTACGAAAAGCGCAAGTGGGGCCGCTCCCAGTGTAACTATTCAGGGGTTTAATCACATGGGAGGCTCAGGTGCAGGTCTCGCCAACGGTGGTAATGTTGTAATATCTGGTGGAACCGGAACAGGTCAAATCCTTAGCGGTACAGGGGGGCCAGGGGGATCTATTCTTATTGATCCTGGAGTTGGTGGAAATATCTCTGCTGATGGAATTATCAGTCTGTTCTCACAGAACGGAGATACCCTTTCCATTGGCAATGGGACAGTAGTACCAAAGGTTAACATCAGAGACGGGTACCTGTCCTTCACGGATACTACCTCGACTTCTGACTCCAACCCGGCTTCTGGGGCCACCACTATAAAGAACTCCCTGTATGCCAAGAATACCCCTGACTCTTGGCTATTGGCGTTTAGTAATGTGTTGCAGGATAGTTTTGGGATATTATCTATTGCTAACTTCAGCCTAGGTATACGGGTGACTTTCCAGCATTCTGCCACAGCCTCGTTGTCACAGAGCTTTTTCTTGACGGGTCATCCTTCAACTCCGTTTTATTTGACAGTTAGTCAATATGCTGTTAATATGGTTACAGTCCGTGGTTGGAATACTTCAGGAGTCGAAGTTAATCTCACGACTGGATCCCTTGTGTGGCAGTTGCTTAGAATGGCAGAAATCGCATGACTGAGACTTTAGTAACTTCATTCGCGCCTTCTGGCGTTCATGGTGTAGACCTTTCTTTATCTATCTCTGGTCTTACGCTAACGGTACCTGCAGCTTCTGTGATGTACAAGTCTTCTTCCTATGTCCTTGCGCTGGATGAGGTACATACAGTAGGTAGTTACGTAGTAGACTGTGTGGTTGCTGGGTATCTAGTTATTGACACAGCAAACTCGAATGACCTTAGGGTTTTTGTTGATGAGTTTCTGCAGGATGGTATAGATGCTCCCTACGAGTTTGAAAATAGCCCCTACGAGCTAATAACCTGCCTATATCAGTTCACCGTACCTCCAGGAACTACTGACTTGTCTACGCTAGATTGGTATCGCTGGTCTATTGCACCGGAGCCGAACTGATGTCACAGCCTGCCTTGTCTTCTAAGTTTTTGCCCCTTTCGGCTAAGGCTCAGAAAGAAAGAGATGTGCGTTCTGCTCTAAAGTCAGCAGAGCTTCTGGCAGCCCCTTTGAGTACGAAGACGTTCGCTCAGCTTACTGCTGCAGAGAAAGATACGTTGCTTGAGGTTATCGCTTTGCGCCTCGGCCTTGTAAAACCAACCTAGGGACATTACCCTAGGCCCTAAAGAAAATCCAAAATACCTTAGAAGGAGATAGTACCCAATGGCTACTAAGACCGTAGAAGTAGATCGCAAGAGCCTGTCCACGTCCGATGCCAAGGAGCTTCAGGAACTGATGGCCAGTCTAGACTCCCTGCGTGCTCAGTATGGGCAGCACCAGTTCAACCTTGACTACCTTCGTGCGCAGTACGAGAATGCAGTCCAGCAGACTGCAGAAGATGGCGACAACCTGCGTAAGGGCATCCAAGAAGCACAAACAGCTGTTCAGGAACGCAGCCAAGAGTTGTTGACCTCTTATGACATCGACACCTCGGGTGGCGGCTGGTCCCTGGATACCGCCGTGGGAGCCTTTGTCCAGTACCGTGAAGAGGAAGTCAAGCCGAAGCGTCGTGCACGCAGCGCAAAGCCTCGTAAGTCCCGGAAGAATGGGAAGGCTACTAAGACTAAGCGCGCTCCTCGGCGTGCCGCGAAGAAGTCGGCGTGACCTCTGGGGTTCCTTTCGAGGTAGCTCTTTTGGCGATGTATGGGATCACCTTCTTTGTGAGGGAGTCCCATATATTTACGCCGATTCGAGCGCGTCTAACCTCGTTCAAATTTTTCTCCGACATGCTGTCCTGTGTTTACTGCACAGGGTTCCATGCGGGGTGGGTAGTTTTCTTGCTACTTGAGCCTTTCCCTAGCCCTGAGTCATTTTCATTTTCCTTTGTTGGTGACCTTTTAGTCTATGCATTTGCTGGAATGGCTTTTTCTGGCGTCATGGATGCCTTTGCTGTACGGTTAGAGGGAAACGGTTTCTAACCCGTATGCGCCGTTGGTTATTTACGCGGGTATGCTACAGCCAAGAACAGCTGCTCAGCTATTTTCTAACGTGTCACCTATTACTGTGAAGTATAGCAGGAATCACGATTGTGGTGTCTCGCTCAAGCAGGAACCTGGACTTTACATGGCTCCTCCAGATTACCCTGCACTTCATAATCTTGGGCCAGTTTACCGTCAATTTTATGGTGCACAGTGCCATAACGTGTCCTATGACGATGGACGGAAGCCGAAGGAAGGGAAGCCTCATCTTGTCATCCTTTGTTGGGCCGGTGAGCCCGTTCCGGGGGTTAGTTCAGACGAGAGGGAAGATCCTCGTCCATCTTTGAATAGTCCTATTTGGGTGTCCTGCTCCTGTGAGTTTTTCCTCTATACCTGTGAGTGGGCACTAGCTCGTTACGGGTCTTCCGACATCTTGTACAGCAATGGAAAGGCTGCTCGGATGAGGAACCCCAGAGGGATTCCTGTGGTGTGTAAACACATCTATTTGGCATTGAAGCAGGGGCTAAGGGACTACACCCCTGTTCCAAGGCAGGAGCAGGAACCGCAGGAACCGCAGGAAGTCCAGCAAGAGGAGCAGGCTCAGCCCCAAGAGCCGATCCAGGTGCCGCAGGAAGCCCTCCAAGAGGAACAGACAACTCCTCCCGAGGAAGCCGATGTGGGCTCCCCTCCCCCCGTTACTCTGGATAATCTAGATAAGCTGGAGCTATTTTCATCCTATACTCCTCCGAGAATAGATAGGTATACCTCTAGTTCGATGTTTCTTCGTTCTCTGGCTTTTCCTACATGTCCGTGTGACGATTAGTGGGCCGTCTCAGGGAAATATTCAAGATTGCGAACGGAAAGCTTCCTAGTCAGAACTCCGCATACGTAAAGTTGCGAGGTATTGCCTATCCCATCGATGTATTCCTTTCTGGGTCTCTTCGGTTCGCTAGAAAGATTGGAAGTCCGCTACCGATTTGGCTTCCTGATAATCAGACTACTCTAGCTTCCGATGCTTCCCTCAGCAGCGACCAGATCTCTCTTTCGCGTCCTCTGTCTTGGTTCACACTGGGAAGTAAGGTCGTTATTGGCGAGAACTTCTACACGTTTGTTGATGACATCTTGGATGAAGGTCTCACGCTGTCCTTGACGGATAAGACTACTTTGTCTTATGCAGCTGGATCTACAGTGGACCTTTATGGCCATCCTTTAGAGATCAACGGTACCTTTCCCTATCTGAGCGATCTTCCTCCGCTTCCAGATGAGTTTGTCCACGATCTTGTTCCTCGATCTTCTGTTGTTGCTTTGGCGGATACGAACCAGGTTCTCTCCGGGGAGCCAACGATTGACGATGTTTTGGCTGTTGCAGGGGATCGTGTTCTTCTTCTGAATCAGGCTGATCCTACAGAGAATGGTATTTGGGAGGTTTCAGTATTTGGGTGGACCCGACCTTCAGACTTTTCTCCCGGTACTCATGCAAGCAAGGCACACGTCTTCGTCCTCGGGGGAACGGTTTACGCTGTGTCCTCTTGGGTGTGCACAGCGTCATCGTCCTTGGACACCATCGACACTGACCCTCTTACGTGGTCTAGGTTTTCAAACGTCACAACTTTTGTGGTACACAGCGAGTACTTTATCTACCCAGGAGATGAGATAAATTACGGGTTTTCTGACTACAGGGTGGCTGAGGCATTAGATGTAGGGACTACCACAGATGGTAGGACCACCTACCAGATTACGATTGATCTGGGGATTCCTGCTACCCTTACTGATGGGGCATCTGACCAGGTGTACTTGAGGGCATACCCTGCTTATGCATCGACCCCACGTCCCCTTCCTAAGATCCCAATGACAAACAGTACGATTGGACCCTTCCTGTACGATAGAGTTAGTGGGAGCTTTTTTGAAGATCTGTACGTGGAAGAAGTGGACGTTGTGAACTTGCACAGCTCTTCCGGGGATATCACATCCCGAACATTAGACGCGGGGAAGAACAGTCTTGTTTATTCCATCCCCCTTTCTTCTGATTCCTTTCTTTTCTGGGATAAGACTCGTGGAAGCCTAAACTACAGTCGGTCACTACAGACCTTCGTTGCTTTTACGGACACGAAGGGTAAGTTCCACATGTACTTTGAGTGTGTTCCTAAGATGGCCCACACAGCAGGGTTTGAGGGATGGAGAGTCAAGGTAAAACCTGACAGGGATGTTCATATGGTGGTGGAGTTGGAGCCTAATCCACTTCCAGACGCTATTCCTCCAGCTACTCGAAGAGGTACGTCCCTCACAGGGGGTCTTGAAACCTACGTAAACATTGATTTCCCCGAGGGAAGTGACCCCATCTCTAGGATACATGTGTCTTTTGACTCTGAGATCGTATCAGGAGACTATCACGAAGGGACTCGTATTGACATGGGAAGTTGGGAAACCCGTGGGGTACCGTCTCTCTCCTTCATTTCACATGCTACCATCGCTAAGGTTGTTGGGGGACATGTTTGGGCTTCGGGATCCGCTATGGCTAAGCCTTATTGGTTACGTCTAGCGTATCTAAAAGTGCAATCAGACTTGTATGCTAGATTTAATGGCGGCCTACTTTCTACTTAACTAGGACTACTCATGCGTAGAATATTACTAGCTGCTCCGGTCTCCATAGACCTGTTGAATTTCGAACGAGAAGCGTTTATCGACGAAATTCTTAATAGGACACGTCTGCTGTTTGCTAGCTATGATCCCGCTCTTGGTCGGTTCGGTATCGTAGACAAGGATGACCCTAAAACTGCGCTGTCCGGTGACACTTCACGTTCCTTTGTGGTATCCGTGAATGCGACAGATTCTACCGCCATCGATGTGAGTGGAGGAACTGCTGTTTTTTCAACGGGAGAGGTGCTTGTGCTGGACACCGGGGTGGAGCGTCGTTCCGTTCCCGGAGGCATCGGTACGACGAGCGTAGTCTACCTAGAGTTCTCGGAATTGGAGACAGCTACCCGCCTAACACGATGGGATACGCCAGCCAACACGATGGTTGACTTCTTGGCCTCCTCCGCAGACTACATCAAAGTGGATCTGAAGAGTACCTATGACGCGCTAACGATTGCCGAGAAGGACCTTACAATCCCTCTTGCAGTGGTCTCCGTTCAGGAAGTTGTTACGGGAGTTGGAACAGCTTCGACGCTTGTCGTTGACCATACGACTACTCAGTTGAGTGTGAACCGCCCTTGGTTTAGCCCTGTGGACATCGAGCACAGAAGCTACCATGGATCGGGGGTTGCCTCTACAAGCAACCCTCATGCGATTTCGTTGAACGACGTATCTGCTTCGAGCACCCAGACGCTGTTCCAGATCCAGTTAGATCACGGAATGATTGTTTCGAAGGACAAGTCCCTCGCAAAGGTTCCTGGAAAGCTGTGCGTGGAGACCATCCTTGAGGCCGCGATTACTGAGGATACGACAGGGTCGGTTACAGGCATCGTGGGAGGTTATTGGTTCGCTACTTCTAACTTCCCCACGCTTGTGATTAGGGCTACTGATACTTCCACTGGTTTTGACTACGCTCCTCTTCAGATCAAGAGGACAAACAAGGTTTTCCTCCTTCCTAGTGATCAGTACGTTTCAGGAACCGACATTGAGGTAACGTATCTTACTACAGATGCCGCCGAGCCTTCCACCGCAACGCCCATAACTAGCCTGTCTTTCAAGCAGGTTGGGGATCGAGAGACAGTTATCTCCGAAGGCTTGGTGGTCAACTCGATCACTGCGGACACCCTGTCCTTTTCGGATGCGGGTCCTGTTCCTCAGCGTTTCATCGTTTACATGAACTCCTCCGGTGAGTTCAAGCGCTATCCTCAGACTTGTGCTTCCTACGTCAAGCTGTCCTCTATCGGAACAACACCACAGTCTTTCACTCAGGATTTACTGGGTGCCGCTCCTCTTAAGCTTGCTCTTCAGGGAGCCGTTCCTTCTCCCACACTGACAGTCACTGTTCAGGTTTCTGGATTGGACCAGAATGGGTCCACTATCAGTGAGGATGTGACATTTACTGACGCTACTTGGACGGACAATGCGGCAGGTACCTGTACGGAAGAGCCTCAGCAATTCGCTTATACAATCAATACCTTCACTTCGGTCTTCAACTACATTGTAACGACAAACATAGACTCTGGTCCTGCGGCCTCGCTTGCTATTTACGGTGACATCACTCCTGAGCTAACACCGGAGCTTGCGGACATCCTCCCTGTTGTTGATATTCTGTGGGATGGACTTCAGGTTTGTGAGCTTGAGGATATCCGCCCCATCAACACTCAGATGTCTCTTCCTAGAGTTACGAAGTATTCCGGGTCTTCCGTGGCTTCTGCGGAGGGAACGTTAGTGTACACGGCAGGTTCCTTGTTCAATCATTGGGTGGAAGACTTTGATCAGCCTAAGTTCATCACGAACAAATGGTCTGACGATGCAGCAGACACGCTAGCCGGAAGTGTCGCCTTTCCTCCATTTGACACCAAGATGCGAAAGATTTTTGATGGCTTAGACCTGCGCGATGTCTACGTGAGCAAGCCGATTGCCGTCAGGCCGCACCTCGATGCGCCAGTGGCTCTAAGGTTTATCCCTATCGAGCCTGGTCGCGATTTTAAGCTGTACGCACGCTACTTTGATGGGACCGCTCTTTGGTCTCCATGGTTGGATTCTGGAAGCATGTTTATGCCTCCCTACAAGGTATCTCTGACTGGGGCTGTGACTCCTCTCGTGAAGTGGCAGATGGCTGTTTCTGGTCAGTGCAAGGGCATGATTATTGTCTATGTCGTTGACTCCGTTCCTGGGGCCGGTGGTGGTCTTCCTCCTGAGTTCGCCTGGGACGTTGGTGTCTGGGACGATGGTGCTTTCTCTTGATCCCGGTATTCTATGTCTAATCGTATCGTACTTAATAGCAATGAGATTGCCACCAACGAGGATGTCCAGAGTGCCCAAGACTGGCTGTCTCGTGACCTTAGTCGTGTTCTAGAGGGACTTACATTTGGTTCGTTAGACCATAAGCCTTCATCGGGATTCGAAGGCGGTGCGATTGTATCTGGACTCGAAGTTAGTTTGTCTTCCTCAAACTTGACTGCTGTCATATCTCCCGGTGTTGCTGTTTTCTTTGATGAGTCAGTCGACACAACGAAAGATAGTCCCTACAAGATAGGGACACTCACAAGCCCTCAGACTGTCACCCTAAAGCCAGCTTCTCCGGTGTCTCGTTGGGACCTCATAGAGATTTCTCTAGGGGAAGTGACAACCTCTGAGATTAGAAGGGTAAAGGGACCCTCTGGATTCACTGATACATCAGTTCCTAAGGTAGTCACTAGGTCCATCACGGCCAGAGTCCGCCAAGGTGAAGCTTTTTTTCAGACTTTGCCTGTCATAACCTTGGCTGGATATCTTCCTCTTGCAGGATTAAAGGTTACCGTTGGGGCATCTACGCTAAGTAATAGCGTACCAATTGATTTCCGTAAGATGGCAAGTAACTTCTCCCCAAGTGCTTCCTATACTGAGCCGTTTGGTTTGGATGGATTTTCTAGGCCTGTGTCTTTCCGTGTCAAAGAGGACAACTTTACTGTATCCACTTCCAGAAATACAGCTATAATCGGACAGTATCGGGGACCCGTAGCCTCTTCGTTGTCCATCTCTGCCCTCGGTCTAGCTACGGAGCTTACTGAGTCTCCGCTGGTAACCCTTGACGATTCTTCTCCTGACAGTTTTCCGGCTTCTTCTTGGCGGTACTTGTACGCCTATCGTCCCTCTTTTTTGTGCGGTTATACTTCCCTGTGTTTCTCTCCGGTACCTCCCAGAGTTCCTGGCTCTTCTGGCTTTGGTCCAGTTGATAGTATACGTCCTTCGTCTGCTTTTAGTCCCCCTGCTCCGTTCAATCCAGCAGAGTTGATAGGTGTTGGGTAAGCACTCTACATGGGGGCCTTTCTCACGTACACGGACTCCGTGTCTTCGACAACTAAAATTCGTCCCTCTGTGAAGTCTGGCGGGTTCACTCGGCAGATCTATCTGGCAGAAGCTCCCAGCACTCCTCCCTCCGCTTCTTCCGCTACAGGAGGAGAGATTATTGATCCCAACTCTTCTATTGTGTCCTCCATTCTCGTAAACCCAAGAGATCTGCTAGTTGGGGCACCACACCCTATGTCAGCTACCATGGTCCGGGTGGATGTTCGTCTTCGCTCCTCTTCCTCCTTTCCGGTGGGAACGCTCCACACTTTCCGGTTCCGTTTGGTTTATGCCGGTTCATCTGACGAATCTGTTCTTGATATTAGAAGGCTTGATTCCGGCGAGGTTGTTAGCTTCATGGTTGACATCCCTCTGCCTGAGACGTCCTACAAATCACTGATAGTAGACACTGACTCCACTGCGGTTTCTGGTAACATTATTACCTTACGCGCCGTTGGCTTTTTCGAGGCCGTCTGATGACACAGACCAGAATTTGGAACTACGGTGACACCTTTACTTCGTTCAGGGGAAGCTCTGCTTTGGGTGAGCTTCATTCCCCGGGTGTCTTCTCTGGTTATGACTTGTCTGTCACTGACGTAGACAAAGTTGAGGTGAGCACGGGCTTTCTGCTACTCCCTAGTGGAATCTTGGTAGGGGAAGACGTTGCTCTAGAGTTCATCATAAACCCTCTTCCTGCGGCTGCGACGACCTACACACTGACAGTGCGCCACACTGATTCAGATGTGATTGGAGGCCAGGCAGCCGTTTATGCAATGGAAGTAGGTGAGCTTGCTCCCGCTGATATCTCTGACGGAATACCCATCGCTTACATCCATCACCCTGGCGGAGCGGTGGCCTTAGATGCCTCACAGATCGTCCCTGTTCGAAAGGTATTGGACTCCGCATCTGACGCTGTTTCTATTGATCCTACTTCCTTCCTGGCACCTTTCTCGTCAGCATGGGTTGTCGACACGCTTGGGACAGACACTTCCGTTACAAGTAGTTACGACGGTGCCGCCACTGTGTACTCCAGCGTCTCGACAGGAGGTGCTTCTCCTCTTGTCCCTCCCTTTTTTGAGACGTCCGTAATGGTAATCCCCATCGAAGCAAAGGCGTTTCGTCCGAGGTCTTTCTCCGTTCGTTCTCGCATTGCTACCATCAACTCTAGCCTTGTGGTTTCTGCCATGGATACGGATGGAAATCCTGTTTCTTTGTCTTCCTCTACAATTAGTGGCCCTTCTGCTGTGTTTTCGGCCTCTACAGTTACTGTTGACTCCTCTTCGGGGGTATTTACTGAGGGAGATTTGTACACTCTTGTTCTAGAGTTTAGAACCCCTCAGTCTGAATCCATCGACATTCAGTCTTTCACGGTCATCTATGACCCACTTCCTTAGAGATTTTCCATGATCAGTATTCTTAAGTTTTTCGAAAACAGCAACTACAAAGGAGGCAGCGGTAGTGAGAACGAAAACAAGGTAATCAGCCGTACTCTGCTAAAGATTGCTGTTGTATCTCGTCATCACAGCCAGAAGCACCCAGAGAAGACGCCGAAGCACGGAGAGCTTTGGAAGTGTCGTATTGTTAAGGAGATTTCGTCCGGGCAAAACCGTGGATGCTTCATTGTAGAGCCCATTGAAAAGATTGACGACCAATCCATCGTTCATCTGATCCCTGGATGGTATGATACCAAGGTTGTCAACGGTAGGATGGTTATTGTTCCTAGGAAGCAAGGTGTAAACTGGATTCTTCCTCTGACTCACAAAAGAATGTTATCTGAAGAGCATAAGGCCTATTGTGTTCTTGTTTTGTTGGATGAGTTGCCTATGGCAGATGTTCCTTCCAACATCCCAATGCCAAAGACCGAAGCAGACGCTAACGAAGACGTGTAGAAGGAGATATGATGGAAAAGACTGCCAGTGACAAACAAATTTCAGAGGAGGCAATGGCTAAGCTTCGGCTTAAGCTTGAGGAGTTCACTCCTTCTCTGCTGTCGTTGTTCAAGAGCCCTGAGATTGTATCCAGGCTTGAGGACTATGTGAAGCTGTTGGTTGCTGCCATCAAGGAACCTAATCTTATGCACGCACGAATGGCACTTGGTCAGATGCTGTCAACAGCGGACAAGAACAAGGAAGCTGCAAAGGACCCTGCTAAGATATCAGAACAGATCAGGCTTCTTGTAAACCCAATGTTCGAGGCTGTAGTTAGCGCTGTTGGACGGAAGATGGTAGCGTCGGCTTCCCTACGTAGGCGCCTTGCTCGTGTCAGGTCTTCAGTTAGAAAACTAGCAGGCCTTAGAGATCTTGTTGGGGCTTTGTAGTGTACAAGTACGGAATCATTAAGTATGAGAATGCTTCCCCTGGGTCTCCCGTTCGATACGTAGAAGGGTCCATCGGAAAGCCTGGTGTGATCCTTGAGGCTCGGGGACCTCACGAAGTGAACGCTGTCCTTGTCCGTGTTAAGGGAACGATGGGCTACGTGGAGTACAAGCCCCCTTCTCCACTTTCTCCTTCCTCCTCCCAGACTAGTGGAAGTGCTTCTTCCATCCACATTCGATCTGACATTTCTGCGAAGGCGGGCCTTACTATTTTATGAATCATGAGGATATGACGGAGCTTGCGGAGTCTCTCAACAGGAAGCTTAAGCTCGTTGGGTTGGAGCACACTTACGCTCGTGTCAAGCCTTTGTCCTCTGGGGAGTATGAGGTGAGGGTTGTCGTACACCCCGACGAAGAGAGTTACCTTCCTGACCTTCCTTCTTCTGTGGTTACCTCACCCTGGGTAGAAACTTCTAACAGTAACTCTCCTTATCTTAAGATTACACCGAGAACCCCACTACCAAAAACAGATGATTTTGGTTTCTACCCAAGCTGGAGCCGTCGTAACACAGACGGTCCTGCGCTTTCCCCTGACGTGAACCCTGCAGCCTCTGGCCTTCGTAGAATTCCTGAACTTCAGGACCTAGTTAGAGTATCCTCTATGAATAACGACCTAAAATCTCGTATATCTCATGTCATCAACTCGCTAACTGCCGCATCCAGGCTGCAAAAGGTGGCTTTGGCAGGAAGCGGGTACGCGAAGGAGTCGGAGCATCTGATATCCGAGCTTCTGGAGCAGTTTGTGTCCGATGGGTATACCGGGAGGCACAAAATCGTCAGGTTGGTCAAGGCTCTAAAGAAGGCTATGCAGAGTGATGGCTATTCCTTCATGGGAGATTGATAAATGTTGGAGAATCGTCCACAGACTTCTATACCGGGTCTCATCATCGCATGGCGTATTGATAAGTATCTTGCAGAACTAAAGGAGAATGAGAAGGAGAAGACGGCTTTTGTTGGTGTCGATTTTAGTTCCATTTCTGAGAGCGACGTTACTGCGAAAGACATCTATAGAGCACAGTACGAGTGGGGACCTACCGCTTTGACTCGCCTGGTTACTGATCGGCGTGTTGCTTTGTGCACACTACTTAGGAAACTTGTGAAATCTTTGACTCCTGAGCTGGAGTCCTATCGGATGTACGAATATTGGGGTGACGTTATTTCGTCACCTACGATTGTGTACATTGATTACCCTTGAGCGTAGGGACTTGGGATGTCTAATCCAATACTAAACTACTTTGACGCGAGTCGCCTGTACTTTACTTCCTACGGAAATGCTGTCTACCTTCCAAAGGTTGACAAGAAGCTTAAGTACAACCCAGAGGACAACAACTACCATGTGACAATCCCTGCACATAGGCTCGATGAAGAAGGGAATGTGTATGACACGGAAAGACTGAATGACAAAGATGGAAATCCACTTGGTGACGTAATTCCGGCTTCTACTAAGACTTTTCCGGCTGTAAATCGGATAGGCTATGAGAACTCTGGGATTGTAAGGTATTTCGACGCTAAGAGTAAGCTCCGAGTTACATCACTTCCAGGTCTTACTCCTGTGACTAAGAGTCCTCCTCTTTTGGCTGTAACCTTGGGGTCTAAGATCCCGGTAGAATCAGTAATCTATGATCAGAATGGTAGGGTAACGGACGAAGAGTGGGACCCTTCTGAGTTGTCTGAGGAGTACTATGTAGACCCCGAGGACACCACGAAGGCGAGCAGGTCTCGTCGTCGAGAGATTGCCAAGATATGTGTAACTAACACTGACGATAAAGGAATACCCCTATTCCTGTACCACACGAACACTGCTTTTCGTAAGTACGTGAATGGGGAGATTGCTCGTTTGTTTAAGCTACTGTCTTCTAGCTCTCTCCCTGTGCTATCGCCCTCAGACGGTCCCCGTAGACCCTCACAGCTGGGATCCTATCTGGGAAGTCTGCTCGTGGCGGCCTTTCACTCTAAGGACCACCCAGAGTTCCTAGAAGCACGAAGAGACGCAGTCAGGAAGGGAAGGGTGGACGCTAGCACTGCCCCCTCCGTACCTCATCTTGATGAGGATACTCGTTTTCTGTCCCATCAGGTGTACGCTGCAGCGTTTCTGAAGGACAAGAAGGTCGCTCTTATGGATGCAGACCCGGGTGCTGGAAAGACCCTGATGATGCTTGCGGACATGCTTCACAAGATGACTACGGGAGAGGTTAGGCGCCCTTGTATCGTGATGCCAAACCCCCTCCTTGGGCCGCAGAAGAGGGAGTTGGAGTCGTGGACGAACAACACTGTTAACTTCATCGTCCTAAACACTGCCACAGTTTCCAGAATGGACCCCAACGCTAAAGAGGGTACTCGGGGAACTAATAAGACCGTACGTAAGAAAGGTAACCATGAAGCGGGTCTTGTTGAGGCAATTAAGCTAGTAAACTCAGCCCCTCGCAACACTATAATCCTGACCAGCTATGCCTGGCTTCGAGGCTACCCAAAGGGTATTGATGTTCCCCCTTTCCCCAGGCCGAACATACTAATCGATGATATGGGAGTTGACATGCTCTCCCTGGATGAGTCTCACTTCGTTCGTTACAACTCTAAGGGCGAAATTTCAATGAGGGCACAGGCCGTCATGCAGATGGCTCCAATGGTGGAGTATAAACGTTGTTACTCTGGAAGCATCGCGCCCAATACACCGGAGGACGTATTCCTTCAGTCAGCCTTCTTGGACCCTTCTATTTTCGGATCTATTGATAACTTCAGAGGACGGTACGGAAGCTTCTTCAACGACAGGTCTCATAAGGTCGAAGTCTGGAAGACTGGGGCCATAAAGATGATCAGAGAGGAGCTTGGTAAGACAGTAGGCCTGTCTATCCGTCGTTCTGCCTGGTTGGATGAGCTTCCTGAGCTTGTCACTCACCATCATTTTGTTGCGCTTGATAACTTCCAGGAGCGAGTGTACGAGCACATATTGGACTGGTCTGACTCCGACTCCATCCTGTCGAAGTTGAAGGCTGACCCAAGAACAGTTGCTCAGGGATTGGTTGCTACACTTAGGCGTTTTGTGGATGACCATCCTGAGTTTTCTGACTCTGAAGTCATGCGCGTGATACGGGAAAACAACATTCCCGATACGTTTACCGTGTACGACAAGATGGGAGATGTTCGTTACAATGCAGAGCATCTACAGATGGTGGAACTCATTCGTGGCGCCTCAGATTTCGACCAGCTTATCGACCTTGCCTATGCCTATCAGGCTGAGCAAGAAACTGCCTATGATAACAAGATTAATGACGGCACACTTGAGCCCGTAGACTCTCCTGCCATTTTGGCTAAATACCAGGCGTTTGAGATCTTCCTAGGCGCCCCCTCTGAGGATCCCATGGGGTCTCAGATGCTAACTGGAACGAGCCGGATCAGTCCCAAAGTTTCAGCAATTGATGCCATACTTGACTCACACTTTTCTGACCCGGACTCTGGAAAGGTCCTGATATTTTCCAACACCAAGGTTGTAGCCCACCATATTCATAACCATATAAAGAGGTCCTCAGAGGCTCTCTATTATGAGGCGGCGGAGCAGCAGGCGTTAGATAGGTTCAAGGCGGACCCCAAGATTAAGATTATGGTTGCTGTGGTAAACTCCCTTACAGAGGGACATAACCTGCAGATGGCAAACCGGATTATTCATGCGGATTTGCCTTGGATGCCTGGTTCTTACGACCAGTCTGTGGCTCGTGCTTATCGTCTTCCTCCTAGAGGCGGCGGAGTCAGTTACCCCGTTGTCCATGTTGACATATTGTTAACGAATAGGACGTTTGAGGTTACCAAACACGCCAGGCTCGTAAGCAAGATGATGATGACAAAGATGCTCACATCTAGCTTTGACTCTACGACTAACTTGCCTCTTGTGTCTATGCATCCAAGGGAGATTGCCCGCTTAAACGAAGAGTCGAAGACTATTGAGTATCGCAGGGTGTTCGACGACATTAGGGACATCGACCGTCAAGAGGCGAAAATAGCTGCTCTCAAGTTCAAGACAGAGCCGAAGTCTCTGACCACAGGAAAGTTACTTCCAGGAAGCGAGCACATTGTAGTTCCGTACACTGACGCTGATATCAGGCGCTCTCCTCGTATGGAAGGACCTACAACTGCACGTATGGGAGTCTTGGATCCTGAAATTATGTTTCTGAACTTCGGGTGGTGGTTGGCTCTCGATTACGGGACACCTGTGTCCGTGCTAACGAAGGGAATCAACGGCTCCCTTCTTATCAATCGCTACTTTCCGAAAACAATGGCTCGTGAATTCTCAAACGTAAAGGAATACAACGACATTGTGTCCGAGCTGGACTCTGGGACCCCACCTGTCAACATTTCTAACCTTCAGCTTCTAAATGCTCAGGTCAACGGTAAGGCACCGCTTCATGTTAACTTTCCCACTGCAATGATAAAGTATGCAGGGGTGGTTAAAACAGGAGCTGTGAGACTACAACCGGTCGACCGAACGACGACTTCCCAGATCCTACGAAACGGAATTCCAGATGATGCCAGCTTGCAACAGATGCATGCTATGTTGTCTGAGGTTTCGGAAGGCGAGGAGGTGTCTCCCCTTCAGGCTGTATTTGCTGTATCTTACTTGAACGTGACCAAGCAGAAGATCCCAAAGAAGGCAGAGGATCGCCACGAGTTTTTGTCCTTACTGTACACACAGTCTAAAACACTCCCAATTCGTACACGTAAGGCATTACTTTCCCTTGTGCCTCCTTCCTTCTCTTTCTCAGCTACCCCTGCTCCTCCGCCTCCTTCGGTTGACGTCGCTGTTCCTGCGGGCGCTCCTGCTTCTCCCTCTGTTCCACCTTCGTCTTCCTCTGTTGACGGATTGACGATGGAGCCAAGCAGTAAGGCAGTCACTAAGGATGGAAACTTGTTCGTTGATCTTGAGGTGATGTCCCTAGGGTCTGGTCCTCCCTCTTCCCCTGCTGGACGTTCTAACTACCTGGCGTTCTCTGGTAAAAGCGCTGACGCCTTCTCTTCCTTGACGTCCTTTGGGTTTTCTGAGATTCCTTCCTTGTCAGGTAAGGTATTGTTCTTTCTGGGGGAGGCTTCTGCTGCGGTCAAGAAGAGCTTGGATGACTTTTCTAGAAGAATCTATCCCAATGGCTATTCCTTGAAGGATTTGGACTCCTATATTGAGACCCTTAAGGCGTATGGAATGTCAGAGAACGAAGTTTCTTCTATCTTTGGCTCAGAGACAAGTAGCCGTGTTGTAGATCTGGACGTGGACGAGGACAACGAAGACGTTTACGATGACAATGGGCTAGGAGAGATAGCGAGGGAGCTAGAGGAGGAAGATCAGGAAAATGAGCTTAGGCTTCCTGAGAGCCCGAATATTCCTGCTATGTCTATTTCCGAGAAGCCTCCGGGGGAGGATGCTCTGTCCGAGAAGAACAGACTGCCTTCTTTCTCCGACGAGGAGTTAGGAGAGATGATACCGAAGATGAGTAGCTATGAGGAACTCACGCGAGAGATTTTCAGCAACGACTGACTACAGCCGTGTAAATAGTTCTTATGGGATGTAATTGTAGGCACGGAGCTAGTTCTGTTCCCCGTAGGCGACGTTCTGCTAAAGCTCAGACTCCACGTCGATCCTTCGCCACTTTGTGCCCAGAGATAGAGAGGAACGGTAATGACATCTCTCTTCGTCTAGGTTCTAGGTACCACACTCTGTACTTCATAACGCCAGTTGCCTCAACCCTTTCCGTTGGCTCCTTTTTGTCCTCTAACGGCTGCACGGGTCCTTTTGCCTCTGCGCTTGAGGCCGCTGAGTTGAAGCTGGCGTACGTGTCTCTGTCTCCTTCAGGTCTCGCGAAGCTAAAGGAGCTTATTCCCTCTGGTGTCGTGTCTCTGGGGTACTTGAGAGATGTCCTACGGGCTCTGTAAACAAGGAGCATGAGGTCCCTACTCCGACATGACCAGGACTACTGTTATGGTTGTCCTCTGTCCAAGGATCAGCGTCATTTCACTACTTACCTGCCTACTGACGTCTATTACTCAGACACTCAGAGTGACGGCGAGACTCCTGTCGTGGACGTGCTGGTCGTTGGGGAAACGCCTAGTGTATCCGAAGACAGGATAGGCTTCCCCTTTGCAGGGGCGGCAGGCTCGGACATAAAGAACGCCCTCTCTCGTGCGGGGGTGGAGAACTACGCTATCGTTAACGGAGTCCGTTGCCGATGCACAGATTCTAAGGGTAAGCACAGGGAGCCCTCTATTGAGGAGTTGTCGGCTTGCAAGAATTACCTCCTGAAAGACATTGAGATGCTGTCCCCCAAGGCGATTGTCCTTGCGGGGACGTTGCCCGTTAGGATGTTAGGGGAGGATCCCTCGTGGAAAAATAAGTCTGCCCACGCGCTAAAGGGGCACGCCTACACCACGAAAGACGGAGTAACGCAGCTCGTCACAATCAATCCTAACTACTATCTTCGCTCCGAGGATGCAGTTGAGCGTAGGAGGTTCTTTCGCCATATCAGTTCTCTGAAGCAGATTCTTACAGGGAAGGAGACAAAGTGGTCACGGGAGGGGGAGGTAAAGCTGATAACAACTCTTCCTGAGTTTGACGAGTATATTGATCATTTGCAGTACGAGTGCTCTCGCCCCGTCGCTTTCGATACAGAGACTAAGAACTTGAACATGGTGGCCAAGAATAAGCTGGCTACCGTTCAGTTTTCTGACGATCCTGACTTGGGATACGTTATTCCTATCGACCACTGGGATACTCCATTCAAGGACAAAGAGAGTCGGATACACATTAAGAAGAGGCTGAACAGGTTATTTTCTGACCCAAATACGAAGATTCCTTTTTGGGTGATGCACAACTACCCATTCGACATTCATAAGGTTCTTCGTCATCTCAAGGTAAAAAAGCAGCCTCCAAAGCTCGTAATCGACACTCAGTTCCTGGCCTATCTCGAAGATGAGAACCAAGCAGGAGGAGACGACGAGTCTAGCGGTGGTTATAACGCTTTACGACTTAAGGACCTTGTTCGTGAGCTTCTTGGATTTCGAGTCTATGACACTGAACTTACTGACGCTATGGCTGCCCGTTCTGGGGCCTCTGGTGGGAGCCTGTGGGATCTTGATTTTGACACTCTCGCTCGGTACGGAGGAACAGACGCCTACGTTACCTTGCGGCTCTTCTACTTCTACCAGCGGAGACTGAAGGATCAGGGGTACACTACTGCTCTAAAGTTCGCTCATCGTTGGTACGGAAGAACAGCCTATCCACTACTAAAGATGTCGGAGAATGGGTTTCCGCTGGATACTGACCAGCTGGCTTACCTTAGGTCAGAGGAATCCCCTATCATTTCTAGACTAGCGGAGATTCCGAAGCTTATCTACGCTACCAAGGAGGCCAAGGAAGCGAATCGAGTTCTTCTGGGATCAGACGCTCGCACTAAGGGAATGCGTCCGCTCTTTGGAAAGAGCCCGTGGGCGCTGGATATCTCGAAGAAGAAGCACCGGATTCACTTGTTTGTGGACGCCTGTGGCCTAGAGCCTCTCAGTCATGGAAAGGACGGAACGGCAGGAATCAATAAGGCGTACTTCGACCATTACAAAAATCACGATATAATCAAACTGTACCAGGAATACAGTGGCCTCTATAAGCTGAGTACCTCCTATCTGAATAGCGTGGACGGTCTCCTGGTGTCTAAGCCTGACAACGTAGCAGATGGTAAGATACACGCCAACTTCCACCTTATGCGTACAGTGACCGGGAGAGCTTCGAGTAGCAACCCGAACCTTCAGCAGCTTCCAAAGGGAGATAAGTGGACCGCAAAGGCCCATATTAGGTCACTTTATGGTGTTGACTACGGACGTATGATTCTTGAGGCCGATTACGGTCAAGCGGAGGTTCGATGGTGGGCGCAGATATCGGGGGACAAGGCGTACGCAAAGCTGTTCCACGAAATGAAGGCTCTTCGCGATCTCTACAAGAAGACGGGGGATTTGGATCTTAAGACGAGAGTTGGATTGGAGTGTGACATCCATAAGAAGGTCGCCTCGATCATGTTCCAGTGCTCCCTTTCTGACGTAACTTCTGCGATGCGAAAGAAGGCCAAGAGCCTTTGTTTCGGTTCCATCTTTGGTCAGCACTATAAGACACTCGCCTCGATTCTTTCTATCACCCCAGATGAGGCTCAGGATCTACAGAACACGTTTATCCAGGAGTTTGAACGCGCCGGTCGGTGGCTTACCGATGTAGAGGTTCAGGCGATGCAGACGGGTATTGTGACTACTCCTATGGGACGAGTCCGCCACCTCGCTGATGTTTATGCCCGAGATGAAGGGTCAGGAAACCGTAGAGCAAGGAACTCGCCTATCCAGGCCGCTTCCTCGGACACAACGGCTCTTGCTGCTTGGAGAATGCAGAGGATTATCGAAGAGGAGAAGCTTCCTTTCCGTATGATAAACTGTGTGCATGACGCAATCACGCTAGACATTCCTTTAGATTACGACATGCTTGCACGGGGAGTCTATCTTATGGACCATTGCATGGTGAATGTGGAAGGGTTCCTGAAGGAGGAGTTTGGTATTGATATGATCGTTCCGATGGAAGTTGACTACGATATCGGTATTCGTTGGGGTCATCTGTTGAACTTCGATGGTGTGGAGCGTAACTTGAAGCCCATCTTTGATAAGTGTGTGGGCTGGGATGACCGACTTCGTAAGGGAGAGAAGTGGCATAACATTGCCAATGAGGAATGGCCAGACCCTTCTCAAAAAGCTGCCTAGTTCTTTTCTAATGGGTCCTTATCTACACTTATGGACCGAGATGAAGATCTAGACCCCAGTCTCCTGCACTTTCTTGAGGAATTCCGAAAGAAGTCAAACGCTTCTGTGTCGGTAGAAGACGGAAGCGTGATCATTGGTGTGGTCCCGAACTGCGCCATTGTCACTTCGGACCAAAGCTTGGACAAGATTGTAATCTCTTTCCATTTTGACTGCCACCCTCTTAGTGCAGTCAACCTAACGAATATCTCCAACGATGTCCTTGGAAAAGAAAATGTAGCCTTCTCCAACTGCTTTTTGTCCGATGCTAACGGGGTATTGGTTTACGAGACGGATACAGGGTTTTCCCTGATGAATATTCAATACCTTAGGGATGTTCTTGCTTCCTTAGAAAAGAGATCAACCGCCTTTTTGTCGTGACATTAGAAGGGAGAGCAGGGTGGCTCCACCCTATAGGTGTGACCTTATTCCTGCTTACTCTGCTCTGCAGTTCTCCTGCTCGCGCGCTCTCCGTACTTGTTATCGGGGACTCTCATACTGGGGCTATAGGTCCGCAAGTATCTTCTCTCCTACGCTCCTCGGGCAATTCCGTTCGTGTGGTCTACCACAACGGCTGGTCGGTAAAGAGTTACTTGGAGAGGCCCGGTGGGTTTCCTCATGGTCACCCTGACCTTGCCATTGTTCTTCTTGGAGGGAATAATAGAGAGCTGTCCCTGGACCGATACACTCCCTTGGTACTTTCCATGCTCCGCCGTTTGGGTGCCCGTCACGTTCTGTGGGTGGGGCCTTTTCCTGCAGAGCCAGCACACACTAGGTCTCGGCATCAGCGTACTAGGAAGATGCAGCTGTATGTTTTTGCTTCTAGGCCCGATGTGACTTGGCTTGACCCTTCCTACGATTTTAGGGGCATCGACCATGTACGGGATGGGGTTCATTACCGTGTCCCTTCCTACTCTGGGTTTTCTTCTGTTTTGTACAGGTATGCCCACTTTCTAATCCAAATGTTAGAGGACGATTTATTAGATGACAACGTCTTATGATGCATCGAGCATTCAGGTCCTAGAGGATCTGGAACACATACGATTACGCCCTGGAATGTATATAGGGTCACAGGATTCTGAAGGCATCCGTCAGATCTTGAAGGAGTTAGTCGATAACGTTTTACGAGTGGATGGAAGGTCATGCCACCTCTCTGCTCGTTGAGATAGACACGAAGGAGCATTCCTTTCGAGTAACTGACGATGGTCGAGGAATCCCCGTCGAGAAGCATGAGAAGACCGGGGAAAGCACACTAACTACGGTATTCACAAACCTCCAGGCAGGCGGGAAGTTCTCCAAGGACAGCTACGCTATCTCTGTGGGACTTCACGGCGTCGGACTAAAGGCGACGAACGCGCTTAGTGACAGACTCCTAGCTCGCGTATGGAGAAAAGGGCATTGTTATGAGCAGGAGTTCGTGCAGGGAGACCCAACTACCAAGAGGCCCAGGAAAAACAAGGGACTAAACAAGAGAGGAAAGCACGGTACAGAGATATTCTTCCATCCAGATCCTCTCATCTTTGGGGATAGCCAAATTGATATCTCTCACGTTGTTCGGTGGTTAGGTGAGTGTGTTCATCTTTGCCCCGGTCTAGCTCTTAAGCTGGTGGTTGATGGGGAAGTAAAGAAGGATATGCGCAGTGGCGGTTTGGATCAGATGGTTGCTGACATGGCCTCTGCGGGTTCTGATTCTGGATTGCACGTTCCTGTCGTGATATCCTCTGAATCGAATGAAGTATCTGCTTCTTTCTTGTGGAGTGAAGGCGAGGGGGACCATTGGTTCAGCGCATGTAACGCTAGCTCTACTCCAGAGGGAGGAAAGCATGTAGAGGGGTGTCTAAAGGCAGTTGGGGCGGCGTTGGGTCCTTACGCAAAGAAGAGAAAAGTGGACGCTAGGGACCTTGTAGATGGCCTGTACGCAGCTGTCCATGTGCTTGTTCCTGAGCCCCAGTTCAAAAGCCAGACGAAGTCCCGGTTGCTGAACACCGAAGTCAGAGACACGGTGTACGAAGTGGTGTACCCGCAGCTAAAGTCATTTTTTGACCTGAACAAGAAGCTGGCAGATAGAATTGTAGTCAGGGCGTCTCAGATCAGGAAAGCCCGGGATAGCTATAAGAAGCTAAGGAAAGCGATAAACACAAAGGTCGTAAAGCGAGATGCAAAGGGAGTTTTGCCTGATAAGCTGGTAGAATCGATGCACTGTAAGCCCGAGCATCGTGAGCTTTTCCTCGTGGAGGGAGACTCCGCAGGTGGAAGTGCGAAGCTCGCAAGAGACCCGTCATACCAGGAGGTTCTTCCTTTGAAGGGAAAGATTCCCAACGCCATACAGCGCCCTGACTCCCTGGTGATGAAGAACTCGGAGATATCGTCTATTATTACGGCCACAGGGGTGCGTCTAGGGGATGACGGAAAGTTCAGTGACCTGAGCAACGTCAGGGTTGGTCGCATCTTACTCTTGATGGACGCAGATCCAGACGGTGGGCACATTTCTAGCCTAGTTCTGTCCTTCTTCTGTAAATGGATACCTGATATCGTACGTGCCGGTTACCTCTATATCGTGGATAGTCCTTTGTTTTTGGGAACGTATAAGGGAAAGCAGTGGTTTTCCCATACGCTGGCTGAGTTGGAGAAAGAGGTGGGAGTTTCCTCTTCGAAGATGCAGGTTTCTAGGATTAAGGGACACGGAGAGGTAAACTATCCAGTGCTTAGGCGTTATGCTATGGATCCCGACACTAGGAAATTGTGGAAGGTCACACTCGGTGATACAGATACGAACGTCATAGCCTCTTTGATGGGGTCTGACTCTAGTGGAAGAAAAAGTCTGTTTGGAACTGTTTGAGGTGCAGAATGAAGAAGTGGTTTAAGGGTCTCGGAGTTGGTGACAAGATTATGGTTGTAGGACTGCTTCTGCTGTTCCTAACCTCGGGTTCACTCTTGATCTACGGAGTTCTCCATCATCATGAGCAAGGTCTTTTAACTGCTTGCGACTCTCCTGGGGGTTCTTTGGACTACAATGGGGAGTGTTTCGAGGTTAGGTGGAACCAGAGTCAGTTTCCCCTCCGAACCTACCTCTCCAGTACGAATCCTTCTCCCCCTCTCAGCCCTGATTCGGAACTCTCCAGCCTTATATCCTACGTGAATCGGTCCCTTGGTTTTAGGGCTCTCACTCCAACGTCAGATTCTTCCTCGGCAGACATCGTAATTGACTTTGCAGGAGCGCTTGACGTGGGTTCGCTTCGCATGAAGAACGCTTATGGTGGTGCGCTTCATCATCGTAGAGCCGATGGGTCCCTCTGGTGTGAGGTGCACACCTGGAACACCGGAACGGCAGAACTGGCAGACAAGGCCCTCACGCATGAACTAGGTCATTGCCTTGGTCTGGCCCATGATGATTTCCAAGCTTCTGCTATGTATCCCTCGATTGTCCAGGATGGAAATCGGCCCACGCGACTTCGTTTTACGGATTCTGATGTCCAGTTGCTTCGTACTCTCTACCATTAGAAGGGAACAGGGTGGCTCCACTCTAGTCATGGAAGGTGTCATATGAACGATAGGGTAAAGTCAGTATGGAAGGGGCCTGTAACTCGGTCCACCCCTGGACTGGGCTACAGTCAGGAGTCGCTGGAGGTTTGGTATGGTAAACATGTCCGTGTAACTACCATATTCACCCCCTCAGGTCCAAGCATTCGGTACTTCCCGGACTTGGTATTTTCATCAGCATCTTACGGAGTTTAGAAGATCGTGGAGTAGTCAGTTATCTTAGAGGCATGAAACACTCCACTCAAAATAGACTACGAATTGCCTCCTATCGTTTGCGGGTTTTAGCTAAGGCAAGCAAATGGGTACAGAAAGCGGTGGAACATCCGGGTCGTTTGCACGAGCATTTTGGTATTCCGAAGGATGAGACGATACCGAAAGCAAAGATTAATAAGGAGATAGCTCGCCTTCACAAGAAGAAGGAAAAGGAAGGCAAGCTGTCGAAGGAAGAGACGAGTCTTCTCCGTGCACTGCAGTTGGGCTTGCGTCTAAAAGGAATGAAGAAGAAGTAAGGAGTCTTAATGGCGAGAAAGAAGTCGAAGGGATCTACCCTTCGAAAGCTAGGTTCCGCTACTGGTATTTCACTTGGAGAGTTTTCGACACGGGCCATGCGAGAGTATGGCTCGTTTGTTCTTATGGACAGAGCGGTGTCCGATGTTCGAGACGGGCTAAAGCCTGTACAGCGAAGGATTCTTTGGGCTATGCATCAGCTCAAGGCTACAGCAGATAAGGGATTCAAGAAGTCAGCGAAGGTTGTTGGCGATACCATGGGAGGATATCACCCCCATGGTGGAGAGGCCATCTACGGGACTCTCGTGACAATGGTCGGAGCACGGTATCCTTTGATCGAGGGACAGGGAAACTTCGGAGGACCTACCGATTCCCCTGCCAGCATGAGGTATACGGAGGCTCGCCTTACTCCGCTGTCTAATCTCCTGATGGAGGACATTGCAGTAGGTGAGTTTGTTCCTAACTACTCAGGAGACTTGAAGGAGCCGTTGGTTCTGCCCTCTCGTTTGCCTCTTCTGTTTCTAAACGGATCGTCGGGTATTGGAGTCGGCATTCGTGCCGTTATTCCTCCTCATAATCTTCGAGAGCTGATTAAGATCCTGGCCTACGTATTGAAGAAGGATAATCCTTCTCTCAAGACTGCGCTAAAGCACCTAAAGGGTCCAGACTACGGTTATGGTGTCCTTTTGTCCTCGAAGGAGGATATCTTCTCTTTGTACTCCACCGGATCCGGGACCCTTCGATTTAGGTGTGAGTACGAGTATGAAACTGCGAAAAACGGAACCCATGTTCTACTGGTCAAGGGGCTTGCTCCCGGATTCAATATGGCGGGGTTTCTTAGGAAGATGAGGGACTTGCAGGAACAGGGCCTGATAGACTACTGCTCAGATGACACTCGGGCTGAGGGGGTTCGAATTTACATCGGATTCAAGGACTCTGGGGTGATCAAGGAACGTGTACTTCCAGAGATCTACACAACCCAGAGTTATCAGTTCTACGTTGTGAAAAGAAACGGTGAGTCCTCCCTGACAGATGAGACTTTGTTTTCGGGAGGGTTGCTTCATCTTCTGAGGGAGTTTATCGACTTCAGAAGGGAAGTGGAGAATTCTCGTCTTTCTCTTGCTCTTAGGATGGAGCGAGTCAAGCTTCATCGAGTCAAGGCAGTACTGGCGGCTCTTGCTCATCTCGACGTTGTGTACGACGTTCTGCGCTCCCCGCATAAGGACTTGGCGTCCATGCGTGAGTCTTTGTCTTCCTCCCTGTCGATCACTGATAAGCAGGCAGGCCTTATTCTGGATATGAAGGTTCATCGTCTTGCACGAATGAATGCATCCATCCAGAAACAGGAGCAAGTCACCATTCGTAAGACAATGAAGGAAATCAAGAAGGATCTAGACAATATCGATGACGTAATTTTGAGGTCACTCAAGGAAGTCGTAAAGCTATCGGATGCCCGAGGGACACGAGTGGTGGAAGTAGACGATGCTCCTAAGCTTCCAAAGTGTTCCTTAGAGAAGTACGTTATCATTCAGGGAACGAAGGCTACTAGGCTTGACCGTGCTCCTTCCCGTCGTCATAAGTTCGACCTCCTTGGGGTGGACTCTTCCTCCGTCTTGTTTGCGTACCGGGATAACAGTGTAACAACATTTAGTCTAAGCTACTCTGTGGAGGAGGCCCTTCCCTCTCTTCCTGTCGGGGTTATCTCTGGTTCCTCCCCCTTTCTGTGTGCACTAGACGACAGGGGGTTACTGTCGACCATCAAGGTTCCTTCGAAAGGTTCGTTCAACGTGATGAGAGGAGCAACTGCTTTGTTATCTGCCGTAGGCGCAACCGAGGACACGACTCTTGTGGTCCTGTCTTCTTCAGGACTATGCAAGACGATTCCTCCCTCTGGGATAAAGGGATCACGAGCATTCTCCCTTGGGAAGAAGCCCTTTCCTTCTAACGCAAAGTGGAAGTCTCAAGACCCTTGCACCTTGTATGCAGTGGACTCGGACACTAAGTTGTATTCCTCAAGGGGTCGGTGTGTTGCTCCGCGTCTAGGGGAAGAATACATGTCCAAATCGATTAGCTTCGATTCAAAAAAGGATCCTCTGTTCACGATTGGGGACGAAAACTTCGTACTCCTAGCGAAGGAGGACAAAAGGGATATCGTAGATCGAAAATCTGCGGTGTTGCTTCTCAAGGAGGACAACCTCCGTAGTTGCTGGCCTCTTCACTCTTCATAAGAAAGTTGTTTGTTTTGAATACCATAACCTTTATCATTGCTATCGCCTCCTCTTTCCTTCTGGGACTAAACCTCCTAGTGTTTGTTAGTCTTCGTCGTAATCAGAGGATTCTTCAGGATAAAATCAACAGTATCGATGCTGTAGGGGAAGAGGCTGTTCGTATTTATCAGGATGCAGAGAGCCTGTACCTGCACACCTTGACAGGTATCCCCCATAAGGGCAAGACGGATCATTCTCTTTCGAATTGACTGTCCTCCCTCGTTTTACTTATGCTGCCTCCCAAGGAGGTTTGGAGATTGTTATGCGTTTTTCACTTGCTTTGTTTTTTGGTTTCGTTCTTGCGTCCTTTCCATTGTACGCGCAGGCACCAACTCATACAGGGTCTGAACGAGATCTAGCTTCGGCTATATTTAGGTTCAAAACAGGTCCGAACGGTGTGATGAGGTGGAACGAGTGCGGTTCTTCCTTGCGGGGAGAAGCAGCCCAGGAGAGGGCCGATGAGTATGCGGGGTACTTGTGGCATGAGAAGTCTCTCGACCCTTCTTTCGACCCCTGGATCGCAGCAGCAATCATGGCACAGGAAAGTAGCTTCAATCGGTGTGCTCTTTCGGGAGAAGCTATGCACATGCTCAGGCAGCACCTAGAGGAGGAAGCAAACCGAGAGCCCAATGAGAGAGACATCTCCCACCTTCTCAGAAGCGCTGCCTACCGTAGACAGGTAGATGTGGGGCGCTTTGACGTGGGTCTGGCCCAGTTCCGCTGGCCCGGGACTGCAGCCCGTCGAGCGGGTCTTACGCGCCCAGAGTCATTACTCACGGCTAGCGTCAGCGTTCATCTTCTTGCTGTCTCTCTAAGGAGTTACCGTAGGGCGTGTCAGACTACGCCCAGGTATCGAGGTGTCTATTTGGTGAATCGTCGTAATGGGACAATCCGTGTCATCAACTACTCCGTTCCATGCACTGACGGATATTGGGTGCAGCACAACAGTCCCTCCCGGTTCAACTACAGGTACTACAGCAATGTCAAGCGAAGGTATGATGATTTGCTTGAGTTTTCACGGTCCTCTTCTGTAAATGCTTCTTAGATCAGGAGACACTATGCAGCAGCAAGATTCCCGCAAAGTTGACTTGACTGGCTATTTCTACGCCATCAATGAAGATAGTGACATTGATATTCCAGCTGTGTTTTTGGACGATACCACAGGCACTGAAGCCATTCTCATCTTCAGTAGCATAGAGACTGCAAAGAAGTATTGCTATGTGACCCGGCCTGAGGCTTCCCCCGCCATCTATCAGCTGGATCGCAAAACAATGGAAATCGAGGGGGAGAGAACTGTGGTTCAGACGGGACTGATTCGCATTGCACGAAACGTGAAAAAGCATCGCATGAGTCAGATCGCGCATTTTGTGCTGGACCATCCTGGAACCGTGGGCAGGGCAAGCTACATTGAGGTGGATAACATTGCGCAGTACGGTCGTCGTCCGATTCCTTCCGGCATAGCCACGGTTGATGACCTTTCCTCTTTCTTGGAGAAGGAGATGGAGGACTGACTTCCTATCGGCGTAGTTACTCCTTATTTCAAGACTAAATGACTGTCAACGAAGAAAAGCCTGACGATTGGATCTATAACGCTGTACCTCGATCCAAGGTTGAGTCTGTTGCGAAGGATGCAGAGGCTCGTGTTACTGAGACGGTCAAGAACGCAGTAGCCTCCTACCTTGGCCTGTATCTAAGCAGTGAGGGACTTCACCGGAAGCTGTTGAACCTGACCGCTGGGTTCTCCGTGCAGTTTGACACACGCATTAGAGGACCAAGGGACCCCGACGATCCCTCTGTATACGACATCCAGCTGGCTCGTTATTGGTCCGAGTTGCGACAGAGGTTACCTTGCATCTTGGTGGTTGACACGGGATTCAAGTATGTGAACCCAGGTCTAGGAGGGATTACGGACTCGTTCCACGTAAGTACTACGACGTCCTCGGTTCAGCTTACTATGCTAGCTGAGATCCCCCTGACTCTAAATGTTGCTGCTCTGGACGAGACTACCTGCGGAGACATTAGGGACTTGCTTGTTCACATCCTGGGTCCGCTGTCCCACCTTACGAAAGGTCATGTCATTCGAAGTACGAGGCCAGAAGACACTTGGGAGGTGCGTATGCCCCTAAACTTTGAACCCTCGGGGCTGACGCATAAGAGCATTACTCAGGATACGAAAGATCAAATGTGGACTACCACGATCTCTCTTACAGCTACCTTTGAAGGCCTTATCCGAGTTGCGTTTGATAACCAGCTTCACCCTGACTTGTTTTCAGGCGTGTTCGGAAATGTGGATAAGCCTGGATTCGCTTATAACCTGGGAACGGGACAGCTGCTTCCTTCCACTGGAACGTCACCCATAGACACGACCATAAACGTTCCCTCTACAATAAAGCTTCATCAACATGCGCCAATCGATGTCTCTTGGATTCCCTCGAACTCTTACTTCACCTCTACTGACCCCAGAATCGCTCTGATTAATCAGAGTAACTGTTCTATCATACCCAAAAAGCTGGGGTCTTTTCAGGTCAAGCTGGTTCAGACTATTCCCGGCGCAAATAGCGGTCCTAGGATTTTGTTTTCTTGGGACGTAAAGGTAGTTGCCTCTTGACCCTTAAGAACTTAGTTTACTACGCAGACAATCTTTCTGTCTTATCTCGGATTGAGGATGAATCCATTGATTTGGTGTACATCGACCCTCCTTTCAACACGGGGAAGGTTCAATCTCGGAAGAATACGAAAGCAGTTAAGGCGAAGGACGGGAAAGGATCACGTAAGGGATTCTGTGGAAAGGGGTATGATCTTGTGGATATGGGAGACGTTTTATCCTATACCGACTCCTACTCTGACCAGTACCTGACCTTCTTGAAGCTACGGCTGTCTCACGTAAAGAGAATCCTGAAGCCGTCTGGGTCTGTGTATCTTCATTTGGACTACCGAGAAGTTCACTATGCCAAAGTGCTTGGTGACAGCATATTTGGGAGGGATAACTTCCTCAACGAGATTGTGTGGGCCTATGACTACGGCGCAAAGCCAAAGACTCGATGGCCCGCTAAGCACGATACTATTCTAATGTGGGTCAAGTCAAAGGGAGACCATCTGTTCAACGTCGAGGACATTGACCGAATACCCTATATGGCACCTGGAATGGTTAGTAAGGAAAAGGCAGCCAGGGGTAAGCTACCCACTGATTGTTGGTGGCACACGATTGTAGCCCCTACGGGGAAAGAAAAGACGGGGTATCCAACACAGAAACCTCTTGGGGTACTTGAGCGCATTATTAGGGCTTCTTCTCCTGCTGGGGGTACGGTATTGGACTTCTTCGCTGGGAGTGGGACTACCGGAGAGGCTGCGTTGAAGCTAGGCAGGCAGTTCATTCTAGTGGACTCTAATGACCAGGCGATAAAGGTGATCCGTAAGCGTTTGGCTCCCTATGTGGCTGAAGGTCATAAAGTATCGTTCATTAAGAAGAAATAGTAACAGAACTCCCTATTTTGGGTAAAGGGTGCTGGACGGCTTTGTCCAGCACCCTTTTTTCGTTTCTGGGTCCTAGACCCCTGGCACTTTGCTGTTATCTAGGATTTGTCCTATGACATTTCATATTTTAGGGTTACTTTCTCCCAAGCTATCTGGTTGACTGCTACACCTTACTCATATCGCCAAGGTCATTTGTTGATGCCTACCATAAAAGAAAAGCTCCTTCGCCTTGCCTCCGAATCCGAGAAGCGAGGCTTCGACGACATCTCCTCGAAGATTACCTCCATTCTTCGAGAGACTCGTGCTCATGGGTTGCTTCTTCGCCTTGCGGCTAAGAGTGACCAGATTGAGATTGACTCCTGGCCTGACTTCTTGTCTTGGTGGAATAACAACAGGGGCCAGAACCTGTCATACATCTTTGTGGACACCTACGGTGCAAACTCAGAACAGGTTAAGTTGGTGAAGCGTTTAGTAAAAGACGCAGACAAGCACGAGAAGGATCTTCATGAGTTCTACATGAAGCTAAGAGACCTTGCTTCTTCCAATAACCTCCCGGGTGCTGAGGAGCCACAGGCTGCCCCTGCGGGAGGAGACGAGAATCCTCCAGAGCCTTCTGGTGATGATCTACCCGATCTCGACGTTGATAAAGGCGATGACGACCTAGAAGGACTTGATATTTGACCTTATCTTAGACTACCTTACACTATTTCGCTAAAGTAAATCTTCGCCTACTGGGGTATACCAGAGTACGAAGTCCTCTTGAGGAAAAATGGCAGACGTTCTCACTACAGACAGGGCTACTCGTCCCGGAACATATATTGGTAGGGTCAATAGGACAAATCCAACGGGACTTACTGGGTACGCCCGTCTGCCCGCTTACGTGGGTAAGGGAAGTCGTTTGCGCACTGTGTTCAACAGTGCAATTCGAAGGAGCTACCTTTCGGATGTTACACTGACTTTTCCTACTATTGCTCCTCACCTGGTTACTCTTGTCTATCCGGCTCTGAATGACCAGACGACCGCGACCATGTTTAGGACAGATGGTACAATCGTACCCGCGAGCAAGTGGGAGTTCCTAGAGTCAACGCCTGGAAGTGGCATTTTTGATTCGGTTTTACTGCTCCCTGAGGAGTACTCCATTACTGTCGGGTATTCCCTCGACTACCAGTCGACCTCTCGCCTGATTCAGGATGTGATTCCTTTTGATAGCACTCGACAGGTTCGTTTTGTGGGAGACACGGAGAACCAGAATCAGTACCAGGAGTTCGTCCACTACTACATTCCAATCACGGTATCTGCGATCACTCCGGGTGCTTCCAACGCTAACTCAGCTGTTACTGACGTTGGGTTTGAGCCTGCACGGGTTATCGGTTCCGTTACGGACGCTGCGCCTTATGCGCTGACTGGAAAGACCCTTGATTTCAAAATCGACGGTGTCGCTCAGCCTACAGTTACCTTTAGTGCCACTGCTACAACAGCAGCACTTGCTGTTGCTGAAATCAATGCTGCAGTTGGGTCTACAGTTGCTTTCGCTCACACGGTGGGCACCGCACAGTCTGTGGAGATTCGATCTCCAAGTGTTGATCCGACTCTATCCGCTGTGGAAGTTACAAGTGTTGGAGCTGCTGAAGCAGTTTTGGGCATGACTGCGGCTGCCCTCAACTCACAGTTCCCCACTGTCGCAATGGTCGGGGCTGGTACACTTACGGGCGGCTATATGAGGGATTTGTCTTCTGTTGCGTCGAACGCACAGATGGCAATTACTGGGGGGTCTTCCCACGACTACAACCGACGTTACAGACTGACAGTTACTAGCGTTACTCCCAACATTTTAATGGATCTTGAGGTGTTTGAGGACTCTGGAGCGTCGCTGACAGAGTTTGCCGAGGGCGCAACCCTCTCGGCTTCTGATGTTTTCGGACCCACTGCTGGGGGTAGTCAGCCTCAGGTTCCATTTCATAGCTCTGTTGCAACCACCGCTACTGCGCTAGACTTCGGCACAGTTATCGCTGGAGGTGGTGTATACACTGCTGTATCTTTTACGGACATAACAGGAGATGTTGTCAGCTTCGTATTGGATGCGTTGGCTGCGGGTCTAACTGCTGGGTCTGTTTTTGAGGGTACCTCTCTTGGTCAGTCCATCGTTGAGTTGGATTCTGCTCTAACGAATACGAAGCAGCATGCAAGTTTCTCTGCGGTTGGGCAGGGTACTCTGGTGCAGTCAGGTGCTACACCTAACTACTCTGTCTCTGTGGGAGCAGCCTCAGCGGGCACAGGGTCTGTCGCTCTTCGCTTCGATTCGGAGTACACGGGATCTTATAACCGTAGATTCCTTTTGTCCTGCACCGCTTCAACCGGAGCAGGAGCAACTGCTACCTTCGCTTGGCAGTCGTGGGGAGAGTTTGACGACCTTCAGTTCAATGGTGCTTCTCGCACTGTTTCTATTTCTCTGGCTCTTGGTACTAATACCAATATAGACCTTGGAGATGGCGTCCATCTCGATTTCGATTTCGGATCGGGTGCTGGATTCATTGTTGACGACCTGTTCTGGTTCCAAGCGAATGCCGATAGGTCATTCGTTACCGCAAAGGATGACCGAGTATACGCACTTGAGGTAGCCGCTGTGGGTGCCTCCTCAGGAGTCAACCAGACTTCCATTAGCTATACAACAGGAACCCCCGAAGGAGGATTCGGTCTTCTTGCTATCACAGGGCCGCAAGGTAAGATGTTCTTCACGGGAGGAATCAACGCCTGGCTTCGTAACGTCGGGTCCCAGACGACTGCTGCGAACAGGTTTGCCATCGGGGATACCTGGGATTTCAGCACTGTAAACGATGACGTTCTAGACTGGTCATTGACGACTCTTGTAACCGAGACGATTGATCCCACCCAGGTTGTAACAGATACCCTTGGTGTAGTCACTGGAACTGTGGGAATGAAGTACGCGGTACTGTCCAACGTTCCCTCCGCTGTGCTCTATGTGAAGGACACAGTGACAGGCGCTTCAGTTTCCAGTGGTGCAGTTTCCACTACCAGTCCTTACGTCTACTTTACTACCGCTCCTACCTCTCCTGTAGAGGTTAGGTACTCGTACATCGGTGAAGAGCCATCCCCTGCCCAGCTTTTCTACTTCACGGCGAATGCAGTTCGACCTGTGGAGTTGTACAACATTCCTATTCGAGTTCTTGACTACGATACTGCTGCTCAGCTTCTTGGTCCATCCTCGACTCAGAATGATCTTCTGATCATGGCGCAGATTGCTCTAGACGACAATAGTGCTCCCGGTGCTTACTTCGTTCAGGCGTACGACAGCGATGGCGATGGAGTCATTACGACAGTTGATGTGGACAATGCAATCAAGGCGACTGAGGACCAGAGGGCTTTGACCGATGTTATTGTCCTCAGTAGCTTTGGCTCGCTATCGACTGCTTTGGCTAACAATGAGAAGATGAACGACCCCTTTGAAAGAGGGGAGCGCGCTCTTTGGGTGGGAGCACCCAAGGGGACTGCCATTGGTGCCACAGATACTGCAGGAACCTTGGCCTTCTTGGCTACCCGAACCCTGCAGGTATTTGGTGATAGTCATGCCCACGGTAGGCGAGTTCTTTGCGGCAATACGGAGGCTACAAAAACCATCACGCTTACGGATGGGACTCAAATTGCTGTAACTCTCGATGGGTCGTTTGTCGCGGGTGCTCTGGCAGCACGAAACGCGAGCTTTACAGACCCAGGGGAGACCCTCCTTCGTAAGAACCTGTTTGGGTTTGACACCATCAAGGTGTACACGGAGCCTGAGGAGCTTCAGCTTATTTCTTACTCCATCATCTATGTGTCAAACACTGGTGATGATGTAGCCCCTGTTTATCGCATCGAGGAGTCTACTACGGTCGACCGTACGAGTGACGACAACAACGAGATTAGTGTTGCTATCAACCAGAAGGATTTTGTAACACGAGAGATCAGGACCAACATGGACTCCTCTCTCATCGGAATTGTTCCTCCCAGCGAGCAGGCTGGGGTTGCGCTTATTCAGGCTTTCCTTGTTTCCAATCTTAAGGACCTTTTGGCCCGTGGAAGAATTGGAGATTACACCGATTCCTCTGGCGCTTCTCGCGCTCTCGATCCTGATGAGGATGTGAGAGTGTTCCGTGCCAAGGACAGTAAAACTGCCTACAACTTCCAGTACTTCTGGCACGGTAGGTACCCCCTTAAGCGTCTTTTCGGCCTCTACTCTGTGGACCGGAAGTTCTTTGGTAGCCAGGTCTGAAGACCCTAAAAGAGAAGGTATTTGAACATGTCTGTTAGTAAAAGTATGCGTGACCGAGTGGCTAGAACGAAGTCTCTTGCCCGTAGGAAGATGATTGCTCAGCTGGAGAAGGAGGCTTTTGCTGAGGCCAAGACTCTCCCTATGTCTGGAGACGACGGTTCTGGCCCTAAGGCTAAGGACTCGGCCAGCGAAGAGTACTCCCGAAGTGATAATCAGCCCAAGCCGAAGGGTGATAAAAGCCAGGCCCATCTTGACCTTGTCAATGACAGAGGCGGTTACCCTGGTGCGGGTCGCTCTCCAAAGAGTCTAGGCAAGGGAAGCAAGACAGAGAAGTCCGACTCGGAGCAGACGCTACAGCAGGCATTGGACGAGGCTATGGGTCATATTGATGATCTCACTCACCCGCCTAGGGAAGAGAGGGATAAGAGTAAGCTTCGGGTTGACCGTAGGGCTGCTTCTGTGCTTTCTAATCTTAAGAAGTCGAATGACTATCTTGACTCCGCTGTCACAGAAGGAAACGCACGAAAGATCTATGCAGGGTTCAAAAACGTTGCCACTTGCCTGTCCTTCTATGAGAACAAGGTACGTAGCACCATTAAGACTGCATCGGTTAAGAAGACGGCCTCCTCGATTCGTCGTGAGGTAAAGAGGTCGAAGACTCTGGTTCGCCTCGCCTCTTCTCACATTTCTGCGTAATGTCTAAGGAAGTCTTAAATACCCGTCAGCGGATAGCTAGTATTCTGTACAAGCTGGCTATTCGTAATATGCAGCTGGCCTATCGTACTCTGTACACAGAGAAAGATAGAGCCGACCTCGGGGATCTCTCAAGGAAGTTTGCAGACTTATCGGCGTACGCAACACCAAGAAGGCTTCCCAATGCGGCTGAGATTGGGGGCTCCCCTGTTCCTAGGCTGCTGTTTCTGGCTGCAGCACGGACAGTGGCTTCTGGTTCCTCTTCGGGAGGGTCAGATGCTGTCAAAGTCAAGATGGTATTTGGGCCAATTTACGCATCCTTCCGCTCTGGCGTTTCTAAGATCCTAATAAGTTCAACATCCCATAACGTCCCTTCCTCCTACTCTGATCTTAATGACTTGGAGAAGCGTCTAGGCGAGGTGTTTGGCAGCACAGGAAAGCTTAGCGTTTTGTACAGGAGTCTCATTAGGGAAGACCAGAACAGCTACAGGATTGAGCTTACTACTACGCAGAAGTCCAGTAACAGCCAGTACGCCATAGTTCATAACGGTGGAAAGCAAGAGGGTAAGGTGATCAAGATCCGGTTCACCAACAAGAGTGGAAAGGAGTCCTATAGAGATGCAATCTACCCTACTTCATCCCTCGCTATTAAGGCTCTGAGCGAGGTGGCTACGGGCCTCCCCCTAAGCTCTAAGTCTGTGTCCCCTCAAGACGCTGCATCAGGGGGCCGGTATGTGCAAATGCTGCTTCAGTATGAGGTTATCCTACTAGGAGAGGAGGGGTCTCCTTCCTTCGATGCCTATGGGATCATTGATTCCTCACTTTCGTCAGTAGACGGCCAATGACTGAACTAAGCAAAGAGGAGAAAGGTCAGCTTAAATCTGATCTTGAAAGCACACGGTCTTCCATTCGTAAGCAGGAAGGAAAGTACATACTGTACCGCATGGGACATGAATCGAGTAAGGGCGTTCTTGTGGACTCTCTAAAGGATGCCGTCACGTTCATGGACTACTACTCAAGGATGTGGGCCAACGGAGAAGTGAGTGTCTCCACAACCCCAGTTTCTTTACTCGACTCTGTATACATTGGTGTACTTGACTTCCCTGCCGAGGAGACAATCAACAAGGTTGAGCCTTCTTCCTCCTTCTATGGGTTAGGGTCCTCTCGGTTGTCCTCATTTAATCGATCTTTGCTCTACTCAGTCTCTCAGAGACTTGATAAGGAAGCAGAGTTTCTTGTTTCACTCCTTCCTCCTGAAGGGACCACTGCTTCCGAGATTCAGGAACAGACGATCATGAAAAAAGTGGCCCGGGTGTTGTTTAAGTAGGTAGTTCTTTCTTTAGACTTAGAGGAGACAGTTACGTCTGTTAATTTAGTAAGCAAAGCTTATTGGCATCAAGTAACTTAGCTTTTGCATGTAGGAGTTCATTTTGGCTAGCCCGACACCATTCGCATCGAATCCCCATGGAGTTAGAGTCCGTCCCCTGGACTTTGATGCTCCTGGTGCTCCTACGATTAAGACCTACCACGGGATTTCTATCATCGTTAATGGAAGGGTCGTAGGCCGCATTGGGTCGTGGGCTCCTCAGATGTACACACGGGTTGGAAAGCTGGTGTATGAGCTTAACCATCTTACCTTTGGTAGGCCTGTTGACTACGTTCCTGGGATCAACTCAAGCTACACAATTACGACAGAGCACACTGAGGTGTGGAACCAGGAGTTTGAGCTGGCTCTTGGCTACCCTGCAGTGTGGGCTGACTTGATTGACCAGAACCGCCCCTTCTCTGTTCAGGAATACCTGTTTAGAGGGCCTGCGGTGTACCGTGTGTGGCTGTACTCGGGGTGCTGGATGACTGCTCGTAATGAGGATCCGTATTCGGCAGAAGGAACCGCAATCGTTTCTGCAAAGGGAACGATTGCCTTTGTGTCCCGAACGAGGGCTGTGTGATGTCAACACCCTCTGGCAAACTCAATAGAGTAATAGACTTGGTGCTTGCGAAAGCTGCACAGGAAGACACGGAGTCCCCTAGGTCTCCTTACGTGTCTCCTTCTAAGTCTAGAGGGCAGAGGGATCGACTTCGAGTAGCCGTGCGAGAGAACTATTTGTCCCTGGATGAGTTAAATCATGTGTTCCAGGACATTACTTCTGCTGCTTCTCTTAGTTACTTTGACGAGAATGATGCTGACTTGATTCGTCAGGCGGCTTCTGGTTTATCTGATGCGAGACGAGCGATTCGCAGGTTAGCGAGTCGTAAGTGGGTACAAAAGTAAGCCAAACCAAAACCCCAAACATTGTTTCTGTTCGATAGAGGTAATCGCCATGGCGCATAAGACACGACCCAATCTAGTTCTTGCTGAGCTGGATGATATTGCAATGGAGCTGGAGAGGACGGGTAACCCCGACCTGGCTGGTCTGGTTGATGAGGTCTCTTCTGACCTTTCTTCCGCACGGCCCCGTAGAGCTTCTAAGAAGAGGGCCTCCAAGAAGCCTTCTCGCCGCAGAAGTAAGAAGAATCGGTCCAAGACACGCAGGACTGCGCGCAGCAATAAGCCTTCCCGTAGGGCTCGTATTGCTTCCGCAATGCGTAAGATCGCTAGCTCTCAGGTAACTGAGCTTGAGGATATCGCTGCTGAGCTTCTCAAGGAAGGCGACAAGAAGTCAGCTGTCGAGGTTCTGAAGATTGCTGAGGACCTTGATTCCGAATACTGCTACAGCGAGCCCGGGAAGCGTAAGGAGCCAAAGTCTAAGGGCGACGCAAGTAAGCTCTACGACCGCTCCAAGGCTAACAAGCCCAACGCAAAGATGGACAAGGAAGATCAAGATGAGCTTGATGCCTTGTACGAGGAGGATTTCTATCCTCTGGACATGGAAAAGAAGGAAGCTTCCTTCGATACCCGTCTTGCTGAGCTTCTTCACCTTGCCATGGATGACGATATGGCTGCTGATGACGATGTCGATGCAATGGATCGTCAGTACGGTTCCGACGACGCTGACCCCGATATGGAAGACGACAAGTTCGACCCCGACATGGACGGTGATGACGACTCCGAAGACTCTGATGATAACCCTGACGAGGATGAGGACGACTTTCTAGAGGGCGACGAAGACGAAGACGAAGACGAAGACGAAGACGAAGGCGACGAAGGCGACGAGGACTTAGGTCTTGACTTTGGAGACGATGAGGAAGAGCCCGACGACATGAAGGCCGACTCTGACATGGACGATGACTCTGACATGGACGATGACTCTGACATGGACGATGACTCTGACATGGACGATGACTCTGACATGGATCCTGAGGACATGGACGATGACTCTGACATGGACGACATGGAAGATGCCGCTCCTGAAGACGAAGAGGCAGGCGTTATGAGTGCCCTTGGTGGTGGTGCTGCCGGAATGGCTCTGGGAGGTCCTTTGGGCGCCCTCGGCGGGGCTGCACTGGCGGCTTCTGTAAAGGACAAGAAGAAGGTGATGTCCCTTGCTCGCAAGATTGCGGCACGAGGAGACAGGAAGCTGGCACGCAGGGTTGCTAGCCTTGTGAAGAAGTAGAAGTCTTCCCTTTTCTACGACAGCTAGAAAACCCCTAAGGTGCTTTCCTTAGGGGTTTTCTTGCATCTTTTCTTCTACGATCTGTACAAGGGTAGAGAGTTAGCCTTATCTAAGGCAGCCAGTATTTTCATAAAAACTCAGGAGTGTTCTACGAATGTCTAATAGTGACAAGCTTGGTGATCGAGTTAACGTGCCTTCCATGGCACAGGGTGTAACGGGAAGCCTCCCCCATCCTCAAGATCCGTGGGGTACGTCGTCCTCTGTGGAAGACCCTTATGACGCGGCTCCTAAGTTTAGAAACAGGTCTGACGTTCCTGTAGCTGAGGCGACAGCATACGACCCTACCAGTCCTGCTGCTCAAGCGGCTCCTGCTCCTGCTGCTCCTGCTCCTGCTCAAGCGGCTCCTGCTCAAGCGGCTCCTGCTGCTCGCGCTCCTCGGCCTCTTCCCCCGACTACGTCGGCCACAACACATGAGTCTAAGGTAATCTCTCGTTTCCGTGAGGTTTTCGGAATTGGTCGTGTGAAAGAGGTACCGCTGACGATCACTCGCAGGGACCCTAAAAACACAGATAAGAACGCCTCCATGGTGTTTGGTGTACGCGCCGTAAACTACGAGGATTATCAGTGGATTCTGGAGATGACGCAGGAGTTGCAGCAATCTCCGCGTCTCGCTTCCTTCGCTTGGAAGATTGCCTTTATGTCGATGGTAGTCTGCAGCCTGGATAAGGAGCCGATTTGGAAGTCCTTTGGGTTCGTACCCGGGGACCCTTCCGAGGTGACTGACCCCCTCTATCCTCATATGGGTTTACGTTTCCAGGCAGCTGGGCGTATGTGTGAGTTGTTTAAGTCTGCTTTCTTCTACTTGGTTGATGAGTTGTACACAGAGTACGAGTCGCAGGTAGACTCCAACTATATTGCAAAGAAGCCTAAGAGCACGGAAGAGGCTGCCGTCCCTTTAGCTCAGAGCGGCTCCGAGAGCTAGACTGGGAGCTTTGGCTCCGTGGCACGGTAGCAGCCAAACTTAAAACCACGGTTACAGACCGTCGTATACTTAACGCAAGCTTAGATGAGCTAGAATCAACACTACTATTCCTTAATTGGGAAGAGGATAGTTGGTTTTACCGATGGGAACGTATGCTAGGCTTGGTCTGGACAAAAGCTGATATCGATGCGCTAACTCGCATGGCTGCGGAAAAGGAGGCACGGGAAGACGATGCTGAGCCTGTTCCGCTTCCTGATGTTGTGCGTTATCCGCTGTCTCTTCTCGTTCGACCGGAGCTTCTCGACACTCTTACAGGAGGAGGCCTTCCTGATCAAGAAAGCCTATCGGGTATGATGCATGTTCCGAAGGGAACGTTGTCCCTTGCTAATGTGAGTAAGGAGGAGTTCCTTAAGCGTGTAGGCGCGGCTCCTGCTACTTCTGTTGACCTGGCGGGAGAGGATAGGGACCCGTTCAGGAAGGCTGAGCAGGCTTCCTTCCGCAACCGTAGATAAGAGATGCCTGGTAATCCTTTCGACCCTGGAAGTAATGGGAACCTAGATAGGGAAGCGCAAGGACTTCGCAGTCTTGCGGAGTCTAGGAGACGCCTGTCCGCCTCTATTGGTGATCAGACCCGTAGCGTTCGTTCTCTTGCGGATGCACAGCGTGCAGCGGGGGAAACAGCGGCATCAAACCAGAAGCTGTATTCCTCTTCGGCAGAAGAGGCCGTCCGTCAGCTTCGAGCCCAAGGGGATGAGCTTTCCTCCTTGGATAGCACCCGTGCTAGGTTCCACGATGCTGAGATGTCGCGGGCGGAAGGATTGCTCAAGACGTATGAGAAGATAAAGAAAACTTTGAAGGAAATAGGGGAGGATTCCGACGACACAGGCACCGTTTTGGGGTCGATGTTACAGGATGTACACCAGGGGTATGAGTCCTTCCAGCGCTATGGGGAAGTCGCCACGGAAAATACCAGGGTCATCGGGGACCTGAACCTGTCCTTCGATGATTTAAGGGGATCAGTTGTACGGACTGCGGTTGCCTCTGTCAACCTTGCCCATAACATGCATGAGGGTGTGTCATCCGTTAGTTCTTACGCGCATGCTGCACAGGACCTTCGTGTTGGGCTTGCTAAGGTCACTATGGACTTGGGCCTTCAGGCGGGGACCGCACAGAAAACAGCTTCCGCTCTGGTGAAGATTGCTAATATCGACATTAGCAATCCGGGTGCCGCAAAGGGGGTAGCGGACATTACGAGGCAGTTGGAGACCCTTCGTCTGCGCGGCGTAGATGTCCAGACCGCTATGGCCGCAATGGATGAGCAGTCACGTCGCACTGGGGTAAGCTACGAACAGAGTGCCAGTGACGTTTCTACGCTTACTACACAGTCTTTGCAGTTGAAGAACAGCCTTTCCTCCACCAAGAATGTTCTTCAGGGGTTCGCAGGGGTGATTCGTGACGGGTTTGTTCGCGCTGTGGCAGAAGCTACAAGGGGGCTTGATTCCCAAATTTTATCGATGAAGGACGCTGGAGCGATGTATGCTGTGCTGACACAGAAAGCAGCAGCTTACGGTCTGTCAACGAAGGGTGCGAATAAAGTCGCCACTGCATTAGGCAGAAGCTTAACTTCCGAACATAAGGATACGACTGTCGGGTTCATGGCGGGGCAGCATGAGTCGGCCCGATTAAACTCGGAGTTGAATCGAAGAGCGAAGGCGAAAGGATTCAAGAGCTTTTCTGACATCCATGACGAAAGACTAAAGAAGCAGATTTCGGAGGGTGCATTCTCCTCAATGGGAGTGTCTATAAACGCGGGAACGCAGAGCACTCGTGACCTGATCATGAGGCTTCGCAATAAGGGCGGGCTGTCCAACGTGGATATCGACAATCTACTATCCGGGACAGAGGCTGGAATAACGGGTCGAATAGGGGCGGTTCGTGAACTCGCGGGTAAGGTTAAAGACCCAGCTGTTAGACGTCGTCTTACGAATCAGATGTTGGGAACGACAGGCCTGACTACGCTTCAGCGGGATACCATCGATACGATGGTTCAAGGAGGAAGCAAGGCGTCAGACATTGGAAAGATGATAAAGAAGTTCAAGGACGACGCGGAGAAGGCAGAGAAGGCTGCGAAGAAAAATAGGGACGAGGCAGTGGCGACGATAAACCACATGCGTCATCCTATTGACACATTGTTTGCTATCAAAGACTACCTTAAGTCCATTTTGCTTAGCACTGTGAATCTTTCTGGATACGTCGGAAAGATCATGGGATTCCTCACAGGAGAGACTCCTTCAACGGGATCCCAAGTCGATAATATGGTTAGCAGTGACGAGGGAGTTGTTGCTTCTAACAACGCACTAGAAGCTGCAAAGAAGGCGTCAGGAGAAGCCTCTGTTGAGTATGGAAGGGTGTTGAGCAACCCAGAGTCCACTGAGGAGCAGAGGAAGAAAGCTAGGGACAAGCTCAAAAAAGCGACCGATCACCAAGCTGCAGCAATAAGCCAAGCGACTTTAGACAGAACACGAGCCATACACGAAGCGCAGGAGGCGACAGGGGTCACAGTCAATGGGGAACCGGCCCCCGAGGGTCCGTCTATGACTCAGCGTGCTGCGCAACTAGGACAGCACGCTGAGTCAGCGATTATTCGTTCTACGCTTGGGGACCGAGCCGCCAACACGTTCGACGATCTGTCCTCCTCCCTCACGCACTTTTTTTCTGGTGGTGGTGGAAATCAAAGTGAGGAGGGCAGACAAGCAGGAGTTAACCAGTTGGCTCAGCAAAATCAAGAAGCACACGCTGCTGCCACAGGTTCCTCCACTGCTGCTACTCCAGGAACACATGCTCCAGCCAATAGCTCCGCTCAGCCTGCACTTCCTTCCACTGCTCCTGGGGAGGGAGAAGCCGAGGGCGCCGGTTTGGCTAACGTGGAAGTCGACTCTACTGGACAGGCAAGTCTAGCATTTAGGGTCAAGATCAATAACTTAGGTGACGCTGTGGCTTATCATAACAGTCAGCAAACAGGAACAAATCGCCTAAACGGAAGCTCTTAACAAAGGAAAATAACGATCATGTCTGCAAAACTTCTTAAGTCTCTTGCATCCGGTAAGTGCACAGTGATGAATCCCGACACCAGCGAAGTAATTGTCTACTGGAAGGGCGATGGTGGACATATGCAGCACTTCGTCATACAGTCCATGATGACTGTGGATCTTACACAGCATGCCACGATTGCTCAACTTCGAAAGTCTCCAAACCTCATGTACTTGTTCAACAAGCGGCACCTCAAGGTAGTGTGAGTGACCAGTTCCTCAGGATTTGTCACCTGTTACATAGAGGGAGTCAAGTATCCTGTCGCAACCTGCCATCGGCATCATCTTAACCCGAGACATGCGGGAGGATCGGATGCCCCAACGAATCTTGTGTGGCTGTCTGCTAATGCTCACCAGATGGTTCATAGGGCCTCACAGATGATCAAAGCGAATAGGAAGGGAGAGGCACTCGACCTAGCCTCTTCTGCCTACGCCCTTCCTATTCAGCGAAAGCGCTTTTTGGATGTGGTTCAAGAAGAGGTACGCTCCTCTATCCAGGCGAAGGAGGAGGGAACGCTGCGTAAGGAGGTAGTTGTAGAGGTTCCCATCCCTAGGGAAAGTTACAACCGACTAAAGCTTCTTATCTACGACCGAAATGCGGGAAGAAAGAGGATAAGTATCTCCGATTATGTGTCACGAGTTGTCCAGAATCACATCCGTAAGTTCTCCTCCTAGTGTAGGTTATGTAGGCAATTATGGAAACCGGCTTCCGACGACTAACGTTGAACATCGTTGTGGTTCAGGCAACGATTGACACTCGTCACTACGCTGCTGTGTATCTCGGTGACGACAAGAACGGGAACAACTATTTCAAGTTCTACCTCAACGGAGAGGCAGTGTCTTCCATTGTGTGGGACCGCTCGATGAAGGGCTTTAGGAACCTGCAGTGGACTCTCAACGCTAGGAATAAGGGTCTTGGTGAGAGTTTTGTATGGCCTAATGAGGTTAGAAAGAAGCTGACTCGGAAGTTGACTGAAAATAACTTGTTCCGACTGGTCAAGATCAGTGTAAAGACTCCTGGTACGATTGACCCCCGGAAGAAGCACTAGTTTTCCGAAGTATTAGGTGTCCGTAAATGAGGATCGACTTTTCCCTAGAGGACTCTCCTTTTCGTAACTTTCTTAAGTTTTCGATGGAAGAGGTACCCTCTTATCTTGCCCCTCACCTGCATTTACTAGTGCAGAAATCCTATGATGAGACGGGAATGTCGATTCCTCCTGGTGCTTTCATCTTCTCTGCTACTCGTGGATCCTACTTCTCCTGTTATGACTATGAGTCTCCTGCTTCTTTTATCTCCCTTCTCAAAGAAGAGATAGACCTGATGTTGGCCTCTCGTTCGGTTGTTTTTAGTAGCGTAGGATCGCTTGTTGGGGGCAGGGGTGCCCGGTACTTGCTAGTGGATGTGCAGAGTTCCTGGAAACATGTACGGTTTGCCCTTGATCTAGAGAACAAGGAGGCCATTTACCCTGCGACATCAGGTTGGAACGTTATCCTTCCTGATTCCTTGTATCCGTCTCCGGGAAATAACTTAGAAGAAGAGTCTGACTTGATCCTTGACGCAGAGCGCCAGTCTTGCATTGTCAGTGGTACGGAGATGTTCGCTCCCCTGTTCCCCCTCCTGCCCTACGTCGAGGAGAAAGTTCCCTTACGTAACCCTCAGAAACAGTAATAAAATCAAACACTTGCAACTGTTTTCAACAGGTGCTTGACGACGCTACAGGTCCCTGCTAGCGTCGGCTACCTCCCCTTCCACTCTGTTGGGTGGAAGGTTCCTTCAACTGGTGGAGATTGTAATAAATGTCACTAAGCGCTAGTATCCAACCGTACACCGAGGGGCTCTCACCGGAGAACAAAAAACAGGCTTTGCGTGCCGTTAGTTCTTTTATCCTACTAGGGGACTACAGAACGTACAGAGAACAGATAAAGTCGTTGCCCAAGCGTCACCACACCCTATTCTACAAAGATGTGATGGGGCTTCTTAAGTCCAGCTTTGAGTGCAGGAACATATGGAGAACGGTGTACTATCGACTAAAGCACCCGGACAAGAAGACTTCCGTAGTGGCGAAGAAGTTTTACGTGCCCAAAGAGAGCTTGAGGTTAGTGTGGGGATCTCTGCTGTCGGAAGACAAAGAGGCAGTGCGGGAGAAAGCACGGGGAGAAATGGATTTCGGGCTTCTCACGAAAGAAGAGATGGAAGTTATGGTCAAGTCTCTGACGCGGTATTGTGGCCGCGTTTCTTATTTAAAGCTCAGGTTTCTGGCCGATAATGATCATGCTTATGACCTGGCTGACTTCAAGAACGAGTTACTTGCCAAGGGAATACAGACAGTGAGGGCGTATGAGCACACCCGTGACCTGAAGATGATCGAGAATTACGCAAAGGCTTCGATTCAGAACTACGCAATAAATCTAATCCAGTACTACACGAGTGAGTCTAGAGCGTGCGTGAAGAATACGACTGAGGGGTGTGGGACATGCGTCTTCTGCCTCTCGGACATGCCTCAGCGGTGCAAGGATGCTGTGGCTTCCTACGGCCTTACAGCAGTTAGTTTGGACTTTCCCTCCCTTTCCTCCTCGGTTCCTTCCGCCATGGATATTGAAAGCAAGGTCGGAGAGTCTCTTCTGGTGAACTACTTGAAGGAGGGGTCCCCTGATACGACAGCAAAGATTATCGATTTGGTCTTTGGCAAGGAAGTGGACGAGGACTTTGAACTCTGGCTGTTTAGCCACGAAGGAGTGACGGTGGACTACTTGCTGAAACGCCCAAAGCGGTATGTAAAGACCCTTTGTTCGTACCTTGGGGTCTCGAACCGAGAAGTTCAGAAGGCTCTTCGCACGAAGTACCAGAACTACATTAGTAAGGCGGTTTGATGAGTATTCGATTCGTAGACAAATACCGGCCTGATAGCCTGTCCGACGTGGTGGGGCAGGATAAGGTCGTTGCTCAGTTGGAGGGAATGCTAGCTGAGAAGAAACTCAATGGAAACACTCTTCTTCTGTCCGGTCCTTACGGGGTTGGAAAGACAACCCTGGCTCGTATCATAGCTCGTACCCTGAACTGCGATAAGGGCGGTTCCTCCCCCTGTGGGGAGTGTCGGTCTTGCAAGACAAGCGTTGATAGTCACCCCGACATTGTTGAGATCAATGCAGCTAGCACTCGTGGGATTGACGATATTCGTACTCTGATCGAGACCTCTCGTCTTCGTCCTCGCCACAAGGTTAGGGTGTTCATCATGGACGAGTTGCACCAGCTTACTGGTCCTGCAGCCCAGGCTTTCCTCAAGGACTTAGAGGAGCCGAAGTCTCACCTTCTGTACATCCTCTGCACGACTGAGCCCTACAGCATCCTCCCAACGATCCGCAGCCGTTCCGTGTGGCTAAAGCTTAAGTCTGTGTCATCACGGGATATTTCTCGTCTTCTCCGAAAGGTATGCAAGAGGGAGGAACTGGAGACGAGTACCGACGTCTTGAAGTACATTGCTCAGCTTTCGGATGGGCATGTTCGTGATGCACTCACTAGCTTGGACCAGATATCGTCGGCGCACTTGGCTACAGCTACTGCGTCTGAGATCCAGAAAGCTCTTCCTGAGCTTTCAGAGGGCATCCTAGGTGCTTCTCCTGCGTATTTGGTGCCTAAGTTTGTGGCGGGCCTCTTTTCAAGAGATCTCTCTCCCCTTATTCACGTTCGTAAGGTAGACAACCACGACTATTTCCTAGGAATGGTTGTCAAGTTTCTAAAGGAATACTTGATTTTTAGGATCAACCCTGACGCCGTGGACAGCAAAGATGTCATTGCGTTCAGTAAGACGCATACGGCGATAAATTCGAAAGAGTCCTTGCTGTCTTTGTTAGAGGACATGCTTCAGTTACAGGCCGAGATCAGACGCCATTTGGTGGACCCCATCGATGCGTTTGATGCGTTTATTCTCAAATCCCTCTTAGTTACACTCTCACCGAAGAGACGATAATGCCCCATAACCTGCCGAATACGAATAAGGTTCATGTTCCAGTTTTAACTCCCAAGGTGGACTGCTCCTATTGCAACGCCCCTTGCTGTAAGTTGATTGTGGAGCTTTCTCCAGAAGAGGCAGAGAAGTACGAATCTGTTCCCTGGGACTTTGGAGAGGGGGAGGCTCAGCATGCCCTTGCGCGTCGAGACGACGGCTATTGTGTCTACTTCGTTGTTGGCAGTGGGTGCTACATCTACGATGATAAGCCTAACGTATGTAACGTGTACACCTGTGAGAACGACTCCAGGATCACACCCTCCAACAAGTATGGCTCCTCAAGAAAGCTCTGATGCACGTTGACTTCCTAAGCTTGACTTTGGACAACGCTGTGTGCTTCAAGCACGCCTATATGCCCCTGAAGGACCAGGGTCTTGTTCATATCAGGGGCGAGAACCTAGATGAGGGAGGAAGTAACGGGTCTGGAAAGACATCTCTTTTCGAGATGCTATTCTACCTATTCTATGATCGGCTGACAAAGTCCCCACGACAGGTCAAGAAAGACGAGCTTCTCAACGTATACCATCCTTCGAACTTTGTGCTTCACGCTGAGATTCTTAGGGAGGGTGTGCCTTACGTCGTGGAGAAGTATCGAAAGGTACCGAAGAAATACCAGAAGGTTAAGAACAAGTCGTCTGGTGTCGACCTGTGGCGTGATGGAGTTCATGTCACCAAGGACGACCCAAGAGAGGCACAGAAGGAGATTGCAGGACTTCTTGGCAGGTCTTGGAATGAAACGAAGGGCTCTATTTACCTTGGTCAGAGGCATATACATCAGATGATTGACGGAACTCCGTCTGAGAAGAAGCTGTATATGAGCCGGTACTTTGGGTTGGACTCTTTGGACGACATGATCTCTACAGTGGATAAGAGGATCAATGCAATTCCACTGCCTGATGAGACTCATCTTAATTCCCTCCTTGAAGGTGTGCTGTCGGACCTGGAAGCGATAGGGGACCTTTCCTCCTTGGATGAGGAGTGCGAATCTCTCGTCGAAAAGAGGGACTCCCTTCAATCTAAGATGATTGATGCAAGGTCGAAGCTGTCCGCACAAGAAGAGGCAAGGGATATCCAGAAGGAACAGAAGAGGTGGAGAAAGTTTCTGTCCTCCAAGTTTGACCTGGGGTTGGATACGGATGAGATCAAGGAGGCACTAGAGGAAAGACGGTCCCTTATTTCCTCCTTGTCCGAAGACCTTCGTTCAGTTCAATCCCGGACAACTATTCTTGGGGAGATTGAGGACTTGGGTGGGGTTCTAGACGATGACCCTAGTGCTCGCCTTGAGTTGTTGGGGGATTCCCTTCGTGACCTATAGCGCTTGCTTCCCTCTCTAGAGAAGAGAAAGCGATTGGAAAAGAAGTTGTCTCGCACAGAAGAAGACGACTTACCCACTAAAAAGTTAGAATCACGAAAAGAGAAGTGGGAGAATCGTCTCTCGGAGAACTCACCAGAGCTTTCTGTGCTGTCTTCTGAGTTGTCCAGGCTATACAAGGTGGGTGACTCCTGTTACGCCTGTCTGCGCCCAATCTCGCCCCAGGAAAAGGAAGAGATGATTGCAGAGAGGGAGAAGGCGAAGGAGTCCTTAGAGAAAGTGTGCGAGAACGCTAAGTCTGCCATGAACTCCTATACCGAACGTCTAGAAGTTGCTGAGGAGAGGACTGCCCTGCTGCTGGAGTTGGACGACTTGCCTGAGGGGGATGCTGACGAGGTGTCTACCCAACTAGAAGAGGTTCGAAAGGAGCATCGTAAGCTCAAGTCTCTACAGTCAAAGTTTGTTCGTCTCAGTGTTCTTAACGGTAAGCTTTCTGACCTACCTGAGTGTGAGAAGTCCGAGGAGGCACTAGCTTCTGAGTTGCAGGAGGCAACTGACGAGAAAGACTTGCTGGATGACGCCTACCAGTGGATTCTTCAGTGTGGATCTGTGACTTTCGATGTCTACGCCTATAAGCGGTTACTGAGCGCGATTGAGACCTATGACAGTAGGCTAAGTGCTACGAATGAGCGTCTCTTCTCACTTCAAGAGACACGGGCTCAGGCAAAGACACTTCAGAAGCAAGAGCAGGAGATCACCAAAAAGTTGAACACTGCTTCACGGGAAAAGACAAAGTCTCAGGCATTGAGCTACGTTCAGATTACGCTGAAGGAGCTTAAGAAGATGGGTCTTCGGGAGTCGACCAAGCTACTGACGAGTGTTCTTCCTATCTACTTGGAGCAGTTATTTCCCAAGGGAGATATCGAGCTGGCTCCCACTGACAACTCGGATGGGTTCGACCTTGTTTTCAACAAAGGTGGAAAGAATCTACCCTTGACGCTTATCAGTGGCGGCCAAGCAAAGAGGGTAGGACTCGCCATTGTTTTTGCTTTTGCGAAGATGGGCCGCAATACCTCGAACCTTCTCATTTGTGACGAGCCTTTTCGGGATCTAGATAAGAACGGGAGAGAGGCATGCTTCGAGGTTCTTCGTGACTTTGACATGGGTACGATTCTGGTTACTTCGCACGACCAAGACATGAACGCTTCAAAGAAGTACGATCAGGTGTGGACTGTGCAAATGAAGAATCATGTCAGTACTCTTTACTTGGATGGTTGACACATGGCAGGACTAGTCGGTATCGCGTTTACTTCCCCCGCAATTGCTGTTACGGTAATAGACCATGACCTGTTCCGGGTACACTTCTATCGTAAGAACCCCGGAGCGCTTCATGCCTTTCTTCAGGAGGCGGATGACCGTCTTCCTATCGTTCTCCTTTCCTCGATGAGAGACCTGAAGAGGGTTGAGAAGGTGAAGGGGGTGCATGCATTTCTTCTGGCAGAGGACCCGAGAGCCTTGTTTGAGGTGAAGGGGGCCAACATCCTAGATGCTGTCCCTGACGAGAAGCATTTGGGGTACAAGAAGATGGATATCACTCCAGAAGATATCAACTCGGCCCTTTCCCTTCCTCCCTCTTTTGAGATTACTGAGGAAGCACTAGCTGCTCTTGGTTCATTGGCTGATGACATCTCTTTCTATGAGCTTGTGCATGGCGTCACTGAGGGGTACAAGGGTCTTCCTGATGAGTACGAGACGAACATCTGTATGTACGTAGTTCGTGCGCTTCAGCGCCGATCCTGGGTGGCTAGAGTGCAGAAGCCCGGTCTAAAGGCAGGAGTGCCCGTTGAGAAGATGGCGGAGATTGAAAAGTACATTGATACTTCTCCTTTTTCGGATCTTCTTTGGCGTGCATACTATGACCACGTTGAGAATAAGGTCCCTCTGGAGGAAGTAGTTTCTCAATATGAGGCGAACAAGAAGGACTTAGAGTACGTGATAAAGGTTCTAGGAGAGAGTGAGCTGAAGTACTGTAAGCTCCCTGAGGACTCACCCATCGTTTTCAAGAAGAGGAGAAAAGTGAGAAAGCTAAAGCCTATCGCCCCGCATGGTACGTCCGTGTCCCCTTTGGCACGCAAGTCACCCCGCAAAAAGAAGAATCCAAATTCGTCTGTTCTTGGGGCTTTACTGTCCTCTTTGGACGAGTCACTTGCTGGAAAGGAGAAGTTCGACCACTGCTTCTCTAGGACTGCCTGCGCCTTTCTGGTGGGTCTGCTCTCTGGGGATGCGTTTTCTGAAGCGAGCCGTCTAGCAGTCAAGCAAGGCGCAAAGAAGGCTACTGTAGTGGACCTCGTGAAGTTTGTGAGATCGGCCCAGGACTCCTCAAATACCCAGTCAGCCTATTGCTACTATACCTACTCTGTGGGGGTCACGGCCTCCTCGGCTGCTGAGAAGTACGGTGTGTCTCCTGTCGTTTTGAAGACGATACTTAAGTACAAGCCGTTGGCCCTGGTTTCTCCCTCGAAGACTACTTTTCTACAGTGGCCTGACGGCTTGGAGCCGTGGTCTATGTGATTTTCAACCCTCCCAATACGAGGACAGGTTAGAGTCCTACATGGAGTGCCCCTAAAGAGGGTATCGCAGGGCACATTATCTACCCGTATGGGCGACGAACCGGACTCTTGGGATCTCCTCCTCATGATCTCAAGATCAGTTGGGGGTCTATCCATTTCTCTCCTAAATGGAGTGAGCAGAGGGGCAGTAATGTCCCTTTCGATGTCAGTTTCTGCGCTTCTTGAGGCTAAAGTATCTCCAGAAGCATTTAGCTCGATACACTCCATGTTCTCAGGTCTTCCGTGTGAGACAGAGGAGTTGGACACCCTATTCTCTGCCTTGCTTTCCGTGTGCCTGCTTGCACAGGACTACGAACAGGATAAGGCGAATTCCGTCCTTCTGAGCCTTATTGCCTTATCTCCCGAGTCTCTGTCAAATCAGTACAACTGATGGTTGACAAGGTTCTAAAGAAGGCAAGAGAGGGCCTACCTGCACTCCTAGACCTATTGGAGAAGGACTTACGTGCAGTTGGCTTCATCGGAACGCACAAGATTTTGAGGCTCCTCAAAAAGCTACGCCTGGAGGTAGAAAAAGAGCATCCAGACTCGGAGTAGTCGGTAAAGGGTGCTTGGAAGCGTGGAGTGTTTCCTCGTTTTCAATCAAACCTACTGGAGTCTCAGAATGAGCACAAAAAAGAAGAGCACGGTCAGCGAACTGACTGATGCATTTATGTTGGGAAAAGCCGTTAGTGTTAACGGGCTGCGTCTGTCCCCGGACGCTCTCAGGGGAGTTATTCTTGGTATGCGCTATCAGGACGGAGATCCTGCGCTCTCCTTGGAGGTTTTCTCATTCATGAAGGGGGAGGCGAAAGCTTCCGTAGCTCCCGAGAAGGAGGAGGAGGCTCCCAAGAAGGCGGCTCCCAAGAAGGCTGCTGTTAAGAAGGCTGCTGTTAAGAAGAAGGCCGCCACTAAGAAGGCTGCTGTTAAGAAGGCTCCTCCTGTTGACGACGATGACTGGGAGGACGATGAGGATGAGGAGGAGACTCCTGCTCCCAAGAAGGCCCCCAAGAAGGCTGCTGCTAAGGCCGCCACTAAGAAGGTTGCTGTTAAGAAGGCTGCTGTTAAGAAGGCTCCTCCTGTTGACGACGACGATGACGATGATGATGACTGGGAGGATGATGATGACTGGGAGGACGATGAGGATGAGGAGGAGACTCCTGCCCCCAAGAAGGCTGCTGCTAAGAAGGCTCCTCCTGTTGACGACGACGACGATGACGATGACGATGACGACGACTGGGACGACGATTTCGACGACGATTGATCGTCTACTCCCCTAAGAATGGAGCGGGGTGGTGCACTGTCACTGCCCCGCTCTATCCATTCTAAGGCGACCAGGGTGGATCCACCCTATTCTGTATAAAGAACTAGCCGCATAGGAGGCCTACTGTGTTTATGAATATCAGTGATTTAGAGCTTTCAGGACCGATAGTTGACCGAACTATGAAATTGTGCACGAGTTGTGGTCAGATTCATGCGAAGGAAGTGTGCCCCTCGTGCTCACATCCAGAGAGTATCGTGTTTCTAGATAGTCGACCGCTTCTCCTGAGTATGGATCTTAACAACGCGATCCGATACAAGATCAACCAAATCAGCGACCATATCGGAGAGATGGAAGACGACGAGCGAGAGTTCAACATCCAAGAGTTTATTCCTTTTCTCTCTATTCTCCTGGACGAGTCTACGCTAGCAGACCACCGGAAGCGAGATTGTTCAGGAGGGTACCGCGAGACAGACCTTAGCACCGTTGAAAGTTTGGAGCTGATCAACTCCATGCAGCTTCCTACAACCCGAGTAGAGAAGGCGTAAATGTTTCATTCGGACTGTTGCAGAGCCGTCCCCGCTTCTTCTCGTCTGAGGGAAGTGAAGAACTTAGAAGACGTCGTTAAGGACATGTGCGAAAAGACAGACTCTGAAATCTTGCACAACCTTGAGGCCCCGCGTTTTTCCCTTGTCTACCGTCAGCTGCTATCCGTTGCTGACCGAATCCGTACCCTGATGGAAGTTAATAATGAGCAATAACACGCAGGAAGATGTTTCTCGACATTTTTCAGAACTGTCCTCTAGTTTGAAGCTTACCCCGGTTTTGAAGGATGAGAATGTGTCTAGGGTACTTCACGGACTAGAAGCCGCCCTCCATTCGGATGGATTTGACGTGAGTGGGGCCTCGTCTTCTACAGCTGCAAATGACCCTAAAACTTTGGTTTTTCGGGTGTTTGACACTCTGGCTTCTTCGACCGTGGAGGGATTCGTTTCCCTTCTTGACGGGTGGAAGTTTCGGGCATTGCACCATAAATCCGCTCATTTCGTAGTCATTAGTAATGTTCCTCGCCTGACTGAGAAGAGAGTAAAGAAGGCAGTCCGAGACTGCATTCTTGCAGGGAGGGGCGCTAAGGACACGCAAGAGTCGTCCGAATGACTGATCCTTTTGGTAAGCTCTCTTACGAGAATCACACGTTTGAGACAAGAGCAGAGTGCCTTGTTGTAGCTCTTCAGGCTGCGATGAAGGTTCACGGGATAAAAGAGGACGATAAATCGATGAAATGCCTTCGTCGTCTGAAAAAGGCGATGAAGAAGAGCAAGGTACGAAAGTACAGCTTCTCTATCATTTCGAAGGAAGGGTGCGAATCAGATGATACTTCTCCCTCTCCAGTTCATCCTGTGGAGGAGAACGAGCACTCTGCGGCGCTAATCAAATACTTGTCTTCTTTCCTTGGTGCTAAATGCGGATTCAAGTGTTTGTCTTCCACCTCTAGTCGTTACCTTGTGTTGAAGGTGAGGTGTGTTGCACTAGAGGGCGTGTTCCCGAAAGAGATAAAATTTCCTCCTCTCGCGCCCGTTCTTCGGAAGAAGGGAATCAACTTTGTGTCTTTTTCGGTGGTAAAGAGGGTACCTTTCCCTGACAAGGGTGCCGAGGGCCTCATTGTTCAGTGCATTTACGGCACCTGAATGGCTAGAAGAAGAAAACGCCGGAAGAAGGATAGAGATACCCTAGGAGTGGCTCCTGGGAAACC